>ENA-OYZF01000068-OYZF01000068.1-human-gut-metagenome-genome-assembly--contig:-NODE-68-length-63486-cov-9.773849_pt1 | contig 63486 bp, 73 predicted proteins | sample MGYA00244074_ERZ653472 | MGnify/ENA primary metagenome ERZ653472 (study PRJEB26926, sample SAMN06165179) | human gut metagenome | biome: ENVO:00009003; feature: ENVO:2100002; material: ENVO:00002003... | reverse complement strand
TTATATCATACTGTCTAACAAATGGGGTGCTGTTCAGTTTCGGTGCGGCGGTCTTTTTTTCTGAAATTTGCTCTACCCATATTTGTCGTTTTGTGCTATGATGAATAGAAACAAGGAAAGGAATGACCGAAATGTTAAAGACTTCTGAAACCACCGAAAAGCTGCTGAAGTTTATCGACGCTTCTCCGTCGTGTTTTCATGCGGTGAAAAATATATGTGTAATGTTGGAAGATGCGGGCTGCATTCGTCTGCTTGAAAACGAAACCTGGACGCTCGAAAAGGGCAAGCACTACTTTACGACGCGCAACGGCTCTTCTGTTTTGGCGTTCTCCGTGCCGGAAAACTATAACGGCATGCAGATTGTCTCCGCGCACAGCGATTCCCCGACATTCCGCGTAAAGAGCGGCGCGGAGATCACCGTAGAGGGTCACTACAAAAAGCTCAACACCGAAGGCTACGGCGGCATGATCCTTTCCACGTGGTTTGATCGTCCGCTGTCGCTTGCCGGCCGCGCCGTGGTGCGTACCGAAAGCGGCGTAAAGAGTGTGCTTTTGAACATTGACCGCGACCTGTGCATCATCCCGAGCCTTGCCATTCACATGACGCGCGGCATGGCAGACCACAAGTTAAACCCGCAGGTCGATCTGCTGCCCTTGCTCGGCGGCGAAAACGCCGATTATAACGCGCTCATCGCGGAAGAGGCAGGCGTTAAAAAGGAAGACGTCATCTCGAGCGATATGTTCCTCTATCCGCGCCAGCACAGCGTTGTATTCGGCATGGAGAACGAATTTATTGCATCCCCGCGCCTCGACGACCTCCAGTGCGCGTTCTCCGCAACGGAAGCGTTTTTGAACGCGGAAAACAAAGAAAAGCTGCTCATCAGCGCCGTGTTCGATAACGAAGAAGTCGGCTCGCTGACAAAGCAGGGCGCGGATTCCACGTTCCTCACGGATACCGTGCGTCGCATCGCTTCCGCGCTCAATATCCCCGAAACGGAGTGGCTGCGCAAAATGCCGGATAGCTTCATGCTTTCCGCCGATAATGCCCATGCCGTGCACCCGAACTACACGGAAAAGTGTGACCAGACAAACCGCTGCTACTTAAACGGCGGCATCGTCATCAAGTACAACGCCAACCAGCGCTACACCACGGACGCCGTATCCGGGGCGGTGTTTCAGGCTATCTGTCAGGAGGCGGGGGTGCCGGTCCAGCGATACAGCAACCGGGCGGATCTCCCCGGCGGCTCCACCCTGGGCAATATCTCCACAGCCCATCTCTCCGTCCCCACCGTGGACATCGGCCTGCCCCAACTGGCCATGCACAGCGTCTGCGAGACGGCGGGGGCGGCGGATACGGACTATCTGGTAAAAGCCATGACCGCCTATTTTTCCAGAGATTTTCACCGCGACCGTGACGGCGGCATCGTCTTTTGACAGGGAGGGCCTATGAAGCTACTTTTCAAGCAGCGGTTTTTCTCGTGGTTCGACAGCTATGATATTTATAACGAGGCGGGGGAGACGGTCTACACCGTGGAGGGCAAACTCTCGTGGGGCCATTGCCTTCACATTCTTGACGCCGCCGGGAACCACATCGGCACCGTGAAGGAGCGGGTGCTGACGCTGCTGCCCAAATTCGAGCTGTACGAAAATGATGAATATATCGGCAGTATCCAAAAGGCATTTACTTTTTTTACCCCGAAATTCGACATTGACTGCAACGGCTGGCAGGTTCAGGGCAGCTTCATGGAATGGGACTATCAGGTAACGGAGCCTTGCGGGGCGCTGGTGGCCACCGTGACCAAGGAGCTGTTCCACTGGACGGATACCTATGTGATCGACGTGGTAAACCCCGCCGACGCCCTCCGGGCGCTGATGCTGGTGCTGGCCATCGACGCGGAGAAATGCTCCAGAAGCAACTGAATATACAGAAACCGAGGCCGGACGCACAAGCGTCCGGCCTCGGTTGAGGCTGTCGATAAAGAGGTAGATTCTCCGCAACGGAAAGGAAGGGTGTGCGCGGGAAACCCAAGAAGGGTGTCCTGCGCCATTGAAATCCTTAGTTTTCAGAACTTTTATAAAGTTCTGAAAACTGGCTCAGCGGGGAGAAAAGACTTTTTCGACACGCTGACCCGAGGCCGGACGCACAAGCGTCCGGCCTCGGTTATGTCAGTCGGGTTGCCTTTGAAACACGCCGTACCAGTAGGGGTCCTTCCGGAACAGCGCCGCCGCTTTGGCGACGGCGGCCTCCCGGTCGGCGGGACCGCTGACCAGAAACCGTCCCGTGTCAGGGTCGAAGGTTCCGCTTGAGGAATGGTCCGCCTTGTCGGAGACCTCCATGATCAGCCCCGCAAAGTCTGACCAGTCCCGGTCAGCCCGCAGGTGAAAGAGGTCCCGGGTGCAGGTTTCTCCGCTGGGACGCCGGCTGAGTGCGGTGCCGAGGGACTTCTTGTCGGAAAAGGAGACACGGAACGTCCACCCCTCCTGACCGCTTTCAAAGCCGCTGACGGCAAAGGTGCCCTCAAAAACGCCGTAGCCCAGCAGATTCCGGGTGTCGTGACCGTGGATCACGACCGTGTGCTCCACAGCGTATGCCGGATCATTGAACCGGTATTCCGTGGCAGTGACGGTGGTATCGATCTTCCGGGCAAAGGGCAGACAGATGACGGCTGTCAGCAGAACCGCAAGCACGCAGAGAATCAGAATGACGCGCTTTTTCATGGGGGCCTCCTTTCTGATGGGGAGGGTTTATTCCTCCGGCTCCGTGGAAGTCTCAGCTTGTTCTGTGGCAAATTCCTCCTTGGCCTGCGCCAGAATTTTCCGCTCCGCCTTGGTGGTGAGCTTCGATTCGTCAAAATTCGCGAACAGATCCGGGCGGCGGGTCATGGTGCGCTTGTAGCTCTCCTTTTTCCGCCACGCGGCAACCTTGGCGTGATCCCCGGAGAGAAGGATCTCCGGCACGGCCCGGTCATGCCACACGGCGGGCCGGGAATACTGGGGATATTCCAGCAGTCCGTCCCAGTGGGATTCCTCCTCAAAGCACTCGGCGTCCGGCAGCACACAGGGCACCATGCGGCACACGGCGTCCGCTACTGCCATGGCGGGGATCTCTCCGCCGGTGAGGACGAAATCGCCCATGGACAGTTCCTCGTCCACGCACGCATCGATGAACCGCTGGTCAATGCCCTCGTAGTGGCCACAGACCAGAATCAGGTGGTCATATTGGGCCTTCAGCTCTCTGGCGACGGACTGGGTGAAGGTACGGCCGCAGGGGGACATGAAGATGGTCCGGCCGGGGCCATAGGTGTTGACAACATGCTCCCAGCAGCGGAACAGAGGGTCTGCCTGCATCACGGCCCCACGGCCTCCGCCGTAGGGGTAATCGTCCACCTGCATCTGCTTGTTGGTGGTGTAGGCACGGATCTGATGGGTGCGGATGGCGATATAGCCCCGCTCCTGCGCCCGGCCTAAGATGCTGACGTTCAGCATGGCGTCCACGGATTCCGGGAATAGGGTCAGAATGTCGATCTGCATGTCCATTTACAGCCCCTCCCAGACCTTGACCTCCATCCGTCCCCCGTCCAAATCAACGGAGCGGATAAAGGCGTCCTTCACGGCGGGGATGAGCAGTTCCCGCTCACCCTTGACGGTGTAGACCTTGCTGGCGGGGTACTCGTCCACCGCCGTCAGAGTTCCTAACAGGGCGCCGGTATCGCAGTCATAGACCTTCAGCCCCAGCAGTTCATCGTCAAAATACTCTCCCTCCGGGAGAACGATGTCGGCCCGGCGGAGGAACAGGTCTTTATTTTTATAGGTCAGGGCGGCGTTCATATCGTCCACGCCGGGGAGCTTCAGCAGCACCAGCTCCTTGTGGACGTGATTCGCCGTGGGGGTGATGGGCTGACCGTCGATATAAAAGGTTTTGCAGCGGGTCAGCAGCGCGGGGGAGACCCGGCGGGGCTGCACCCGCACCTCACCCCGGATGCCGTGGGCATTGACGATGCGGCCTACCCGGATAAATTCCTGCTTCATAAAGCACTCCTTGTCTGTGTTTGATTTCTTGCCTGTTATTATATACGTTTTCGGCGGGGCAGGCAATAGAAACCTGATTTCTGAAAAAATAGGAGACTTTTTTGACGGAGATCTGCGCTTTCGTGCAATCAGCGTCTTGACGGACGGAAAAAAAGAGGGTATAAGTAATATGTTTTGCATACTGAAGAAGAGAGGAATCGTTTATGGAGACAAAACGTGCCAGTTGGGCCAGCAATCTGGGCTTCCTGATGGCGGCCATCGGCTCTGCGGTTGGCTTGGGCAATATCTGGGGCTTCCCCTACAAAATGGGTAAGTCCGGCGGCTTCGCGTATCTGGCGGTTTATGCGCTGCTGGCAATTTTCGTGGGCTTTATCGTCATGGCTTCGGAGCTTGCCATGGGCCGCAAGACCGGGCAGGGCGCTATGGGCACCTATCACGCCCTGACGAAGAAATTCCGGTGGATCGGCTGGCTGGCACTGTTCTCTCCCTTTGCGGTGATGGGCTTTTACGCGGTGCTGGGCGGTTACTGTATCGAATATATGGCCCTGAACCTCAGCAACTTTGCCTTCGGCAGCGAATCGCTGGCCACCGGCGGGGAGCTGTTTGCCGCCATGCTGTCCAATCCTGCCGGAGCGGTGCTGTTTGCCGCCCTGTTTCTGGCTCTGTGCTATCTTATCAACCGGAGCGGCATTTCCGGCGGCATTGAGAAGTTCAATAACGTGGGCATGCCCATGCTGTTTGTTATGCTGGTGATCATCATCATCCGTTCTCTGACTCTGCCCGACGCTATGGAGGGGCTGAAGTTCATGTTTGTGCCGGGATACGCTGTGGAAGCCGGATTTGTGGCGGAGACGCCCAGCCTGCTGTCCGTGTTCGCCAGCGCCGGCGGGCAGATGTTCTTCTCCCTGTCTCTGGCGATGGGCGCCATGATCACCTATGGCTCCTACCTGAACCAGAAAGAGGATCTGGTGAAAAATTCCGCCATCATTGTGTTTGCGGATACGCTGGTGGCTACTATGGCCGGTATCGCTGTGATCCCCGCTGCCGTGGCCAACGGCATTGCCAGCGGAACGCCGCTGGACCAGATCAAGCTGGGCGGCCCGGACCTGTTGTTTGTCACCTTACAGGATGTGTTCCGGGCCATGGGCACCGTCGGCGCGCTGTTCGGCGTGATCTTTTATCTGCTGGTGCTGATCGCCGCCATTTCCTCCGCCATCGCCCTGATCGAGGTGGACATCACCTATTTCCTGGACCGGGCGGAGCAGAAAGGCAGAAAGGGAAACCGCCCCAAGGTGGCGTTTCTGGTCTGTCTTGCCATTTTCGCAGTTTCGGTGCTGGTAGGGATCGACGGTCTGGGTACCACCGGTGTGTTCCCCTGGCCTGCGACCGCCGGCTGGAACGATTCCATGCTGGACTTTGTGGATATGCTGTCTGAGGGCCTGGCCATGCCCATCGGCGCTTTGATGATGAGCATTATGGTGGGCTGGGAGATCCGTCCTCAGACGGTTCTGGACGAGCTCCATATCGGCTATACCGGCAGGATCGACACCTTCTATCGGATCTGCATCAAGTATATCACGCCCATCGGTATGCTGCTGGTGCTGGCGGGACAGGTGAACGAATTCTTCTCGCTGAACTGGTTCTGATTGGTTCAAATTGATCTGAATAAAAATCAAGGGAACGGTTATTCCGTTCCCTTGATTTTTTACTATTACTATGTTCCGCTTTTCAGCAGGCCGGCCAGATAGCCGCTGGACCAGGCCCATTGCAGATTGTAGCCGCCGCAGTCACCGTCGATGTCCAGCACCTCACCGGCGGCGTATAGTCCCGGCAACAGGCGGCTTTGGAGGGTTTTGGGGTCAAACTCGGCGGTACGGATACCGCCTGCCGTGACCTGCGCCCCGTCAAAGCCCAGTACGCTGACCACCGGCAGAGCGAAGTCCTTGGCGGCTCCCGCGATCTTCCGCAGATCGGCGGGAGACAGGGATGCCACCGGGTCCGTCAGTCCGTAGCCTGCATACCGCAGGACCGTGCGGCCCAGACGGTTGTGGAGCACCCCGGCCAACAGGTTTTCCGTGGTCAGCTCCGGCATGGAGCTAAGCCGCCTGCGGAGCAGCTCCTCGATTTCCGGTGTGGAAAGCTGGGGAAGCAGGTCAATGTGGAGCGTCAGAGGCCCTTTTTCCGTGGCGGCGGCCCGGGACAGCTCAAACACGGCGGGGCCGCTGACACCGAAGTCGGTAAACTGAACTTCACCCCGGCTGGCGGCCACGGCGTCCCGGTTCCGGCAGAGCCGGAGGTCAGCATTGGCCCGGACGCCCTTCAAAGCCTTGACAAAGGTGTTGTCCGTCTTGATCTGCACCAGTGCGGGATACAGCTTGGTGACGCTGTGGCCCAGGGATTGCAGCAGCTCATAGCCGCTGCGGGTCCCGCCCAGCTTACCGCCGGCCATGCCGCCGCAGCAGACGATGACCCGGTCCGCCGGGAGGATTTCCTCGGCGGAGAGGACGGTGAACCCCCGTTTTGTTTTCTTCAGGCCCGTCACCTCGAACCCGGCGCGGGTCATGACCCCGGCGGCGTCGGCGGCGAAGCGCAGCACGTCCACCACGCTGCCTGCCTGATCGGAGTAGGGATAGACCCGGCCATTGTCCTCCGCCGTTGTCAGCAGGCCCAGACCGTGAAAGAAATCCAGCGTGGCATCCAGACTCAGCGCTTCAAAGGCGGGGCGGATGAAAGCGGCGTCCTGTCCGTGATAGTAGGGAAGGCCCATGTTCAGGTTGGTGAGGTTGCAGCGGCCGTTGCCGGTGGAGAGCAGCTTGCGGCCCACACGGGCTTGCCGCTCCAGCAGCGTGACGCTATGGCCGCCCTTGGCGGCGGTGATGGCGGCCATGAGGCCGGAGGCCCCGCCGCCGATAACGATGACATTCATGGTTGGCTCCTTTCGCCGCAATTCGGCACAGGAATATTGTTACGCTGTTCATTATACGGGACTTGAGCAGAAAAGACAAGAGCGGTCTGGACTTCCAACATAAGCAACGTTAATGACAAGACTTATTGTGAAAGCATACCATAAATCAGCCTGTAAAGCATCCGTTTTTTGCCAACACCTGCTAAAGATACTAAAAATTTGGAAAAATGGTTGACAATGGCGAAAAGCGGTGCTAATATGCAGTCAAAATTGAATCGCTTGATAGAGGCGCGGTATCCATCAGTACTCTCCACAAGGCCAGCGCAGCCGTGGAGTGGGAAAGGGGCCACCGCCGAAGTGTCAGGACAATGCCTGTTGTCCGGATGCTGGGTCGGCAGAGAAGATCTGCCGGACTGTCACAAGAATTTTTTGTGAAGCGCTATCATTGGCTGTTCGGAGACGTCCTATTTTCAAGGGACAGATTTTCCGTATATTCCATGAACCGCTTGGCAAAGCGGTTCATTTTTTTCATCATTCCTCGCCGGCGGGGAAGAAAAACGCCGGACAAGAAGGAGACAGTATGAGAAGAAGATGGATGAGCGCAATTCTGGCCCTGACCATGGCTCTGGCCCTCACCGCCTGCGGCGGCGACAGCAGCAGTTCCTCCAGCAATGACAGCACCCCTGCGGAGACCACCCCCGCCGCTCCCACCGTGGAGATCCCCCCTGTGGAGGATCTGACCGGCACGGACACCAGCGCCATTCCGGGCCTGGAGGACGGTGTGCTCACCGTTGGCATGGAGTGCGCCTACGCGCCCTACAACTGGACGCAGATGGACGATTCCAACGGCGCGGTGCCCATTTCCAACGTCCCCGGCGCTTACGCCAACGGCTACGATGTGATGATCGCCCAGCGCATCTGCGAGACCTATGGCTGGGAGCTTGAGATCGTGTCCTCCGCGTGGGATTCCCTGTGCCCCGCCGTGCAGTCCGGCACCATGGACGCCAACATCGCCGGTCAGTCCATGACCGCCGACCGCATGAATGAAGTGGATATGGCAGGCCCCTACTACTACGCTACCATCGTGGTCCTGACCACCAAGGACAGCCAGTATGCCAACGCAACCTCTATCGCTGATCTGGCCGGCGGCACCTGCACCTCCCAGTCCGGCACCATCTGGTATGATTCCTGCCTGCCCCAGATCGAGAACACCAATCTGCTGGCTCCTGCCGACAGTGCCCCCGCAATGATCATGCAGCTCCAGACCGGCGCTGTGGACTTTGTCTGCACCGATATGCCCACCGCTCTGGCCGCCGTCGCCAAGGATGACAATCTGGTGATCCTGAACTTCTCCGGCACCGACGGCGACTTCCAGTTTGCTACTGAAGAAGAGCGGGCCGAGAACGTGAACATCGGCATCTCTGTCCAGAAGGGCAACACCCAGCTGGCCGACGCCATCGACACTGTCCTCTCCGTTCTGAATGAGGAGCAGTTCAACGCCCTGATGGATCAGGCTATTTCCATTCAGCCTGAGATCTGAGTGACCCGCCGGGGGGCTCCGGCCCCCCGGTGATCCCAAGAAACGCCCCGGCGCGGGGCCTCGCTGATTATTACAGATGATTGGAGACTGACCATGGATAAGTTTGTGAAGCTGGGACAGGATATGGTCCTGCTGTGGAGCAAGTACAAGGTGATGTACTGGGCCGGTATCTGGAATACACTGAAGCTGGCCTTCCTCGCCACACTGATCGGCTGCTTCATCGGACTGCTGTGCGGTGTGCTGAATACCATTCCTTATACGAAGAAGGACCCTCTGCCCAAGCGGTTCCTGCTGAAGCTGCTGCGGATCATCATCCGCATTTATGTAGAGGTGTTCCGCGGCACCCCCATGGTGCTGCAATCCGTGTTCATTTACTACGGCCTGCCCTACTTCTCCAATAACGCCCTCCGGTTCGACAATATTTTCGCCGCCGCGCTTCTGATCGTGGCCATCAATACCGGCGCGTACATGGCGGAATCCGTCCGGGGCGGCATTATTTCCATTGACCCCGGCCAGACCGAGGGGGCTAAGGCCATCGGTATGACCCATTTCCAGACCATGGTGAACGTCATCATGCCCCAGGCCCTGCGGAACATCATGCCCCAGATCGGCAACAACTACATCATCAACGTGAAGGATACCTCCGTTATGTTCATCATCGGCTTTACGGAGTTCTTCGCCCAGCACCGCTACATCGTGGGCGTCAATAATATGTACTTCCCCTCCGCCACCATTGAAATGATCGGCTACCTGACCCTGACACTGATCGCATCCCTGATCCTGCGGCTGGTGGAAAAGCTCATGGACGGCTCCGACAGCTACGAGCTGGCCCAGGGAGATCAGCTGGTGATGGCGGCGGGCACTTACAGCCATCCCGACCGGGGAACACCCTTTGACGAGGTCAACCGGGAATACACCGGCGAGGAAAAGAGAAACCGCATCCGCATCGGCCTGAAAAACCGCAACGGCAGCACGAGAGGAGGACGCTGATATGAGCGAGAATATCTTAGAGATCCGTCACCTCGGCAAGTCCTTCGGCACCCATGAGGTTTTGCGGGATATTGACTTTACCGTCAAGAAGGGCGACGTTATTTCCATCATCGGCGCTTCCGGCTCTGGCAAGTCCACGCTGCTGCGGTGTGTCAACCTGCTGGAGACCCCCAGCAGCGGCCAGATCCTTTACCACGGCACCGACGTGGCGGGCCGGGGCGTCAACGCCCCGGAGTACCGCTCCCATGTGGGCATGGTGTTCCAGTCCTTCAACCTGTTCAACAATATGTCGGTCCTCAAAAACTGCATGGTGGGACAGATGAAGGTCCTCAAGCGCAGCAAGGAGGAGGCCCGGCAGCAGGCACTGAAATATCTGGAAAAGGTGGGTATGGCGCCCTATATCAACGCCAAGCCCCGGCAGATCTCCGGCGGTCAGAAACAACGGGTGGCCATCGCCCGGGCACTGGCCATGGACCCGGAGGTGCTGCTGTTCGATGAGCCTACCTCCGCTCTGGACCCGGAAATGGTGGGCGAGGTGCTGAACGTCATGCAGGCGTTGGCCCAGGAGGGCATGACCATGCTGGTGGTGACTCACGAGATGGCCTTCGCCCGGGATGTCAGCTCGCAGGTGGTATTTATGCACCAGGGCGTGATCTGCGAACAGGGCACACCGGCACAGGTCTTTGGCGCCCCCCAACAGCAGGAGACGAAGGAGTTCCTGGCCCGATTCCGGGGCGTGGAATAAGGAGACTGCAATCGTAAAAGAGACCCCGGCGGCTGTTGAAACAGCCGCCGGGGGTTCTGACTGTTTTGCTTCAGAAACCGGGCAGAAAAGCTGCTTGGCACTCAAATAAAATAAAAAGATAAAACACAGCCCGCTGTTTTCAAACAGCGGGCTGTAAACATTCGGGAATACGCAGGTGCTTACATGGATTCGTGGAAGGTGCGCTTGACCACCTCCAGCTGCTGCTCGCGGTTCAGGCGGTTGAAGTTCACGGCGTAGCCGGACACGCGGATGGTCAGCGTAGGATACTTTTCCGGGTGCTCCATAGCGTCCAGCAGTACCTCGCGGTTCATCACGTTCACGTTCAGATGGTGCGCGCCCTGGACGAAATAGCCGTCCAGAATCTGTACCAGATTGCTGCGGCGTTCCTCGACGGTCTTGCCCAGTGCGTTGGGCACGATGGAGAAGGTGTTGGAAACACCGTCCTGGCACACGGCCCGATAGGGAATCTTGGCTACAGAGTTCAGGCTGGCCAGCGCGCCGCTTTCATCCCGGCCGTGCATGGGGTTGGCGCCGGGGGCGAAGGGTTCGCCCGCCTTGCGGCCGTCAGGGGTGGAGCCGGTCTTTTTGCCGTACATCACGTTGCTGGTGATGGTCAGGGCGGACAGCGTGTGAATGGCATCCCGGTACAGCGCGTGCTTTTTCAGCTCAGCAGAGAAGTAGGAAACAATTTCCACGGCGATATCGTCCACCCGGTCATCGTCATTGCCGTACTTGGGGAAGTCACCCTCGGTGACGAAATCCACCGCAATGCCGTTTTCATTGCGGACGGGCTTCACCTTGGCGAACTTGATGGCGGAGAGAGAGTCGGCGGCGATGGAAAGACCCGCCACGCCGAAAGCGGCCAGCCGCTCCACCAGCGTATCGTGGAGGGCCATCTGGCTGGATTCGTAGGCGTACTTGTCATGCATAAAGTGGATGATATTGATGGTGTCCACATACAGCTCGGCAACGTAGGAGAGTACCTTCTTGTAGTTCGCCAGCACCTTGGGATAGTCCAGCACCTCGTCATCGTCCTTCTGGATCTCGGGGATGACCAGCAGGCCCTTCTTCTCGTCCACACCGCCGTTGATGGCGTACAGAAGGCTCTTGGCAAGGTTGGCCCGGGCACCGAAGAACTGCATCTGCTTGCCTACCGCCATAGCGGACACGCAGCAGGCGATGCAGTAGTCATCGCCGTACATGGGGCGCATGATGTCATCATTTTCGTACTGGATGGAGTCGGTGTCAATGCTCATTTTGGCGCAGTAGCGCTTGAAGGCGTCGGGGAGGTTCTGGCTCCACAAAACCGTCAGGTTGGGCTCAGGGGCGGTGCCCAGATTGGTGAGGGTGTGAAGGTAGCGGAAGGTGTTGCGGGTCACCAAAGTGCGGCCGTCGATGCCCATGCCGCCCAGAGACTCGGTGATCCAGGTGGGATCACCGCCGAACAGCTCATTGTATTCCGGAGTACGCAGGTGGCACACCAGCCGCAGCTTGATGATGAACTGGTCGATCAGCTCCTGCGCGCCGGCTTCGTCCAGCGTGCCGTTGTCCAGATCCCGCTGAATGTAAATATCCAGGAAGGTAGCGGTGCGGCCCAGGCTGGTGGCAGCGCCGTTGTTTTCCTTCACGCCGGCGAGATAGACCATGTACAGGCTCTGCACAGCGTCATGGGCGGTCTCGGCGGGCCTGGTGATGTCACAGCCGTAGCCCTTGGCCATCAGGGCCATCTCCTGCAGAGCGCGGATCTGCATCTGCACTTCTTCCCGCAGGCGGATACGCTCGTCGGTCATGGCACCGTCCAGAGCGTCCAGATCCTTTTTTTTCTCTTCAATCAGAAAGTCAGTGCCGTACAGGGGGACACGGCGGTAGTCACCCACGATGCGGCCACGGCCGTAAGCGTCGGGCAGGCCGGTGAGCAGGCCCACGGTACGGGCCACCCGGGTGCGATGGGGATAGGCGTCGAACACGCCGTCATTGTGGGTCTTGCGGTAGGTTCTGAAATGCTTTTCAATTTCGGGGTTCAGCTTGTAGCCGTACTGCTCCAGAGCGGATTCGGCCATGCGCATACCGCCGTACAGGTTTACGATGCGCTTCAGGGGAGCGTCGGTCTGCAAGCCGACGATCACCTCATTGTCCCGGTCGATATAGCCGGGAGCGAAGTTGTTGATGCCGGAGATGGCATCGGTTTCCACATCTAAGATCCCCTTGCGCAGCTCCTCTAAAATCAAGGCGTGGGACTTGTCCCAAACCTTCTGAGTGCGTTCGGACGTTGGGGCCAGAAAGCTCTCGTCACCGGCATAGGGGGTGTAGTTCTTCTGAATGAAATTACGCACGTTGACGAGATGACGCCACTCGCCGGTACGAAAGCCCTTCCAGGCGCTGCAGTTTACATCAATAGGCATCGTTTTATACGCTCCTGTCTATTTTATTTAAATATGAAATTCACGGTCAAATCGCTGCTGCCAGTCAGCCAAGGCTTCCGGCGGCAGGGCGGGTACGTCCTCTAAGGAATACGGGATCCCCAGTGCATGATACTTGTTCACACCCAGCGTGTGGTAGGGCAGCAGCTCCACCCGCTGAATGTTGCGGATCGTATGCAGATACGCGCGCAGCCCTTCCAGATGGGCGTCGGAATCGGTGAGGCCGGGGACCACCACATGGCGGATCCAAAGGGGTGTGCCGGCGTTTTGCACGGCGGAAAGAAATTGTAAAAACTCCTGCGGAGACTGTCCCGTGATGCTGTGGTAGCCGTCCAGCGAGAAGTGCTTGATGTCCAGCAAGACGAGGTCAGTATGGGCCAGAATTTCCTCGTAGCCGCCGCAGCCGCAGCCTGCGGTGTCGATGCAGGTGTGGATGACCGCGTGTTTGCTCAGGCGCAGGACCTCACATAAAAAGTCCTTTTGCAGGAGCGGCTCGCCGCCTGAAAAGGTGACGCCGCCGTTATCGCCGAAATACGGCTTGAAGCGGAGAAGCTTGTTCACCAGCTGTTCCGGCGTGAAGAGCTGCTCTTTTCCGCTGCGCATGGCCCAGGTGTCGGGGTTGTGGCAGTAGCGGCAGCGCAGGCGGCAGCCCTGAAAGAACACCACCGTGCGAATACCGGGGCCGTCCACAAGGCCCATGGATTCAATGGAATGGATGTATCCCTCGATCAAATAGAAAAACCTCCTTTTCAACAGACCAAATGATCCGTATAAAAAGAAAAAGCCGCACCGATCTGAGCTTTTTCTGCCCAGACGGTCGGCTGGTTTCACGATCATACTCCATGTGGTAACATCCACTCCCGTCAGTCATATGATCACCATGCCCATAGTATATGGGCTTTGGAAGCTTTTGTCAAGCACTAACGCGCGGTGACTTTCTCAACGTGTATACGCCGGAGGAGTGGAACGCAGCGTGGCAGATAGCCAGAGCTTTGCCCGCAAGCTGAACAGGGAAGAGGTCAAACTCTATGGGTGGCAGCCTGCGCTATCAGGACTGCTTTGAAAAGCGGCACATGACCTGCGCGGTGCGGAAATCTTAAACGGAGTGTGACGGCGGTAACGATTTAGTTGTGCGGCAGACAATGGAGAAAATGCGAAAATGCAAGGTTCAACTTTATAGCGACTGAAAGGTTATACGGGCCGCTCCGAAATGCCACAGCTGTTTGAGCATTTCGCCTGTATGCAAAAGAAAGCACACCCGTTGACACGGGGTTGGTGTCGCAGCGGGCAGATGCATGGGAGATGGTGGCGTTTTACCGCAAAAACAGCATATACCATTATTTCATAGCAAACTATTGAAAAAAGTTATAGGCCATTCGACGAACTTTATGTGGAACTTTTTTGCTTCGACAGCCTATTATACTGTATTTACAGTATTTACAGCGATAGGAGGGCCGTATATTTGCCAGAACAGGATAGGAGACCGGGACAGGGGATGCGGCATGCATTAAGTAAAAATAACGTAAATGCTTTGCTATCGGCAAAGCGCTTACGTCATTTGAAACATTTTTGGACTTGCAAACTTGCAATGTGTAGAGTTATAATCATATCAAGAACGTAGCTGTATTAATATGGCCTGCCCCTCAGTAGGAACGGAGGAGCAGTTTCTAAGATACAGCTTGCTCAGTAGGCTGATCCGCCCGATTAGGGGGCCACCTCAAAGGGCGGAGAGTCTTCGCGTTAAATACAGGGAAGAATAATAGGAGGAATTACGTTCATGGCAAAAAACAAAGTGTTTAAGACGATGGACGGTAATGAGGCTGCCGCATACGTATCTTATGCGTTTACCGAGGTAGCTACCATTTACCCCATCACTCCTTCCAGCCCCATGGCTGACCATGTGGATGCATGGGCTACCAATGGCAAGAAGAACCTGTTTGGCCAGCCCGTAAAGCTGGTCGAGATGCAGGCGGAGTCCGGCGCGGCCGGCGCAATGCACGGCTCTCTGGAGACCGGCTCCCTGACCAGCACCTACACTGCTTCTCAGGGCCTGCTGCTGATGATCCCGCCCATGTACCGTATCGCCGGCTCTCAGCTGCCCGGCGTTATGCACGTCTCTGCCCGTACCGTGGCCACCCACTCTCTGTCCATCTTCGGTGATCATTCCGACGTTATGGCCTGCCGCCAGACCGGTTGGGCACAGCTGGCTTCCGCCAGCGTGCAGGAGAGCATGGACTTGGGCGCCGTTGCCCATCTGTCTGCCATCAAGGGCTCTATCCCCTTCCAGCATTTCTTCGATGGCTTCCGGACCTCTCACGAGATCCAGAAGATCGAGGTTCTGGACTATGAGGATCTGGGCAAGATGCTGGATTGGGACGCTGTTCAGCGCTTCAAGGATCATGCCCTGAGCACCGAGCATCCCACTCTGCGCAACACCCTGCAGAATCCCGATACCTTCTTCCAGTCCCGCGAGGCCTGCAACAGCGCCTATGATGCGCTGCCCGCCATTGTCGAGGAGTACATGGGCAAGATCAACGAGGTCACTGGCCGCAACTATCAGTTGTTCAACTACTACGGTGCTCCCGATGCTGAGCGCGTTGTGGTGGCTATGGGCTCCGTCTGCGAGACCCTGCTGGAGGTTGTTGATTATCTGGTGGAGCGCGGCGAGAAGGTCGGCTTCATTCAGGTCCACCTGTTCCGTCCCTTCTCCATGGAGCGTCTGCTGGAGAAGATTCCCGCTACCTGCAAGTGCCTGACCGTTCTGGACCGCACCAAGGAGCCCGGCGCTCCCGGCGAGCCTCTGTATCTGGATGTGTGCGACGCCCTGTGGGAAGGCAAGCGTACCAACATCGAGGCTCTGTGCGGCCGCTATGGCCTGGGCTCCAAGGATACCACTCCTGCCCAGATGAAGGCCGTGTTCGACAACATGAAGGGTGAGAAGAAGAACCACTTCACCGTCGGCATCAACGATGACGTTACGCATCTGTCCCTGCCCGTTGGCGAGAATATCGTCACCGCCGGCAAGTCTATCATCTCCTGCAAGTTCTGGGGTCTGGGCTCTGACGGTACCGTTGGCGCCAACAAGAACTCCATCAAGATCATCGGTGACCACACCGATCAGTACGCTCAGGCTTACTTCGAGTATGACTCCAAGAAGTCCGGCGGCGTTACCAAGTCCCACCTGCGCTTTGGCCATGAGCCCATCCACAGCACCTACTATGTCACCATGGCTGACTTTGTGGCCTGCCACAAGACCTCTTACATCAAGGACTTCGATATCGTTTCCGAGATCAAGCCTCACGGCACCTTCCTGCTGAACACCAGCTGGACCGGCGCTGAGCTGGAGGAGCACCTGCCCAACCGCGTGAAGCGTCAGATCGCCGAGCGTGAGATCAACTTCTACACCATCGACGCTACCGCTATCGCTATGGAGCTGGGCCTGGGCAACCGCACCAACACCGTGCTGCAGGCTGCCTTCTTCAAGCTCTCCGGCATTATCCCCATTGAGGACGCCGTGAAGTACATGAAGGCCGCTATCGTCAAGTCCTACTCCAAGAAGGGCCAGAAGATCGTTGACATGAACAGTGCCGCCGTTGACAGAGGTGTTGACGCCGCCGTGAAGATCAACGTTCCCGAGTCCTGGAAGACTCTGGCTGACGATACCAAGGCTCCCGACGCAAGCCTGCCTCACTACATCCGTGCGATTCAGATCCCTGTCAACAAGCAGGCCGGCGATGCCATCCCCGTGAGCGAGTTCATGCCCTACGCTGATGGTGTTACCCCCTCTGAGACTTCTAAGTATGAGAAGCGCGGCATCGCTGTGAAGGTTCCTCAGTGGATTCCCGAGAACTGCATCGGCTGCAACAAGTGCGCTCTGGTTTGCCCCCATGCTGCGATTCGTCCCTTCCTGCTGAACGCGGAGGAAGAGGCTGCTAAGCCCGCCGCCTTCGTCACCAAGGAGGCCAAGGGCAAGGGCTTCGAGGGCCTGACCTTCCGTATGCAGGTCGATCCTCTGGACTGCCAGGGCTGCGGCGCCTGCGCCAATGTCTGCCCCGCCAAGGAGAAGGCTCTGGTCATGGAGCTGCTGGATACCCAGATGCCCGAGCAGGAGAACTGGGAGCATGCCCTGACCCTGTCCACCAAGACCAACCCCATGGACAAGTTCACCGTCCGCGGTTCTCAGTTCGAGCGTCCTCTGTACGAGTTCAGCGGCGCCTGCGCCGGCTGCGGCGAGGCTCCTTACATGAAGCTTATGTCTCAGCTGTTCGGTGACCGGATGTTCGTTACCTCCGCTACCGGTTGCGCTTACGTCGTGGGCTCCTCCACGCCTTCCTTCCCCTATGTGGCCAATGAGAAGGGCCATGGTCCTGCCAACTCCAACTCCCTGTTCGAGGATAACGCCGAGTATGCCCTGGGCATGAAGCTGTCCATCGACCAGATGCGTCGTCAGATGGCTGCTCACGCTGAGGCTGTGGTGGCTTCTACCTCCGACGCTGCTCTGAAGAGTGCTCTTGAGGCTTGGCTGGCTGAGGGCGATAACGGCGACAAGACCCGTGCTCTGTCCGAGGCTGTTGTGGCTGCTCTGAACGCCACTGCTGAGACCTCTGATGATATCGCCTTCCTGAAGGCCAACAAGGATGCTCTGCCCAAGAAGAGCGTCTGGATGTACGGCGGCGACGGCTGGGCTTACGATATCGGCTTCGGCGGTCTGGACCATGTCCTGGCTTCCGGTGCTGACGTGAACGTCCTGGTTGTCGATACCGAGGTGTACTCCAACACCGGCGGTCAGGCTTCCAAGGCCACTCAGCTGGGTGCCGTGGCTCAGTTCGCCAACGGCGGTAAGAGAACCGGCAAGAAGGATCTGGGCGCCATCGCCATGACTTATGGCAATGTCTATGTTGCTCAGGTCGCTATGGGTGCCAACGAGCAGCACCTCATCACGGCTCTGAAGGAAGCTGAGGCACATCACGGTCCCTCCATCCTCATCGCTTACGCTCCCTGCATCAACCACGGTATCTCCAAGGGCATGAGCCAGGCTCAGCTGGAGGAGAAGCTGGCCAGCGAGTGCGGCTATTGGCCCCTGTGGCGCTATGTGCCCGAGCTGAAGGCCGAGGGTAAGAATCCGTTCATCCTGACCAGCAAGGAGCCCAATGGCCAGCTGCTGGACTTCATGATGGGCGAGACCCGTTTCGCTTCTCTGACCAGAACCTTCCCCGAGACTGCCAAGGTCCTGTTTGCCGAGGCCGAGGAGTTCTGCGCTCAGCGCTATGCCAAATACAAGCATCTGGCTGAGCAGTAATTGTCGGTCAGAATCAGCACGAAACGTGAAATTGGTGTGAAAGCAAACCTTGCTTTCTGATGTGATCTCGTCTTGTATGGGTACAAGCTCAAATGCAGCAGCGACTCAGGAAAACAACTGAGGTTACATATCCGTTTTCTGTTTTTACTCTTACCATACTCTCTCCGCATAAAAGGCTCTCTGGCATATTGCCAGAGAGCCTTTTGCATATAATTGGGAAACGATCATGATGTACCGCTGTGCCGCGTTACCCGCAAGGGCAGCGCATTCGATCACCATGCATTCCGCAACAGCAGGTTGCTTGTCATACCGATAACTTTGGGGTATGATGACCGTGAGGTGATGATCGTATGGATACAAAGGATATGATTCTGGAACTCAGGACAAAGATGGGACTGTCACAGGACGAGCTTGCGGAAAAGGTATTTGTGACCCGTCAGGCGGTTTCCCGCTGGGAAAATGGTGAAACAACGCCGAATATCGAAACCCTGAAGCTGCTCTCGAAACTCTTTGATGTCTCCATCAATACACTGCTCGGCTCACCGAGACAGCTTATCTGTCAATGCTGCGGGATGCCCCTTGCAGACGGGGACATCAGCAGGGAGACAGACGGCTTTTTCAATGAGGAGTACTGCAAGTGGTGCTATGCTGACGGCGAGTATATGTACCACGATTTAGACGATCTGATCGAGGTCTGCGTGCAGAACATGGCCAGCGAGGAATTTCCCGCCGAACAGGCGCGGGCCTACCTGAAGGATACGCTGCCCAAACTCAATTATTGGAAACGATATGAAAACCTTGGCGGCGCGGAGGCTTTTGCGCAGTATAAGCAGACGCTGATGGATGAATTCAACGATCTGCATATTGACGGGATGCCCAAGGTGGAAAAGCTCAACGCGCTTGTAGGCAAGTATATCAACCTTGCATACCGCCTTCCCAACGGAAAAACCGTCAAATTCCTTGACGATCAGGCGACCTACCTCGGCAACCAGCTGGAATGTGAGTTTGGCGGCGACCGCTGCTTCGGCATTGCCGCAAATATGGATTTTCTGCTGGTCTGCACCTATGAGGAAAACGGTAAAAACCCGGAGCTGGTCGTTTACAAGAAGAGATAGCAAAAATCAGATGCACGTCTCACGGCGTGCATCTGATTTCAGCGTGTCGAAAAAGTCTTTTCGCCCCGCTGAGCAAGTTTTCAGAACTTCACAAAAGTTCTGAAAACTTAGGATTTCAATGGCGCAGGACACCCTTCTTGGGTTTCCCGCGCACACCCTTCCTTACCGTTGCGGAGAATTTACCACTTTATCGACAGCCTCAAATCAGATGCACGTCTCACGGCGTGCATCTGATTTTCTTTGACTGAACAGGCTGACGGAAAAGGGCGCGTCTGTGTGCCGATCCTGCAGGGAATCTGCCAGTGGGCAGGCATGTTCTGTAAGGACGCGGGCAAAACGCCCATGATCCAGCGCCAGCGGTGTGATTACCGAGCAGGTATTTGACTTGGATCGATCACACACCAGAAGCCGGCTGCACCTTCCGTGATGCGAACAGTCTTTTTGCAGTGAAACCTATCAAAAATTGACAATATGGCTCAAATCAGGTAGGATTGCAGAGAGAAAGCAGCTGGCTTTTGCGGGGAAGAACGTATTCATGGAGACTTCTAATGAGTGAAATGATAGAGAATACAGGCATGGACCGGCAGAAATTGGAAACGTTCATCTTGGAAACCTATCCGGCAAGCGCGGACCGTCTGTGGCTCCAATATCCCAATTATGAGGTGTTCCGCCACAGCAGCAATCAAAAATGGCTTGCGGTGGTCATGGATCTGCCGAAAAGCAAGCTCGGACTGCAAGGTGAGGAGCGGATAGACGCTGTCAACTTGAAATGCGGTCCCATTCTGGCAGGCTCGCTGCTGATGGAGAACGGCTTTTTTCCAGCCTATCATATGCGGAAGGACAGTTGGATTACCGTTGCACTGGATGGCAGTGTGGCGGATGACAAAATCAAAATGCTGCTCGATGTAAGCTATCAGGCAACAGCACCAAAAGTACGCAAAAAGAGGGGCTGACAGCGTTTGAAAGGGAAAACGGCAGCTGCTGAATCGAAAAGAAAAGGGGACACAGGCTCCTCGGCGGGTCCGGACACGAGAGAATCTTAACGATTTTTAGCGCTAAAAGTCAAGAGAAATTTGCATAAGTCAAGAAAAAACGGCAATCAGCACAAATAAAAAGCGCCCTTATTGGGCGATTTCACAACAAAACAACATGGCAAGCCAGCCGGATGGGGTCAAGCCCATTCGGCTGGCTTGCTTTATGCGCCGTCAAGCGGACAGGAGCTCTTGCTCAAAGAGCATGGCCGCCGATTTCCACCCCAGCAGCTTGCGGGGGTAGTTGTTCACCCACCTCTCTGCCGCCCTCACCTCCTCCGGCTTTACGGTGTCAAAGCTGGTGCCCTTGGGGAAAAACCGTCTAATCAGTCTGTTCATGTTCTCATTGGACCCCCGCTCAAAGGCGCTGTATGGGTGGCAGAAAAACACAATGGTCCGCTTGCCCTTGCGCCGGTGGGCGGCCTCGATGCCCTCGAAGTCTTGAAACTCACAGCCATTGTCCACCGTGATGCTCTTGAACAGCTTATAGAACAGCTTGCCAAAACGGCGCTCCAAGCTGTTGATGGCCTTGACTACGCTGGCCGCCGTGTGGTCCTCCAGCAGCATCACAATGCCCATACGGGTCCGGCGCTCGGTGAGGACCAGGAGGGCCTTTTTGGAGCCCTTGCACCCCATGATACTGTCCATTTCCCAATGCCCAAAACTGCCCCGGCCCTTGACCTCCTGGGGGCGGTTTTCAATGCTCTTGCCGTTGGAGCTCCGGGCGGCCTGCCGCTTGCTCTTGGCGGCGTAGTGGCGGCGGCCCTTGTTGTGCAGGTGCTCCGGGGTGAGGTGGAGGAACACATCCCCACGGTAGATGTAATTATAGAGCGTGTTCTCACATATCACGGTGTCATAGACTTCCCCGTTGTTTCGGATTTCCGCAAGGGCGGCTCCGGGGGCAAAGCCCTGGACCATGACCAGCTCCTCCAGCCGCCGGGCCAGGGCGTGGTCCTTACCAATCTTGAGGTCCCTGCCTTTGTCCTTGAGAAAGTCCCTATATTTCCGCTCCGCCACCTCCGGGCAGTAAACCTCAATAAACTCATATTCGGAGGTCTGCTGGACACAGAGGCCCCGGTTGATTTCATAGTAGATGGACCGCTCACATTTGCCCAGAGCGCTGGCAATGGCGGCCTTGGTAAATCCTTTTTTGAGCATCCGCTCCAGGGTCAAGCGTTGGTCCCAGGTGAAATGCTTGGCGTCCTTGTGGTTCATGCTGCACCTCCAGAAATAAGAAAAGCGGGGCGTTTCCGCCCCGCTCCGATCTGCCGTTTATGCCGCCGTGTACTGCTCCAGCAGCTTGACCGTTTCCTCATCCGTCAAGATGTCCCCCAGCTTGCAGTCAAGGGCAAGACAGAGTTTCAAGAGCGTGGCCAGCTTGGCTCCGTTGAGGTCCTTGGCTCCCTGCTCATAATACTGGAGCATCCGCACATTGAGCCCGGCGGCGCTGGCCAGTTGGGATTGGGAGAGCCCGGCGGCCAGGCGGGCGTTTTGCAGTTTGCTGTTTTTCTTGGCGTCCATCGTGCTCACCTCCGTTGTGCTTATAATATACACCTTTTGGTGTAGTATGTCAAGAAAAAATTTGAGGCCCGGATTGTTCCGGGCCTCTGTTTATTCATCGGCCTTGTGTTGCCTCAGCCGGTCCGCCAGCTCTGCAAGGATGGCCACATCCCGCTCATCCAGGCCGGTCACATTCACGGTGTTCAAGGGCTCCACGCCCAGCAGGTAGTCCGTAGACACAGAGAACAGCCGGGCCAGGTCCACCAGGGATGCCGGGGACGGTGTAGAAAGTCCCTGCTCCCAGGAGTTGACGCCGTTCCTGGTTATACTCAGCCGCCGGGCAAGGTCTGCTTGGGTCCAGCCCCGTGCCTGCCGGAGTTCTTTTATTCGTTCTGCTATCACCAGCATCACCTCCACAATGTAAATTATAGTGTGCCCGTTTGACTTGTCATTGTCACTTAAGGCTCCAACACTTGACACAATGGCGGTGAAACCGTACAATGGAGATGCAAAGGAGGCGGTGCCATTGTTCACGGAGGATGAAAAGCGTTTCCTTGATGCGCTTGAGGCCGCCCTGGTGGCGGCCAGAAAGAGCCCGGCGGTGAATATCACCCGCATGGCAGACAAGGCGCTTTCCGTGCGTTCTCGACACGGCTATTTAGGTAAAATCAAGTTGCAGGGCCGGAAAACATGGATGCAGTACATGACCAGTCTTTACAACGCAGAGGTGGCGGAAAACCGCCCACTTGAGGAATACATCCAGCTCCTCAAGTATTGGGTGCGGGCCGCTTGAACAGGAGGGCATTGAGATGTTTGGCAGAAAGAAAAAGGACCTCCCGGCGGGGGCCCGCATGATGCACTATGAGGGCTTGCGGGGCTTTTCCCAGGACGGCCCCTGTTTCATGGAGCGGACGGAGGCGGGACTGGTGTTCCGGCAGACAAACGGCACGGCGGCCACCCTCCCGCTGGAAAAGGTGACAGGCCTGGAGATGATGCCGGAGCGCAATTTCATGGCCCGGTATCACGGCACGGCGGCCACCACGGCCTATGGCAAGGCGGTCAAATGGTTTGCCGTGTTCCACTACACCACCCAGGAGGGAGAGCGGATGTTGGCGCTCTGGTACACAGAGCCCAAAACCGGCAACGCCCTCCGGGAGCTGGCTGCCCAGATCGGAGCGGCCACCCAGGACTACACCCTGTAAAAGAGTATAAAAAAAAGAGCCGGAGAGGTGTGACCCTCTCCGGCTCTCTTGCGTCATTCGGTCTTTTTCTGGTCAAGCTGGGCAATGGCCTCTTTCAGTTTATCAAAGCCAAACATGGCGGCGTATGCCACGAAAAAGCCCAGGACCACAGCGCCCACCACCGTGTACCAGACGATGGCCACGCCCTTGATTTCACAGTAGGCGAAAAAGGCCGCCAGGGTGAGGGCCATGGCGATGAGCACCGCCAGGATGTTGGTGGGCAGCTTGTCCCAGGTGAGCTTTTTGAGCACCTGCACCACAATGTTGGTGACAATCACCAGGACGCCCACGATGCTGAGAATGACGGACCAGTCAAAAATGCTTTCCATGATTTTATCCTCCCTTTTCTACGGTTACCCCACCAGGGTGAGGTCCTTGCTGTTGACGGCGGCGGTCACCACGCCATTCTGGCCGATGACCACCCGGTCACCGTCCACCTGGATGACGGTGTAGGTGTTGGTGTAGACGAAAGAGGCCAGGCCGCCGCCGGTGTAGGTCTTGGCCCCCTTGTTGACCTTGACCTTGGAGCCCACGGTGATGCCGCCCTCCACCTGGATGTCAGCGGCATCCACCCAGCCGTAGACGGTGGAGCCGCCGCCGGGCACCTTGATGAGGTGGTAGGGGTGCTTGGCGTTCCCGGCCATGGCGGTGACCTTGGCCTTGCCAGGCTTGCAGGCGGAGCCGTTGAGGGCGTTGGAGCTCACATAATGCTTGTTGCCGGTAAAGGTCACGGTGTCGCCCACACAGGCCCCCACGGTGCCCTCAGAGGGCTTGCTGGGCTTGGTGGTGCCCTGGGACCCGCCGCCGGTAGAGGCCCCGGTGTAGTCCACATAGGGCAGCTTGCCGTGCTTGGTCCACCGGCGGGTGTTGTAGCCCGCCTTGGAGCCGATGTTGCCCACGGCGGTGATTTGCACCTTGTTCTCCCACTTGGGGCTGCACTCCACCGCCAGGCCGTCCCCAATGTAGATGCCGATGTGCCCGGACATCCAGACGGCCTCACCGATGACCATATCATCCCAGCCGGTGGTGCTCACCCCGGTGCATTTGGTAATCATGGTATCAGCGCCGATGTCCGGCACCCCGTTGATGGCGTAGCCCGCCCCGCCGTAGGTCCGGGAGGCGTCCCCGTCCCAGCCCCAGAGGATGCCCTTGATGAGGCACACGCAGTCAAAGCCGAAAACAGGCGGGCTCTGGTTGGCCGCCGCCTTAATCATGGCGGTGCGGGTGGCGTTCTTGTTGTAGGAGTGGTTGTTGCAGTAGCGGTTCACATTGGAGCCGGTGAGGGGGGCCCCAAAGCACCCCATCACATACAAGGTCTTGTAGTTCTTGGCGATGTCCACGGCCTTGTCCACAAAGGCCTTGGCGGTCATTTTACTCATTGAAAACGCTCCTTTACTCAGTCTTTCAGCACGATTTCCGCCACACGGACAGCGACATCCGCCCCGTACTTGTCCGCAAACTGCTTGAGAAACCGCTGGGCATATTTGGCCCGGTTTTCGTTTTTGGCTTTCCAGAAATAGAAACCGCCCCAGGCCCCGTTGGTCAAAAGGGAGGCCCCGGCCAGGCCTGCCAGGGCCGTGACATCAAAGCCCAGGTAATTGGTGACGATAGTGGCCACGCACAGCAGGACGGAAATGGTCACATGGGCCCAGAGCAGCTTTTTTGAGGTGTCTATTTTTCATGCCCTCCTCTCCAGTCCCGCCAGAGGATTTCCACCATGCCCAGCAGGGCAAGGAAAAACAGCCGCATGGCGGGCCTCAATAAATGGCCTTGACGCCTTGCTCGGTCAAAAAATCCTTTTGGGCATGTTTGACTTTGCGGGCGTATTCAAGGGCGGTGTGCATGTCCCCGTTGCAATGTGCATCCGGGATGCGCTGGACGGCCACGGCGGTGGCCTCAGCCAGCGCCAGGGCCGCCCTGGTGTTCTGTATCAGCAGGACCCCATTTTGCTCACGGGCGGCCTCCCGTGCATCCTGGACGGCCTCCCGCTTGCTGATACGCCGCTGGAGCAGCCAAAGCCCCAGGGAGGTGATGGCCGTGGGGATGCCCAGCAGGGTGAGCAGGCCCCCCACGGAAAGCTCAATAACCATTGGCTCCGCCCTCCCTTACTCGTTGGCCTCGGTCCAGCCATAGACGCCGGGCTCCCACACATTGCCGTCCAGATCGGAGGTCCAATGCTTGCCGTTGTGGCTCACCTTGGCCCCGGCGGCATAGGCGTCATGGGCTCCCAAAGGCTGGGACCACTCCGGCCATTCCTCCGCCGGGTCGCTGGTGATGGACCAGAGGGAGGCGGCGTTGGGCGGCTCCCAGCCGGTCTGGGAGGTGTGGGCCTGCACACAGCGGTAGAGCTTGCCGCCGTACTGCCGGAGCTGGCCCACCGTGTAGTTGACATTGGCCGCCCATTCCGCAAAGAGCAGGGATTGCTCAGAGGCGGTCACGGCGTCAATAGTCCCGGCCTCCGCCAGCACCACAAAGGCGATGGCGGCGGCGTCCCGCTGCTGCTGTGCGTAGAGCTGGGCCTCATGCAGCGCTTTGAGGCTGGTGGTCTTTTTCTTAACTGCCATTACTGAAAAGCACCTCCAATGCTGGTGATGTAGCCGCCGGTGTTGCTGGTCCCCCGGCCCACATTGACCTTGAAGTTAAAGGCAAAGCCGTTGGTGGCGGTCTGGTTGGTGAAAACATGGTTGTTGCCGTTCTTTACATCCTGGGTGGCGTCCTCCCAGACGGGCTCCGTGTCGTTGGCGTTGTTGGTCACCAGGACCTCCAGGTCAGCATCCGCCGGGATGGAGCCCAGCACATTGAGCACCATGACCGTGATGGCGTCATCGGCCTCCATGGGCTCCGCCAGAGTGATGGAGGCCTCATAGACAGCCTTGGTAAAGGTCACGGTGTAGGGAGTGCTGTCCGCCTTGGTGTCATTGGCCACCACCTTGATGGTGTGGGCCCCGTTGAGGACTTTCTGCCAGTTGGCGGCGGTGACACACTGGACCGTGTTGCTCTGCCCCAGGGTGGCGGTGTAGGTCCGCTTGAGTACATCGTCCAGGTACTCTTTCACCGTCACCGTGTCATTGTCGGCATCGGTCACGGTGTAGGTCAGGTCAAAGCCGTCCTCCTTGGTCCCCAGATCGGTGCCGGAGGTCGTGGAGCTGGTGATGACCGGGATGGCGTTGTTGTCCACCGTCCGGGTTTCGCTGGTCACATAGGTGCTGGTGGCATTGTAGCTGTCATAGGAGCGCACACGGTAGGCCACAGTGTTCCACCCGGCGGTGATGGTGTCGGTGTAGGCCAGGGCGGAGCCCTTATAGATTTGTGTCCAGGAGCCGCCGTCCACCTGCCGCTCCAGCTCATAGCCGCTGAGGTTGCCGTCACTGTCAGAGGCGGCGGTCCAGGAGATGGCCAGGTTGCTGCCGCCACGGACAACGGCGGGGACGGTCAGACTGCCGGGAGCGCCGGGGGCCCGGTTGTTGGTCACCGTCACCGTGCTGCTGGTTTTCCAGCCGCTCTCAAGTCCGGCGGCGTCATAGGCCTTGACCCGGTAGGCCACAGTGTTGGTACCAAAGGCCACGGTGTTGGTGGTGCTGGTGGCGGTGCCCTGGTAGATTTGGGTCCAGGAGCCGCCGTCAACCTGGCGCTCGACAATGTAGCCCTCAAGGTTGCCCTCTGCATCCGTGGAGGTGCCCCAGCTCACGGTGATGGTGCTGCCGCCGTCAATACTGCTGGGGACGGAGATGCTGGCGGGCGTAGAGGGGGCGGTGTTCTGAAACACAGAGCCGTCATCGCTCACATAGAGGGAGGAGGGGAGAGTGAAAGCGGGGCGGGACCCGCCGGAGCCGCCGCAGCCGCCGTAGTCGACACCGCCACCGGAGTTCAGCCTCCAGGCGCCGCTGGTGTCGTCCGTGAACGGGGAGCGGGTCCATTGTGTGGTGGCGCTCCCGTTGCGATAGGCAATCCGCAGGGTGGACGCAATGGGCAGGGCGGAGCCCTCCGTGTTGGCATAGGAGTGGGACTGCCCCAGCTCGGTGAGGGACAGGGCAAAGATGGCCCGCTCCAGGGTGCCCACCGTGTTGTTGCCGTTGCCGGGGGTGTAGCGGATTTTGGTGGTGCCGATGAGGGAGCGGATGTCGGCGTCCAGCATGTTTTTGTAGGTGCTGTTAAACCAGCTATCCAGGTCGCTGCTGGCGTAGGCGTTCACATTGCCGCTGTCCCACACTCGGTCATCATAGGTGTCCTTGCGGACCACCAGCGTCCTCCCGGCCCCGTTGAGGCTGCTTTCATAGTCGTGCTTGGCAACATAGAAGTCCACCAGCGTGCCGTTTTCTTTCAGCTTGATAATGCTGCCGGTGGACTTGTTGCCCAGGGTAGTTGTGGCCATTAGATTTCCTCCTTTAGAATGTTTTGCACACGGTCCCGCACCTGCTGGCGCAGGGACCAGGTGTTGCCGTGAGCGGCGTGGGCGTCCCAGGCCTGCCAGCTTTGCAGGATTTTCTCACGGGTCACAAGGCCCGCCGGATAGTCCTGCTCCCACCGGCGGAGCTTGGAGCGCATACGCTTGATGCTGCTGTGCCGCAGCTTGCGGATGACCTTGCCCTCCTCGGTCAAATAGGAGTGAAAGCCCAGAAAATCAATCCCGTTGCGGATGGGGAAAATCTGGGTTTTCTCATTGAGCTCCAGCCCCAGGCTGGCCATAAAGGCCCGGATTTCCTTGAGGCAGAATTGCAAATAGTCCTTGTCCGGGTGGATGAGGAAAAAGTCATCCATGTACCTGCCATACCAGCGAATGTGGAGCCGCTCCTTGACGAAGTGGTCAAACTCATCCAGGAACAGCAGGGCAAAAAGCTGGCTGGTCTGGTAGCCCAGCGGCAGGCCGTCCGTGCTGTCTATGTAGGTACACAGCAGGTCAAAAACGATGGGCTCAAGGTCCAGCTTTTTGAGCTTTTCCTTGAGCTTGTCGTGGTCAATGGACGCAAAGAAATGCCGCACATCTGCCTTGAGGACCCAGCCCTCCGCCGTGCGGTATTTGTTCCAGTATTCCGTGAAAAATCCACGCAGCCGGTCCAGGCCGAAGTGGAGCCCTTTGCCTTTCTGGGATGCGTAGTTATCCAGAATGAAACTGTTGGTGATGCGCTCATAGATGAGGTTGTCCACCAATGCGTGCTGGACCACTTTATCAACAAAGGCCGGGGCCTGCACCAATCTCTTTTTGGGCTCGTAGACATAGAACACACGGAACAGTCCGGGCCGGTAGATTTTGGTTTGCAGGATGTAGACAAGGTTGACGATATTGGCCAGCAGGTGGACCTCATAGTTGGCGGTGGCGGCCCTGGAGCGCTTGCCCCGTCTGGCCGCAAGGTAGGCTTTGTAGAGCACCGAAAAGGTGCATATCTCAGAGAATTTCAGCACGGGTCTTTGCACCCCTGTAAACATGCGGGCGGCCCCCTGTCATCCCGGCGGCGGGCCTCCCTCTCCTTGTGCGCCGTGTAGGTGCCGCAGGGACAGGACCAGCAGCACCCCACCGCCTCGGTGTGCGGTGGGGTGCATCGGCGCAATGTATTTGCCTTGATGTCAAGGCTGGATGTGACCTCCTTTGATGTGATGGATGGCGCTGCTTTCGGCTTTGGGCCTACTCGGTCGGACCTTACCATCAGAGCGGGGCGGGACCCGTTGGAGTTGTTGCAGTTGTTGTTGTTGATATTGCCATTGGAGTTCAGCCTCCAGGCGTTGTTGGTGTTGTTCGTGTTCGGGGAGGTAGAGGTAAATAAACAGGTCACACCCAAATACACGGCCTTGGTGGCCGTTGTATCCGTTTACTGAGGCCGCAGGGCCTCCGCAATTTGCAGGGCCATTTGCCCCATCTTGGCAAGCTCCTGGGCCGCCTTGGCCTCCCGGAGGGCGGCGGCACGGTTGCCGTCTGATTTCCTCCAGTTGAAAGCCTTTTGACGGACCGGGCGCACCAGCTCCGCCCAATAGTGGCATTGGTCGCCGGTGATGTACTTGCGGCCATAGCTGAGGTTGATGAGCTGCTCCATGGTCTGGCACTCGATGAGCACGCCGTCCAGGTCCTTGAGCCGCTCCTCATACTCGGTTTCAAAATAGCGGCCATTGGCGGCCTCACAGCCCTTGAGGATGCGGACGGCGCAGTCCTGGAGCTCGGCGCACAAGTGGAAAGTCTGGCTTTTTGGAAAGTGAGGCTTTCCGTCATCTTTCACCTTGTCATAGAGGAGCTTTTCCACAAGCTGGTCACCCACCATGATGTAGGCCTTGACCGGCTTGTATTCTGCCTCTTTCTGCTTGACCCGCTGGATGGTGTAGTCCAGCAGATCGGAGGCAAGAGGGATGATGTCATAGCTTGGCATTAAAACTCAATCCTCGCATAGGTTTCATTCCAGACGCCGGTGACCACCACGCCGGTGAGGGTCCCAAAGGTCACCTCAAAGCTGTTGCCGGTGACATTGGTGCCATATTTCAGCTCCAGCACGGAGAGGCGGCTGTCCAGGCCGCTGAGGTCCACACGGATGTCCGGGTGGGAGGTTTCATCGGTGTTGTGGTCATCCACGGCGTCCGTGATGTCCTGCCGGATGTCCGGGTGGCTGGCCGGGTCCGTGTTGTGTTCGGCAATGGCCTCCTCCAGGTCCTCCGGGCTCACCGTGTCCAGGGACGGGGTGATGGTAAACTCCAGCACGGAGCTGTCCACCACAACAATGTGCATGAGCATGGTGAGCCGCCCGTCCACGCCGGTGGAGATGGCCACCTTTTCCGTGTCCGGGGTGTTGCAGATGGCAATGAGGGTGCCGTCCTCATCAAAGAGGCCCATTTCACGGACAATGAAGTTGCCCACACTGTCATCAATGATGATTTTCACATCCATCATGTTGGGGACAGAGGCGTTTTGCTCGGCGGACACGATGGGCCCCCGCCACAGCTCCCTCACAAGCTCCGTCTGTTCCGTGCTGGGCAGGTAGTAGCTGCCCCCGCCGTCACCGGCGGCGGCCTGGGTGATTTTCAGCTTGGTCCCCGCCAAAATGCAGTTGGTGATGAGGGTGGACCCCGCCGTGGTTATCCTGGTGCCGTACTTTCTTTCCTGGTCAGGCATTTCCGCTTTCCTCCTGTTCGTATGGATAAATTTCAAGGGTTGCACGATACTCCAGAGGCCCGGCTCCGATGACGCCGCCGGTGCTCTCCAGCTCATTGGTCAGCAGGGGCCACAGGTCCATGTGCAGGGAGCGCTCCGTGTAGGCCCCCAGCCGGACGCCGCCGGTAGACTGCAAAAGGGCGGTCATCAAAATGTGGATGTTCTCCGGGCGGACCGTCAGCAGCATGTCAAGGATTTCCCCCGCCAGCCGGTCCGCCTCCGGCAGGACCGTGTAGTCAAGCTGGATGTCCAGGGTGTAGTCCTGGAGAGAAACAGAGTGGCCGTCCGGGCCGCACAGGCCCGCCAGCCAGTTTTTCAGCCAGCGCAGGGTGTAGGGCAATTCCAAATTCCACTTGGCCTTGATGCGGGCCTTGCGGGCCTCCAGGGTGTCCGTGTCCTTTGGAAAGAGCCGCAGCTCTTGCTCCCACACGGCCACGCCGTCCTCATCGGCGTCCTCAAGGAATTGGTTGGCCAGCACCCTGGTGATGGCGTCCCATGCAAGGGAGATTTCCGGCTCATTGGCCCCGTTGATGACTTGAAACTCCAGCACCTCCCGGAGCACCGGGGGCAGGTAGTTCAAAAGGTGTCTATCCATCGGTGACCTCCCCTCTGGCGGGGATGCTGTCCGGGCCCAGGGCCAGGTTGTTCTCCTGCCCGTTGATTTTGGTGCCGCCAATGTCCGTTATCATGTTGGAGCACTCGGAGAGGATGCGGCTTTCAATCTGGGAAATGCGGACGGTCAAAAAATCAGAGCTGGCCCAATCCTGGGACAGCTCCACAAAGTAGGCGTCAATGACGGCCTCTACATAGCTCTTGACGGCATCCCAATCCCACCCGGAGGCATAGGTGAGGTGGAGGGCAATGTCCACCTCCTCCGGCGTCACGCCGGTCACATGGACCACATGGCCGATGGGGGCCAGGCCCAGGCCCTCCCCGGCGTTCTGCTCCGGGTCAATGGCCGTCTGGATTTCCTCCAGCAGGGTGGGCGTGGGGGCTTTGTAGTCAGAGGCCATGATGACCAGCTTGACCGTGCCGCCCACCGTGAGCTTTTTCTCTTTGGCCGCCGTGTAGACTGCCGTGAGCCAGGTGGCCACGGAGCCGCTCACCGTGGAGATGGTGCTGGTGTACCAGCTTTCCACGGCCTCATCCGGGATGAGGCTGGCCGGGGAAATGTCGCCATTCCAGACGGGGTGGATTTTGAGGTCCCCCACGCCGGGCATGGCCAGCACTTTCTCCCGGTAGTCGGCCTGGTTGCCGCCAAAGGCCTGGGACTGGAAACTGTCCAGCACCCGCTGGCGGAAAGCCTCCGTTTCCTCCTCATCATCGCCGGGGATGAGCAGCTCCACCAGCTCCGCATGGGTGAGCCCCTGCACATACTCCACCGGGATGAGCGTGCCGCCGTAGTTATTGGCCGCCGCTCCTGGGGTTTCACAGGTGACCTGGTGGCTGAGGCCGGTTTCCGTGTCCTCCTCCGGGTCCATGCGGGCGGTGACCACAAAGTTGAGGTCCTCGCAGGAGAAACGGGTCCCCACCGGGACCTCAATGTTAAACTCCGCCCGATAGACGGCGGGGCTGGCCGGGTAGGGGTCCATGTTGCGGTCATGGGCCCGCTTGATGAGGTACTCACGGGGGGCCGTGATGATGTAGGTGGCCTGGAGCACAAAGTCCGCCGCAATGTAGAGCTGGGCCAGCTCTGCCATGGACGGGGCCACGCCGTTCATCACCATGGAGCCCTCCCGCTTGTCCACCGGGGAGGCCACCCTGGACAGGGCGCTGGCCAGCAGCGCCTCATAGGTCCTGCTTTCAAACATTCAGATGTCAACCTCCTTTTGGGCGCTCACATCGCCATAGATGGTGTGGACGGTAAACCGGGCCGTGACCCAATTTCTGCCCGTTTCAAATTCCCAGCCGTCCAGGGAGGTGATGCGGTCATCCTGGAGCAGGGCCTCCGTGATGCGCCGCTTTATCTCGCTCATGGCGTAGTCTTTGGGCTTGCCTATCAGATCGGACAGCTCGGAGCCGTAGTTGCGGGAGTAAATGGGGAAAGCGTAGCGCTCCACATTCAGAATGAGGTAAACGGCCTGGAGGACGGCATCCCGCTCATCCGTCATGCCTCTCACCCGGTTGCGGTCAATGTCCAGCTTGTGGGTGTAGCTGGGCTGGGTTTCCACCGCAAAGGTGATGAGGTCCAGGTCATCCCCCGTGGTCGGTAAAGTTGCCATTAGGTCCTCGCCTCCCATCTGCCCAGGACAATGTACTGCTGCCCGCCGTCACACCGCAGGAGGATGACCTTTTCACCCATCTGGAGGGCGTTGTGGACTTTCCACTTTTTCCGGCCCTGGTAGCGGTGCTTGTGGGGCGCAAAAGAGGCATCCCCGGCCCCGCCGCTGGTTTCCTCGGTTTCGTGAAACTCCGGCATGGTGGTCATCTCCACGGTGTAGTCCCTCACGGCGTCCGTGAGGATGAGCTGGGCCTCGGTCAATATCTTCTTTTGGTCAACGGTGATTTCAAGCGGAGAGGTGGAGGTCACATAGCCATAGCCCCCGCTCATGGGAGCGCCTGCCTGGACGGCCTCCACGGCGGCCCGCTTGACCAGCCGCACCAGTTCATTGATGTCAAGTGACAAATGTACCACCTCGCATTTTGAGCTCCATGAGGTGCTGCTCATTGTTGAAAGTGTGTTTGACCTGCTCCACCATGAGGTAGTTTGACACATTGATGTCACCCAGCCCCAGCATGACCACCAGCAGGGTCCCGGCCCTCACCCGGATGTCCCCCAGCACATCTTGGAGCTTGAGGGTCCGGGTTTTGGTGTTATAGAGGCTGAGGAGGGCATCCGCCATGGCCTTGGCATTGGTGGTGCTGTCCAGCTTTTCGTAGTATTGCAGGACGCCCCATTGGTTGATGTTGGAGCTGTCCTGGGCCACGAAAATCTCCCGCTTACCGGTGTCCTTGTTCTCATAGGAGAGCTTGATTTTGTCATAGGTCTGGGATGCGATGGAGCTTTTATAGTCAAAGTCCCCAGCCGTGTCCTCATCAATCAAAAGCCCCAATTTCATGCTGCCGATGTTCTTGAGGGTCAGCTTGCCCACATCGTCATAGAGCACATACATCTGGGAGGTGGCCTTGAGGGTTTCGTCCAAAGCCGTCTGGATGATGTCAAAGAGGGTCTGGTTGTCCTCCACCCGGCTCCCGATGGTGTAGCCGGTGTCCTCCAGGTCCCCCACATTGAGCTGGAAGTCCTCCGCAATCATGCGTATCACATCGGCGGCGGTCTTGTTGGTGTAGACATAGGTGTCCTTGTTTTTGAGGTAGTAGAGCTGGTCATATACGGTGATTTGGATGATGTCATCCGTGCTGCCCTTGCGGGATTTCTCAAAGACAAAGCCATAAAAGACGGGGGTGCCGTCCACGGAAAAACGGCACGGGTCGCCCTCTTGAAAGCTCAAGCCGGGTGTCTTGACCACCTCGGCAATGAGCTTTCCCGGCTGTCCTTGGCGTTCCCACTCAATGCTCACATTCTCCACCACGGGGGGCAGCATGATGGTCCCCTGGTGTTGTATCAGCAGCTCATAGGTCATGGGATAGTGAGCACCTGCCCCACATAGATGAGGTTGGGATTGCTGATTTTGTCCGTGTTTGCGTTGAAAATCTTGTTGTAGTCGGCCCCGTTGCCGTAATACTTGGCGGCGATGGCCCACAGGCTGTCACCGGCCTTGACCGTGTAGGTCTTGGCCGTGGGGGCCGTGCTGGCGTCCCGCTCCTTTTCCACCGTCACGGTGGGCGTGGTGCTCTCCGCCTTTGGCTCCTCCACGGTCACGGTCTTTGTGCCGTAGTCCCGCCATTGCTTGAGGTTGACATCCACGGCCACATCCAGGCCCTTTTTGCCGTCCTCGGTGATGTTGTAGTCCTCCACGCTCACCTTGATGTTGGTGTCAAAGAGCATCCCCCCGGAGGGGGACATCCGCACCAGCATAAATTGGGTGGTTTCCTTGTTGGCTTTCATCTGCTCCAGCAGTCCCAGGTAGTAGTCCGGGGACCGGGAGCCAGTGAGCATGGGCAGGTCAAAGGGGACGGTGAGCTCCGTGAGGCCGGGGGCCCGCAGGAAATTGACCTCTCCCTCATTCAAGAGGACCAGGGTTTTGTTTTTCCCCTTGATTTTCACCTGGAGCTTTTCTGGGGTGGGCCAAAGGGCCCCGCCCAGATAGCAGGTGTAACTCATCTTGTCACCCTCCTTTTTTCCATTGGAAAAAACTCCGTGTTTCCGGCATGGGGCAGGGTCTACGCATGGACGCCCTCCGCCGCCGTCAGCAGGGCCTCTGTAAAGCCGTCTGTGAGGGTGGAGATAACGCCGTCCAGATCGGCACCGCCCTCAATGCGGTTGGTCATGCCGGTCATATCAATGCGGACCTCCGCCGTAGTGAAACGGTTGATGGCGTCCCGCTCCGCAATGTCCCGCAAATACTCCAGCTCCTCCGTGGAGGTGCTGAGGGCATCGGCGGCGGCCCCGGTGTTGGCAGCGGTCTGCCCGGTGTTGCCCAAAAGGTCATCCATGGCAAAGTCCCCATATCCGCCGGTGCCCAGGCCGCTTGCTCCGTAGTCCGTAGCAGCGCCCAGGTCCATATCAAACAGGCCGCCCACGGCGTCAGAGATGCCGCTGGCCACGCCGTCACCCCAGTTGGCTCCAGCGTTGAAAGCGTCCCCCACCCAGCCGTCCTGCCAGGTGTCAAAGGTGCTCATGCCCTCGTTGAAGGCGTCCCCGATGCTCACAAAGTCCTGGATGTTGCCGGAGGCCTCCGCCGCCTTGGCGGCGTAGTCGCTGGCTGCATTGGTGATGCCGGAATAGTCAAACTCCACAAAGGGCAGCTTGTTCAGCGCCTCGCAGATACCGGCCACCACGGTGAGCGCCGTGGAGAGCAGGTTGTAAAACCAGGCCTGCACGCCGGAGATGACATTGCTGAATGCAATGCCGATATTCTGAGCGCAGGCCCCCAGGGCGTTCCAGATGCCCAGGGCAATGTTGGCGATGGTCAAGCCCAGGTTGACAAAGAATTGCACCACCACATTGATGCCGCCGCAAATGACGCCAAAGCCGCTGTTGGCGATGCCGGTAAACTTGGCAATGGCCGCACAGGCGGCGTAGATGGCCGCCACAAGAGCTATGACCAGCACCACAATCCAGGTGATGGGACAGGCCAGCAGGGCCGCATTGAGCCCGTACTGAGCCGCAGTTTGGGCAAAGGTGGCCCCGGTGCTCATCATCAATGCCGCCGCTTTCACACCCTCAGCCAGCGCCATGGCGGCGTTGATGCCGTTGGTGATGAGGGCCACGGCATTGTAGGCGATAAAGGCGGCCACCAGGCCGTAGACAATGGGGCTTATCCAGCTCCAGTTGTCCACCACAAAGGCGGCCCCGTTGATGAGGAGGTCCAGCACGCCGGTGGCCACCGTGGCCAGCATGGCCAGCCCGTTGATGGCCCCGTTGATGACCGTGTTAAACTGAGCGCTGTTTGCCACCTGGTTGAGCCGTGTGAGCACAGGGTCAAAGGCCGCCAGAGCCGTGTTTTGCATCTTGGTGGCAATCTGGGCCCAGGTTAGGGGCATACTCTCAAACTTGGCATTGATTTCATCCGCAGAGGCAAACATGGCGTTTTTGACCACCTCAGCGGTGATGAGGCCCTGCTCCGCATATTGCTTGATGGAGCCCTCCGCAATGCCCATGTAGCTCTCAATGGCACGGGCAATGCCGGGAGCGTTCTCCAGGATGGAGTTGAGCTCCTCGCCCCGGAGGGCACCGGCGGCCATGGCCTGGGTGAGCTGGAGCATGGCGGCAGACTGGCCCTCCGCCGTAGCGCCGCCAATGACAAACTGCTTGTTGATTTGTTCCATGAAAGCGATGAGCTCATCATTGCTTTCAAAGGCGGAGCCCGCATTGGCCCCCATGCTGGCGATGGCGGAGGCGGTGTCCAGGTAGGCGGACCGGGACCTCTGGGCAGAGGCCATGATTTTCTGCTCCAGGGCCTCCACAGAGCCCCCGTCATCCACAAGGAAATTGAGGCGGGCCGTGGTGCTGGTCATCTTGTCAGACAGCCCCAGGAGCGCTTTTATACCGGCTCCGGCGGCCAATGTGGCCACAATGCCTTTGACCTTGCCCAGCAGGCCGCCCGCAGCATTGGTGCCGTTGCGGAGGCCCTTGTTGAGGATTTCCTCCTGCTCTGCCGCCCGGCGGTAGCCCTCCGCCATTTCATCCACTTCACGGTTGGCCTGCACCAGCGCCGCTCTGGCCGCCTGGATTTGCGCCGTGTCCACAGCACGCCCGGAGGCCCGCTGGACCTGCTCAAAGGCATTGAGGGTGGTGTTGAGCGCCGTGTTGATTTTTCTGAGCACGCCGCTGATACCGTCATTGAGGACCATCTGAGATCTGATTGTTGCCACGGGTTCACCCCCTCTTTTAAGAATTAGGCCCCCGCCATGCAGCGGGGGCCCCTGTTACTTCCGTTTGGCTCTGCCTTTTCTCATCTTGCTTTTCAGTTCGGCCTCCCGTTTCTTTTCATCCTCGCCTCTCACTTGGATGGAGGCGATGACAAAAGCCTTTTCCTTGACGGGCAGGTCTAAAAACTTGGACGGCTCCCAGCCAAACTTTTGCAGGCAGAAATGGGCAAAGTTGGCCTCCGGGTCACCGTCCAGGATTAGTTTTTTGCCTCAGCCACCATGTCATCATCGGTCTTGAAACCGTTGACCTGGAAAACCTCCGTGACATAATCGTCAAACTCGCCGCCAATGAGCAGCTTGCCAATCAGCTCCTCCGGCTTGGCCACACCCCAATCGTTCTGGAGTGCGGCGTTGTTGAGGTCCGGGAACACGGTGCAGCGGGCCGCCACCTTTGCCTGGAAAGTGTAGGTGTCAAGCTGCTGGGTGTACTGGCCTTTCTTGCCGGGCACGGGGACCTGGCGGATGCAGGCGGAGCGGATGCGGGCGTACTCATCGGCGGAGATGCAGCAGATTTCCCACTCCATGGGCTTGCCGTCCTCCCCCTTGATACGGGGGGAGGCGGCAAACTTGTGGTTTTCAATCTGCTCGACATTGGCACGCATGAAAGCGGACAGGTTACTCATGGATTTTTTCCTCCTTGTGTGTTATGCGGCCTTACATGTAGGCCGGGTTGGTGTACTGTTCGGGACGGGTAAAGCTGTCACAGTAGCCCTCAATGGACTGCTCAACAAAGTCACCCTCCGCATTGAACATGGACAGCAGCACATCACCGTCCAGGATGCAGTTGTTGTAAATCTTGGTGCTCCGGCCCACGGTGGTGGCGGGGTCATCGTTGGAGGTCTGGATGTCAAAGGTGGGCATCACGCCGGTCTTGATGAAGTCCTCCACCACCTTGTCAAAAATCTCCGTGCATTTGTAGATGGTCATGGAGAAAGACAGGGCAACGGTCTGGGCCTTGTGGCCCACCACAACACCGCCCAGCTTGTAAACCTCAGCGGTGTTGACGGATGCCGTGCCCTCAAACTCCTTGGCCATGAGCATGGAGTAGCGGGTCCCGTCAATGGTGACAAAGCACTCCGCAAAATTGGCGCTTACAGCGTCCTGGGTGTTCATGGTCGGCTTGGACATTTTCCTTTCCCTCCCTTACTGGATAATCACGCTCATGTAGAGCTGGGCCATGGCGTTGATCACATTGAGCCCGTTGACGATGCAGAGGACGGCTTTCTTGCTGTCACCCTGCTCACAGGTCACAATTTCCGGGTCAAAGTTCTCCACGGCCCGGATGTCATCAAGCTGCTGGATGAGCTTGGTGATGTCCCCCCACAGGGAGGAGCGACCAGAGGCGTCATTGGGCACGGTGCCCAGGTACTTTTGGCCGAACAGCACCGCCACATCATTGGCAATCTGGTCACACACCCGGATGGTCTGGTTGCTCTGGAAAATCTCCCCCTTGGTGTCGGACAGGGTGAGCAGGGTGTTGATGTCCTCCAGCACCCGCACATCACCATTGACATTGTGGAAGATAAACTTGCCCGCCTTGAGGGCCGCCTCCAGCTCCGCCTGGGTGTAGTCGGTGTTGATGGTCAGCTCACCATCATACTTGAAATTGGTGAGGGACTTGTTGACCGCACAGCCCGCCTCAGCACCGGCCACCCAATACACCAGGGAATGGGTGGGCACGCTGGCAATGGTGGGGTGTGTCACGGTGTTCCACACGCCAATGATGCCCTCATAGTCCGCCGTGCTGGGCTGCCAGGCCACAAGCTGGAATTTACTGCCCACCTCATCCCGGACCCGGCTGCAAAACTGCTGATAGAGCCGGACGGTGGTGGCGTCCGATGCCGGGCAACACAGAGCGTTGTAGGCATAGGGCTCAATCTTGTCCAAAAAGGCTTGGTGGGCCTCGCCGTTGATGGTGGTGGCATCCGCCCCGTTGGTCAGAGGCATCCCGGCAGAGGCCTCCAGGGTGGCGTCCGTCTTGAAGTCCACCCAATCGTTGCTTACCAGAGCCTCAGCATCCTCAACGGTCTGGGTGTCAGCGGCCACGCCGTCCACATAGGTGGTCACATCCCACAGGTCCGGCTCATCCACATTGGCGGCCACCACAATGGTGATGTCGTTGCCTCTCACGCCGCCATACTTAGCCGTGGCCAGGGTGTTGGAGGCCTTGACGGCCCCGGAGCCCAGGCGGTAGCAGTAGACGGTGGTGGCGTGGGTGAAAATCTCCCGCAGGGGGAGCATCTTGGGGTGGTCGTAGGCATAGCCGAAAATGGTTTTGCTGTTCTTCTGAAACTCCCCGGAGGTGACGGCGAAAACCTCACCCTCCGGGCCCCAGCTCAGCTCAAAAGGCGCTGCCGCAAAGCCTCTGTCAGAGAGGGCCGCAGACGCCCTGGGCACACTGGAAAAATTGACATAGTAACCGGGCAGGACCTTGTTTTGGACCTGCCAGGTGCCGCCGCCCAGCGCCATATTAGTTCACCTTTCCTTTCATGTACTTCTCAATCAGCCCGTCCACCTCATTCAAGGTGTAGGCCTTGCCGTCCTCCAGCAGAGCCCGGATGAGGTCCCGCCGGTTGGCATATCGCTTGGAGGCCACAAGCTGCTCCTTTTTGTAAGTAGCGGCCCCGGTGGCCTTTTCGCTGTTCGTGGTCTTGGCTTGCGCCATGTTTATCCCTCCATTTCAATATCAAGGGTTTCCATGAGGACCGGCTCCTGGGGGATGTAGGCGTGGTGGTCATAGCTCACCAGCACATGCAGGACGCCCTCCTCAATGGTCCATTCGCAGTTGGTGCAATGGATGAGGTCCCCCTCCGGGGTGGTGATGTCCCGCAGGAGCATGGTGAGCTGATCTGCCACCTCGCAGCACTCCGCCACCCCCACCTTGGGGTAGTAGATGACATCCAGGGTGGGGGTGCGGAGAAACCGCTCTCCCACCTGCTTGCTCTGCCCGGCGGAGGGCATGACCACATTGAGGTCCCCAGGGTTGAGGCCCTGCTTGACATTCCCGCCGTGTACCTGCACAGCAGGAAAAGCGGCGTGCAGCGCAAGGCTCACGCCGTCATAGATGCTCTTAAAACTGATTTCAGACATTGAAAGCCTCCCGCAGCAGCGCCTCCAGCTTTTTCTCAATGACGGCGGGGGCCACCCGCTCAAGGTCCTTTTCAGACAGGGTGAGGAAATACTGCCCGGCCACCCAGCCGCCTCCGCCACGGGTGCGGTGTCCAAACTCCACATAGCTGGCGTAGTGGACAGGGTTGATGACCTCGATGTAAAAGGTCCGCCCCCTCTTGAAAACTGGCAGAGCGTTGGCGTAGGCGGCGGGGTCTACTTTCCCGCCGCCCGCCGCCTCCTGCTCGGTCCGGGCGGTCCAGCCCCGGCGCAGGGTGCCGCCCTTTTTTCCGCTGCTCCGGGGGTATTGCCCCACCGGGGTGCGGGGGATGACCAGGGCCAGCAGCCGGGCGGCCAGCTCTTTGGACACATCCTCACAAAATTTGTCCAGGTCCATGTCCTGGAGCTTTTGCAGGTTATCCCGTAGCTTTTGGAGCTGCTTGTAATCGACATCGCCCCACCGCATTAGGCCCACTCCTTGAACAGCTCCAGGGGGACCTCCTGGTGGCAGGTGTAAACGGCAGGTTTGCCGCTCCGCTCATAGTCACGGGTGACGCCGTTCTGGGTCACCGTGATTTTAGAGCCCTCCGGGATGTCCACGGACGGGTCAATATAGAGCGTCACCGTCTGGGCCACCAGGGCCGCCTCCTCGGTGGGTTCGGTGCTCTTGACGGTCTGGTGGGAAATGCGGCAGGGTAGGCCGGAGGCCGTCACTTTCTCCACCGGCTCCGTGCGGCCATTGGCAGGGTTGAGCACACCCTGCCGCACGGTGACGGTGGCCAGGCCAGTCCAGAGGCTCTGGATAGCCTTTTTGTAGGCGGCGGGGACTACCATCTCAGCCTCCGAAAAGCCGCCAGGGTGCTCTCTGCCGGGTGCATGAGCTGGGCCAGCATGGCGTCAAAGCGGCTTTCCGCATTGCTTGCACCATCGTTGGCCCCGGCAAAGGTCACGGAGATGTCCCCCTCCGTGATGCTCTTGGCGGGGGCGTTGAAGTCAAAGCCCTCCAGCCCGTCAAGCCCTCCGGCGGCTTTCTTATCAAACAGGAAATGACCGGCCACCATGTCCACAAGGATGTAAAAAAGAGGAGGCGGGAGCTTTCGGTGGTTGATGTTCGCCAAAAGCTCCGCCTCACACTTGCGGATGGTGTATTTAAGGCCGGTTTCGTCATCGTCCGTGACAGTGTAGCCCAGCATGGCCAGCCGGTCCACCACGGCCTCATACACGCCCTCCATGTCCTTAGCCTCTGGAGAGGATGCGGGCAATGGGGATGGCCTTGTGGGCGATGTAGGAGCGGTCCCCCTCACCGCTCTCACCAGAATGGACCAGGCACCAGTTGGCACCGTTGGCCAGCTCTGCATCCGTGGGGGAGAGAGTGGTCTGGCTGGTCTTTTCGTAGGAGATGCCAAAGGGAGAGAACACCTTACGCTGGCGGGTGTAGAGGGTGTCCACACCGCCGTCCGTCTTGGGGTCACGGGCCATTTCATAGGGGACCTTGGCACCGATGTCCTCAAAGCTGATAGCGCCCTCGCCCAGCACATAGGTGGTGTAGCGGGTGCCGGGGACCACATAGCTGTCCGCCGCAGGGGTGCCCTCGCCAAAGTAGGGGGTGACCTCCGCCTGGTTGATCTGGCCAGCAGTAGCACCGGAGGCCTTGACCTGGAGCGCTCCCTCATCGGAGGCGCTGGCGGGGAAATAGCCGTCCGTGGCAGGCATCCCGTCATCCACCACAACGGTCTTGCCGTTCCAGGTGTAGAGGGTCAGGTCACGGGTCACACCGTCCTTGTCGGTGTACTTGAGGGCGGTGAGCAGGTTGAGGTTTTCCAGGTTGGTGGCCACAACGGAGTGCATGAACACCAGGGAAAATTTCTTCTTACGGTCACCGCAGGCCTGGGCAGTGGCGCTGTTCATGGTGGTGGCCTCCATGTTGCCCGCCACCTCATAGGTGTGCTTGGCCACAAACTCAGCGCTCTGGCCGCCGGTCATGGCAAAGACGCCCTTGAGGACGGCCAGGATGGTGTCCTGGTCAATGTCCTGCCAATACTCGGAAACCTGCTGGGCCACATTGTCCATCCAATCAATGCCGCCGGTGATGTCAAAGGAAAAGTCCTTTTCGGTCCAGGCCTTGGCCCGGCCAATGACCACCACGCCCTGCTCAAAGGTCTTGGTGGAGGTGGCGGTGATGTCGGTCTGGCCGTCATAGTTGACAGCATCGCCGTCCAGCAGGCCCCGCATGGCGATGCGGGCATAGCCGGTGCCGCCCTGGGTGCTGAAAACCTCCCGGATGTCGGGGTTGCCCGCCAGCGCTCTGGACTTCCGCATTTCATTGAGGCGGGTGCGGGGGATGCGGTCCACCGCATACTTGAAAGCCTGGGGGTTGAAAGACTTGGCATCAAACTTGGTGTTAGGCATAGTTCAATCTTCCTTTCTGAGAATTAGTCGGTGTTGGGCTTGCGTTTGCGGCCCTTGGGGGCCTCTTTGGTGCCGGGGGTATCATTACCCTCCGGCTCATCCGCCGGGCTGTCCTGGGTCGCCTCTGTGCCCGCAGGGGCCAGGCGCTCCATGACTTCCTGGACAATGGCCTCCGCAAGCTCCTGGGTCAGCCGGATGGCCAGCTCTTTGGCCAGGGCGTCCGTCAGCTCTTTCACGGAGGAGATGTTGTCCGCAATGTACTGCACCACGGCCTCCTGGGTGCGGGGCAGGGATGCGGCGGGCTTGCCGGTCAGCTTGGCCGCCAGATTTCTCAAGGCGTCCTCAAAAGACACGGCTTTGGCAGGGGTTGTGATGTTTCGCATGTTGTCACCTCATTCCAGCTTGGCGTCCGGGTTTTCGGCCAGGAAAGCCGCCAGCTCGGAATAGGACATCTCAGAGGGCTTTTTCCCCTCGCCGGGTTTCCGCCCGGTGTCGGGGTCGCCGGGTTTCCAGCCGGTCAGCTTGGCCCCGGTGCTCCCAAAGAGAAAGTCCGTGTTGGCGTCCTTTTTCATAGCCTCAATTTTGGCGGCCAGGGTGATGCTCTCATTGTTCACCTTGGCCACCACCTTGCCGTCCTCAATCTTGGCGTCCTTGAGGTAGTCGGCCAGGAGAGCCCGGACAGCGGTGTTGTTCTTGGCTCCGGCGGCGGTGAGTTCGGCGTCCACGGCGGCAGTCAGCCGGATGGTGGCCAGCTCTTTCTCATAAGCGGCCTTATCCGCCTTGTTCTGCTGCTCCAGTTCGCCAATCTTGCGGGTCAGCTCCTCGTTGTCGCCAGCGGACTTTTTCAGCTCCTCAAGCTGCTTGGCGTGTCCCTTGGCGGCCTCCTCAAGCTGGCCCACCTGAGCCTCCAGCTCCTTGACACGGGTGTTTTTGGCGTTGAAGTCCGCACGGGCAACAAAGTCCTTGCCAATCGCCTGGCAGGCGGCGGCATCCATGTCCTCCGTGTAGGCATCGCCAATGATTTCCTTGAGCCATAAAAGTTTCATGTTGCGTTTACCTCCTGTTATCTGCTTTCCTTGTGTCCGGCCAGTCCCGGTATGGCAGCGCCCCTGTTGGTTTCCGCCGGGGCCCGGCGGTATTTGGGTATGAAAAAAGCACCGTGCTTTTCAGCACGATGCTTTTATCATCGGGTCAGTAAAGGATGTCTGGGTCAATATCCAGCCCATCCAAATTGGTCCAGATAGAGGGGAGGATGTCTTTGCCACTCTCCAGAGCCGTGAGCAGGTCCTCTTTGGTGTAGCCGTCCGGGGGGCCGTAGGAGGTCCCGTTGGCGTCCAGATACACCAGGCCGGGACCCGGCTCATCCCCCACAAAGCGGCCTCCAAAGGCCTGCTCATAGGCGGTGACGGCCTCCTGGAGCTCCTGGTTGGTTGTCACATCGGAATATTTAATCATGGCGTTGTCACCCCTTTCAGCAGTTTCTCAAACTCCGCCAAAGCCGTGGGAAAGTATTTCTGCATCAAAGCGTAGCGGTCAGCATCGAATTGAGCGGCAAACATGTGGGCAAAGGCCTCTTTCTCCAGCATCCCGGAGTAGGTCCAGTAGCGTGTGTTCCAATGGCCGTATGTGCCAGCGCACTTGTTGCGGGACATTCCGCCGAACAGATCGGAGATTGCATTGGGCAGCGCCCCACGGAGCTCCTGGGAGATGACTGCATAGGCGTCCGTCTTTCTCTTTGTGCCGTGGGCTTTCATGGTGGCCTTGACATAGGCCTCAAAGTCCTTTTTCAAGGCATCGCCAAAGTCCGGCGTCTGCATGGATGTGTAGCCGCTCCCGGCGCACGACATAAAATCAATATAATGGCCGTGTTCATGGAAAAAGGTTGTTGCTGGGCCTCTGGGGTCCGTCATGTCGTTGGCAAAATTCATTTTGACCTTTTGGATGCGGCTGTCAAAATGCGGCGTGCCGGAGAAAGCCCCATCCACAACGGAGCCGGGCTGGACATAGCGCTCAAAGACAGCCTGGGCCGTCTGATTGCCGGACGCATAGTGTTGCTCCAGGGCGTCCGTGTAGCCGCTGGGGGATGCGGGCAAGCCCTGCACAACACTCTGGAAATGCGTGGTTGCCTTTGCGGCCATTGTACCACTCCCAGAGGGCACCTGTAAACCGGGGGTTGGGCCCTGAACAAAGCTCTGCCGCCATTGGGCAAAGGTGGTGTTTGCCGGGACCTTTGTGGTGGTGCCGTCCGGGTTGCGGGTCCAGCGCTCCCCCAGGCCCTCCATGTCCTCAAAGTAGGGGGCGGTGCAGCAGCGGCACCAGGGATGGAACGGCGGAGCGGTGAGCCCCACCTGGTAGTCCGACATCTTGAACACCTTGCCGTCCAGCGCCGAACACAGGCCGCAGGTGTCCCGGTCAAAAGAGGCCACAATCCTGTATTTCTCTACGCCCAGGGCGTTGAAACAGTCCTTTTGAGCGGCGCTGGAGAAATAGGCGCTTTCCGTCATCACCAGGCGGCCCGCCTTGGAGCGGGACACCTCAAACTGCTTGGAGATGGCGGAGATGGCCCGGTCTGGAGCCTCTCCCCGTATAATCATCTGGGTGAGCTGGGTGTTGACGCTGTTCACAAGGCTCTGCTTGTTGGTCCAGCAGCGGTCCCGGAAAGTCTGGCCGTCCGTGGTCCATGGCCGGGAGAGGACCTTGGTGATGGCCCCCTCATTGACGGCCTGCATGGTCCAGCCCACGCCCAGGCCCTTTTGGACCTCATAGGCCGTGTGGTAAAAGCTCCCGGTGTAGGATTGCCGGGCGGCCCGGTCTATGTAGTCAAGCTGATTGGAATAGAGGAGCTCTGCCTGCTGCTGGAGCTGGATTTTGAGGGCATCCAGCCGGGAGATGTGGACCCTGGCGCTGGCGTTCTCCAGCTCTTTCATCCAGGCCCCGGTGAGGGCGTTTTCCTCACCGTGCTTGATGTAGTCCTCAACCGTCCAGCGAAACTCCGCCAGCTCATCACTGTTGAGCAGCCGCTTGGCGTCTGCCAGGGTGATGTCATTGTTGACGGCAAAGCGCCTGTACCATGCGGACATCTGGCGCTCAATCTCAGCCTCAGCGGCCCGGAATTGGGCATCCAGGTTTTCCACATAGGAGTATGACTGGTCCAGCAGGGCGTCCTCCATGTTTTTCATGCGCCGGGCCCAATAGTCCGCATTGCGCTGGAGGTTATTCCTGGGCATCGCCGTCACCGCCGTCCTGGCCGGTCACGGGGTTGCCGGAGCCGTCCCCGCCGTTCTGCCGGTTTTTCATAAAGGCGGCCTGGTAGGGGTCGGCCATGGCCTCCTCCTTTTCGTCCTTGATGCGCTGGAGCTCCTGCTCCGGGTCACTCACCCAGGGGTGCATCTTCACAATGGTTTCATCGGAGAGGATGCCCACGGAGTTCTTGCAGTTGTTGATGACCTCGGTTTCATTGATGAGGACATCCCGGTCAAAGATGACCTTGACCTCCGTGCCCTCAAAATTCCCCCGGCCCGTGTTGGCCAGGTGTTGGTTGACAAACCAGAGCAGCTCCTCCATGGAGGCCTGAAACTCCATTTCAATGCCGTTGGCGTCCAGGTCAATATCAGAGTACATGCTCTGTATATTCATCTGGTTAGGGTTGCCGCTCATGCGGTCATCCTTGGCGTCATAGCCCCTGGCGTTCTCAATGATGGCATCCTTGAGCAGGGAGAGCAGGACCTTGTAGTTTTCGGCGTTGACCTCAATCTGGAGGGTGTCCACGCCGCCCTCAGAGCCCTCATAGGAGCGGACCTTGATGATGCCGTAGGTGGCCAGGTTGGCCCGGAGCCGCCCCAGGTCCTCCCCGTCATAGTTCTTGATGACCAGGATGGTGGAGTGGATGTCCTCCTCCATCTGGTTGGCAAAGTTGGAGATGATGTTGTTGTAGGCGTCTTGCAGGCATTTCACCCTGGACAGGAGGGGGATTTCATGGTGGGAGCTCTTAAAGCACACCAGGGGGATGCGCTCCCAATTATAGCTGGTTTCCTTGCCTGTCTGGGGGTCCGTTGTGGTGATGTAGGGCCCGGACCGGGCAAAATCGTCCGGCTCAAGGGTCCCGTCATCCCGGCGGACAAAGCAGTCCACGCCACCACCGTGCATGACCTCCACCTTGACCACATCCTTGGTCTGCTCGGTTTCATCGTACTCCAGCACCACATAGACATGGACGGCGGCATCCAGGATGGTGTGGTCAGCATCCGCCCAAAAGGGCAGGACCTCATCCGCCGGAAAGCGCTGGAAAGCCAGCTCCCCGTTTTGGTCGTAGTAGGGAAACACCCAGCTCTTGCCGCCAATCCAGGCCCCCTCACCAATGTTGTGCATGGTCCGCTGAAAGCGGGACCCAAACACGGTGGAGAGAGCCGCAGCATAGGCCTTGTTCTCCGTGTCAAAGGAAAAAGGCCGCCCAAAAGAATAGTTGGTTTTCTGGTCCACCATCTTGGCATAGATGTTGTTGACCAGCCGGTTGTTAGGCAGGTGGTCCAGCACCTTGACCTTGCCGTCATCGTCCAGGGCAATGCGCTTGCGGCGGAGCACATCCTGGGCCCCGTCATAGTAGGCCTCACCCGCAAGCTGCCGCTTGCGCTCTTTGGAGCCCAGCCAGGCCGTGATTTCAAGCTCCAAAAAGCGCTTGTCCGTCATGCCCCGGCGGAAATTTGTGGCCGCCCTGGCCACGCAGTCATCCCGCAAATTAAGCACCACCACCGTGCATCACCTCCTTTGCTTGCAGATCGGATGGGGGGGGATTAAATCCAATGGGCCGGGCCTTGCTTTTCTCCAGGGTGAGGGTTTGCCCAGGGAGCTCCACCTCAATCCGCAAGGTGCGATATGGCAGGCGCTCCGCCCATTGTTCGATTTTGTTTAGGACATATTGCTGCTCAAACATGGCACACCTCAAAAGCTGAAAAGTTGCGGCCCAAAAATCTTGTGGACAAAATAGCGCACATCGTCCATAGCGTGGTCATTTTCCTTGATGGGCCGGTCCATGGGGGCCTTTTCGTCCCAGCGGTAGAGCCCAAACTCCCGGATGCAGTCCGTGCAGCCGGAGCAGATGAAGATGTCCCCGCTTTGGAGCCGGGTGGCCACATCCCGGATGCCGTCCAGGACGGCGTTGGAGGCCTTTTCCACATAAAAGCGGCCATGCCGCCGGATGGCCTCAATAAAGCTGGCCGCTGAGGGGTCCACGATGACGGCCCGGATGGGCAAGTCACCGGCCAGGCGCTCCAGCTCAAAATAGTGCTCCTCATCGGTGCGCTGGCGGCCCTCTTTGCGGCTGTCAAAGTAATACTCCCGCATACGATACCATTTCCCGGAGGCCCGGCCCCAGAGCCCCATGCTGGTGGGGTTTACGGTGCCATAGTCCACGGAGATGTAGTAGCGGTCATAGGGCCGGGGCACATCCGGCACCACATGGTAGTCCTTGTTGAACATGGTGTAAATCAGCCCCTCCGCCACCACCCAGAGGCCCCGGATAAAGCGGTCATAAAACACGCCGGAGTATAGGCTCTCATACCTGGCCTTGACGGCGGCGGAGAGGCTGAGGTTGTCATCCATGGTGAAATGGAGGTGCAGCATGTTCCGCCTGCCTGCCTCCAGCACCCAGGTGAGATAAAACCAATGGCTGGGCCCCTCCGGGTTACAGTTAAACCAGAGCTTGGAGCCCTCCACGCTGCACCGGGCACAGGCCTGCTCCACGAAAGAGCGGGGCATGAGGGCCACCTCATCCAGCAGGACGCCCGCCAGGGTGATGCCCTGGATGAGTGAGGCGCTGCTCTCATCCCGCCCGCCGAACAGGTAGAAGTTGTTGGAGCGCCCGGCGGCGCTCACCACAATCTTGTTTTCCGTGCGGTACTCTTTGAACGAAAACACCCCGGCCAGCCAGGTGGGCAGGTTGGTGGTCACATTGCGCCGCAGGCTCTCAATGGTCTTGCCGCACAGGGCAAAGTTTTGGCCTTGAAAGCGGCACATGGCCCACATGACAAAGCCCACCGTCATGGCCACCGTCTTTCCAGATCGGATGGAGCCGTCACAGATGATGCCGTCATAGTCCCCAAAGCCCGGCCTATTCCACCAGGTCATGGCCAGATTTTGCCGGGGGCTCAATTTCTGGTATCTCATCCGTGTCTATCTCCTCTCTGGTGCTTTCCTCAATCACCTCAAAGATGTTGTTTTCCTGCTCATTGCTGGAGCCGTTGTTGGCGTCAAAGACGCCCAGGTGCTTGCCCAGCAGCTCCAGGGCCCGCACCTTGTCATGGAGCTTGATTTCTGTGCCATATTGGCCCTCCTTGATGGAGGCAACGGCCTTTTTCTTTTCCTCCGGCACCTCAGCGGTGGGGGTCAGCCGGACCAGGCCGTTGTGGGTGATGGTTGCAAAGTCGGTGCCGTTTGCAAAGGCGATGGCGGCCAGTTCCTCCAGCACCCGCTCCTGGGTGATTTCCAGCTTGCCCCGGAGCTTTGCCTGGCGCTTTTGGATAGCGGCCTGGATTTCAACTTTTTTCAACAGCCGTTGTCCCATGCTGTACGCTGTCTTTTCGCTGTACCCGGCCCGCTTTGCGGCGGCGGTGGCATTGAGGTCCACCTGGTACTCATCCACAAACCGCTTTTGCTTGTCAGTCAGCTTTGCCACACTCACCACCCCAGAACATAGTAAAAGGCCGCCCTCCCCAGCATGGGGAAAGCAGCCCGAAAAATCATAGATGAATGGCGGCGGGGGTCTGGTGCCTGTTCCGTCACCCCGCCGCCACCCTACAAAGGAGGTAATACCATGATGAGGCATACACCCGCAGTTACATTGTACCACACTATACGGCGAACAAAGCGAACAGATTTAGTTTCGTTCCAGATAGCGTGTCACCATCATGCGGCAGCCGTCCTCCGTGTTACCCCCGCCGACACAGGCGGCCACCTGCCGCCACGGCAGTCCATTCACAAAGCGATAGGTGAAAATCTGCCGGAGGAGGCTGTCATCAATGCCGGATATGTAGCGCTCCAGGCGGCTCCGCTCATAGAGGCATTGCTGGTGCTTGGCCTCAATGATGCCCCGCAGATCAGCAATCTCCGCCGCATATTCCCCCACCTTGTCCGTGACGCCGGGGGCGTGGGGCATCCCGGTGAGGACCTGGGCCCCCGGCAGGGCCTTGGCCTCAAGCTCCTGGAGGCGGCGCTTGTCCATCTCAATCTCCCGGTTTAAGTAATACAGCTGGGACAGCTCTTTCAAGGTCATTCCACATCTCCGCCTTTCCAAACGGGCTGGCAGTTGCCCTCTCCCATCATGCACTTTTTGGCGCATACTTTGCACGGGTCACCTCCCGCCATAACAAAGCGCAGGTCCGCCATTGCCTTGAGTAGCTGGCGCTTATAGTGCTGTAAATCATCAAAATTCTCCCGTGCGTAGGAATGGGCCTCAAGGCTGGCGATGTTCGCCGCTTGGTCCTCAATCTGCCGCTCCAGGGCCTCCATTTTCTGCCGGTCTACCTCATGCTGGATGGTCAGCCGGGCGTTTTCCCGGATGAGCTCATCACAATACACCTGGTCACCGTTCAAAATCACAGTTGGGTTATTCATGCCACACTCTCCTTTACCTTGCGTATTCTGGCCTTGAGGGCCCGCATGACAGCCTCGTGGGTGTCTGCCCGGTCCCGTATGGTGGCCATGACATCCTCATCCTCACAGCCCTGCACAATGAGGTAATGCACAAACACCTTTTCGTAGGGGGAGCCCTGCCGGTACAGGCGGCAGTTTCCCTGGTCGTTCAGCTCAAAGCTCCAGTTGAGGCCATACCATACCACATGGCGGCCACCGGCCTGGAGGTTGAGCCCGTAGGCACAGGAGGCCGGATGTACCAGCAGCACATCCACCTCTCCGGCGTTCCAGGCCTCCTCATCCTCCACGCCCTTATACACCCGGACCCGCAGCTTGTCCGCCCGGCCCCGGTTGTACTTCTCCAGGCGTTCCAGGATGCGGTCCTTGTCGTGCTGGTAGCCGTAGAATGTGAGGCAATGCTCCCCGTTTAACTGCTCCAGCAGCTCCGTGTAGGCCTCCAGCTTGCAGTCATGCACCGGGACCACCTTGCCGTCATTGCCATACACAGCCCCATTGCAGAATTGCAGCAGCTTGCCCACCAGGACCCCGGCGGTGCCCGCCGTGATGATGTCCTCATCCACCTCCAGCAGCAGGTCACGCTCAAACTGGTCATAGGCCTTTTTGGCCTTGGGGTCCAGCATGACGGGGATTTCATGCTGGATAAAGTCCGGCAGTTGCAGGTAGTCCTCCGCTTTCATGGAGATGCAGATGTCGGAGATAGCACCCAGCACGGCGCTCTCCGCTCCGTCCTTGGCCTTGTAGGAGAAAATCTGGGTCCGGCTCCGCTGGTCCGGGTCAAAGTATCTCTCCCGGTAGGCGGAAAGCGTGGGCCCCAGACGGGCCCCGCCGTCCAGGAGGTACACCTGGGCCCACAGGTCAATCAGCCCCTTGGAGGACGGCGTGCCGGTCAGCAGCACCACTTTCTTGATAAACCGGCGGATGCGCTTGGCCGCCTTAAACCGCTTGCTCTGGGGGTTTTTGAAACTGGTGCTTTCATCGAAAACCACCATGTCAAACGGCCAGGCTTGCTGGTAGTAGTCCACCAGCCACTCAAAATTTTCACGGTTGATGACATAGACATCCGCCGGAGTGTTGAGGGCCTTGATGCGCTTGGTGGCGCTCCCCAGGACGGTGGACACCCGGAGATGCTGGAGGTGGTCCCACTTGGCCGCCTCCTTGCTCCAGGTTGCCTCTGCCACCTTTTTGGGGGCCACCACCAGGATCTTGGCCACCTGCCAGCGGAAATACTTGAGGATGTTGACCGCAGACAGAGTGATGACCGTTTTGCCCAGCCCTGGCCGGAGAAACAACCCCACCGTGGGGTCCTCCACCACCCGCTGGATGCAGTAGGCCTGGTAGTCATGCGGTATGTACTGCATCACCAAAAACCTCCCTCAGAAACTCTTTCACGGCATCCATCCCATAAAGCACCCGGACATCCGCCCCCCGTTTCTCCAGCTCACCTCTCTGCCATTTCTGGACCTTGGCCAGCCTCCCAATCTCGGTTTTCAGCTCCACATACACCGTCTTGCCGGTGGGGGTGATGATGATGCGGTCCGGCACACCAGGATTGCCGGGGGACACGAATTTATAACACAGGCCGCCGTGCTCTTTCACCTTGCGGACCAGGTAACTCTCAATGCTGCTTTCCCTCAAGTTTTTCAACCTCCAATCTCAGGTGGAACACTTGGAACCTCGCGCGCGTACATATACGCAATCAGGCGGTTTAGAGATTTTTTATACTCTCTATTTTGTCTATTTAATAATCAATAGAATTAAATGTTCCAATGTTCCGCATACTCAAAAAAGCAAGTGTTTTCAAGGGTTTAGCCCGGAACATTCAGCGGAACATTTAGCGGAACATGACCCGGAACATTGAAACTCCATTTTTAAGATGTTCCGGGCAATGTTCCGCCCCAATGTTCCGGGGTCAAAAGGCCCTCCGGCGGAGAAAGCCCCGCTGTTTTCCGCAGTAGCCAAAGCGCAGAGAGCTTCGGCTTTTCTCCCATTTGGGGCAAGCCTCAATGATGCTGTTGATTTCCGCCGTGTCGGAGTAGCGGATGTCCCGCTGCTTGCCGTCCAGGGCCTCACACCACACCTCCAGGGCACACACCCGGTCCCGGTCCACCAGTTTGACCTCACCCTGCACAGCGCCGCCCCAGAACATGCGGCGGCGGTCCAGCGGCCAGCTCTGCCAGTCCTCCGGCACCTGGCGGTCCAGAAAATCCATGATGATGCCCTCACGGGTGCTTGTTTCCCGGTGCTCCTCCTGCTTTTGCTTGGCGGCCTCCTCCAGCTCACCCTTGAGGAAAAGGGGCTCTCCGGTCCGCCAGCGGACCACGGCCTCCGCCCATAGCTGGTCAACCTCCTCCGGCAGATCGGACCACACCCTCTTTGTGACAGGGGCCACGCCCACATCCACGGGCCAGAAACGGCGGTTGCCGGTCCGGTCCTGGAGGTAGTCGGAGGTGTTGGTGGTGCCGAAAAAGACGCAGCACCGGGGGAGCTCTTTGACATGGCGGCCATAGGCGGCCCGGAAACGGTCCGCCCGCAGGGAGAGAAACTGCTTGATGCGGGCAATGTCCGTGCGCCGGAAAGCATCCAGCTCCGCAATCTCCACCAGCCAGACGCCCTGGAGCAGCTCAGAGGCCTCCTTGCCCTCAAAGGTGCGGATGCTGTCATTGAACCAGCCCCGGCTCATCTTATCCAGCAGGGTGCTTTTCCCCAGGCCTTGCGGCCCGGAGAGGATGAGCATGTTGTCATACTTGGTGCCCGGCTGCATGGCACGGGTCACGGCGGCGGTGAAAGCCTTGCGGGTCACGGCCCTGGTGTATGGCGTATCAGCCGCCCCCAGGTAGTCGATGAAAAGGGCATCCAGGCGGGGCGTCCCGTCCCAGACAAGGCCCTTGAGGTAGTCCTGTATCTCATTGAAAGCGTGGGCGGTGGAGTGCAGGGAGAGGGCCCCGTCAATCTTGCCGTTGCCGGTGATGTGGTGGTAGCGTTCCATGTACCAGTAGAGGCCCTGGTTGTCGTTATCATCCCAAAAACGGCGCTCCGTGCGGCTGTCCCAGGGGAGGGCCCCCAGGACCTCACCACGGCCCGCAAATTGGTTGAGGGCAAACTTGCCTTTGAGGAGCGGGTCATGCTCCAGGATTATCCACACATTATCAATGGTGGACTTGGGGAGGCCTGTTTGGGTGTTGACGGCCAGCTTGCCCATCCAGTTGGCGGGGTCCTCGTCGTTGGTGCCGGTCACGCCCTCAAAGTCCTTGATGGCCTCCTGGTAGCGCTCCTGGCTCATCAGGGCGGCCACATCGGCGTCCTGCACGGCCAGCTCACACATGGCCTGGTAGGAGGGCAGGCGGTTGGTGGGGGTGCCGGGCTGGGCCTCATCATCCTTGTCCCCAAAGCGGTGGAGGCGGACCAGATCAAAGGCGTTGACCAGCCGGTTGCTGCATGGGTCGGTGGCGTGGTGGCTGTATAAAAACTTGCCGTTGTCGTAGATGACAGCGCCGCCGGTGGTGGAGCCGCCCAGGTAGGTGTAGCGCCCAGGCATATTGTCCACCGGCTCATAGATGCCGGGGATGAGCTCATCCATGGCCCGGTAGATGTCATAGGTGCGGCAGAAAGCGCCCACCACGCCGGTCTTGGCCTCCGGGTCACCCTGCTTGACGGCCAGCTTGGGGAGGCTCAGAGCGCCCGGCACCTGGGGCCAGGTGGTGCAGTCCGTCCAGTCATCGTATTTGGCCAGCAGGCCGTTGGCGCAGAGCAGGGGCTTATCTTTCCACACATAGATGTATTGGCTGTCAGCGCAGCAGGATGGCCAGTACATGAGCCGGGACACCTCAAAGGTGGTGGGGTCCATGAGCTCCAGGCCTATGAGCTCGGCCATTTTGCGGGCAATGGGCTCATACTCATCCGCCGTCATGGTGCGGTCCGTGGGCAGCAGCACCCGCAGGCGGGGAGCCGCCGGGCTGTGCTTACGGGTGGAATAGATGCAATAGCCGCAGCCCAGGGCCTCCACACGGCGGAGGACATCTTGCGTGCCCCCGGAGGGGATGTTGTCCAGGTCCAGCGTGACCACATCACGCCCGGTCACAGCGTTGGCCTTGCGGCGGGGGCCGGACAGGGTGCCGGCCATGAAACCGCCCACATCCTTGAGGTCATCCTGCTGGGCCTTTTTCATATTCAGATATTCCGCCAGGGTTTCCGTGCCTCTGGCCGGGGTCTGGAGCCGGGCCCACAGCTCTGAGATGAGCATGGTCTGGGGCGTCCAGGTCATGGCCCGCCGGTTGTTCCCGGCGGATATTGTAATTTTGCGGTCATATTGCATGGGGCGGCACCTCTTACTCTGGGTTTTTCTGTTCCTGGGTGATGCGGTCCAGCCAGCGCCGGAGCTTTTCCGCCTCCACGGCGGCGGTGTTGTCCCCGCCCATGGCGGCATCAAGCACCTTGAGGCACAGGCGGACATCCCCCAGCTCCTCATGCAGATGCTCCGCCGCCTGGGAGTGGGTCACAGGCGTGGGGTTTTCGCCCCGGAGCGCTCTGGCCATTTTGAGCGTGGCCTGGGTCAGTTCGGCCAGCTCCTCAGCGCATTGCTCCAGCACGGCGGGCAAGCCGATGGCCTCAATGACCTGGTACATCTCAGGCTGGATGCCCACGGGCACCGCCCGGTCATCCCAATACTCAGAGGCCCCCACCTTGCGGGGGGCGTTCTTAAAGGCGGCAATCCAGGACGGCAGGCTCTCATTGATGGCGTCAAAGTGGAGCCCCCAGCTTTCACAGGCGGCCACGGCCTCCTGGAGCAGCGGCCCCTCCCGACAGGTCCAGAGGATGAGGCCAGCACCGGCCTCCTGCTCCATCTTGGCCCTGGCAATGACGCCCCAATGGGGAGCGCCGATTGCCGGGTATGCGTTATCACATAGGCAGCCGTCAAAGTCAATGGCAATGGCTTTCATCTAAAACACCTCCCGGTCTTTTTGTCCTTGAGTTCGATGCGGGCCAGCAGCTCAAAGCCGCTTTCCGCTATGATAAACTTGAGCACCTTGATGAGAAAATTGACCTTTCCCTCCAGGGCGGCGTCCTCCTGCATGATGGGCCGCAGGGCGTTGTATGCGGTGGGGTCAGGGTAGCCCTCCGCATTTTCCCAGGGTTTAGGGGTCATCTCGCAGCACCTCCTCCTGCCATTTTTCAATATCAATGCCCTTTTCCTTGAGCTTGTAGCGCTCCGGGTAAAGGTCATCCATTTCATAAAACTCACGCATACGGCGGTGTTCTTTGGCCATGGCCAGGTAGAAGTCATGGAGCCGCTTTTCCCTCCATCCATAGCATTGGAATAAAGTCCAGAGGACCATGGTGTCCAGGTCCAGGGAGTAGCGCTTGTCCGCCTCTAAGCATTGCTGGTTTATCTCGTGCATCATGGCCTGCTCCATGGTCGGGGTCATCATCCCCCGGCCCAGATCGGAGAGCTTGATGTTGACGCTGGGGTCTTTGGGCACCTGGACGCCCTGCTTTTGCAGCTTGCGCCGTTCCCGCCTATTCATGGCGTGGGGGCCTCCTTAGTGGCAATCTCACCGGCACAGGCCGCATAACCGGCCAGGTCCACAAAGCTGTCTGCCTTGTCCCCGGCTTTGATGCGGGCCACTTTGAGCAGCGCCATGAGCATAGCCACATCCTTGGATGTGAACAGCGTGCCCATGTATGCGGTCCAGAGCTGGGCGATGAGGCCAAAGCTGTCCTCCGGGGAGCCATAGTCCTGCTCCCGCTCACCACAGACGCAGACACGGGCGGCCTCTAAAATCTCAGCTCTTTTCATTGGGCACCTCCAGATCATCAAACACAACGGGGATGAGCTCCTGCATCCGGCGGAGCAGCGGGATGGCCACCTCTCTCATCTGGGGGTGTGCCGCCGGGGCCGTGCGGAGCTTGAAGAAATGCCGCCATTCCCGGAGGTTAGCGGTCATCACCACCTCCGTCTTGAGGCTGTTGGGCAGCACAGAGCGGGCCTCTTGCGGGGAGCAGCCAAAGGTGAGCATGTCAAAATAGGCGTCCTCAGCACAGCGGCAGGCATCCCGCCAGATGTCCCAGCTGGGCGTCCCCTCCGCCAAAAAGATGGGGCGGATGACGGTGATTTCACCGCCAAAGCCCTCTTTGGAGTAATTGCAGTAGCGGGTGCTTTCCTGGCAGTAGGACGCCAGACGGTGCCGGACCAGTTCATGGGTCACACCCCGGTCACAGATAAACTTGACGGTGATGTTGAAATGCTCCAGCACGGCCTCATGGCCCCGCTTGATGATGCCAGCCACAAAGGCAGCGGCGCTGGTGTCGGTGATTTTGTCCTCAGACTTGTAGCACACCCGGCCACACTTCTCAATGTGGTTGAGGACGGCCTTGCCGTCCACCAGGGACATGATTTCAAAACTGGGGGAGATGATTTTCATGTTGTTTCTCCTTTATTGCTGATTTCTTATAGCCTTTATGCTTGATTTGACCGCCTGGATGAGCTCAGAAACCTCATTGGGGGTGATATGGTTATCCAGGGAAACACGCAGACTGGACCAGGCCTCCCGTTCAGAGTAGCCCATAGCACGAAGAACATAAGACGGCTTGCCGGTCCCGGAGCTGCACGCTGAGCCAGCGGAAACACAGATGCCCTTGGCGGATAAATCCATCACAAGCGTTTCGCTGTCCACGCCCTCAATGATGAATGAGGCAAGCCCTGGCAGGCGCAGAGGTCCGGGCTCCGGGCCAGTTACCAAAACGCCACCGATGCCGGATAGGCCGTCAATAATACGGTCCCGGAGGTCGCTGGTTTTCTTAGCGTTGTTCTCCATCAGGCCAGCAGCCAGCATTAGAGCGGTGGCGGTCCCGATAATACCGGCCACATTTTCTGTGCCAGATCGGCGGCCCATCTCTTGACCACCCCCCGTCCACAAAGGGTGTAACGGCTCCGTTTCTGGCGTAGAGCGCACCCATGCCCTTAGGGCCGCCAAACTTATGGGCGGATAGGGAAAGAAAGTCCACGCCCAGCGTATTCACATTCACGGGGATGTGGCCCACAGCCTGCACGGCATCCGTGTGGAATAAAGCACCTCCGGCGTGGGCCGTGACGGCCAGCTCTTGAATTGGCTCAATCGTCCCCACCTCATTGTTGGCCAGCATAATGCTCACCAGGCGGGTGTTGCTCCGCAGAGCGGACCGCAGATTGCTGGGCCGCACAATGCCCCGTTTATCCACCGGCAGGTATGTCACCTCCCAGCCCATTTGCTGGAGTGTTTTGCAGGCGTTGAGGATGGCTTTGTGCTCAATTTGACTGGTGATGATGTGGGCGGGCTTTTCGGTGATAAACTGCTTGAGCGCCCAGTTGTCGGCCTCCGTGCCGCCAGAGGTAAAGAAAATTTCCCGCCCCTGGCACCCCAGCGCCTCACCCATAGCGGAGTGAGCGTTGTTTACTGCACGGCGCACATCAACGGCTCCCAGATAGACCCCGCCCGGATTAAAAAAGCGGTTTCCCAGGTAGGGCAGCATGGCCTCAAGGACGCCGGGGGCCAGTCTTGTGGTAGCTGCTGCATCTGCATAAATCACTTTTTCTCACCTCCAAAAAATTGCTCCGGGTTTCGCCACTCCACGCCGATATAGTCAAGGACACGGTCCCAGCCGGACCAGTTACCGGAGGCATCCTGTTCAATATGGTGCATCCATAGGTCCCATTCTTTGGGGTTTCTCTCCCAGAGCAGGTCAAAACGGTGCGGGCGCTTTTCCATGTGTACTCCAAAGCCGCACATGGAGCAGCCGGTCCTCTGGGCCAGAGTGTTGCAAAGGAGCGGCTTGGAAAAGCTCTCATCCATGACGCCGCCATTGGCCTCCACCAGTTCTTGGATTTCTGCCTCTGAGCGGTAGCCACACTCTGCAATCTCTCCATAGATGGCAGGGACAATAGTGTCCAGATGTATGGGCTCTCCGTAGGTCATGGCACCCGTGTCTGCATCCACGGTGACCGGCTTAAACTCTTCCCAGTGGGCGTGGTAGTAGGCATCCATCTCCAGGGCCATTGTGAGGAGGTCCTGGCGGCTGAAAATGGCAAAGGGGCAGCTCCGCTTTGTCTTTTTCCCCACATAGTTGCACCCGTTCCACATGAGTGACTTTTGGCGGCGGCCACCCTCTGAGGCCATAAGCCCCAAATAGGGAAAGCACTTTGTTTCCTTGGCATACAGGTCACAGGGGCGCTCCTTGAGGTAGTAGCAGCAGGCGTCTGAAACCTTAAAGGGAGCGGTCTGGTAGTTGGTCCCCTCATTTTCGTTTTCGGGCCCGCCAAACTTCTCCAGCCATTTTTGGGACATTTTCATCCGGCTGTTTTTCTTAAAGCCGCCGTACTCCCCAGTTTCTCCAGTCATAATGGCGTGGCGCACAGTCGCATTTTTACTGGTCGGGTTCTGGATGTGGCTGATTTTTTGCGCCGCCTCTTTGGAGATGACAGGATAGCCGTATTGCTGTATCACCCGCATTTTCGTGTAGGGCTTTCCGTTTTCATCCTTGATAGGAGGCAGAGAGCGGATGCCCAGGGCCTTGTGGACAATCTGGATGCTTCTGTCCTCCAAAGAGGAAACAGACACGGCAGGCACATTGATGCCAACAGATCGGAGAAACAGAAACAGGGTAATGCTGTCAAGTCCGCCTACGGTGACACAGCACTTTCCGGCAATATCCGGGTGCTGGTAAAATTCCCAGGCGATTTTTTCAGCATAGGCTTTTTTGCTGGAGTAGGGCCATTTTTGCTTGATGATGAAGTCCTTAGTCTTTTGGTAGGAGTTGTTCTCCATCATGCGGTCAAATACCGTTTTCATTAGTAGCCTCCTTTGCGTTTTTTCCGCCGGAAAAAATGGCGGTCAATCGGCACGGAAACCATGCCGGGCAAGGTAGCGCTCCGCCTGCTGCTCCTGGGTGAAATGGCGGCTCTTGCGGCGCTCCCGGTCCCGTCCGTAGACAACGGTGGAGCCAATGCCCTGCACCACCCAGTAGTCCTTGTTGTTCTTGCGGACATAGTTGTAATAGACGGCCTCGCCTTTATCGTTTACCATGTGCATGGTCCATGCCTCCTTTGGGTTAGTCTTTGGTGAAGTAGTAGCCCACCCAGCCAGCCGCTTTGAGTGGCAGGTCAGGGGCCCAGGGGACCGGCTCCCCCATGATGGAGCAGACGGTGCCCAGCATGGTGTCCTCATCAGCAAAGGGGGCCACATCAATAACTACCTCGTCGTGCACATGGAACACGACGGGGAGCCCGGCAGCCTCCAGCCGGTCAATGGATGCAGCCAGGCAGTCACGGGCGATGGCCTGCACGCAGTTCTCCACCAGCTTGCCGCCGTAGGTTTCAATGCGTTTCCATCGCTTGGTTTTCTGGTCCATGCCCATGTAGGAGATGGAGGGCCGCCCCCACTCGTTCTGGCCAATGCTGGGGCTGATATAGTAGAGCTTGCGGTTAGAGGGGAGCCGGATGGTCAGGCAGTCCACGCCGTTGTCATAGTCGTACTCACGGGCCAGCAGCAGGCCGTTGACGCCCACGCTGCCGCCCTCGGTGATGACCTGGACGGCGGCATTGTCCATGGAATACCACAGGTCACGGATGCGCTTGTTGGCCTCCCGCCAGCGGCTCACGATGTCCGGCAGCTCCTCCTCGGTGAGCCCCATGTCCAGGGCTCCCATGGTGATGAGGGCCCCGGTGCTGCCCTGGTAGCCCAGGGCCAGCTCTGCCACCTTGCCCTTTTGGCGGAGGGCGTACTCCGGGCGGCCCTTTTTGATGAGCTCCAGGGGGACGCCGAACATTTGAGAGGCGGATGCCTCATAGATTTTGCCATGGGTGCGGAACACCTCCAGCCGCCATTGTTCACCGGCCAGCCAGGAGATGACACGGGCCTCAATGGCCGAAAAGTCGGCATCAATGAGGACATGGCCCTCGGGGGCCACAAAGGCCGTGCGGATGAGCTGGCTGAGGGTGTCGGGCACGCTGCCATAGATGAGCCGCAGGGCGTCCAGCTTGCGGGCCTTGACCAGTTCACGGGCCAGGTCCAGCGGCTCCGTGTAGGTCCGGGGCAGGTTTTGGACCTGCACCAGCCTCCCGGCCCACCGCCCGGTCCTGTTCGCCCCGTAGAATTGGAGCAGGCCCCGGACCCGTCCGTCATCGCAGACGGCGGCCTCAATGGCGTCATATTTTTTGGTGGATGTCTTGCCCAGCTCTTGCCGGATTTCCAGCATCCGGCTCACTTGGGGGCTGTTATCGTCACGGCCCAGCAGGCGGGCCACGGTGTCCTTGCGTAGATCGGCCAGCTCCTCACCAATCTCCTCCTGGAGCCATGTGGTGAGCTGGGCCACGCTGTTGGGGTTGGATAGGCCGGAGAGCTGCATGGCCTCCGCCATGAGGGTCTGGCGCACGGTGTCCCCCAGATAGAGGGCCCCGGTGACCAGCTCCAGGTCCACGGCCACGCCCCTGGCGTTGATGATGAGGTCGGTTTCCCATTGCTTTTGCACCCAGTCGGGGACGGGGAAAGCGGACAGCCGCCGCTCAATCTCCATCTCGGTGACCACATCCTGCTTGCAGTAGGTTTTGAAAAGCTCCCATTTGGCGGGGTCATGCTGGGGCAGGTTGCGGGTCCGCTGGCCGTTGGCCTTGGAGGGCTTGCAGGGGATGCAGAAATAGCGGATGAGCGCCTTGCCGGTGTTGAGCTTTTGCTTGTCCTGGGGGAGCCCCAGGGCCTTGCCGGTGGCCTCCAGGCCTGCCGTGTAGCCGCAGTAGAGGCCGTGAAACATAGTGCAGCGCCATTGGTCCGGCGGCAGGGTGCCCAGATACTTGGACAGGCAGCCCCACTCAAACGGGGCGTTATAGGCGTGCTTGATGTACTCCGGGCTGGTGATGGCCTGGACCAGCCACGGGGGGAGCCTCTCCCCCCGTGCCAGGTCGATGATTTCAACAGGCGCACCATCCACGCTGTACGCAAAGAGCAGGATTTCAAAGTCAGGGCTCTTGATGTACTTCTGGGCCCCGGCCTTTGCCAGCGGCACGCTGGAGTAGGTTTCCAGGTCTATGCTGAGATGGTGCATGAGTGGGCCTCCTTACATGGGCTGTCCGGTGATGGGGTTGATGCCGTTGCCGCTGTTCCAGGGCGGGGTGTTGACAGGGGCACCGTAGGCTCCCGGAGTGGCGGGCATTGCCGCCCCATAGTTCGGGGTGGCCGCCGGGGCGGCACCAATCCCGGCAAAGTCGGAGGCGGCGGAGGCCTGGCCGCTCAGGGGCTCCCCGTCACGGGTCTTAAGGACATTGCCCAGGCCGCAGCCGATGCCCTTGTTGCCGCTGTTGGAGTAGCCGAAAAAGCGGACGGTCACCCGGCCATACATGCCGCTGTAAATGTCGGAGGGGGCCAGCTCACAGTTGATGTTGTCGATGCCCACCACCTGGGGCTTGTTCTTGGTGGAGGCGGTCAGGACCCAATGGCCCTTGCACTCATCACCAAAGGGGACGCCGGAGGGGCGCACGCCGTCACCGTCATGGATGGGCACCTTGACCACGGGGGGCCGGGCACCGTTCCACACCTTGGCCAAGGCCTCCTGGGCGGCGGCGTTGATGGCGGCGTCAATGTCCGCCTTGGTGGCGTTGTCCGTCTTGGGGATGAGCAGGGTGACGGAATACTTGGGCTCCCCGCCCTGCTTGGCGGCCCTGGGGGTGGTCAGACTGCAATAAGAGAGGCGCACCTCGCCGGTCAGCACTTTCATGGGGTCATTCTGATACATAATCTTTGTTCTCCTTTTTGTGATTTCATTGGGTGTTTCGTATCAATGAGCGGAGATTTCCGCCCAGATAGACTGGATTTTTGCCCAGCGCTCATGCCGGGCTTTGGCGGCCTTGAGCTGGCGGGTCAGGCGGCCATTGTTTTTGAGGGTTTTCACCACCGCCGGGTAGCGGCTCTTGGGGTTGTCCACCTTGCGCCAGCCGTCTGTAAACTCCCTGGAGGCCAGTTTCCAGGCGTCCTCACTCTCCTGGCTGGCTTGCTCCAGGTAGGCGGTCAGCCGGTCAATGGCCTGCCGGTTGTCGAAGTCCCAGCGGTGCATCAGCTTGAACAGCTTGCGGGTGTTGGGGATGGTCATGTCACAGAGCCGGTCCAGGTAGATGTCCGCCCGGAAAGTGTCCGCCTGGATGTGGACCAGGGTGTCCGGGTCAGTGAACATGGGGCAGTTCTCACAGCGGTCCCGATCTGGCAGGGCGGAAATGTAGCTCCTGGGCTCCGCCACCTTGTACTGCATGGACCGGGTGCAGCACGGGGCCACAGGGAAAACCGGGTCATGGTCTTTGCAGTCCAGCGGGACAAACGGGCGGAGGCTGGGCCGGGCGTGGGCACAGGCGTTGTATTTAAGCATCTGCACCCACTCCGGCGAAGTCCGCAGCGGCGGGGCTGTATGCCTCCCGCTTGTCGGAGGCAGGGGCAAGGGTGGGCTTGCCCAGGGGCTTGGTCACATAGCCGCCAATCTTCTCCGCAAATTCGGCCTTGCCCATGAGTTTCTCCAGCTCGGAGAGGGTCTTGGGCTTGCGGTCATACACCAGGGCCTCATCATAACCGGCGGCAATGACGGCCTGGATGGCGGCGTCCTGGTCGGTAAAGGTGCGGATGCTCCGGCCCGCCACCAGTTTCCAGCCGGGGATTTCCTTGCCTGCCAGCAGGGCCTCCGTGGCGTAGGCCTCCAGGTCCTTGTACCATTGGACCAGGTGGGCCCCACGCTCCAGCAGGTCACCAATCTCAGCATCCGTGAGGAGCGGGTGGATTTCCTCCCCGGTGAGCGCCCCGGTGTGGGAGTGCTCCTGGGGGACCAGGGCATCCGCCGGAATACTCCCGGCGGGCACGCAGTCCTTGAAGTCCTCCAGGGCGGTGTTGATGTTGGCACGGGCCCGGCATTGGGCCTTGCCACGGCAAAAGCGGCAATGGTCGCCGGGGACAAACTCTCCCAGGCCGGAAAAGGCTTTCTGGGCAATGGGCTTGATGCTCTCGCCCCAGGCCCGCAGCTCCTCAACGGTGATTTCATCCGTGGTATAGCTGTCAAGCCGGGGCTGGTCGATGGTCATGCGGACCCGCTTGATGGTGTCCCCGAACACGGGAGCATAGCGGTGGAGAGCGCCCAGAGCGTAAAGCCGCATTTGGGGATTGCCCACAGCGGACACGGGGACGCCCTTGCCGTGCTTGTAGTCCACGATGCTGAGGAGGTCACCGCCGATGATGCAGCAGTCACAGGTGCCAAAGCCCTCCGGCACATAGTCCGAAAAATCCACCTGGACCTCCACGGCCACGGTGGGGGCGGTGTCGTAGGCCATGACCTGCTCCGTGATGTGTTCCAGGTAGAGGTCCGTGGTCTTGTCCATCTCCGGGGTGTAGAGGGGGTCTTTTTTGAGCTTGTTGAGCCGGGTGTTGTAGGTCCGGGTGCTCATGGGGGTGCATTTCTTGGTGACCTTGAGCTCACCAATGGCGTGGGCCAGGCGGCCCTCCTCCGCATACTCGCTGGTGCTCTCCGGCAGGCCCTCCTCAAAGCGGGGGGCCGCCGTGCATACCAGCCAGCGGGAGGCGGAGGACGCCGAAAGCAAGGCGTGTTTGACAGGGGGCATGGTGGCACCTCCTTAAATCTGAGCGCCCAGGGCCCGGAGCTCGGTGGCGAAAGTGCCGTACTGCTCCGGCTGGAGCTGGGTGACGGCCTGCACGCCGTAGCGGCCCAGCAGCTCCAAAAGCTGCTGCATCTTCCCGGCATCCACCAGGGAGGCCCCGGCACGGGAGATTTGGTCCAGGGTGTAGGTGGGGGCTCCCGCCACTGTCTCTTATACACATCTGACGCTGCCGACGAACTCTAGGGTGTAGATCT
>ENA-OYZF01000026-OYZF01000026.1-human-gut-metagenome-genome-assembly--contig:-NODE-26-length-94136-cov-20.688768_pt1 | contig 94136 bp, 83 predicted proteins | sample MGYA00244074_ERZ653472 | MGnify/ENA primary metagenome ERZ653472 (study PRJEB26926, sample SAMN06165179) | human gut metagenome | biome: ENVO:00009003; feature: ENVO:2100002; material: ENVO:00002003... | reverse complement strand
TTATTAATGCCCTGTCGATATGGAAACTGTTTTAAGCAGTGTTGGCGATATGTTTTACGGTACAGCTTTAATAATCAGTCTGTCGAAAAACCTATATATTTTTTGAAAATGAGTGTTTAGCGTTGCTTACCAAAAGTTTTGCAGGACGCAAAGCCCACAAAGCGTTCTTATAGGGATAGAGAATTTGCTCTGTTTTTCATATAAACAGGCTTGTTTTATAAGCAAAGCCGTACTGTTTTTAAGCAGTACGGCTGTAATTTTTAAGACCACCTTGCCGTGGTATGACGATGAAACCCGCACATAAAGTACGGTGGGTAACTTTCCCCCGATTGTTTCACGCTCCCTTCTTCCGCAATGGCGGGAGGTCTGCAATCCGCAAACGGAGAGAAATCCCTATTAAAGAGTGTCGGATCATATGAAATCATACTGAAGCGAACAAGGCAGTGTATTAACTTTTATTCTTCCTCTTCGTCAAGCTCCTCAAACACGTTGAAGAATTCCTTGGCTACACGGTCATATTCCTTATCGTCATCTATTGTTGACAGGTAAACATCATCGTTCTTGTTTACTTCCTTCAGGATAACGTAAACGTCACTGTCGGCGTTCTCGTCTTCTTCTTCGGGAATAACGGCACAGTATGTGCAACCGTCAACCTCGATGCGCCCGATAAGCTCAAAGGTAACGGTATCGCCGTTTTCGTCCTCGAGGTCTATATACTCGGCAGTGTCTAAGTCGTTGTCTGTGATGTTTTCGATTTCTGACATTGTTTATTCCTTCCTTTTCCGAGGACCGTTTCAAGACCTCTGTTCTGTATATAATTTTACACGAAACCAAAGGTGTTGTCAAGAGGTATTTTATGATTTTCTCACAATACTATTCCTGTGGAGGTCAAATTCCCTTAAAATAGCAAATCGATGTATTTTTAAGTTATAAATATAGCTTAAACACGTCGATATTGTGTAAACTGTGTAACTATATGACTAATATACAAAACTACGATGTGCAATTTGTATAGTTTTCATTCAGAAAAGTGTTGACTTATACCTTCTGATGTGTTATCATATAGACAAGGAAAAGGAAAGTTCCCCAGACAGAATAAAACATCTTCATGCTGACTATTTAACACGATAAAGAGGGTTTTATTCAACATATATACGATTCGGAAACCGTATATAAATAAAGTCGGATAGGAGGCGAGTCCAATGGGTCAGGAAAAAAGTGAGTCACAGCAGTCTGTTGAGGCTCGCAACATAAAGTAAGAAGTGAATAGTACGATGACAATACTCATACGGTACTCATCGACACACATAATAAAAAGGTTTTGACCTTTAATTGCGAGTAAAACGGCTACCGGACAAAGAAAACAAGAAACCTTATAGCGATTTGAAAAATCGCAGATTTCCGCAAAAGCGTTTATTATATACAGCTTTCAAGGTAAATACAGGTAAGGTGATTGAGATGTACAGTTCAAGACATTCAAAGAGGCAGTTCTACTGATAACAGCTTAATATCCTGCATCGGCAGAAGTCGACACAGAGGATAAAAAGAGCAGCTGATAAAGCTGAAAGAAGCTGATTTGAGCTCTTAAGGATGTGTTTCAAATGGTAATATACGCTGACTGCATAATAAAGCGTCTAAGAAAGGTGCTTAACGAAGAAAGACAGTGAGGTATAGTCCAATGTACTGACAACGTACAGGTAGTGTGAACTACGAAATAATGTAAAAGTCGGTTAAGTTTAACGACAGACAGGAAGTTGGTAGGATGATACCACGATGATGGCTGCAGAATATGCGAAGAACGCATAAAGCGAGGCAGTAAGCCGATAACCGATTCGACAATTGAATATAACAATAACTGACGGGCTTTGGAGTATGTGTTGCTTCAAAGCCCGTTTTCATTGCGCACATAACTTGCATTTACCGACAAAAAGTGGTATAATCAGAAAAACTCTGATTAAGGAGATTACTATGATAAAATTACCGAAGATGTATACAGCAAATTCAATTAAAGCGATGCACGAGAAGCTTAACCTTGATGCAGAAACAGTAATGCTGTTATATGATTATTTTGATGCGTTTTCAAATTTTTATGAGATGTTACCTTTGAAAGACGCATATAAGATAATCAAAAAACAAAATGATAAATTAAAGCTGACAGACGAAGATTTTATTGCTTTTTCTGAGATAGCAAGGCACGAGGAGCATTTCTATTTTATACTCGGCAGTGAAGATCTGGACAAGAACAGAAAAAAGAGTAAGCCAATGGAAAGAACAATCGTAAACGAATCGTTGGTGATTATTGACGAAATATTTTATAAAATGATGGTCGCTTCTCAGAAAGGCAAGCCACTATTTGTTCCGGCGAAAAATAAGCTGCTCAGATATGTTGATGATTCTTTTATAGAAGAAAATGAGTATACAACGGCTCTGTATGATTTCTTTGTGAATAATATGAAATTAGGCGAGTCAGATGCATGGGATACTGTCGGCGATTGTATTCTGGAAATAAAAAACGGTGAAAATCCTCTTGAAGAAGTGCTCAGCTATCTTGATTATCGCAAACTTTTGCCGGAGGAGAAAAATCTAAGTGAGTTGATAAGCATTATATCACGTTTGAATAACTTTACTAGAACACCGGTAAATCGTGGATTTACACCTGTTGAGCTTAATCAACTCGGCAGAGGTCTGTCTGCCGACAGTGTAGTTTTTGAGGAAGATGATTTGATACCGCAAGCCGTTTTTAATTCAAACAGCGAATCGTCAAAACAGTAAACAGGATAATTATAAAGCAAGCCGTTGGCGCTGTGTTGTGCGTCAACGGCTTGCTTTTGTTATCAGTATATTTCCTGTTCAAGATTTCTGAACATATCGTCATCGAAAAAATCCGTAATGGTTATCTGGAGTCCGTCGCAGAGTTTTTTCAGAGTTACTATACCGATATTCTTTGATTTCATATTGATTATATCGTTTACGGTCGATTGGGTAACAGCAGAAAGAGTTGCCAGCTTGTTTACGGTTATGTTTTTATCCCTGCATAGCTGTAATATGCGCCTTGAAACTGCTTCGGAAACAGATTTGCATACCATTATCATCATTCCTTTCAGTAATGATGATACCACAAATTTTCGATAATTATTAACGGTAAACCGTTGACAAACAAGTGATGATGTGATATAATTCAATTAACGGTAAACCGTTAATGTACTTATATGAAAGGAAGTTATAGTTATGTCAAGATGTCCGTATCTGGATTACGAGTCGGGAGGAGCACTTTTTTCTCAGGGAGATTATGTCTGTAAGCTTTGCAATAAAAACATTTCCGAGAACGAAGTGAAGAATAAGTGCAAAACTGATTATGGCGATGCATACGAAAAGTGTCCTGTATATAAGAATCGTTGAAGCTTATGGAGTAGGAGAAATGTATGTCATATAATACTAATGATATAATGGGCTATGCACAAGATCCGATTGTATTTTCTAACGAGCAGGGTGGTAACGAACTTTATGAAAAAGTTAAAGAAGTTATGGTGTATGGCATAAACGAAAATGGTTTGCCAGCTACAATGTTTGAAGATACCATAAAAAGCGGGGGAATGTTTGGCACAAAATGCCCTTTATTGATGATAAGACATTCCGATTCATCGTGCAGATTTTTTATGATTGGAATATTTGTTTACGGTAATCAAGTTATGTTTGCGTTGTTTGGTGAATCAGCAGAAAATACTAAATATAACCGTAAGCAGTATTATCAAGAAAACGGAAACTTCATTAAAGCCGCTTTAATCAAGCCAGATGAATTTAAATTGCAATCAGAGCTTCAATGGAGAGAAGACATATTAAATGTATTTAATAATGCTACACATTGATGTGTCAAATGAAATTGATAATTAGGAGCTTCAAATGTATCTTTTTGTATGTGCTTTATGTATGTTTATTAACGGTGTGTTAGCGGCAGGAGCTAAATTGAAATCTATCAGATATAATACTCAATATACTGTATTTGAAAATAAATTATTCATAGTTATTTTTTGCATCGGAGTATTTTTCGGAATTGGTGCTTATGGTGTAGATAAAATGGAACTTGTCGCAATAATTATAACTGCAATTGTGGCTTTTGTCGTTGGGTTTGTGGTTTTATAGGATATTGGCAAGCATCGAGCAGAATAATCTGATAGTATGGTTATATTAATATTTATAAAGATGAATAAAACGGTGAGCCTCACAAGCTCACCGTTTTTGTGTTTAATATTTTAATTTATTGCTATCGTTTATTCCCGACCGTTTTGCTATCTTGCATATATTCGGAACTATAAAAAGCGGGTATTGAAGCGGCACATTGCTATTAGTAAAAATAAATCTTCGCTATCGTTTATTCCCGACCGTTTCACTATCCTACATATATCCGCAACCTATAAAAAGGTCGGAATTTGAAGCGGCACATTGCCGCCGCTTAGTAGCCGTATTCGTCGGAGATGAGGATTACTTTTATTCTGTCCTTGTCACGCTGATGAGCCATTATGACATAATCGTTGCAAATCCTGTCGGGGCTTAAGCAGTGCGCACATCTGCCTGTCTTTGCACAGGGGGTGTTTCTGCCGAGCCTTACACAGTTTGCGGGAGATGCAATCGTTTCAAGACGGTCAACGGCTGAGTGGAGGTCTGTTACAATCTTGTTTAAGCCCGCTACAATGATTACCTGCTTCGGTCCGAATATCATGGCGGCTACACGGTTGCCGGTGCCGTCTACGTTGTATAATTCGCCGTATTCGGTTATCGCATTGGTGCTTGCAAAGTATGTGTCGGCAGAAAAAGCCTTTCTGTAAAGGTCGTTTACCTCATCGGGAGAGAGCTTTTCACGGTCAATGTAGATACCGCTGTAGTTTTCGTTCAGAAAATCCTGAATGCCGGTTTCTTTGAGCGTCATTGTTCCGCCGGAAACTATCAGCTTGTCGTCCTTTATAAGCTCCTTTATTATCTGCTTAGCCTCGTCGGGAGTATCGACAAGATAACCCTTCATATTGTTGTTTTCAAGGGCGGATATTACCTTTTCCGCTCTTTTTTTGAGTGCGGCTTTTACATTTTCGTTCATATTATCAGTTCCTTTCGTCATTTTGTGCGGTATGACCGCTGTATAAGATAAATATAACATATTTCGCAAAAAAGTCAAGAATAGTGATAGACATTTAAAGCTGAATGTGCTATAATTGACTACAAGCAGAGTTGTGAACTGCGGTTTATGAAGATACGATATAAAACGGTAATATTCCGATAAATAGAAAGGAACATAATATGGAGATATTAAAGCTCAATGCGCCCTGCAAGGATTATATCTGGGGCGGCAACAGATTAAGAGAGGAATACGGCAAGGTATCAGACGCAGATAAGATAGCTGAGAGCTGGGAGCTGTCCTGCCATAAGGACGGTCAGAGCGTTATTGCAAACGGCAAGGACAAAGGCAAGATGCTTTCCGAATATGTAGCGGAAAATAAGAATGCACTCGGTACAGCCTGCGACAGATTCGAGTATTTCCCCATACTTATAAAGCTGATAGACGCAAAGGATAACCTGTCTGTACAGGTACACCCTGACAACGATTATGCTATGCGTGTAGAGGGCGAGTACGGCAAGACGGAAATGTGGTATATCGTTGACTGTGAGGAAGGCTCACAGCTGATCTACGGCTTTGATAAAGAAATTTCAAGAGAAGAGTTTGCCGACAGAATAAAGAACAATACCTTGCTTGAGGTCACTAACAATGTTCCCGTTCATAAGGGAGATGTGTTCTTCATCGAGTCGGGTACGCTCCACGCTATCGGCAAGGGTATACTTATTGCCGAGATTCAGCAGAACAGCAATACGACATACAGAGTATATGACTACGGCAGAGTTGGCAAGGACGGAAAGCCCAGAGAGCTTCATATTGAAAAGGCTATAGACGTTACCGAGCTTTGCCCTCCGAAATATGATACAAAGCCTCAGGGCAAGCCTGTAAAGATAGACGGCGGCGAGGAAACATTGCTCCGCAGCTGTGAATATTTCGATGTTCATAAAATCAAGGTTTCAGGAACAGTAACGCTTGACGCAGACGAAAAGTCGTTTATGTCGGTGCTGGTGCTTGACGGCAGCGGTAAAATCGGTGAGCTTGACGCAAAGAAGGGCGACAGCTTCTTTGTTCCTGCAGGCTACGGCAGATTTACTCTTACGGGTAATCTTGAGGTAATTCTTTCTGATATAGTTTAAGACTTGTGTTATGAAAGGTTAAAGGGGATATATGAAGTATTATATCGGCGTTGACATTGGCGGTACGAATATCAAGGCAGGAGTGGTTGACGAGAACGCACAGCTCGTTTCGAAAATATCGCTCAAGACAAATGCGGCAGACGGTTATAAGAGCGTCCTTGCGGTAATCATTGACGCTGTCGAACAGGCTGTACAGCTTTCGGGCGAGGACATTGACCGGATAAAGACTATCGGCGTCGGCTGTCCGGGAACTATGGATAACGAAAACGGCACGGTGCTTTATTCAAACAATCTGCACTGGGAGAATGTTCCGCTTGCAAAGGATCTTGCAGAACATTTCGGCAAGCGTATCATCCTTGAAAATGACGCTAATGTTGCGGCATACGGCGAGTATCTTGCAGGTGCGGCAAAGGGTGCGAAAAACGCTGTAGTGCTGACGCTCGGAACGGGTGTGGGCGCAGGTATAATTATTAACGGCGAGATATACAGCGGTTCAAACAACGCAGGCGGCGAGATAGGTCATACTGTTATCGAGGTTGACGGTGCGCCGTGTACCTGCGGAAGAAACGGCTGTTTTGAGGCTTATTCTTCGGCTACGGGACTTGTCCGTATGACGAGGGAAATGATTGAAAAATATCCGAGCGGATGGCTTCACGAAATGGTTGACCGTGACGGGAAAATTTCAGCAAGAACTGCGTTCAATGCCGCTAAGCTGGGCGACCCTGAGGGAAGGGAAGTTGTTGATAAATATATCAAGTATCTTGCCTGTGGCATTACGAATGTGATAAACGTATTCCAGCCCGATATTCTCTGTATCGGAGGAGGAGTATGCAACGAGGGCGATAATCTGCTTATACCGCTTAAAGCACTGATTGCAAAGCAGATCTACTCAAAAAACAATGCTAAAAATACCGAGATAGTAATCTGCACGCTTGCAAATGAAGCAGGTATGATCGGCAGTGCCATGCTCGGCAGAAAATAAAAACACTTTTTTACAAAGGAAAGGACAGTAAAAATGAGAAGCGATCTTATCAAGAGCGGCGTAGACAGAACACCGCACAAAGCTTTACTGAAGGCACTGGGTGTAACAGACAGCGAGATGCACAAGCCGTTTATTGCCGTTGTATGTGCGGCAAGCGACTATGTTCCCGGTCATGCGCATCTGCACGAAATATCAAGACAGGTAAAGGACGGTATCAGAAACGCAGGCGGCGTTCCTTTTGAGTTCTTCACCATCGGCGTGTGCGACGGCCTTGCAATGAACCACAGAGGTATGAGATATTCTCTTGCATCCCGTGAGCTTATCTGTGACAGCATCGAGGTAATGCTGACGGCACATCCTCTTGACGGTATCGTATTTATCCCGAACTGCGACAAGATAGTTCCCGGTATGATAATGGCTGCCGCAAGAATGAACCTCCCTTCGATTTTTGTAAGCGGCGGTCCTATGAACCCCGGCAGAGTACAGGGCAAGAGAGTAGGATATAACGAGATATATGAAGCTATCGGTCAGTATTCCAACGGCACTATAGGCGATGATGTTCTTCTTGACTACGAGAATAACGCTTGTCCTACCTGCGGCTCATGCTCGGGTATGTACACGGCAAACTCAATGAACTGCCTTACAGAAGCAATCGGTCTTTCGATGCCGAAGTCGGGTACAGAGCCTGCTGTAAATGCCGCTCGCCGCAGACTTGCAAAGGAAACGGGCGAAAGAATAGTTGAGCTTGTAAAGCAGAACATCTGCGCTAAGGATATTATCACAAAGAAAAATATGATGAACGCACTCGCTACCGATATGGCAATCGGTGCTTCCTCAAATACGGTACTTCATCTTCTTGCTATCGCACACGAGGCAGGAGTAGACATTTCTCTTGACGACATTGACAACAAGAGCAAGGCAACACCTCAGCTTTCAAAGCTCAATCCCGCAAGTGATATATTCATAACAGACCTTAACGATGTCGGCGGTATCCAGTCGGTTATCAAGGAGCTTGCAAAGGGCGGTCACGTTGATACAAGCGTTCTTACTGTTTCGGGTACACAGGCCGACAGAATCGCCAAGGCTCCGAATGCAGACGGAACAATAATCCACACCTGCGAGAATCCTATCAGAAAAGACGGCGGTCTTGCAATACTCAGCGGTAACCTTGCAGAAAACGGCTCTGTTGTAAAGCAGGGTGCAGTTAAGCCCGAAATGATGGACTTCACAGGTACTGCGAAGGTATTTGACGGCGAACAGGCTGCTTGTGACGCTATCCTCAATAACGTTATCATCCCCGGTGACGTTGTTGTTATCCGCTATGAAGGTCCCAAGGGTGGTCCCGGTATGCCTGAGATGCTTGCTCCTACTGCGGCTATTGTCGGCAAGGGTCTTGACGGAAGCGTTGCTCTTATCACAGACGGACGTTTCAGCGGTGCCAGCAGAGGTGCGGCGGTAGGTCACGTTTCTCCCGAAGCGGCTGACGGCGGACTTATAGCTTACGTTGAAAACGGAGATAAGATACATATCAATATACCTGCAAGAAGCATTGAACTTCTTGTTGACGATGAAACGATAGCACAGCGTAAGGCTAAGGGCGTAAATGCTCCCGTAAGACAGCTTGACGGTTATCTCAAGCGTTACGCAAAGCTGGTTACAAGCTCGAATACAGGCGCTGTATTTGAAGACTGATATGCTAATTTAATACTGTTCAGCAAAGGCTGTGTATTTAGGTACACAGCCTTGCGGTGATATTGATGACAGAAGGGGGCGGTAGCTATCGCTCACAATGATAATATGCACGCAGGACACAGGGAGCGTATGATAAGCCGCCTTAAAGAGTTCGGCAGTGAGGGGTTTCAGTCGCACGAACTGCTTGAAATGATGCTGTACAGCTCTTTTAAGCAGTGCGATACAAACCCGATAGCGCACAGGCTTATTGACAGATTCGGAACGCTCAGCGGTGTGTTCTCCGCAAGCGAAAACGAGCTGTGCGAGGTCGAGGGTGTAGGCAGGTCTACCGCTCAGATGATAATCGTTCTTCGTGCGAACATAGAGCGTATGCTGTCGGAGAGCGTTCAGAAGGGTGAGATGCTCGGCGCATCCGGAGCGGTAAAGGACTATTGTATGGGGCTTTTCCGCTTTGTAGATACCGAACAGCTGAGAATGATATTTCTCGACAGCGAGTATTGTTTTATGTCGCAGGAAATAATAAGCACGGGTGCGCTTGAACAGGTGCGGCCGGATATAATGAGATTGCTTGAAAAGGCAGTGCAGAAAAGATGTCCTATCGTCGTTATGACGCATAACCATCCGAGAGGCAGTGAAATGCCGTCTACGGAGGATAAGATAATGACGAGAAATCTTTTCAACCTTCTTGAAAAGGCAGGAATTTATCTTGCCGACCACGTTATAGTCGGTATGCACGGCAGTCTGTCTATGCGTGAGAACGGTATTCTTCCTGATATATGGAACGATTTTTAAGGAGCTAAAATGGATAAGTTCGTATTAAAATCAAATTATAAGCCGATGGGCGATCAGCCGCAGGCTATAGACAGCCTTGCAAACGGCGTGCTTGACGGCGATAAGGAACAGGTCCTGCTCGGAGTTACCGGTTCGGGAAAAACCTTTACTATGGCAAATATTATCGAAAAGGTCAACCGTCCCACGCTTATCCTTGCGCATAACAAGACGCTTGCGGCGCAGCTGTGCAGTGAGTTCAAGGAGTTTTTCCCGGATAATGCTGTCGAATATTTTGTAAGCTACTACGACTACTATCAGCCTGAGGCGTATATTCCGTCAACCGATGCCTATATCGAAAAGGACAGTGCGATAAACGATGAGATAGACCGTCTGCGACACTCGGCAACAGCGGCTCTTGCTGAGCGCAGGGATGTAATTATCGTTGCCAGTGTAAGCTGTATCTACAGCTTGGGCAGTCCGGAGGATTACCGTGAGAATATGCTTTCTATCCGTGAGGGTCAGGAACGAAGCCGTGACGATATAATAAAAAGGCTTGTCGAAATACAGTATGAACGCAACGATATGAATTTTATCCGTAACAAGTTCAGAGTAAGAGGCGATGTGCTTGAGGTTTTCCCTGCGGGAAGTACGTCAGACAAGGCGATAAGGATAGAATTTTTCGGTGATGAGATAGACAGAATATCCGAGATAGATATAGTGACGGGCGAGGTGAAACGCCGCTTTTCGCACGTTGCAATTTTCCCTGCGTCACATTACATCGTAAGCAAGGCAAGGCTTGAAAATTCGCTTACCGAGATAGAAAACGAAATGGAAGAACGTGTAAAATTCTTCACCGATAACCATAAGCTGATAGAGGCGCAGAGGATAGAGCAGAGAACACGCTATGATATGGAAATGCTCCGTGAGATAGGAACGTGCAAGGGAGTAGAGAACTATTCACGGGTGCTTGCAGGAAGAGCGCCGGGCAGCTCGCCGATAACTCTTATGCACCATTTTCCGAAAGATTTTCTTATGTTCATTGACGAGAGCCACGTTACATTGCCGCAGGTAAGAGGTATGTACGGCGGCGATTTTGCACGAAAGAAAAACCTTGTGGATTACGGCTTCCGTCTGCCGTCTGCGTATGATAACCGACCGATGAATTTTGACGAGTTTACCTCGATGATAAATCAGGTCATTTATGTTTCGGCTACACCGGGAGAATACGAAAAGAGCCACGCTGTGAACACAGCCGAGCAGGTCATACGTCCTACCGGTTTGCTTGATCCGATAATCGAGATCAAGCCTGTTGCGGGACAGATAGAGGATCTTTATTCCGAAATAAACGAGCGTACCAAAAAGGGCGAGTGTGTGCTTATCACTACGCTTACAAAGAAAATGGCTGAGGATCTGACAGCTTATTACGAAAAACTCGGCGTGAAGATACGCTATATGCACCACGATATTGATTCTATCGAACGTATGGAGATAATTAGAGATCTGCGTATGCACGTCTTTGATGTGCTTGTCGGAATAAATCTTCTGCGTGAGGGTCTTGACTTGCCGGAGGTATCGCTTGTTGCGATACTTGACGCAGATAAAGAGGGTTTTTTACGAAGCGAAACCTCGCTTATACAGACTATAGGCAGGGCGGCAAGAAACGCCGAAGGCAAGGTCATAATGTATGCCGATACGGTTACTGATAGTATGGAAAAGGCAGTGACCGAAACCAACCGCCGCCGTGAGATTCAGATGAAATATAACGAGGAACACGGCATCACTCCAAAGACTATAGTAAAGGATGTAAGGGCGGTGCTGGAAATATCGTCCGGCAAGGATAAGGGCAAAAAGAGAAAATACACCAAGGCAGAGCGTGAGGCGCTTATCAAGCAGTATACCGCAGAGATGAAGAATGCGGCAAAGCTGCTTGACTTTGAACACGCCGCATATCTGCGTGATAAGATAAAGGAGCTTCAGGAAAGCAAGTAAGCTGTTGACGGAGATGACAAAAGAAAATGGGAATAGATAAAATAATCATCAAGGGTGCAAGAGAGCATAATCTGAAGAATATTGATATAGAACTGCCCCGTGACAAGTTGATAGTTATGACGGGACTTTCGGGATCGGGAAAGTCATCGCTTGCATTCGATACTATTTATGCGGACGGTCAGAGAAGATATATCGAGAGCCTGTCATCATATGCAAGAATGTTCCTCGGACAGATGGAAAAGCCCGATGTTGACAGCATAGAGGGATTATCTCCCGCTATATCAATAGACCAGAAAACGACCTCGAAAAACCCTCGTTCCACTGTCGGAACGGTAACGGAGATATACGACTATCTCAGACTGCTGTATGCAAGGGTGGGCATTCCGCACTGTCCTGTCTGCGGTAAAGAGATAAGACAGCAGACGGTGGATCAGATAGTTGACAAGGTAATGGAACTGCCCGAGAGGACAAAGTTTCAGATTTTATCACCGATAGTAAGAGGCAGAAAGGGCGAATACCGCAAGGAGCTTGAGGACCTTGTAAAGCAGGGCTACGCAAGAGTGCGTATTGACGGGATAATCTACGATCTTTCCGAGCAGATAAAGCTTGACAAGAACAAGAAGCATAATATAGAAGTCGTTGTGGACCGTCTTGTTATGAAAGAGGATATAAAGTCACGTTTATCCGACAGCCTTGAGGTTGCGGGAAATCTTTCGGGCGGACTTATTCTTATAGATGTAATCGACGGCGAGGAACTGAGTTTTTCGCAGAACTATGCCTGTCCCGAACACGGAGTAAGCATAGAGGAGCTTGTACCGAGAATGTTCTCGTTCAACAATCCCTTCGGCGCTTGTCCGACCTGTACCGGTCTCGGAATTTTCAGAAGGATAGATGTAGACCTGATTTTACCTAACCGTGATCTTACTATCCGTGAAAATGCGATAAAGGCGAGCGGCTGGAAGTATGCGGACGGAACTATAGCGCAGATGTATTTTGACGCTGTTGCAAACGAATACGGCTTCAGCGTGGATCAGCCTGTAAAGGAACTGACAAAGGAACAGTTAGATGCGGTGCTTTACGGTACGGGCGAAAAGAAGATAAAGGTCGTCCGCAGTAAAGAGCAGGGCGGCGGTGTCTATATGACGGCGTTCGAGGGTGTAGTAAACAACCTTGAAAGACGTTATAAGGAAACAACGAGCGTATATTCAAGAGAGGATATAGCTCAGTATATGGGCGATACGGTGTGTCCCGACTGTCACGGTCAGCGACTGAAAAAGGAAGCTCTTTGCGTTACTGTATGCGGTAAGAATATCAACGAATTCTGCGATATGAGCATCAGCGAAGCACTTGAATTTGTCAAAAGCATAAAGCTGTCGGAACGTGATATGATGATAGCAAGTCAGATACTGAAAGAAATCAAGGAACGTCTGGGATTTCTGAGCAGCGTCGGACTTGAATATCTGACCTTATCAAGAACGGCAGGTACGCTTTCGGGCGGTGAAAGTCAGCGTATAAGGCTTGCAACGCAGATAGGCAGCAGTCTTATGGGGGTACTGTATATCCTTGACGAGCCGAGCATTGGACTTCATCAGAGGGATAACGACAAGCTGATTGCAACACTGAAAAGATTGCGTGATCTCGGAAATACGCTTATAGTCGTTGAGCATGATGAGGATACGATGAGGGCGGCGGATTTTATCGTTGACATAGGTCCCGGCGCAGGCGTTCACGGCGGTGAGGTTATCTGTGCAGGCACGCTTGACGATATAATGAAGTGCGAGCGTTCGATAACAGGGCAGTATCTTACGGGAAAATTAAAGATAGAAGTACCCGAAAAACGCAGAAAGCCCACTAAGAAATGGCTTAAAATAACCGGCTGCCGTGAAAATAATCTGAAGAACATTACGGTAAAAGTACCGCTCGGAATATTCACCTGCATTACGGGCGTATCGGGCAGCGGCAAAAGTTCGCTTGTAAATGAGATAATCTACAAGTACCTTGTTGCAAAGCTGAACCGTGCAAGAATAAAGCCGGGTGCGTTCGATACTTTCGAGGGTACGGAGTATCTTGATAAGGTAATAGCTATCGACCAGTCGCCGATAGGCAGAACGCCGAGGAGCAACCCTGCAACCTATACGGGTGTATTCAACGATATAAGAGAGCTGTTCGCATCAACCAATGACGCAAAGATGAGGGGCTATACAAGCGGAAGATTTTCATTCAATGTAAAAGGCGGACGCTGCGAAGCCTGCGAGGGCGACGGTATCAACAAGATAGAAATGCACTTCCTGCCCGATATATATGTACCGTGTGAGGTCTGCAAGGGCAAACGCTATAACCGTGAAACGCTCGAAGTTCACTACAGAGGCAAGAACATTTACGATGTGCTTGAAATGACGGTAGAAGAGGGTATAGCTTTCTTTGAAAATCACGAAAAGATAAAGAGAAAGCTGCAGACGCTTTATGATGTAGGGCTCGGATATGTAAAGATAGGTCAGCCTGCGACAACGCTTTCAGGCGGTGAGGCACAGAGAGTAAAGCTGGCTTCGGAGCTTTCAAAGCGTGCGACAGGCAAGACGGTGTACATTCTTGACGAGCCTACAACAGGACTTCATACCGCCGATGTACACAAGCTGATAGATGTGCTTCAGAAGCTGACCGACGGCGGAAATACCGTGCTTGTAATAGAGCATAACCTTGATGTTATAAAAACAGCCGACTATATCATTGATATGGGGCCTGAGGGCGGAAGCGGCGGCGGTACGGTGATTGCTACCGGCACTCCGGAGGAAGTAGCGGCAAATCCCGTAAGCTATACGGGCAGGTATCTGGCACAGATGCTCGGTATCGATAGGACGGAGCAGACAACGCTTGAATAAATTCTATACGGACAGATAAGTTATAATTCTTATCTGCCCGTATTTTGATAATATAGGCAGGCTTAAAAAGGAAAAAATTCAGGTACGCCCGATAGATAACAGCAGAGTTACCGATTGCTAACCGAAAAAATTAAGAAAATCCCTTGAAAATGGCGAGAGAATAGTATATAATATATTTGTATGTTCCGGGTATTTCCCGGCAAAGAACTACCGGTGACCGTGACAAGCTACGGCTGCGGTCACGAAAATTTGAAAGGAGTCTACAACTGTTATGACGTATTCACATGAAGTTGAAACTATGTGTCCCGTGAAGCAGGGCGTAGCGCACGGCGCAGCTCCCATTCCGGAAGAAGCAAAGTGGGTAAAGGCGAAGGAAATCAAGGATATTTCCGGTTTTACACACGGTATCGGCTGGTGTGCACCCCAGCAGGGTACATGTAAGCTGTCTTTAAATGTTAAGGATGGTGTAATTCAGGAGGCACTCGTTGAAACTATCGGTTGCTCAGGTATGACACATTCTGCAGCTATGGCGGCTGAAATTCTTCCCGGCAGAACAATTCTCGAGGCACTTAATACTGACCTCGTTTGTGACGCTATAAACACAGCAATGAGAGAACTCTTCCTCCAGATCGTTTACGGCAGAAGCCAGAGTGCTTTCTCAGAGGACGGTCTTGCAATCGGTGCAGGTCTTGAGGATCTCGGTAAGGGTCTTCGTTCACAGGTAGGTACAATGTACGGTACTCTTAAGAAGGGTCCTCGTTACCTCGAAATGACAGACGGTTATGTTACAGGTCTTGCACTCAATGAAGATGATGAGATCATCGGCTACAAGTTCGTTAACTTCGGCAAGATGATGGAATTCATCAAGAACGGTGACGATGCTAACACAGCATTCGAAAAGGCACAGGGTCAGTACGGCCGTGTTAACGATGCTGTAAAGATCATCGACCCCAGAAAGCAGTAAGGAGGAAATAACAATGGCTTTATTTGAATCATATGACAGACGTGAACCCCAGATTCTCGCTGTTTTAAAGAACTATGGTATAGGCTCTATTGAAGAGTGTGCAGAAATCTGCAAGGCTAAGGGTCTTGACATCTACAAGCTCGTTGAAGGCATTCAGCCTATCTGCTTCGAAAACGCTAAGTGGGCTTACACAGTAGGATGTGCTATCGCTATCAAGAAGGGCTGCAAGAGAGCAGCTGACGCTGCCGCTGCTATAGGCGAAGGCTTACAGGCATTCTGCATCCCCGGTTCAGTTGCTGATCAGCGTAAGGTTGGTCTTGGCCACGGTAACTTAGGCAAGATGCTTCTTGAAGAAGATACAAAGTGCTTCTGCTTCCTCGCAGGTCACGAATCATTCGCAGCTGCAGAAGGCGCTATCGGTATCGCTGAAAAGGCAAACAAGGTTCGTAAGGAACCCCTGCGTGTTATCCTTAACGGTTTAGGTAAGGATGCTGCTCAGATCATCGCTCGTATCAACGGCTTCACATACGTTGAAACAGAGATGGATTACTACACAGGTGAGGTTAAGGAAGTATTCCGCAAGTCTTACTCTGACGGTCTTCGTGCTAAGGTTAACTGCTACGGCGCTAACGACGTAACAGAAGGCGTTGCAATCATGTGGAAGGAAGGCGTTGATGTTTCTATCACAGGTAACTCAACTAACCCCACACGTTTCCAGCACCCCGTTGCAGGCACATACAAGAAGGAATGTGTTGAAAAGGGCAAGAAGTACTTCTCAGTTGCATCAGGCGGCGGTACAGGTCGTACACTCCACCCCGATAACATGGCTGCAGGCCCTGCTTCATATGGTATGACAGATACAATGGGTCGTATGCACTCTGATGCTCAGTTTGCAGGTTCTTCTTCAGTTCCCGCACACGTTGAGATGATGGGTCTTATCGGTATGGGTAACAACCCCATGGTTGGTGCTACAGTTGCTTGCGCAGTTGCTGTTGAGGAAGCGCTGAAGTAATTGATTTGGCTTAGTAATGTGCTGTTTAGTGCTGAATAAGTCTGAAAAATACCGAAAAATCATACAGTGTATGACACAAGTATGACACAAATATGACACAAATTTAAGGCGGTCGCTGTTTGGTGACCGCCTTTTTGCATAAATACAGTCCCAAATCGATGCAATAACCGAACGGTAGGGAAATTAGTATACCGCTTTCTCGTTTTATTTAAATTATAGGCAAATAAATTGCGATATTTTTAAATCAGGAAGATAAGTTGCTTGACAAAAGCGTGAAAATATGTTATGCTATATATAAACCTAAGACCAAACAAAACAAGTATTTATTACTGAAAGCGAGGAGGCAATATTATGGCAGAACTTAAGAACTGGCGCATTCATTATAACTACGGAGAGTTCATCGCACACGGATTAGCATATGGAAGGGCATCGTATAAATGGAGTGAAGGCGCAGGCGTACATACCTCACCGATAAGCTCGGTGGAAATCGACGAATCAGGGCTTCATATACAGACAAGAAACACGCTTTATTTTCTGGATAAAGACTTCATAAATGTGGATCAACACGATGATTCATTAAAAGCCTTAGCGCAAGAGTTCTTTAAAGACGATCCCGAATTGTTCCTTTCAAAAATTCGCAAATGGTTACGCAAGGCACAGGAGGATTTTAAGAAAAATCATACTTTGCTTGGCAATGATACGGTCTACCTTGAGCTTATCCCGTCTACCGACAGTTTCTTTTATCGTGCGTTGTATAAAGATGAATACGGAAGAACGCATATTGAAAGAGCAGAGTACCACGCAGGAGATTTTCAGGATTCTGTGATCCTGTGTAAATCGGGTGTGCGTTGGTTTCCGGGAAGTAGGGGTATTACATTCTACGACAGACTTTACATAGAGGAGCCGCCGAAGGATAAGGTCGGATGTATCAAAAATGTCGGCACAAAACCGATGAAGATAACATTTGTAACAGATAAGGAAATAATCCTGCAGCCCGGTGAGCTCTACAAGGCAGAATAACTCGGGCATCATCTGCAATCATTTTACCGACAATTCAGAACGTTATTAAAAAATTATGGCAAAAATCAGGAGCACAAATGAACTTTTATATATCCGATCTGCATATCGGTCACGAAAACGTAATCAGGTTTGACAACAGACCTTTTGCAAATGCAGACGAAATGAACGATACAATATTTTCTAACTGGAACAGCCGTGTGACTCGGGACGATACCGTGTATATTCTCGGTGACTTTATATGGCACAAGGAAAGCAAATGGTATGATATCGTATCCGGACTCACAGGCAATAAAGTGCTTGTCAGAGGTAATCACGATCCGAGACAGTACAGCAGTAATGTTAAAAATCTGTTTCAGGATATAACGAATATAAAGGAAATTGTGGACGAGGGCAGGCACGTTCTTATGTGCCATTATCCGATACCGTTTTTCCGTACTGATTTTTCTGAAACGTCATATATGCTGTACGGTCATGTGCATACTACAAAGGAATATGATTATGTAAAGGGACTCAGAAAGACGTTGGCGGCAAACAGGGATGTACGCGGAACTCCGCTTACTAATTTCATCAATGTAGGCGCGATGATGCCTTATATGAATTACACACCGAGAACTCTTGATGAGATAATTGCAGGCGATGAGGGATATCGTAAGTCCGATGAATATTGAAACAGCTTGATATGATATAGAAAGACCGCCTTGCAATCATCAGTTGCAAGGCGGTCTTCCTGCGTTAACGCAAGCATAAGACTTAATTGTTTGCTCGGAGTAACCGTCTGCAAAGCAGCGATTCCTCATATTTGATTTTATCATAGCTATTGCGTGATGTCAAGACGATATCAGAGTATTTTTGCATCTGAAAGGAGGAAATTGTGAAGGAGGTAAATCCTGAAACTTTCACAGTAGATATTTCAGGCATGAACAAAAGAAAAGCGTTTGCCATACTGAAAGATTTTGTTCTCGGCGACGAATGTTATCAGGGAGAAATTCTCGCTGTTTGCGGCTTGAAAAGAACGGGTAAAACAACTCTTTTGAAGCAGTTGCTTTGTGATATTGTCGCATATACTGCGTCCTGTGCTTTTTTAGAAATGCAGGACAGCGATACAATGAAAATGCTTGAAAGAAGAATTGAAGAAGAACAAGCAAAAGGTAAGACGGTTATATTCATCAATGAAATAACCAAAGTGTCCGATTTTATCAATAATTCCTCTGTGCTTGCGGATTGCTTTGCGAAAGCGGGTGCAAGAATAATAATCACAGGAACGGACAGTTTAAGCATTGCTTTTGCAGAAGATTACGAGTTGTATGACAGAGTGCGAAAAGTCAATACGACTTATATTTCTTTTGCGGAATACCACACACTTTTCCCCTCGGAAGATATAAACGATTATATTCGGTACGGAGGTTTGTTTTACAAAAATGAAGCCGAAAAATCCACAATCGGATATGAAAATATACTGAGCTATCTGCACGATGCAGTTACTATGAATATTGCAAATTCATTAAAGAATAACGCCGATATAGACAAGAGGGATTCCGCATTTGAAAATATCAACGAAACCGAGCTCGCCGAGCTTAAAAGTATTACAGAAAAGGCTGCAGGGCTGTATAGCGGTTCGCCCGACGGAGAGATTATTACCGCTTTGACAGATAAAAAAGATAATGCCGAACAGTTTGCTCGGATGATCGGTTCGGGTAAAAATGCCGATTGTTACATTACCCCACAGATGATAAAAGAGCTTGAAAAATGGTTGAAAGAAATCGGTTTTCTTGCGTTTATCGAAAAAAGAACATTCGCAAAAGCATCGGAAGTGTGGAAAAAACTGTCTCCGACTTATGAATATCATATAGTACAGCCTGCTGTCAGATACAGTTTTCTGAAAAAAGCAGCTGAATCTGAGATAGAACGGTATCAGCACCTTGATAAGCAAAGGCAAAAAGAAATGGCGGAAACTCTGAACCGTAATATGTTAGACGAGATAGTCGGTCAGACGGTTATCTTTGACGTTATGAGCTCTTTGCCTGACGAACGCTATATCGCCTGCAAGCCCGAATTTATGCACGAAAACCGCCTTATCAATGGTTATGATATGCTTATTTATGATAGACAGGAAAACAGTTACAGATATTTTTTGATAAGACGAAAGTCGGATGATTATGCCGATAATATTGAAGAAATAACGTCGGTAGCGGAATCGCATTTCGGAGAATGTAAAAGCGTCTGCACGCTGTACGCCGATAAATCTCCGACCGGTTTTGCCGGCAGGGAATGCTATAATATATCCGATTTTTTGATCGCTGTAGATAAATACAGGGATATGGATAAAGTGATGCGATATACTTGAGCTTCTGCTTTTGCTGTAGCAGATATATTTCGCATTATGAGCGTTTATATTTTCAAACAAGCTATGCATTGACAAACGCAATTTGATATGTTAAAATCCAAATTAACAAGATGTATCTGTTCTGATTCATATATTTATAACAGGTGGTGATTTCGTGTCATATACGCAATATAATTTCAAAAGAGATTTTTTCTATGAAGCTGAAAACGCAATAGAAAACAGTAATATCACGTTTATTACAGGTCCGAAGAAATGCGGAAAAACGGTATGCCTGCGTCAGCTGGCTGATGCTTATGAAAATGCGCTATACATCAATATGAAGTATGATTTTGATACAGATGAAAAACGGAATGATGTCGTAAGTCGTGCAGTAAACAGCATAGCTAACGGTCAGAAGATAATTTACCTTATCGACGATGCCGAATATTTGGCACTACCTGATAAAGATATAGCAAAAATAGCCGGTGCGTACAGCAAATACGATAATCAATGCACAAAAGTGGTTTTTGCCGGCAGTCATTCAGAATTACTTGAGTTTTGGGGGCATATCGCTTGTGGCGGTAATGCGTCTTTTATAAGAGTCGGCTTTCTGAGCTTCTCCGAATGGCTGTCGTTCAAAGGAATGACAGATGTTTCAGAGAGGGCATACGCAGACTTTTTGCACGGCTGTAAGGAGTTTTGCCAAGGCTTTGATAATACAGAAAAATATTTGCAGGATTACCTTGATGAAACGGCTGAGCTTGCTGAAAAGCCTATAGAGTATATTACCGGAGCAGAAACCGAAAGCGTTAACGTTAATACTATTCTCGATGTCTTATGTTCCTCCCTTAAAGAGCAGATAAATAATGCTGACATTTCAAAAATTCATACAGGCGAACTTGAAAAATCAGTATCCGTAAGCGATTATGACTGCAAGAAAGCTATACGTTTTTTGTCCGACAACAAGCTTGCAACGCTGACCTATATTACCGATAAGCCTACAGCCGATCCGTATATAACACAGAAATTTCTGAAGCCGTCAAACGAATTGTACAGAAACCCTGAGGTGTTTTCAAGGCTCAGACTTACTGTTGACTATCCGATGTTCTGTATTGATCTGATAAATAGTGCAACAAAAGTTGCAAACCCGGACAAGATTTCCGATGATATTTTAAGAATAATCGTAACAGCTCATATCAGGAGCTTGCTCTCCTGCAGCGGCGTGTTTGAGTATGAAAATAGTCCCGTATCAACGGTTTTTATCGGCAACAGCGGATATTCGGTTGAAGTGTTGCTTTCAGATGACATCGCTTTTTCACATAGTCTTGATTCGGTTCCCGAAGATTATGAGAAAATTATCCTGACAAGAAGCAGGGAAGAGGCACTTAACAATGTGCGGTTGATACCGTATTACAGATTTATTTTTGATAGATCCGTCAACAGAAAGAAGGTTCAATATGAAAATCAATGAAAAAATCCGTACTTTACGCATAAGAAGCAGACTTACGCAAAATCAGACAGCAGATTTTCTTGATGTAACACCATCGTTTATCGCAGATGTTGAGAACGGAACAGCCGCTCTTACTGCGGATATGGTGAACAGGCTGACGGCTCTTTATTGTATACCTCTTGAAGATCTTATCGGTAATAATGAAGAATGTTTGCAAAACACCGATGACCTCAGCGGATATTCTGCCGATGATCTTAAAGCAATAGCGGATGTCAGCAGGATAGCACTGAATGCAAATTTTATGACAAGAAGGCTGAAAGCAAATAAAGTGCTATAGAACGAAAACCGCCTCTGAGTTACCAATGTACGAAAAAGATTGTGCTACAATTGAAATACGGCAAACTAAAGTAAGGATTTAATTAGACTTATTCGGTAGCTTTTGACACAAAAATGACGCAAAATTTAAGGCGGTCGCTTTTGGCGACCGCCTTTTTGCATAAAAATCGCTCAAAAAAGCCGATGAAACGTTAAAAACTATATCAACCCCACTACACATTAAAAATAAATCAGAAAAATCCAAAGGCGGATATGATATGCTTGTTGCGTCTTATTTGCCGTTATGCTATAATTTAATCAGAATCAATTGGGAGCGTGAAAAAATGCTCAGTGCCATATATCCTGTTCCGGCAAGCGAAGTCAGGCTGCCGTTTTATCTGTTGGGAATAGGGAGAACATCGCCCGAATTTCACGTTAAGCGTGATAAGGGGCTTACCTCGCATCAATTTCTGTATACTGCAAAAGGCTGCGGTATTTTAGAAGTCGGTAACAGAAAATATAAGCTCGAAAAGAACTCCTTTATGTATCTTCCGCCCGAATTGCCTCACGAGTATTATCCTGAAAATGATGAGTGGAATACCTGCTGGATGATTTTCAGAGGCGACTTTCTTAAGGGTATTATGAATACAATGGGCTTCATCGGCGAAATGGTCGCAACGGACGCCGACCTTACAGCCTTTGAAAAGATATTTGCCAGAATATACAGTCTTGCGGCGGATAATCTTCATAACGGTGAAAAATGCTCGTTGCTGATATATAACGCTGTGCTGGCGGCAAAAGAGATATTCGGCGGTAAGCAGGAAGAAAACAATACGGGAAATCTCATAGCTGATAATGCTGTCAGATATATAAACGAGCATTACGGCGATGATATTACACTAAATGAGCTTGCCTGCCTTTCCGGCGTTTCACCGCAGTATTTCGACCGTGTTTTCAGAGAACGACTTAATATGCGGCCTATGGAGTATATCGCTCGTGTCAAAATCTCAAAAGCCAAGTCTATGCTTCTTGATTGTGATATGTCCGTGACACAGCTTTCAAAAAGTCTGGGATACACCAGCCCCACATACTTCGGAATCGTATTCAAAAAGTATGAGGGCATTTCGCCTTCCGAGTTCAGAAAAAACAGCGGTAGTGTAATTTAGTTTCAAAAAGTTAGAGTTATCATTAATTTAAGATTGACGGCGGACGTTTTCCGATATATATTTATATTGTGATTTTATATCGGGAGGAGGTGCTTTTGTAGACATTTAAAACAAATAACCGCACTTGCCATCGGTGCGGCGATTATGAGCACCGCAGTTAATACTGTATTTGCGGAAAATAATAACAGAGGTGATACGGTGAATATTAAAATTGACGGCAGTAAAGCAAACACAAGTGAAAACTTTCTCTACAGAGGACAGGGTATGATCAGCTGTAACGGCTCGTCAAGGCTTTTGCTTGACTATAAGGAGAAAAATCCCGAAAGCTATAACAAGATACTTGAACATCTTTACGGCAAAAACGGACTTAAATTTACTCACTTCAAGGTGGAAATGGGCGCCGATGTAAATACATCGTCCGGTACAGAGCCTGCGACTATGAGATATGAGGATGAAAAAGCCGATGTGACCCGTGGGGCAGGTTTTCAGCTTGCCGCAGATATTAAAAAGATAAATCCTGATGTAACGCTTGATATGCTGTGGTGGAGCGAGCCTAAATGGGTATCGGATTCAAGTGATGTTTATGCCGCAAGATATAAGTGGTATAAGCAAACGCTCGATGCCGCCTACGAAACCTACGGTCTTGTGCTTGATTATGTAAGTGCGAACCAAAATGAACGTGCCGTTGATACGGATTGGATAAAATACCTTTCAAAAGCCCTCAAAAGCGAAAAGGACTGTCCGTATGATTACTCTGAGATCAAGATAGTTGCGGCGGACGAATGCGGCACTTGGGGCATATCAAGGCTGATGATGAAGAATAAGGAGCTGTGTGATGCGGTCGATGTGATCGGTTCTCACTACACAAGCTTCGCTGATGATACTACAAAAAAGCTTGCGGAGGAATACGGCAAGGAATTATGGTTTTCCGAGGGAAGCTCACCTATGAACTATGCACAGTCGGCTTACCGCTTTGACGAGGGTAATTCCGGACTTACAGGTCTTAACGGTGTGCTTGATATTGCAAACCGCATGATTACAATGGTGAGCGGCGGATATATGACGCTGTATGAATATCAGCCTGCCGTTGCAGGATATTATGACGGCGTTACATATTGCCACAAACAGCTTATAAACGCCTGCACCCCGTGGAACGGCTATTACACCCTTGACAGCGGATATTATATGAATCTGCATTTCTCACAGTTTATGGATAAGGGCTGGAGCTTTATATATGACGCTTGTTACGGCGATGCAAAGGTCGGCGGTGACGGTCACGCACTGGTTGATGCAAAGTACAGCTATATTACCGCTTGCAGTGCGGAAGGCGATTACAGCACGATTATTACAAATACGACATCGGAGCCTATCACATATAGCTTTGAGGTGTCGAATCTTGCTAAGGCGGGAAACGAGGTATATGTCTGGGAAACAAGAGGCCCTGACAGCAATCAGGAATATGACGCTAACTACTTCAAGAAAATCGCTACGGTAACTCCCGAAAATAATAAGTATTCTGTCACGATAAAGCCGTATTCGATGATAACAGTTTCTACTGTAAATATCACCTATCCCGCATCTGACGCACCTGCGGAAAGTGAGAACACATTGCTGTCGCTTCCGTATTCCGATGATTTCGGTTATTCGGACGAATTCCTTTCATCAAGAGGAAACGCACCGCTTTATACGACCGATGAGGGCGGCGCTTTTGAGGTTGCCGAAAAGAACGGCGAAAAGGTGCTGATGCAGAAGATTACAAAGGATATTAAGGCTAACGAATGGGGCGGTACACCTGATCCGACAACTAATTTCGGCGATGACCGCTGGTATAATTACAGCGTCAGTGCGGATATACTTACAGACGGGAAAGACAGCTATGCAGGCGTAGGTCTGAGATATATCCTCGCAGACAGCGGTAGGAGCGGTTACAGCGTTACGCTTTATGAAAACGGAAACTGGAATTTCTTCGGCGGAAAGAAGAAGGTTCTTGACGGAAATATAGCAGACTTTGATTCGTCAAAGTGGCATAATGTAAAAATTTCCGCACTGAACAATGATATAACAGTTTCAGTCGATGGCGAAAAAATAATTGATTATAAGGCTGAGGAGTGCGGCTACAGTGCAGGAAGAGCGGCACTCTACAGTTCATATAACAACTGCTGTTTTGATAATGTCAAGGTTGAGGCAACCGACAGCGTTCAGCCGTATGTGAACAAGTTTGATAATTTCGACAACATATTTACTTACAGCGAAAACGGCTGGGAACACAGCACTATGGACAGCTTCAAAAACTACAAGCGTACAATTTCGCATGGCGTTGAAGGAGCTTATTTCACCGTTGACTTTGAGGGAACGGGCATTATTCTTACAGGCGTACAGAAAGGCGACACGGTTGTAAGAATTGAGGTTGACGGCAAAACCGTTAATAAGAAATATGCCGTATCAAAAATCAGCAACAGACAGTCGTTCTTGCTGATAAACGGCTTGGAGCAGGGCAGTCATACTCTTAAATTGACTGTCGTAAGCGGAAACTGTTCTGTCGATGCGGCACAGGTGTTGTACGATTATGAGGCTGTGAATAAAGCTGTAATAAGCGATACGTCATCGGTAGCCGAAAGCACAGATTCATCCGACAGCGTTCCTGAAGATAACGACAAATCAGCAAAAAGCAACGGCGGTAATGGCGGTAAAGGTTCATTCCCGTTTGTCCCCGTTGTCGTAGGAGCGGCTGCTGTGGCTGCCGCAATCGGCGCAGGCGTTGCGATAGCAAAAATGAAAAAGAAGAAAGATTGATAATCAGGAGGGTATATTATGTCAAGATTTGAGATAAGAGATAATTTTTATTTGGACGGGAAACCGTTCAAGGTAATTTCGGGTTCGATACATTATTTCCGCACCGTACCGGAATATTGGCAGGACAGGCTTGAAAAGCTCGTAAATATCGGATGCAATACAGTTGAAACGTATATTCCGTGGAATTTTCACGAAACTGAAAAAGGAAATTTCAATTGGGACGGAATGCATGATATTTGCCGTTTTATAGAGCTTGCCGATAAACTCGGACTTTATATGATTATCAGACCGTCGCCGTATATCTGTTCAGAGTGGGAATTCGGCGGATTGCCTGCGTGGTTGTTAAAAGACCGTTCAATGCGTCTGAGATGCTCCTACAAGCCATACCTTAATGCAGTGGACAGTTATTACAGCGTTCTTATGCCCAAGCTTGCACCTTATCAGATCGATAATGGCGGCAATATAATTATGATGCAGATTGAAAATGAGTATGGCTATTATGGAAATGACACATCCTATCTTGAGTTTCTGAGAGATACTATGCGTAAGTATGGCATAACTGTACCGTTTGTGACATCTGACGGCCCGTGGAGTGAATTTGTTTTCAAATCAGGTATGGTTGACGGCGCATTGCCGACCGGCAATTTCGGCTCATCTGCTGAATGGCAGCTTGGTGAAATGCGGCGTTTTATCGGAGAAGATAAACCGCTAATGTGTATGGAATTCTGGAACGGCTGGTTTGACGTCTGGGGCGAAGAACACAATGCCACAGCACCTGAAAAGGCAGCTCAAGAACTTGATATTCTGCTCAAAAATGGCAGTATGAATTTCTATATGTTCGAGGGCGGAACAAATTTCGGGTTTATGTCCGGAAAGAACAATGAGAAAAAGACAGGCATAGTGACATCGTATGATTATGATGCGCCATTGACAGAAGATGGTCGAATAACCGAAAAATACGAAAAGTGCAAAGAGGTGATTTCTCGTTATAACGATATAAATGAAGTCCCGCTTACAACACAAATAAGACGTCTGGAATACGGAGAAATCCGATGCACCGCCAAAACCGATCTTTTCAGCACACTTGACAGTATATCAGACCCGGTAAAGTCGGTGTACCCGCTGAGCTTTGAGGAACTGGACTGCTATTACGGTTATGTTCTTTACAGATTACACATCAGGGAAAACGAAACAGTCAGCACTGTGAGATGTGAAAATACCGCAGACAGAGTACAAGGCTTCAGAAACGGCAAATATGCGTTTACGGCTTTTGCCGAAACGATAGAGGAACAGTTTGAGCTTGCTGAAAAATCCGCAGGCGGAACAACAGACCTACTTGTTGAGAACATCGGCAGAGTTAACTTTGGCACAGGGCTTGAGTGCCAGCACAAGGGCGTTCTCGGCGGAATAAGAATTAACGATCACAGGCAGTATGGATTTGAAATGTTCACACTTCCGCTTGATGAAAATCAGCTTGGCAGAATAGACTATAACCGTGGTTACAATGACGGTGTACCGGCATTTTATAAATTTGAATTTGAAATAAGCGAAATCGCTGATACATTTCTGGATACCGATGGCTTCGGAAAGGGTGTTGCGTTTATTAACGGATTCAATCTCGGCAGATTCTGGAATATAGGTCCTCAGAAAAAGCTGTATATCCCGGCTCCGCTTCTGAAAAAAGGTAAAAATGAAATAGTTATTTTTGAAACCGAAGGAAACAGCGCAGACAGCATCACTTTGTCCGATAATAACTGAATTTATGTAAGCCTCTGCTTTTTTGCAGAGGCTGCAGACTGTCGAAAAACCTATATAATTTTTAAAAATGGGGTCGCAGGGGCGTAGCCCCCGTACAGGTCGTCAGCCATTTGTGCCACTGCATCGTGCAGTGGCTTTGTGTGGCTGACTGCAAGCATCCTTGCTTGGACTAGGGGCGGTAGCCCCAGTAATATAGCCCCTTCCCACGGGGAAGGGGTTTGGGGTTAGGGATTAAGGACAAGCACTTTTTTGAAAAAACATACTTTTTCTACAAACTGAAGCCTCTGCTTTTTTGCAGAGGCTGTTTTATCAGCTATTGACACATATGTTATAATAACCTCAGACATAAAATCCGCCGAAAGCGGATTTTGCCGTGCTATACACGGCTTGCGGCGCACCGCAGGTCTGAGAACATTTTAACATAAAAACTTTTGCCAAAAAGGCAAAAGTCGGCGAACCGCCGTGTCGGTTAACACCGACATTTTTTATGTTATAATAACCTCAGACATAAAATCCGCCGAAAGCGGATTTTGCCGTGCCATACACGGCTTGCAGCGTACCGCAGGTCTGAGAACATTTTAACATAAAAACTTTTGCCAAAAGGCAAAAGGCGGCGAACCGCCGTGTCGGTTAGCACCGACATTTTTTATGTTATAATAACCTCAGACAAAAAAATCCGCCGAAAGCGGATTTTGCCGTGCTATACACGGCTTGCGGCGCACCGCAGGTCTGAGAACATTTTAACATAAAAACTTTTGCCAAAAGGCAAAAGGCGGCGTACCGCCGTGTCGGTTGACACCGACATTTTTTATGTTATAATAATATTGTATATACCAATCTCTGAAAGGAAAAATTTTCATATGCAAGAATATGTAATGGGAAACGGTGCGATAGCACTGGGTGCGCTTGCGGCAGGTGTAAATCTTGTTGCAGGTTATCCGGGTACACCGTCCTCCGAAATACTTGAAACCATTTCGAAATACCGGCACGACGGCGTATATATCGAATGGTCTGTAAACGAAAAAGCCGCTATGGAAGTAGCGGCGGCTGCGGCATACAGCGGCGCAAGAGCAATGGTGACTATGAAACAGGTGGGACTCAATGTTGCCGCCGATCCGCTTATGTCACTCGCCTATGTAGGTGTAAAGGGCGGTATGGTGATAGTGTCGGCTGACGACCCCGGTCCTATATCTTCACAGACGGAGCAGGATACCAGAAGATTTGCTGATTTCTGCCGTATACCCGTGTTTGATCCGTCATCTCCCGAAGAAGCGTATAAGATGATAGGAGAAGCGTTTGAGTATTCGGAAAAATACAACACTCCGGTTTTATTCAGACCTACGACCCGTGTCTGTCACGCCTATGCTTCGATTGATAACTGCGATAGCCCTTCGCCTAAAAAATACGAGGGCTTTGTAAAGGATTCAAAGAAGTGGGTAATTTTCCCCCGCCTTTCTTTTGCAAATCACATTATGATAGAAAAGCGTAACGTTGAGATCGGTAATGATTTTTCAACCTACAGCGCAAACAAAGCCGAAGGTGGAAACTCGGAAAAAGCGGTTGTCACATCGGGCATCAGCTACGCATACACAAAAGAATGCCTTAAGGATTATCCTGATGTAAAGCTGATAAAGATTGCTACGGCATATCCTTTCCCTGAAGATTTTGTGCTTTCATCTCTTGAGGGTACGAAAGAAGTTCTCTGCATAGAGGAGCTTAGCCCGTTTATTGAGGAGCAGATTCTGAAGCTGACAGGAAAGCACGGCTTACAGCTCAAAGTGTCGGGAAAGCTCGACGGAAAGGTTCAGGCAGGCGGTGAAAACAGCACAGATAAGATTGCCGCTATACTCGGTGAATTTTTAGGAAAAGATTTCACAGCGGAGGGCTACGATCTGTCGGACGCTCCTGCGCTTCCTGTTCGTCCTCCTGTGCTTTGTGCAGGTTGTCCCCACCGTGCGTCATTCTATGCGGTAAAGCAGGCTATGAAAGGCAGAAAGGCGTATTTCTGCGGCGATATAGGCTGTTATACTCTCGGAAACGCAATGCCTCTCGATATGGTTGATACCTGTCTTTGTATGGGTGCGGGCATCACTATGGCGCAGGGCTTTAACCATACGGACAGCGATGGTGTATGCTTCGGCTTTGTCGGTGATTCCACGTTCTTTGCATCGGGCATCACGGGCGTTGTAAATGCGGTACATAATAACGCAGATATGATTCTCTGCGTGCTTGATAATTCCACAACGGCAATGACAGGTCATCAGTCGCACCCCGGTCTTGACAACAACCTTATGGGACAGATAGTTGACAAGATAAATATCGCAAAGGTGCTTGAGGGTATCGGTGTTAAAAAGATAATCACAGTAGACCCGCTTGACCTTGACGCATCTGTAAAGGCTGTCTGTGAATGTGCGGATATGCCCGGTGTGAAGGCTGTGATATTCAAATCACCCTGTATAGCAATATCTAAGCCTACGGCAAAATGCAGAATTTCTGACAAGTGCATACAGTGTAAGAAATGTATCCGAGAGATTGGCTGTCCTGCACTTATTGTCGCAGACGGTAAGGTGACAATCGACAACAATCTCTGCACAGGATGCAAACTTTGCGCTCAGATTTGCCCTGTAAACGCTATAGGAGGTGGAGCCGATGAATAAAAACATACTTATCTGCGGTGTCGGCGGACAGGGAACCGTGCTTGCATCAAAGATTATAGCGGCATCAGCTATGATTGAAGGCAGTGCAGTGCATTCTGCCGAAACCATAGGAATGGCACAGCGTGGCGGTTCGGTAACGAGCCATGTAAGAATAGGCGAGGCATATTCTCCTCTGATTCCTTACGGCACAGCCGATATGATACTTGCCTTTGAGCCTGCTGAGGCTGTTCGTAATCTGATATATCTCAAAAAGGGCGGTATCGTTATTGTGAACAGCGTTCCGGTAAAGCCTGTTACAGAATCGCTTGCCGATACAGGCTATGACGGAACCGCAATGCTCGAATATCTTAAAAGCAAATGCGGCTGCGTTGTTATAGACGCAAAGAAGATATGCGAACCGTTCGGCTCGTCACGATATTTCAATATTGCGATACTCGGAGTAGCTGTCGGCACAGGCAGGCTCGGCATATCAAAGGAAACCATACTGAAAGAAATAGAAAAACGTGTACCTTCAAAATTTGTCGAAACGAATAAAGCGGCATTTTTTGCAGGATACGGTGAGGGTGAAAAATATGAAACTGAATGAGAAACAGCTGGCGATGGTTGACGCTCAGATAAAAAGACTTATCAAGACGGACAGCTATTACGGAAAGATGTACAGAGATGCCGGAATTGACGGTGTTTCAAGCCAGGATGACTTTGAAAAGCTCCCCTTTTCGAGCAAGGCAGATCTGAGATATGCTTATCCGCTCGGAATACAGGCTGTACCCGATGAAGAAGTGGTGCGTATCCATTCTTCCTCAGGCACAACGGGTAAGCCCGTAATTATCCCTTATACAGCCAAGGATGTTGATGACTGGTCACTGATGATAGCACGTTGCTATGAAATGGCAGGGATTACCGACAAGGACCGCATACAGATTACGGCAGGATACGGCCTGTGGACAGCAGGAATCGGCTTTCAGGCAGGCTGTGAAAAGCTGGGCGCTATGGCTATCCCGATGGGACCGGGTAACACCGATAAACAGCTTCAGATGATGGTAGACCTTAAATCGACGGTTCTTACAGCAACATCTTCTTATGCCTTACTTCTTTCTGAGGAAATAAACAAACGCAATATGCGTGATAAGATTTATCTTAAGAAGGGTATTTTCGGCTCTGAGCGTTGGAGCGATAAGATGCGTAACTACATAAAAACTGAGCTTGGCGTTGAAATATACGATATTTACGGTCTTACCGAAATATACGGACCCGGTATAGGTATCAGCTGTGCGGAAGATGACGGTATGCACTACTGGGACGATTATGTTTATATTGAAATAATCGACCCGAAAACAGAAAAGCCTGTTCCCGACGGGGTAGAGGGCGAGGTAGTAATTACTACTCTTGTAAAGGAAGGCGCACCGCTCCTGCGTTTCAGAACGCACGATATATCACGCATTATTCCTGAGCCTTGCAAGTGCGGAAGTCATTATCCCATACTTGACACGGTAAAGGGACGCAGTGACGATATGTTCAAGGTACACGGCGTAAATATGTTCCCGAGCCAGGTCGAAGAAATACTCGGAATGGTTGACGGTGTTTCAAGCGAGTACAATATCAATATTGCACACGATGAAAGCGTAAACCGTGACGTTATCCTTGTAACTGTCGAGGCAGAGGGCAGAGTCAGCTTCGACAAGACAGGCGATACTATCAGAGAACTGTTCAAGTCAAAGCTCAGCGTTACACCGAAGATAACCGTTGTTCCTGTCGGAACGCTTCCGAGAACAGAGAAGAAGGCAAAGAGAGTTATCGACCACAGAGAATAATAGGATATATACAGCAAAACCTCCCGCTTTTCGACGGGAGGTTTTTTGTTACATCTTTATTATTCCGAAAGCGTTTGCGACCGAGCTTATAAGAATTATTGCCGCAAATACTGGACACAGATATTTTATCATAAAATTGAATATCTTCTTTCGCTTGAAAGTGCCGTTTTCCGCAGTCATTTCTTCTTCAATCTTCTTCACGCCCACAACTCTCGAAACAAGCAGGCAGGTTGCGATAGCCGCTATCGGCATCATTACCGAGTTTGTAAGGAAGTCAAAGAAATCGAGCATCTGCATTCCGAGTATCTGCGCAAAGCCGAGCGGTCCGTAGCCAAGACAGGACAGCGTTCCGAGTGCTATCATAATAACGGTGACTATTACGGTTGATTTCTTTCTGCCCCAGCCGAGCTGATCCTGAAAGGTCGAAACCGCACTTTCTGTAAGTGCAATTGAGCTTGTCAGTGCCGCACATAAAACGAGGAAGAAGAAAAGTATTCCGACAAACGTTCCTGCCAAAAGGCCCGAAAAGACCTTAGGAAGCGTAATGAACATCAGCGATGGTCCTGCCTGCAGTGTATCGGGATCGCCGCCTGAGAACGCAAATACGGCAGGTATTATCATAAGCCCTGCCATAATCGCAATGCCTGTGTCGAATATTTCAACGTTGGTGGTAGACTTTTCTATTGAAACGTCTTTTTTCATATATGAGCCGAATGTTATCAGTATGCCCATAGCTATTGACAGCGAGTAGAACATCTGACCCATAGCTGATACTACCGTCATCCACGAGAAGTTAGAGAAGTTCGGTATCAGGAAATATTTCACGCCCTCAAGTGCGCCGGGCATAGTAACGGAATATGCGGTTATCATTATCGAAAGGATAACAAGCACAGGCATCATAAACTTCGATACACGTTCAATGCCGTTTCGTACCCCGCCGAAAATTACCGCAACCGTAAGGGCTGTGAAGATAAGGAAACATATCTCGGCACTGCCGCCGCTTGAAATAAAGCCTGTAAAATATCCGTCGGAGGCGAGCTGTCCGCCGTTTCCGATTATATATTCATAAAGATATTTGATGACCCAGCCGCCGATAACAGAGTAGTATGGCACTATCAGAATCGGTATTACTGCGTTTATCCAGCCGCCGAGTGTCAGCCACTTTGATTTTCCGAAAGAACGGTATGCGCCGACAGGGCTTTTCTGTGTCATTCTGCCTATTGCGGTTTCTGCGGTTATCATCGTATAGCCGAATGTCAGCGCAAGGATGATATATATCAGCAGAAAAATTCCTCCGCCGTATTTTGCCGCAAGATACGGAAACCTCCAGATATTGCCCAGTCCTACCGATGCACCTGCTGCGGCAAGAACAAATCCGAGCTTTCCCGAAAAGGAACTGCGTTTATGCTTTTGTTTTTCCATTTTTACTCCTTGATAATGCAGATAATGTATATTTCCTCTTTTAATTGCAGATATACTTTCGCCGTAAGAACGGCTGAATCTGAAATATGAGGTCAGACGAAAGTGCCGGAGATATGATTTTCACAAGTGCGTTTAGTATGGTATGTAACGTGACTCGGTAAAAGCAATAGGTCAGATGAATTTGAAACTGTCCGAATATTTTTCGTTATAAAATGAAAGGTATCCCCACAGCACGACATTAAATTATATTATACTACTTTTTTTATCTGTTGTACAGCGTTTTTACGGCAAAGATGGTAATTAAAGCAAATTCTATGAATTTTTCCTGTCGCTGTAAATAATCAAAATGCCCCCGCTAATAAAGCAGGAGCGTTTTGTTTTATTTCAGCAATTTACTTGTTGTTCTTGCGAACCGTTATAGCCATAGCCGCAAGACCGCCTACTGCCGCCGCACCGAGTGCCGCAAGCTCGAAAGCGGGAACACCTGTGTTTACGTTGCCTGTACTGCTTGTGCTGTCACCGGGTGTTACCTGTGAAATCGTGTCGGGTATTGCTGTGCTGTCGTTTGTGCTTTCGTCAACAGAGGTCGAGCCGCCGGGAGTGATGATTTCCTCCGCACCGCTTACAACTCCGTCAACAATCTCCTCTGCGCCGTTTAACACACCGTCAATAATGTTATCGCCGTCTGCCGCAGACGCAGATAAACCGCATAAGCTCATAGCGGCTATGGAAGCTAATATAGCTGCTGTCTTTTTCATACCGTTTTTCCTTTCGTTTATTCTGTTCATTAGGATTTCAGTATCCGTTTTGCTGTTCGGCATATTTATAATCAATATGCTGTGCGTTATTATTATGAGCGTATGAAAAAACGATATTCTGTAAAAACGCAGAAATGCGATGGTATAAATTACAAAACGGCAGTATCGTAACCGCCGTTTTTGATGATATATAAAATTTTAAATTATTCAAACATACTTCCAAACTGCTTTACGAATGCGTCTGCTACAACAGTTCCGCCTTCGCCGTTCGGATGACCGCCGTAAACCGCCTTTCCGGGTTCAGCCTCGGTTGACAGCAGAGCAGAGAAGTCAAAGAACTTTGCTCCGTATTTTTCGGCAATAGCCGGTATTTTTTCGTTGAGTGCAGTCCTTATGCCTTCGTTTGTTTCCTTGAAGTCCTGAGGAGGTGCGTTGAACAGGATTACATCACAGCCCTTTTCTGTGAGATATGAAACTATCGTGTCAAGGTAGCCCTCGATCTCTTCCGCAGTGCTTTTCTTTCCCCATATTTGATGTGCGGGCGGTGGCGGTAAACACCGAAACCGTAAGCACAAAAGCAAAAAACCTTCTGATTTTCTTCATAGAGTACCCATTCACACAATAAATATTAATGATATTTATAATTAAAGCGGCGACTGCTTTTAACATTCGCCGCTTTGATGATAAATTTTAGCCTGTTCCCAAAGCCTTTTTAGCGCTGTTCCAGCTGTTATCGTCAATGATATAGTCATCGCCGCTTTTGTCACCGTAAGGAATATAGAAATCGGTCACGCTCGACTTGTTCTGCGACAGCGTATAGACGATTGCCTTGACCTTTGCGTCATAATCGCTTTGCTCGATATTCGTGTTGGTGAAATTGATAATAAAGTTAATATAATCGTCCAGCGTTTTACTGCTTGTGCCGATGAAATTCTGATCGATAAACGATGAAATGACCGTTGCGTTCAGCTTGCAGGGATAAAGCTCGTCCTTGACTCCGTAATCGGGCAGTGTGAGGTAAGCGTACATCTGCTCGGCAGTAAAAATCTGCGTACCCTGCTTTATAATAGTCACGGTGTTATCCTTTTTATTCTCGTACTTTATCTCGCTCGGTACAGTCAGAGTTGTGTTTCCTACCATATCGAACAGCTCTGTAAGCGTGGATTTTGTGAAGCGGATATATTTGTTTATGCTAAGACCGGTCTTTGACGAGAGCAGTTTTGCAACCTCCGCTTCTCCCGATTGCTCACATATCTGCTTTATGGTATTTCCGCCGTCAATTACGGCATTCGGAAGATACGGCATAAGAACAAATGTGTTGTTCTTGGCTATGTATGTGATTGTCATGTATTTATCGGGCGTCTTGTCATTATCGGCGGAAAGCGTCACGAGAACAGAAAAATCGTAGGTTGAATCCGGAGTGAAAATAGCCGTTTGATTCTGCGAAACGTTTACTGTTGCGTCCTTATCCTGCGAGTCATAGAATGATTTGAGCAATATGGATGAAACCAATATCAGAAGTAGACCTGTTACCACAAATGTGATAACGTAGATATACCAGTTGCTTCTTCTTTTTTTATTCAAATTTATCAACCTCCGAAGGCTTGAAATTTACTCAGAAAAATAGTATAATACTATAATAGCATAAAAAGAGAAAAAAAACAAGGCTTATTTTACAACGGATTTTGTTGTCGCAGGTATGATATTCTTGCTGTTTTTCCCGATATTCCCGATATTCCCGATAATAATTGTATAAAGAGGTTTTGTAATGAACAGATTTCTGAAACGTGCGTGGGCTGAAATTGACCTTGACGCACTTGAGCATAATTATAATGAGATAAAAAAACTCGCAAAGGGCAAGGATATACTTGCCGTTGTTAAAGCCAACGCTTACGGTCACGATGACAAGGCGGTCTGCCTTAAATTGCAGGAGCTTGGTGTGAAGTATTACGGCGTTTCTAATCTTTGGGAGGGCGAAAAGCTCCGTCAGCACGGCATAACGGGCACAATACTGACATTCGGATATACCGATGAGGATTATTTCGATGAACTTCTCGAATACGGGATAACCCAGACGGCAGGAAGCGTTCAGTATGCAAAGCAGCTCAGCGATTATGCTGTAAGCAAGGGAGTAAAGCTCCCTGTGCATATCAAAGTGAATACCGGTATGACCCGTGTAGGAATTGACTCACAGCAGGAAATGCTTGATATTATTGCTATGCCCGGACTTGACTGCAAGGCCGCATATACTCACTTTGCGGCGGCTGACAGCCTTGACCCGTCAGATGTGGAGTATACCGACAGACAGCAGGAAAAGCTGATGAAGATAGCAAAAGACAAGGGGCTTCTTATCCATTCGCAAAACAGCGGCGGAATAATCTATCACGGCGATTTCGGCGGAGATATAGTCCGTGCCGGTGTTATACTGTACGGTCATTACCCTAACTATCCGCTTGAAGTGCCGTTTGATATGAAAAGTGTGATGACGGTAAAATCGGTCGTTTCTCAGCTTAAAACAATTCCCGCAGGTACGCAGATAAGCTACGGCAGAACATATACTGCCGAAAAGGAAATGACGGTCGCCGTTATACCGATAGGATACGCTGACGGATATTTCCGTGATTTCAGCTCCAAGGGAAAAATGCTGATAAACGGCGTGCTGTGCAACGTAGTCGGCAGGGTCTGCATGGATCAGACTATAGTTGATGTAAGCAATGTGCCGGATATTAAAACAGGCGATATAGTTTATGTTTATTCCGATAAATGCAGGGAAACAAGCGTAGATTACAATGCGTCGCTTATTGATACCATAGGATATGAGCTTACCTGTGCGGTTGCTCTGCGTATTCCGAGAGTTATCATCGAAAACGGCAGAATAAAGGAAGTAGTCCGTTACGGGCTTATATAACTGCCGTAAAAGTTAAAAACGATTAAGCCGTGAGTTATAAGAAGATACTCACGGCTTTCAGTTTGTCGAAAAAGCTCTTGGCTATTAAAAAAGGGGTCGCAGGGGCGTAGCCCCAAGGCAGGTCGCAGGGACGCCAGTCCCCGTATTCTCCCCCTTTCCGGGGAAAGGGGGGGCAGGGGGGATAGGGATAGTAAGTTAGAAGTTTATTTCAAAAACAGACTTTTTCTACAAGCAGAAAGCCGTGAGTTACAAGAAGATACTCACGGCTTTTTTATATAATTTCAGTTGCTAATAAAAACAATTTTTTTACATTATTTAATCTCTCTTGACATATATTTCAATTCACGGTATAATATGAATATACATTTACTGTAATTGTGTCAAATTTCGTCTTAGTTCTCTATGCTCGTATAATGCTCCGGTTATATTTAACCCATATCAACAGATACGCCGTTATCTTATGCAGGAGGTGAATTAATATGAAGCATCTGAAAAAAATTATCTTTGTTGTGTTGCCTTTAGCTATCTGGGTGACTATGATTTTTTATCATGGAATAATTTTAAAACCGTTCTCAGATTTAATGATGAATATATCAGCGCCGTTTGTATTGAGCTTTGTTCTTCATACTATTGTCCAATTGCTCATAATAAGCTCGCTGACAGTGACGGCAGTAAAGAAGCTCGGTTATAAATTAAAGTATTCGATTATTTCAGTTGTGTTAATGTATGTGCTTTTTGCAATCTTGTCCCCACCGTCAATTTATATGTTTGTGTTTACGGGAGGAGTGCAAATAGGCTTTGCTTCAGGTCAGCCTGCAATGCCATCTTGGGAATCGTCTATTTTCATAACTGTGCAATACGGTATCGTTATGCTGATAACAACGCTGATTGCTTGCAGAAAGAAGTGTGCAAGTGATCAAAAATGAAAATTTATTTTCAATATTCGCCGTTATGACGATATAGTTTTCGGCAAAGATTACAGAAAGGAAAAGATAACAATATGAAAAAACACCCGTTGCTTTTTAATTTCATTTTAACGATGGCGATTCAGATAGGCGTATATCTGATTGAAATATTTGAAGTGCAAATAATTGAGCCTTTGCTTCAAGCATTGGGAGTCAGAAGTGAAGGGATAATGGCGCCAACGGAAGTAGTAAGGTTCTTTGTTATGAGAGTAGTTTTAATAGCGGCGGCAATTTCGGCAGGCATCATTCGCTCAAAGGTTTATTTCTGGATACCATCTTTTCTGTTGATATTTGTTGGCTTTGCAATTTATTATCCCGATATTCTTCCAAGAGTCGAAAAAACTAACATGGTGAATTTGCCATTGATTGCAGAACATTTAGGTTATGGTAGCATAATATATTCTGCTATCTGTTCAGCTGTATCTTCGTTCCTTTTTCAGCTTCTGCCTTATTCAATTATCCGTATACTGTTACTTCGGAAAGACCGCAAACAAGGCGAACGCACTCACTGACGAAAGAAACAAATACAAATACGCTGACATCACGTCCGGGCAAATTAGCAATTATCTTATTATTTGTCAGCATAGATTGACAGAAAGGAAAAGATAACAATATGAAAAAACACCCGTTGCTTTCTAATCTAATTTTAACGATGGCGATTCAGATAGGTGTGTATCTGATTATAATATTTGAACTGCAAATAATTGAACCTATCCTTCAAGCATTGGGAGTCAGAAGTGAAGGGATAATGGCACCAACGGAAGTGGTAAGGGTCTTTGTTATCAGAGTAATTTTAATAAGGGCGGCAATTTTGGCAGGCATTATTCGATCAAAGGTTTATTTCTGGATACCATCTTTTCTGTTGATATTTGTTGGCTTTGCGATTTATTATCCCGATATTCTTCCAAGAGTCGGAAAAAACAGCATAGTGAATTTGCCATTGATTGCAGAACATTTAGGTTATGGTACTATAATGTATTCTGCTATCTGTCAAGCTGTATTTTCGTTCTTTTATCAGCTTCTTCCTTATATAATTACCCGTATACTGTTACTTCGGAAAGACCGTAAACAAGGCGAACGCACTCACTGACGAAATAAAACAAATACAAATACGCTGACATCACGTCCGGGCAAATCAGCGGCTGATACTTTCTGGGCATCAGCCGCATTTTTGCATAAAAAAAGAAGCCACAAAAAGTGACTTCTTTTGGCGCAGAAAGAGGGATTTGAATTTTAAAACTCATAGCAAATCGTTGATAGCTTTATTAACTTTGTCAGCTACACGGCGGTGTTCTTCGTCGAATGTATGTTGATAAATTGTTTTAAGCATATACGGTGTGCTGTGACCAAGTCTTTCCATTGCATATTTATCTGAAATGCCTAACTGCAACATAAGACTTGCATTAGCGTGTCTGAGGGAATGCATTGTAAAGCGTCGCATACCGTACTTTTCCTGCAACTTGAAAAATCTATCTAGAATCATATTAGGCGTAAGATTGTTTACGATATAATCGCCCTTATGTTCGATAGAATCAAGTCTTTTTATCAAATAGTCGGGTACAGCAAGCTCTCTCGTGCTTGTAAAACTTTTATTTGTGCTTTTTTCGATTAATTTGTTATTTTCGTTTGGCACAATTGCACCCTTAACGTAAATACGGCAATTACGATAATTGCTCCACTTCAGAGCTTGAATTTCTGATTGTCGCAAGCCGAGTAATAATGCAAACAGTACAGGTATTTCAATATCTTCGCCATAAACAGATGATATAATCGTGTGCATCTCATCAGGTGTAGGTACTATATAATTAACCGGTTCTTTCGGTTTAAGACGTATTGATGATGTGTCTATTTCGATTCGATTTTGCTTGAAAACAGCTGTAATTAAACCGAATTGATTGTTTATCGTTTTGGATGCGTATTTGATTGCATTGTGATTAGCCCACTTTTGCAACACTAATTCATTGATTTCTGACAATGTAAGATTGTTAATATAATCGTAAGCGTTTCGCTGAAGTATACGGTATCCTCTAATAGTTGATGGCGACAGAATGTTTTCTTTACTCCTTATGTATTGTTCTAAAGCAGTTTCGAAAGTCAAGGTATTGTTAGCATCTTCGCTTTCGAGGATAAGCACAAGTTTGTCAAGTAATTGTTTTTTCGTCATATTTTATCTCCATTTCCAATTAATTCGATTATTATATCACATTTGGGAATGTAAGTCCAATATTCCAAAGCACAGCTCGTCTGTGCTTTTATTTTTTTAAAAGGAGGTGAGCTAATGCCGGCAAAGATAATTGATTTTACAGCACCGCACAAGCGTAAAACAGAAAGCGAAATTGAAATATCAAAAGTCGAGAAGATGGCTCTTGACAAGAAGATGAGCTATGGACAGTATGTAGCGATGCTTGAAGAAGAAAAGAAATTTTTAGGGAATGAAAAGGAGTAACAATGAAAAAACTTTTACCAATTTTATGTGCAGTGGCGATTATATCTTTATCGGGATGCACTAACTCATCTATTGATGCAACTATTACAAGTACGGATTTAAATGTGGAAACGAGTACATCGAACAATGTCTTTACTTCAAGTGACGTTGAAATTGACTTAATAAGTTCATTGACGTCAGCTGAGAAAAATGAATCTCAAGCGATGAATTTTTACATAGGTCATATAGAAGAATATAGCTTGACTTTGCCGGATGATATAAACTGGCAGATTCCATCGCCAAATGCCGGGTATATATACGCTTTTGATGCAGATGAACAATATAAAGGTTTTGTTTGTGTAAAAACTTCGTATTCTTTTGATTTTGATAAAGATATGAATGATATTATTAACTTTACCGGAAATGTAGATATGGATACAGCTGTTGTTAATAAATCGAACAACATAACGATTAATGGAATTGAAATGACAAGAGTTGCTTTGTCCTATTCTTATGAAAATAAAGCGTATAATGAAATGTTTACGAAAGCTGAGTACGGCTACTATTTTGTAATCAATAACAATTATGTATATATTTCCTGTTTTGTTGTAAATGACAACGCAACGCACGATGAACTAAACAAAATGACCGAAATACTTGAAAAGACCATTCCAACGTTAGCTAAAGTATAGGTGTACCAGGTGCGACACGGTGTCGCACCTTATATGGGAGCAACAGCATCCTGTGGCAGTGCAACTCTGCCGGCTCTCACCATCGGAACACAGTATTAAGAGGTAGTTTCTTATGATGGGAATGGAAGTGTTCCGTAACATCGGGCGATGATAGCTACATCGAGGACGGAAAAGTAAGCCTGCCGTCCTTTCCCGGTGTTATTTTTAAAAGAGGCTTGATTTTTATGTGTTGCGACAGCAACAGAAAGAAGAGGTTTACTTATGAAAAAAATCATTACTGTAGCTAATCAGAAAGGCGGAGTAGGTAAAACTACAACCGTTGTTAATCTTGCGGCTAATCTCAAGCGTGGAGGATACAACGTCCTTTGCATCGACCTTGACGGACAGGGTAATCTGTCTGACTATCTCGGATATACAGGTGACGAAGGAACGCCGGTTATTACCGACTTGATCAAGGCTGAAATGTCTAAGAATATCACAGATGATATGATAAATGCCGCTATTCTGACAAGCACCGCTGACGGAATAGACTACATTCCGTCCGACATATCACTGTCTATGGCTGATATGTTTATGGCGTCTGCAATCGGCAGAGAAATGATACTTCGCAAATTGCTGTCGAAAGCAATTTTCGATAAATACGACTACATAATAATTGACTGTTTACCGTCGCTTGGAATCCTTGTTGTCAATGCACTTGTAGCCGCCAACGGTGTACTTATACCGGTGCAGACGCAGAAGTTTGCACTGAACGGAATAATCCAGTTTGAAGAAATCATCGCAATGGCAAAGGAACTCAACCCGGCATTAACGGTTTACGGCGTTATAGAAACAATGTGTGATAACACAAATATGACAAAAGGTGTTGACGAAGCACTCAAGAGCAGATACGGCAATCTTGTTTTTGAGAGCCGTATATCAAAAAGTGTTATGGCGAGCAACAGCACAGCGGAGCAGAAAGCTATGACGATAAATACAAAACTCGGCGGACAGTACGCTGAGCTGACGAGAGAACTTATAGAGAGGTGCAAATAATATGGCATTTGATTTTACAAATATAAAGGCAAAGGGAAAGCTCAATGGGCTTTCCTCTTTTTCTTCTCTGCCGGCTGAGGATGATACAATTAAAATAACACCTATCCCGATAGATATGATTGATCCTTATACGGAAAGTCTGCACCCGTTTAAGTCGTACACAGTCGATAAAATTGACGAACTTGCAGAGAGCATAAAGGTCAACGGCTTATTACAGCCGATTATCGTCAGCCGTAAATCTGACGGACGCTATATGATTATAGCCGGACACAACCGCTTTCGTGCGTGTCAAAAGAATAATATGGACACTATAGACGCAGTTGTCAGAAATGAGCTTACAGCTACACAGCGAAAGCTGATGATGGTTGATACAAACCTTGAACAAAGGCATAAGCTGACCGCCAAAGAACGTGCGTTAGCGTATAAAATAAAGCAGGATTGCTTGAAAGAACTCGGAGCAACAAACCCTACAGCAGTAATTGCAAAGGAGAACGGCGAAAGCCGTAAATCAGTACAGAGATACATTGCAATCAGCAGGCTAACACCGGAACTGCTCGATATGGTTGACACAGACAGAATTAAATTATCTGTCGGCGTTACGGTATCAGCTGTAGATACAGAAACTCAGAATAGCTTATCGGAGTATCTCATCAGCGAGGGCGAAAAGGCAACCGTAGATGAAAAACAGGCAAAAGAAATACAGCTTGAAGCAACTGTTAAGCCGCTATCGGTTGATGATATTGCAGAGATCCTTGAAAAAAAGCCACAGAAAGAAAAAAAGCAAAGCGATATAATCAAAATCCATTACGCTGACATAGCAGACAGTGTTATGGGACTTCCGAAAGAAGAAATCGAGCCGCTTGTGCGTTGGCTCTTGACCAATAATCAATCTCAGATTGCCGATTACTGCAATGACAAAGGTTTTGTTTCCATTGCCGAAACAACAGTTGATAGCGATGCAGAGAGTATTGACGGCATTCTGATGGATGATGAGGATGAATTCAAAATATGAAAAAGGAGCAGATATAAATGAAAAACTATAAAGATTACAATAAGACCTATATAGGAAGCAGTGAAAGAGCATATTTAACGCTCAAAACAATCACTGGCACAACAGAAAAACTTTGCTTTGGAGAAGATGGCAGTTACAGTGCCTATGTAGTTGATGAGGATACCCTTATCCCAAAACACTATCACAAGGAATTTGAGTTTACCGACAGCCTTGAAATATACAACAACTTCGGTGAACTCGAATGGTTCGCAAAAGCAAAGCAAATATCCGTGTACACGGCGGGTAACTTTGGCTGCTTGATTAAACTTCAAGGAGCCGAAAATTATAAGTTTGATTTGAACTGCAGAAGTGATAAAGCTGACAGCTTGACTTGGAACGAATTTCAGAATGACGAGAACGATGAGGAACCGGAACTGTAAAAGGAGAAAAATATGACCGATAAGATAAGAATATTTGTCGATATGGATGGTACTCTTGCAAGGTTTCACGATGAACAGCTGTATCTTGAAAGGATGTTTGAGAAAGGCTTCTTTGCAGGGCTGAAACCGTTTGACAATGCTGTCGAGGCAATAAAGCACATCATAGATAATCATCCAAATGTCGATGTGTATGTGCTGTCGACGGCTATCACAACACCTTATTGCATCACGGAAAAAAACGCATGGCTTGATAAGTATCTGCCTAACGTAGACAAAGAACACAGAATACTCATGGAAAGCTCCGCCGGCTTTAAGTCACTTTGTGTGCCGGGCAATTATATGTACAAAGACGATAACGGCAAATATCATATCAAAATATCTGAAAATGATATTTTGATAGACGATTATAACAAAAACCTTGAAGGATGGGAAAGAGATGGCGGTACGGCAATTAAAGCCAAAAACAATATTAATCACAGAGGTTTGTATGGTGCCTTGTGGAATGGTGAATTGATAGATGTAACAGATACAGCTGATAGTATAGTGGAACGTCTGACCGAGATTATCGTGAGCCGGGAAAAAGGCATTGAAGAAAACCACTACAATGAAGATGATGAAGAATTAGAAATTGATTGAATAACCATTGTCAAAGAAAAAGGAGAAAAATATGACTGTAACAGAAAACAAAATAAACCATATTGTCGCTATCACGAATGGTAGCGACATTTATTTTCCCAAAAAACTTATGGCAAGACGTGATTTAGCCGATGATACAAAACTGCTTTTTGCGGTGGCTATGACCGACCATTGCAATATGACGGTATCGGAATTCTCGGATTTTCTCATAAATCACGTTAGTGAGCAGGCTAAAACAAAGAGGGCTAAGAGAGAGCTTAAAAGACTTGCGGGACAGCTCGATGAAATACTCGGTTAAAAACGGAGGACGGACAAATGAACGAAAAGCTGAACACGGTATTTGATATTATCAATGCCACAAATACCGTCAGTGCAAATCGCTACCTGTCACACGCTCTTGGTGCGGAGGTAGCTATTATATACAATGCGTTGCTTGCAAAGTATGCATACTACAGCAAGCACGATATGATACCGGATGATTGGTTTTACTCGACCATTGATGACTTATGGCGAAGCACCGCATTCTCCGAAAAGACACAGAAAAGAGCCATAGCCATTCTTGTAAAAGAGGGGCTTATCGAATGCAAACGTAAAGGAATGCCTGCTAAGCGTTCCTTTTTTATTTGCAATGCTTACGAAAAAATAGTTGCACTTATCGAAAAAGGTAAAGAAATTCTTGGCGAAACTACTGCGGAAACCGCAAAATCAAAGGCGATAGAAGGTGATTCTGCTGTTCAGCCAAAACGGCAGAACAAGAACAGCCGAAAGTCAGCAACAAGTTACGCCGTTTCGGCAGAACATACTTATAAAACAAAAGAAAATAATCAGAAGTTATATAAACATCAGCAAAAGACGGTTGCTGATGTTATGCAGACAGCTATGGATAAAGGCACTTACTATCACGGCGAGTACAAGACACCGGGAGAAGTATCTGAAGCTGTCGGCTGTATTGATGAGAACGGTATGCAATATATCACAGATTGCTGTGAAAAGCATAAGAGCAAGATAAATAATCTTAAAGCATACATAACATCGCTTGTATTCTCGCTTGCCGAAAGCTGTAAAACAACAGTACGGACACAGTTTGAAGAAAGCACCAACAGCAGTTTTGATGTGTACAAGCTCGATCAATGGGCATTGGAGCAATACGCCACAGGCATTTAAAGCCTGCAGAAAAAGAAAAGTATTCTGTAGGCTGAAACACAAACTCAATCAACGTTTAAAGGAGAATATACTATGCTTACCTCAAAGCAGTATCACGACTTGCTGAAAGCCAAGCTCAGACGCTTCAGCAGGTCGCAGGAAGAATGGAAAAGGTTCCTTGAAACCTCGTCAAGAATGTACAAATACGGTTTTAAGGAAAGCGTATCTATCTTTGCACAGAAACCGAATGCTACAGCCTGTGCCGAGATAAAAACGTGGAAAAAGGCAACAAACCGCCGTGTTATCAGAACGAGCGAAGCAATCGGACTTGTATATTCGACTGATAACGTCAATGTTACAAGTATACGCTATGTTTTTGATATATCGAATACCGTCAAGGTAAACGAACAGTCGAAAACTCCGTACTTCTGGGAAATTGATGATTCCTGCGAAGAACGTGTGTACAATGAACTGAAACAGGCATACGGCGTTACGGACGCAATCAACCTTGAAGAAGCAATCAAGAAAATTGTCCGTGAACGCATAACATACTTGACAAAAGATGTACAAAGTAATATAATAAAATCAGTGGAAGGCTCGGTGGCGGAAGAACTTGACGAATTCGCTTTATCGGCGGTTTGCGAACGCTTCGCCAGTGAGAGCGCCACATACGCAATACTTCATCGTTGCGGTATTGAATATGACGCAGATTTCAGCGACATATACAACTTTGACACTGTAAACGCTATAACCGCTGTCGGAGATATTATCAATCAGACAAGCGAAGAAGTATTACGCAGTATCGAAAAAACAATGAAAGCCATTCTGAAGGAGGAATACTATGAACGCATACGAGAAACAGCCCGAAACGATAACAAAAGTGATAGACGGCGTGGAGATAACATACAAATTCGACAGGAAAACGGAAACATATCTTCCGTTCTCGGATACGAAGGAGGAGAAGATCGACATCGGCAAGTACGGCAGGATGAGGCTGAAATTCCTCAGAGAGCAGAAGCCGATACCGATGACGTTCAATCAGCTGATGATAAACGGAGAGCTGGAGCAGCACCTGCTGACAGTGAACGAGCAGTGTATCAGCAGAGTGTCGGAATTCGTGGAGAAGAACAGAGAGAAGTACGGAGCGACGGACGCATTGCAGAACAGCAATCCGCTCGAATGGACGAGAATCTGCAATTCGCTGAGAATGATGGCAGAGGAACAGGTACAGAAGGAGATAATTTACGCTCAGTAACAGAAGAAGCAGACGAAGATAACGATATGACAGCGGAGGCAGATGCCCCCGCTGTTGTTCTATCCGATAGCCTTACATCTGACGAAATCAAGTCGGTACTGCTGTATGACCGTTGGCTGAAACACAGCAAAAACGAAATAACCGGCTTTTTTCTTTCTGCGGCTGACATTCAGAGCAAGGCGGAATACCTCAGAGATTCGTACAATAACGATTATACCGAGATCATCATAGGTGAGGAACGATACGGTTATCACAATGAAATAAACGGACTTGAAATATGGAAAGGTCCGACATATTTCAGTATGACAGCCGATATGCACTTATCGTGGACGGACGTTGCCGGTATAGTTGACGATATGATAACGGCACACGAATACCTCAGTGCCGATGAGCTTGACAGAGAGCAGGCTGACTATGTTGATATAGAGCCGCAGAAAGAAGAAAACGACGAGCAGCTCACTTTCTTTGAAATGAACTTACCGGCTGTCACAGAAAGCTCTGTACTTCCGGTAGAAAATATCAAGTCTGAACATTTTGATAATCTGTTAAGGCTCGGAAGTATCAAAAACCGTAACAGCAGACAGACAATAATTGCATACTTCAAGAAGCCCGGTCATACTGCACAGGAACGTGCGGATTTTCTAAGGTCACAGTATCTTACACAATACCGCAGTGAAGATATAAACGATACCGCTTACGGCATAAAGAGCCTCGATAATAAGTTATCGGCTTATTTTTCTGAAAGCGGTATTACTCTCAAAGCAGGTGACAGCGTATTCTCGGTAGGCGGAAAGTCGGAAAGCATATCCTGGACGGAAGCTACAGACAGAATACAGAAAATGCTTGATGAAGGCACTTACGCACCGCAGACTGTGATTGACGCATCGGCAGAAATTGAAGCAAAACAGACAGCAAACAGAATATGGGAGTTATGGCGAGATCAGAATAAGGACAGTAATATCAGACTCGATATTGATGACAGCGATTTTACGCATACGTCCGAAACGATAGGGTATATAGCAGAAAAATTGCTGAATGACCGTGAATGGCTTGAAAAAACAGCCAACGCTTTTATGCGTTATGCCTATGAATGGCAAGCTGACCGCTCAGTACAGAGATTTAACGGTTATATGTACAACCCGGTTACCGTATCTGCAGAGCTATCTGACCTGTTGAAAGAAGAAATCAACTACACAGCACAGGAATATGTTCCGTTCCCAGCAACACCGTATGTAAATGTAGACCATATCGAGATGTATTTCAGAAAGTACGGACATATTGAAGGTGCAAAAGGCAAAATCAGAGAATATTTTACATCTCACGTTGATACAAAGGCTCAGGTCACATATCTGAAAAGCATATACGGAAACAGCGGCTGTATGACCGGAGAGTTTGATTTTAACGCAATATCGACCAAAGGAGCGGAGTTTAAAATCTCTGTTGACGGCATAAAGGTTGATAAGAAAAACGTTTCGTGGGAAGATTGTGCCAAAACTGTATTCAAATCAATAAAAAACGACAGATATACAAAACCGTCGTTTGTAGCCGAAAAGACGGATGCGGAAAATAAGGTAATGCAGGAGGAACCGGTCAAGTTAAAATCAATTGTAATCGACCTTACGCCAAAAGAAAGCAAAGAACCGCATACCGATTACACAGAATACGTCGGCAAAGAATTTGAATATGAAAACAGAAAATACAAGATTGACAGCATAAATGAAGGCACTGTATCGGCACAGGATATGACGATGCTTGAAACATACCGCTATCCTATATTCCGAGTGCTTGATACCGAAACTGTCCTCGGAATAATCAGAGAACAGCAACAGCTGACAGAAAAAGAAAAGACGCTTTCAGATTACACCTTATCATCGGACGATTATTCGGATCTCGGCGGAGAAAAGTCACGCTTCAAACATAACTTAGAAGCAATTAAAACACTTAAAGCCATCGAAAGCGAAAACAGAAACGCTACTCCCGATGAGCAGAAAGTGCTTGCAAAGTATGTCGGTTGGGGCGGTCTTTCATCGGCATTTAACGAAAGTAATAATGCCTGGGCTGATGAGCATAAGGAAATCTCAGACCTGCTTACTCCCGATGAGTATGCAAATGCAAGAGAAAGCACTATGACAGCGTTCTATACATCACCCGAAATAATCGGTGCAGTGTATGACGGACTTAAAAGTATAGGCTTTGACGGCGGAAATATCCTGGATCCATCAGCAGGCACAGGTAACTTTTTCGGAGCTATGCCTGTAGAAATGCGGGAAAAGTCAAAGCTGTACGGTATAGAGCTTGACAGCGTATCCGCAAGAATAGCAAAACAGCTGTATCAGTCGGCAAATATTACCGAAGGAGCATATGAAAAGCGTGTGTTGAACGATAACTTCTATGACGCCGCTATTTCAAATGTGCCTTTCGGACAGTTTAAGGTACACGATAAGCGATACGACAGCCTTAATCTGAACATACACGACTATTTCTTTGCAAAATCGCTTGACAAGGTAAGACCGGACGGAGTTATCGCCTTTATCACAACAAGCGGTACGCTTGATAAGTCAAACAGCAAGTTCCGAAAGTATATGGCGGAACGTGCCGAGCTTCTCGGTGCAGTCAGACTGCCAAACACAGCATTCAAAGCCGTTGCCGGCACAGAAGTCACATCGGATATTATTTTCTTGCAGAAAAGGGATAAGATACAGTCGGTAAACAGCGAAAACTGCGAATGGCTTGACTTAGGCACAGATGAAAACGGCATACCGATGAACAGCTACTTTGTTAATCATCCCGAAATGATAATCGGTGAGATGAAACAAGGCATAGAGTACAGTATGTACGGTGACGCAACAGCAACAGCCTGTGTTGCTCCCGAAGGGTACGACATCGTGTCGCACCTGCATAACGCAGTTACAAGAATAGACGGCGAATATCACCCGTATACTCCTCAACAGGATGAAATCAAGTACGGAGAGCTGAAAAAAGAAACAATTCCGGCTGATGAAAGTGTAGATAACTACACATATACGCTGTATAACGGTAACGTGTATTACCGTGAAAACAGCATAATGACAAAGGTCGATAAAGGTGCGGACAGAATAGCTGCTCTGATTGACCTCAGAGAAATTACAAGAAATCTGCTGCAGCAACAGCTCCGGGGCTTTGAGCAGTCATACATTGATAGTACACGCAAGGAGTTGAACGAGCATTATGACGTTTTTGTAAAAAAATACGGCTATATAAACAGCAAGGCAAACGAAACGGCATTCAGTGCAGACAGCTCATATTATCTGTTACGCTCACTCGAAAAGTTTGACAAGACGGATAACACCTACAACGGTAAGGCTGATATATTTATAAAGAATACCGTAAGACCTGTAAAGACGGTAGTCAGTGTGTCAACAGCCGTTGAAAGTATCGGCGTTTCTCTTTGCGAGAAAGGCTGTATTGATATTCCGTATATGGCAAGCCTTTGCGGACTTTCGGAAGAACAGACGATAAAGGATTGTATAGACGCAGGTGCTATATATAAAGTACCTCCGTTCCCACCTCGTCCGGATAAGACTGATATATACGTTACCGCCGATGAATACCTCAGCGGTAATATCCGTGACAAGCTGGCATTCGCAAGGACTGCCGCACTCACAAACAATGAGTACGAACACAACGTTGAAGCCCTTGAAAAGGTAATGCCGGCACCACTTACAGCGTCTGATATAGATATACGAATCGGTGTAACCTGGCTTGATCCGGAATACTATAATAATTTCATCCGTGATACGTTTGACGCTTACGGAAGCTGGAGAACGAAAATCAAGACATACTATTCTCCGGTAACCGGTGAATTCAACGTATCAAATAAAAGCTCTGAGCCGTCCAATGTCAAAGTTAACAACGAATTCGGCACAAGCCGAATGAACGCATTGCAGATATTCGAACATACGTTAAATCAGCGTACTGTCAAGGTTTATGACAGAGTTGTTGATGTTGACGGCAAAGTGAAATCTGTGCTTAATTCAAAGGAAACCGAAAAGGCACAAGAAAAGCAGGAGCTTATTAAGGAAGCATTTGCAAACTGGATATACAGAGATCCGGAAAGAAGGCAGAATATAGTTGAGAAGTATAACGAGCTGTTCAATTCAACAAGACCTCGAACCTATGACGGCAGTCACCTTGTGCTACACGGAGCAAGCGAAAAGTACAAGCTGTTTGATCATCAGCGTAATGCTCTTGCAAGAACACTGTACGGCGGTAACACACTACTTGCGCACGTTGTCGGCGCAGGAAAAACCTTTGAAATGGTTGCGTCTGCAATGGAAAGCAAATATATCGGCGTATGCCACAAGTCCCTTATATGTGTACCAAATCACATAGTCGGACAGATAGCAAGCGACTTTATGGAGCTTTATCCCGGTGCAAATATCCTTGTCGCAACCGAAAAGGATTTCGAAATGAAAAACCGCAAGCTGTTATGCTCTAAAATCGCCACAGGCGATTACGATGCGGTTATCATCGGACACTCACAGCTGCTTAAAATTCCGTTATCGTATGAACGTCGAAAACAATATATCAGAGAAGATATACGTCAGATTGAGAATGCTCTGCAGGATATGAACGAACGTTATCTTGACGATGGGCAGAGATACAGTGTAAAACAGCTTGAAAAGACAAAGAAAAACTACGAAGCCCGTCTTGAGAAGCTGACTGATAACGAAGTTGACGATGTAGTCACCTTTGAAGAACTCGGTGTTGACCGGATCTACATCGATGAAGCCCATATGTTTAAAAATCTGTATATGCCGACAAAGATGAGCAATGTTGCCGGAATACAGATGACAGAAGCAAAAAAATCATCGGACCTTTACTACAAATGTAAATATCTTGATGAGATAACAGGCGGCAAAGGTGTGGTTTTTGCAACAGGCACTCCGGTATCGAACAGTATGACCGAGTTATACACGATGATGAGGTACTTGCAGGCAGGTACACTTCAGCGACTCGGATTACAGCATTTCGATGCTTGGGCGGCAAATTACGCTGATATTACTAATACAATGGAGCTTGCACCGGAAGGAAACGCATACAGAATGCGTACAAGATTTGCAAGATTTCATAATCTCCCGGAGCTGATGACGATATTCAAGGAATGTGCGGATATAAAGACCGCCGATGACCTTGAACTGAGCGTCCCGGAAGCTGTGTTTGAAAATATCGCCGCAGAGCCTTCCGATATGCAGAAAGAGCTTATGAAAGGATTGTCCGAAAGAGCGACCAGGATACACAATAAAATGGTTGACGCTACAGAGGACAATATGCTTAAAGTAACTTCGGACGGCAGAAAGATAGGTCTTGATCAGCGACTTATGAATCCTTTATTGCCGGACGAGGATAATTCAAAAGTAAATCTTTGTGTTGACAAAGTTTACGATATATGGCAGAACACCGCAGAGGACAGACTGACGCAGTTGATTTTCTGCGACTTTTCTACTCCGAAGAATGACGGCAGTTTTAACCTTTACGATGATGTCCGTGACAAGCTGATAGCAAAGGGCGTTCCCGAAAATGAAATTGCCTACATACACGATTACAATACCGATACGAAAAAGCAGACGCTTTTTGCAAAGGTACGCAAGGGCGATGTGCGTGTGCTTCTCGGATCAACTGCTAAATGCGGTGCAGGTACTAATGTGCAGGACAAACTTATAGCGTTACATCATCTTGATTGCCCGTGGCGTCCCGCTGACCTTGAACAGCGAGAAGGACGAATAATAAGACAAGGCAATCAGAATGACAAGGTATATATTTACCGTTACGTCACGAAAGATACATTTGACGCTTATCTCTATCAGATAATCGAGAACAAGCAGAAGGGTATATCACAGATTATGACCAGTAAGACACCGGTCAGAAACTGTGAAGATGTTGATGAAGCTGTTCTGAACTACAGCGAGGTCAAGGCACTTTGTACAGGCAATCCTCTTATTAAGGAGCGTATGGAGCTTGATATTGATATATCAAAGCTGAAACGCTTGCAGTCGGCTTATTTATCCGAAAAGTACAGCCTTGAGGATAAACTGCTGAAGGTATATCCACAGCGTAAAGCTGATGCCGAAAAGTATATTGCTAACACTGCTATTGATGCAGAAAACTACAAGCAATACAGCGAGGAATTCACGGAGATAGTAATTAACGGAGCGACCTTTACCGACAAGAAGGAAGCCGCAAACGCTCTGCTACACACAATACGGACTGTCGGCTCTACAGACTTGCCGAAGATAGGCACATATAAAGGTTATGATTTGAAGGTATCTTTTGATGGTGCTTATGGCATTTATTATGTCACTATGGTAGGAAAGGCACGTTATACCTGGCAGGTCGGACAAGATCCGCTTGGAAACCTTACCCGAATGGAGAACACACTTAAATCAATCGGCAATGTTCACGAAAAGGCAATACACGACCTTGAAGTAATTAACCGTGACATTGCGACTGCGGAGGAATTTGTGCATACTCCGTGGGCAAGAGAAAAGGAACTTTCCGAAAAATCCGCAAGGCTCAGAGAGGTTGACAGGCTGATAGCTGAAGCTGAAAAGAACGGTCAGCCCAATAATGAGCAGAGCGTTGACAGCGAGGAAGAACAGGAAATGTAAAACAAGAGGGTGCGACACCGTGTCGCACCTTTACAAAAAAAGAAAAGAGGTCTATAAAATGGAAAGTAAGCGTATGGCAGGAGATTATACAATAATTCTATCGACTACTACGTTGACTGGAGAATGCGTTATAGGGGAAAACATAAATGCAAAACCCGGATTTGAATATATGGTTGCAGACTATAGTTCAAATGAGTTGTTTGGCAATTACGAAAATATAATGTGTAGTGATAAATATGATGAAATATTACAGCTTTACGGTGAAAGAATTACAGATGCTGCAAAAGAATTTTGCCGCAACAGAGAAACCCTTGAAAAGAAATTCGGCGATATATTACCGATACAAAAATCGCTTTGTCAGCCGGTATCGTATGAGGATAATATACTCAACAAAATTGCTGTTATCTCACCGGAAAAACTAAAACGTGGCTGTATAAATTCTGCAAATCAGATTATTTTGATTACAGGTGGATCTGGTGCGTCGAGCAATTCAAGAGGGCAAAAGGTTTATGCTAAGAATATTGCAAGCGGAGAGAACGAGGTATGGACAAGACAAGATATAATGGGTATCATCAGCTTTGATAATCTACCGCTTTGGGCACAGAACAAATTACAGCAAATGAAAAACTCAGAACACAGCGAAGATGAAATTGAGCTTTGATTGCACAGGTGCGACACCGTGTCGCACCTATATGAGAGTAAGAGTATCTTATGACAGTGCAACTCTGCCGACTCTCACCGAATAACAAAACGAATAACAAAACGGAGGTTATAATGGATTACAGCAAAATGATAAATATAAAGCGTGAAACAAATGCAAATGATAATGCGTTTGCATTGCCGCCTAACAAAAAAATCACTGATACCGATGACGGCGGTGGATCATATTACGGCAACGATATAGGCGTAGAAAGTGAAGATGATTACTATATGATTGAGGACGAAAACGAAGATACGGTAAAAAGCGTCAAGTTATCAAAAGAGCTGCTGTCATATTTCCTCAACGAGATTAAAAATATAGCGGTATCACTGCTTGAGCCATATCACACACATACATTTACCGTAAGTGTAAGCGATGATTTCAAGGAAAGTATTAATAGAATGGGCGTGATTGAGCCGTTACTTATAGCACAGTCCACGAATTATGGTAAGTATGAGGTTATATCCGGACACAGAAGGCTTGAAGCCGCAAAAGCGGTCGGTCTTGAAAAACTTCCCTGTAGAATCGCAAGAGAAGATACTCCCCGTGAAATTCTTGATGAGATTATGGTTATAACCAATCTTCAAAGAAGGAACACATTCACAAAAATGGAACTTGCACGGTCACTCAGATTGCTGAATGACAGCCGGAAGAAACAAGGATACAGAACAGATATTATGAACAGCTCCGGAACGTCAACAAAAACAGAACTCGCAGAAGAATTCGGTATATCGGTTAAGAAGCTATATATGCTAATCAGCTTTACTCAGCTGATTAATTACTTTGCTGAGAAGGTTGACGAGAATACGTTACCCGATAAGGTTGCATACTGTTTAGCATTTTTATCGGAGTATGAACAGCACATCGTCGAGGAATATCTTAACAGCAATCCGAATTATGTACTGACAGCCGATAAAGCGGAACGCTTGAAAGACAAAAAGGATAAAGATAAAAATCTTGATAAGCGGACAATCGACGCTATTCTTTCAGCGGTCCGGCAAAGAAAAGCGGTTGAAACAACTACAGTAAAACTGAATACAAGTACATTCGAAAAATACGGATTAAAAGGAAAAACCGCAAATGAAATTTCGGATATACTCGAAAAAGCGTTGCAAAACTATTTCGAGAACGAGCAGGAAATTGAATGATAGGTGCGACATCGTGACGCACCTGTTAATCAAGTGAGCTTTCAAGGGTGCGACATCGTGACGCACCTATGACAATAACAGCGGATTTTTCTTTTCTGAAGGCTTTTATTGCTTGAACACAGCCAAATGCAAGGCGTATGAAAACAACTGGTTTACGAAACACCCATTGCAAAGCAATGGCAGGAATAGACGGGTGTCCCCGTCGCTGATACGGCTCTTTGCTATCGCAAAAATCAAGGGTGTAAACAGCATTTAAAGGGTGTAAAAATGGGTGTACTTAGTTTCACAGTGAAACTAAGTTTGTAAACACGCATTACAATCACGAAAATCAAGATTTTTTCAGTTTGCTTAAATCAAATTTCAGTATAGCGAAAATAAGCAAAAAAGGAGGGTGGAAAATTTGAATAATAAAAAAACAACAAAAATTTCGATTTATATTTCCGAAAGAGCATATGAGGATTTGAAAAAATTATCCGTTAAGAAAAGAACTTCTATGGCAAATTTAGTCCGTAATTTTGTAACGAAAGGACTTAATGTAGAAAATCACTCCGAAAATGAAGAAGAATTCCGTCGTATGATACACGATGAAATGACAGAAGTTTTCAAGCAGGAAGTAGAAAGGCTTATAAAGCTACAGGTGAAATCAACAAAGGCAAGTGCAATTACAATGTACACCGGGTTACAGATTATGTCGGAGTCTTTTGCGGATGATGTCAGCTTTGCACGTGTTGTAGCATCTGCAAGCAAACAAGCGGCGGCATATATGAAACAGAAAGAGAAATCTGATGATGAGTATATGCAGGATACTAATGAGATCTTAAACGGAATGAAGAAGGTAGTCAGAGCGGGTGAAGAATAATGTCATCGGCACTCATATATAAAATGAGGCTGACAGCTCCGAATAAGCCCGGTACGGCAAGCCACAATTCCAATTACGTCAAGTATATTGCGGAGCGTGAACACGTTATGAAACTTTCGCCGGAAAGTGAAAGCGGACTGTTCGGCAGGATAGACGGTACAAATAATGATGAGCTGAATGTTGCCGATACGCAAAACTATGTTTACGGTATCTCGAAAGCAGGAGTTACAGTGTATAACGCATACATATCATTCAGACCGGAGATTGCTAAAAGGCTTGAGCTTGACAGCCTTGAGAAGTGGCAGAACTACATTAAGTTTCACATTGAAACACTGATGAGAGGGTACGATATACCTAAAGACAGATTAGAATATATTGCGGCTGTTCACGACAAGAAGGGACAGCCGCATATTCATATCTCGTTCTGGGATAAAGACCCGCCTGTCACAGTACAATTTGTAAAAAAGGAGGTATCGGATAATGTAAGAAAAAAACTGATACACGATACATTCGCAAATGAGCTGTCGTATTATTACGGCATAAGCAACGAAGCAATGTCGGACGCAAAAGAGCTTGTCGGGAAGCTGATGATTGATTTTGAACGTGACATTTCCGGTATCTATTCAAATCATTTCTCCGGAGTTGATATACCCGAAGAATTGATACAGAAGTATACCGATATACTGAATAATCTGCCGGGGCGAGGAAGAATAGCCTATGCATATCTTCCGAAAGAAACCAAAGATATGGTTATCGGTATGATAAAAGATATGATTATGTTGCCGAAGATGAAATCTATCATCAATGACTATTATTCGGGTGCAAGATCGGCGGCAGAAATGTTCGACAGCAAAGAAACCGAAAACGGCAAATCCGAAATTGACAGGAAAATGCGGAAAGCCGCAGGCGATTTGTATAACAGGCTCGGCAACATTATTCTGAAATTAATGCTTAGAACTCTGAAAGAGAACAATGAGCAGAGAAAAAAGGATAATGCCGAGATAAACACAAAGATAACTGTTGACAGTATGGTATATGCTTTGAACGCAATGAGCAGATTGTTCAGAACACAAGGCTCTGCCGGAACAGTAAACACTGCTCACGCTCTTTTGGGCGAGTTGTCGAAACAGGCTAAGATAGACCTTGCTAAGCAAAAACAAGATAAAGGACACGAGGTATGATTTATGGAAGATAGTATTTTTTTTGAATTTAAGAACAACAAATTCGTCTTGAAAGGAACAAATGCAGGATACACGATTGTTGAGCATAATGAAGTGAAAGATACTGACGGCTCGATGATAGGTATTGCTTTAGCAAAAAGCAGTACCCAGTATGTAACCTGGAGATTCACTTTTTTCCCGAAAAGCGAATATTTTTCGGGATTTAATCACGGGCATTATTTCATAAATGAACTATCGGCAAAGAAAGACTATTTTGATAGATCGTCTGAAATGTGCAAGAACTTGATAACAAGAAGTGAGCCTCGTTGCCAAGAACCCGAAGAGGAAGATATGGAGATATAAGTGCGACATCGTGTCGCACTTAAGACACAAAGGAGGTACAAATGAACAAATTAAAAGCACAGCTTATCAAATCAATGCAAACCGATCTTGATGAACTGAAAAAAGACTTGCTGAAAATGCAACCGCAGGAGATACTCGGCAGAGCATATGAGTATGCAATGAAAACGGAAATAATCTATGCAGCACACGACAGTGTGCTTGATGATCATCAGATCAAAGCACTGCTAAAACACCCATCGCCACTGAATGATGTGTACAGCAAGTATCTGAAGTGTCAAACGCTTTGCTTAACGCAATAAGGACAGATGCTTATAAGCAAATAAATGAAGTAAAGCAATACCTCTGCTGATACGCTTGCTGTACTTGCAAAAGACGAAGATTATAATGTTCGTTGGGCTGTTGCTGAAAACAGAAGTACGTCTGCTGATGTGCTTGCTGTACTTGCAAAAGATGAAGATATTGATGTTCGTGAAGCAGTTGCCGCAAACAAAAATACCTCTACTGATGTGCTTGCTATGCTTGCAAAAGATGAAGAAATTGGTGTTCGTTGTGCGGTTGCAGAAAATAAAAATACAAGTGTTGAAACACTTGTTATGCTTGCACAGGACGAGGGACGGTGGGTTCGTAGTGTGGTTGCAGAAAACAAGAATACACCTATAGAATTGCTTACTGCGCTTGCAAAAGACGATGAATGGCGTGTTCGTTGTAAAGTTGCAGAGAACAAAAACACACCTGTGGAAATCCTTGCAACACTCGCAAAGGACGAAGACAAATGTGTTCGCATAGGTGTTGCATATAATGAGAAAACGCCTTCTGAATTGCTTGCTATGCTTGCAAAAGACGAAGATAATGATGTTCGTAGAACTGTTGCAAAGAACACCAACACAAATCCTGAACTGCTATCAAAACTTGCTGTAGACAAAGATGTCTGGGTTCGTGCAACAGTCGCAGTAAACATAAACACTCCCATTGAAGCACTTTTTATACTTGCAAAGGATATAGACGTAAAAGTAAGCAAAAGGGCTGAAAAATCCCTTAAAGAACGCAAAGAAAAAGGTAGAAACAATATAGAACGATAACGTCATTACTTCCGCTCCACTCGAACGGAAGTAATTTTGTAATGTGGCTTAATGGTACATAAATCAATTGTAAATTTAGAATCTTTCAGAAAGGTCGATAATTATGGATAAAACAAACACTATGGGAATAAAGTCAATGAGCGAAAAAGAACGTATTGCACTGGCACACGATACTTCAGATGAAGAGGTTCTTTGTACATTGGCAAAGGACGAAGATGAAGCCGTTCGTCAATATGTTGCTTGGAATAAGAATACATCTGTTGAAACTCTTGCATTACTTGCAAAGGACGAAAATGAAGATGTTCGTCAAGCAGTGGCAGAAAACGAAAACACTCCTATCGAAATACTCACCGTGCTTGCCGAAGACAAATATTGGGGTGTTCGCCACCATGTTGCTTGGAACAAGAACACACCTAAGAAAGTCCTTGTAACACTCGCAAAGGACGAAAACTGGCTTGTTCGTGACGCTGTTACTTGCAACAAGAACACGCCTGTCGAAGCACTTGCAATACTTGCAGAGGATTATATTTGGTACATTCGTCGAGCTGTAGCAAAGCATGGAAACACTCCCGCCAATATTCTCGCCGTGCTTGCACAAGACGATGAAGAGTTTGTTCGTCAAACGATTGCAGAAAACCGAAACACGTCTTCGGATATTCTTGCAACACTTGCCAAGGACGAAAGCTGGTTTATTCGGAATATAGTAGCAAAACATGAGAAGCACGATGAAACATCGTTATCGGACGAGCTTGCAAACTGCCTTGTCGAAGAAGCCAATATTGCCAATGAAAAGCGTCACAAAGAATACAGTGACGCTTTCTTTGTCGATAATGAACGTAAATGCATTGTATGGATGTATTACAATCCCGACAGTAATGCCGGTGGTCAATACGTTACTAACATTATCAGCTTTGATAAGCTGGCAAAAATTTCTTCGGTAAATCGCAATGTTGACGATTACTTTAATACGCAGATAAGCTCATTGTGTACACAGTATCTTTCAGATGTTGGCACGGATGATTATAAGGCGGCTGAACGAATGTTTTACGATAACCCCGATTTTGTCAATGCAACATATACAACAATGCAGGCTCTTACAAAAATCGCTCTGACCAATGAATGGGAAAACGAATTGCACAATGATCTTCCCTCTTTTATCAAATCTGCGTTTGCGTGGGATGAGCTTATAGGATTTGGCAGTATAGATGATGAAATTCAGTACGAAGAAACACCGGTAAAAGTTGTCCGTGACTTCTTCTTGAAAGAAAAAGGTACTATGTATTCATACGAGGGCGAATACACGGATTGCATTTGGAACCTTGAGGAACGTGACGGAAAGCCGGTAATAAACATAGCTGTAAAACGTGAAAATGAAAGCAAACCGTTATTTTCATTCGACAAAACATTTGAATGGAATGATATTACAAATGCGGTTATCGCCCGAATTCAGCAGGAAAAAATATGCAATAAACTGATAGAACACAGTTACAAATTCAGTAAATACCATACAGATGATTACAGAGTATATGATCCCGAAGAAGGCAGAACAGTAATCAGAGGTAGTGCCGAGCAGATAAAAGAATGTTTCGGCAAACTTTTAAATAAGCAGGAAGTCAAAATGCTTATTGAAACCGAAATCGTTCCTGCACTTGCAAAAGCCGATGAGCAGTTTGAAGTTGATTGTGAATACGATGATATGGAAATATAAGTGCGACATCGTGACGCACCTATAAATAAAAATACCAAAGGAGGACAGAAAAATGTCAGAAGAAACAAAGAAGCCTGCCGAGGAGCAGACAAAGAAAGCTGAATACATCAGCGAGAAAGCAATGGCGGAGATACTCAAAGGTATCCGTCAGAGATTACCGGTGAAGGAATACGCAAACAAGAAGTTTTCACCCGAACAGATGAAGCAGATAAGGCTCGGTATGAAGAGCGGTATATCATATCAGCTCTATGCCGCACCGTACATCTCTCCGAATGCTATGAAACAGTGGCGTAAAATGCTTGAGAAAGGTGTTGGCGATAAAGACATCATCGACTATCTTGCACAGGATGGACGTTCGTATGACGCTGAACAGATAAAGCAGATCCGTATGGGAATGAAGGATAAACTTGACGTAAAGCTGTTTGCAAATCCTGATTATTCTGCCGAGCAGATGAAGCAGATAAGGCTCGGTGTCAAGAACGGCATTGATTACGAAGTCTATGCAAACGGAAATTTCTCAGCTGAACAGATGCAGAAAGTCAGACTTGAAATGATGATTGCAAAGATAATTGACTTCATCAAGGAAAAGTTTACTCAGCTGTATCAGTCAATGAAGGCATACGCAAACCTGTATATTTCAAAGCTCCCTGCCGAGCCGGAAGAAGATATATCTCCCGAAGATGTAAAGGACGCACAGCTCTTTACTCTTATGAAACGTGCGTATGACAAGATGAACGATAACTATGAGGATTTCGAGGAGATGAGCTTCGACGAAAAGGTTGACAGCATAATGAAAGAATTTGAGCGTGTCAACGAAAACGAAAGAACGCATACCGTTGCAAAGAGTAATGAGCTTATCCCGGAAGGTACAGAAAAACTTGAAGAAAGATGTTTCTCGGACCGTAAGGATATATCCGATGTAGTAATCCCCGGAAGTATCCGTGAAATACCGTATATGGCTTTCGCAAGCTCATCGGTGAAAACCGCTGTAATCGAGCCGGGCGTTGAAAGCATCAGCTCCTGTGCTTTTGCGGCTACTGACCTTGAGAGTATATCAATTCCCGATACGGTTAAGCATATCGGTGAACAGGCATTTGCTATGACTGACATAACCTCGATAGAAATCCCTGCAAGCGTAAAGGCTATCGGTTATCTTGCCTTCAATGGTTGCAGGAACTTGAAAGAAGTTACTATGTCAAAGGGTACGATATTTGATAAGGACACTTTCCCCGAAGGTATCAATATCAGATACAGAGAAAACGAGCAGGAACAGAGCGAACCCGAAGAAGAGGAAGGATTTGAACCGGAGATTTAACGCAAAGGCGTTAAACATATATCATACAGGTGCGACAGAAGCGTTCTGTGCGACAGGAGCGTCCTGTACGACAGAAGCGTTCTGTGCGACAGGAAAGTCCTGTGCGACACGGTGTCGCACCTGTAAATGCAGAAAGGAATGAAAACAATGTTAAACGTAAAAGTAACAAGACTGCAACCTGTGGTATCACAGAATGCAAACAAGCTCAGAGCCATAGCCGACATCGAAATCGGCAACGGACTTATGATCTATGGACTGCTGTATAAGCTGAACAAGGATAATGAATTCTATGTACAGATGCCACAGCATATGGGTCGTGACGGTGATTATCACTCCACGGTTGAGCCGCTGTCTAAGGAATTTGCGGCAAGGATAAAGGCTGAGATTGAAAAAGCCAATATCGAGGGTAAGAATTACACGCCCACAAGCGAAGAAAGTGAGCCACTCAGATTTACTTTCAATATGAGAAACGGTGCAAACGGTAGCGTATACGGAAATATGCGTGTCAACGATGATCTGCTTGTACATAACATAAGTGTTAAGGACAGGCTGGATGCAGAAACCGGCAAGGTCGTGAAGTTTATTTCTCTGCCGTCAAAGCAGGCTGACAACGGTCAGTGGTGGAGCGTTGTAAGACCATCAAACGATACGGTTAAGGAAGCTATAAATCATTACGGCATATCCGCAATCGGCAAAATTGCCGTTGAAACCGTCGGCAATATCAAGTATAAAGATTTGAAAGAAAAAGCACCGGAGCTTTCTTTTTACCGCCATCAGAACGTGAATTACGGCAAGGCTGTCGGAGAAGAATTGTCAAAGGCGGGTATTATGTGGAGCGGTAAGGTCGAAAAGACCGGTATGGTCATCACAATATCCGCAGACGAGGACGATTCCTATTCGAAGATAATAACTGAAATGCGTGAGCGTAACAAGGCTCAGACAGCAGAGCAGGCACAGACAGCGGGAAAGGTTGACGAAAGTGCATTTTTTGATATGAATGCACCTGAGCCTTTCTAAAACAAATAATATGTAATTTACCGGGATTGTGAAAGCAGTCCCGGCTTTTACATTACAGGAGGCAAAATGAAACTATTTAAAATCATTGCAACTCTTGTTGGATGTGTGATTGCACCTGTTGTATCTGTATTTTTATCATACAGTCTTGATGTTATGCTGACAACACAGGAGCTGAAACTGTTTGACTTCAACACCTGCCTTGAAGGTCTGAAAGTCAATCAGAAACAACAGCAGCTCTTTATGATATTTACAGCACTGCTTATAGGTCTGATTATCTTTGTTGTGTTTGTTGCAATGAGCAACAAGTACAAGGCTGATACAATAACGGTCACACCGAAAATCAAGATACCCGTTCCTGCAGGCGAAGGTCAGAACGGCTCGGCACGGTTTATGAACGACAGTGAAAAGCATAGCGTTTTCGCTACATACAAGCTGAAACAGTCAAGTGATTTATGCCGTGTACTGAACAGAAACGGCGAAGATTATTACAATGCTGTTTCAAAAAACGGTAAATATCTGCCGTTTATTCCGATACCGCTTGATAAGATTAACAAAAATGAGTTTCCTGCCAAAGGCGGACTTGTTGTCGGAATGAAAAAGCACGGCACTTACGAGGAAATCTCATACATAGCGAAAGATTTTCACTCGTTGATATTCGGTGCAACAGGCTCCGGTAAGACAAGAACACTTGTTTTACAGTCAATTATCTTCACTGCACTGGCTGGCGAAGGCATTGTAGTAAATGATCCGAAAGGTGAAATCTACTACTATACTCATCGTGTTCTTGAGTCACTCGGCTATGAAGTAATTGTAATGGACCTGCAGAATCCCGAAAAATCGTGCGGCAAGAACTTACTGCAACCGATAATCGACGCTGTAAACGAGAAAAAGACCGATAAGGCACAGAGAGCAACGTGGGACTTGATTGAAATGCTTGTACCGAAGTCGGACAAGGGCGAGCCGATATGGACAAACGGTGAAAAGGCTATCATCGGTGCCTGTGTGCTTGCTGTAGTATGTGATAACACGGATAAGCCGCAATATCAGAATCTCACGAATGTGTATTACTTCCTTGCAAATATGGTTAAACCCGGTGCAGATAATAAGACACCGCTTGAAGGCTATATTGCAAAACTGGACGATACACACCCGGCAAAGTCACTGCTCGGCATTACTGATGTTGCACCGAGCCGAACAAGATCGAGCTTCTACACATCGGCACTGACAACATTAAGATTGTTTGCGACAAACGATATTGCCAGTGTAACCGGCACGTCAGATTTTGATTTTACTACGATTGCTCAGAAGAAACAGGCAATATTCTACATCCTGCCCGACCAAAAGACAAGTTATTATCCTATAGTTACCTTGCTTGTCAATCAGCAGTATGAACTGCTTGTAGACTATGCAAAGGAACACGGTAACAGACTGCCGATAAGGGTAAACTTCTTCCTGGACGAGTTTGGTAACTTCACCCCGATAAGCGATATACAGGCAAAACTCACTGTCGCAAGAGGTTACGGAATACGTTTCAATCTGTTCATACAGGATATGGCACAGCTTGAAGATAAGTATGACAAGAATGTTGCAAATATCATAATGGGTAACTGTACCGTATGGGTATATCTTGCGGCGGCGGGCAAGGAAACGAACGAACTTATAAGCAGTAAGCTCGGCAAGTACACAACGCTGAAATACAGCTCATCGGGAAATAAAGCAAGATATTCAAATCCCTCATCGGGATTTTCTTCACAGCTTGAAGGACGAGAGCTTCTTACGGCAGATGAACTTGCAAGATTCGCACGACCGTATCAGCTTGTAATGGTACTTGGCGAATATCCGGCTGTAATGGTGTCATACGACCTGCACAAGTGGCAGTTTAACCGCTTTATGGGACTTGGCAACGAGAGCCATAACAAGAAGTACATTCAGATTGTCACTGACAGCAGACAGGATAAGCGTGATACAAACGCTAAAATCCCGTTATGGGAGGTCTGGAAAGAGCAGACACCGCAGATACCGCAGGAAACCGAGTACAATTATTTGTTAAGACGAAAAGAAGCAAAAGAAAACAATGAGAAATCCGAAACCTATGATATTACCAAAAACGCATTCTATATTGCGGAGGATGAGGTAATTGACAAGGGAGAGGACTTATTCCGGAGGAAAGAACAATGAACAAGTTAAAGAAAATCAGAAACCGTATTTATAATGCCATATCTTCGTTTATGGCGATGACATTTCTTACAGTGTCGGGATTTGCACAGGGCAATATTGCAAACAGTGTAATTGCGACCGGCACAAAAAAGCTGATAGCTGATGTAAGCTCCTGGCTTACAGGTATAGCGATAGCTGTTACAGCTGTTGTATGCGTGTATCTGTTTATACGACGTGCAATGTCGGATGAGCAGGACAAGAAGCAGTGGGATAACAGATTAAAGATAACCGCTGTTTCGGGTATCGGTGCAATAACCGCAACTGCTCTGATAGGTGTAATTGCAGGATATTTCGGAGGCTGATTTGAATGCTACACAAAATGCGTTCAAGGGCATATCTGACCGGCAACAACAGCGTATTAGCTGTTGCTGATGTAAATATTGATGATACGGTAATAATCCGTGACTGCCGGCTGATAAAAAGTGCGGACGGCAAAATTGAAGCACAGTTACCGCAAATCAAAAACAAAGACGGAACATACACACAGACAGTACAGCTGATAAATTATCAGTCTGTACTGCTGAAAAAACTTAGAGCAAGCATCATCGAAGCGTATACAAATGCTCTTAAAGGGAATCCGCCTGTATCAAAAGAAAAAACTTTTGAAATGGAAAAAGAGCAGTTTGAACTGCAAAGGCAGGGCGTTAAGGCAGAAATACGGCGGATAAATTTGCCGGATTGTCCTGCACTTAAAGCGATAGCCGATATAACAATTGACAACTGGCTTGTTGTCAGAAATATACGGCTTGTTGCCGAAAAGGACGGAAAAATAAAGCCGGTAATGCCACAGAAATCATTGCCGGACGGCACACGATGTGATCGGGTGGAAATAAAAGATAATACGTTACTTGAAAAAATACGGACAGCAACAACTCAACTATATATGCGGCACGATGTGCCACAGCAATCGGCAATAGCAAAAGCGGACGATATGTATATGTTCCCTTAATGGAGGTGATTTATTAAATGGCGGCTATTCTATGTATTTTATTTGCTGTCATTCTTAGCAGTTTAACACCGCTTGTGTTTGAAGCGAGCGATCAGCTTATTCCGGTAGTGTTTGAAGCGGATAAAACACTCAGTGCGTATTTAACGACAGCGTCATCAACGATATATAACATAGGTATTTCGTTGATGATTCTAAAGTTTCTTAAAAAGGGATTTGAAATATACGTTATGGGAACAGACGGTGATCCGGATATGGATCCGTTGCAACTTGTAACGAATTTCATAAAGGCAATTGCTGTTGCAATAGGCTTTAGACCAATCTACGATATATTCATACAGATCGTGAAAGAAACAGTTAACACAATAACCACAAGTATGAATATCTACAAGGAAGTAACCGATTTTTCATCTATAGGAATAACTAACGGTGTAATTTTCCTTGTTGCACTTGTGATATTTATGATACTGTTCTGCAAGGCGTTCGAACTTGGTATCAATATGATGATCCTTAATATAGGAATGCCGCTTGCCTGCACAGGACTACTTGACAATGATAAGGGCGTATTCCGAAATTACTTTATGACTTATGTCAAGACATTTCTCACTATACTTATCCAAGTAGTACTTAGCAAGCTCGGACTGTATGTCATAGTCACATCGGCCGGCATGGGTAATATTGTATCAGGCAATTTTGATCTTGTACAAATGTTTTTCGGACTGGCGTGCCTTATCGTTGCGCTGAAAGCACCTAAGCTGCTTGCGGAATTTCTTGTGCCTTCCGGTCCGGGCGGCGGTGCAATGAGTAAGATATATGCAGTAAATACAATACGTACTGCAGTTAAGAGTTTTGCAAAATAGGAGGATAGATGGGTACAATTGACCAGCTCAGTCTGATAATACAGGGCTTACTCGTAGCGGGAGTAGCACTCAGAGTAATTATCCTATTGATAAAGATTGTTCTAAATCCCGATGAGAAGCCCCAGCTGATGCCAAAAATCAGAAACGCACTTGTGTTTATGGTTTTTGGCATTGTAATTTTTCAGATCAAAGATCTTATTGTCAGGTATTACTCTTAGAAGGAGCAAACAAATGAATGATAAACATTTATATATCCCATACGGCTTGATAATCGAAAAACAATGGTGGGATGGTTGCGGTCCGAAGCAGAAGCCGCAGTTTGTAATTGGCGGACTTATATCACTTGGGCTTGCCACTGTCATCTTCTTGCTTGTACATGTAATAATAGGACTTGCTGTAGGAATATTCGGTATTTTGGCTACAGTAGCACTTGTTTCAAAACAGGACAAGACAAATCTTTCGATGATCGATTACATCGGGCTGATGATCCGAAAAAACAAGGAGCAGCAGAATTTTCTTTATAAGTATAAAGATGATTATGGGATTATGTGACAAAGATACACAACAGGTGCGTCACTGTGACGCACCTTGAATATAAGAGCAACAGTAATCATACGGGTGCAACTCCCGTAGCTCTGAAAGTAAAAATGTGACCGGAGCGTCCGGTGCGTCACCGTGTCGCACTTGGAAATTGACATTTATTGTCGCTTATTTTAGAACGGAGATTAGAAATGTATACTAAAGAAAAAAACACAGAAAAATCAAAATTAACCGATAATGCCGAAAGAATCAATTGCGAAGCTTGTTATGAGCCGTGCATATTTGAATTGAAAGATTCCGTCCATACTTTCAATATAGGATTACTCGACATTCTTAAATGTATTAAATTTGCCGAGGATGAGGGAATAGTTCCTAAATTACCTGAAGAATGGTGGATCTCTATTTCACAGCAATTCGGTTATTTCGATGAGGAACGGTAATGAAATGAATGTTTTAAAATAATTTGACACAATTTTAATTTTAAGATATAATTAGGAGTATAAATATGAAATTCGTAATTTATTCAATTTTAGTACCGAATATGGTTTATTGGATTACGTATTTTGTGATATGCGAGGTGTTTAAAATGGACTCCTTAGTGGGTGCAATTGTCGGTTCGGCTGCTACAATATTCGTGGGTATATTAGGTTTAATAGGCGTTTGTATAAGCAACGGAAGGAAAAGCAAAAAATTAAATGACAATCTTGTTAAATTGCAGGATTGCCAAATCGGCGTAAAAGACGGTGAACTTTCAATTGCAAACCGACTCGGAGTAACAAACGGCGAAGAAACAAATCTTACGGCACAAAATAAAATTCTCAGGGAAGATCACAAGAATATTAAAATAATCCTAAATGAAGAAATCAAGAAGAGCATTAATATCGTTGCAGACAACGCAAAGAATACATACACATTTATTGTGAATGAGAGCGAAATGAGAAAACAAAAAGAACAGTTGCTCCAAAGCAATGAATACAGATGGGCACAAGCCATTGATGATTTAACTTTGTTTAAAAACATATTAGGAGAGAAAAATCAACTAATTGCCGACTTGTATCGAGAAAAATCTGAATTAGAGGAAGCAAATAAAGAACTTGATGAAGTAATTAAAACGCAAGCCAAACAGATAGAAGAGCTAAACGCTAAACTCAATCCCGATAAGCACGTTCACTCTCAAGAGCAGGGAATGTACCCGACACTTTAATATATAGAGAGATCTAAGCGACTGAAATCAGCCGCTTTTTCTTTTTCTGAAAGTAAAAATCCAAAGCAGTCCGCACCCGTAGGACTGCTTTTTTATATCGGAGCGTTAGCATATACGGGTGCAAATCCCGTAGCTCTGAAAGTAAAAGTGTGACCGGAGCGTCCGGTGCGACACCGTGTCGCACTTGAAATTGACATAAGTTAATGCAACGTGATAGAATAGGAGTAGAAATGAAAAACAACTACTATTGCCGAGCGTGGTACAAAGGCAAAAAACGTAAAAATCTTGAGCAGGCAGTGTCTTTATTAAAGCAATTTGACTGGTGTGACTGCAATGAATTATCACAGGACAAGCAGAATACTGCAAGAAAAGTATTGAATAACCTCTCTGCAATTATGGCTGTTACACCGTATGATAAGAAGAAAGTGGAAGTAATCGACGAAAAGCGTTACATAGAAATTCTGATGAGAGCATTTAAATATCTTTTGAAAAACGATTATTGGAATTGCTGTCACGAATTATCGGATTTGTTCGAGCTTGAGCCTGTTTTTCAGCCACACATAGCATACGCAACACAAAAATTACTTGAAATGACGGTAAAGATTTGAAATAAAAGTTAAATTGTCGCTTACGGCGGCAATTTTTTTATATCGGAGCGTTAGTGTATACGGGTGCAACTCCCGTAGCTCTGACATTTGACATATAAAAACAAATATTGTAAAATAGGAGATAGATTTTATGAACAGAATTCGTAAAATAACTATAATAAATCCGATTACTGACGAGAAATCTGTTTATCAGATACGTCTTTTATATGATGGGGAAGATATGGGAAATAACAATTTATGTTTTTGTGGCAGTGGTATAAAGAAAAAGAAGTGTCATCCCGATATTCACGAAAAAAGCCTTTTCGCCACACTGCTTCATTATTATAAGGAACTTGAAGATGAAAGTAAAACTGTACAAAATCCTTTATGCAAAAAAGGCTGTAACGAATGTTGTGAAAGTACATTTTCGGTTTCACAATCCGAATTTTTTATGATACTCAATTCATTGAAAATAACTGATGAAATAGCTATATATAAAGCAAAAGCCGATGAAATCGTAAATAACAAGTACGAAATGCCGGATAAATGTATTTTTGTCGATGATTATACCGGAGCTTGCCGTATTTACGAACTGCGTCCGCTTGTTTGCAGATTATACGGTGTTGTTAAAACTGATGATAATGTTTGTGAACAAATCAAAAACAATCAACATATCTATGATACTCTGCTGACTTCAAGCAGTATCAATATTGCCCATAATACTTTCAGCTTTGACAATGGAATTATGACAACGCCTAAACCTTTAATTTACTGGATTTCAAAATTGACAACTGACGGTGATTTAAATTCCGATAAACAGAAACGTTTATTTGAAGCAGCGAAAAGCTATCCAATAAGCGAATATCTGCGAATACTACAAATTTAGAAAACATATCCGGTGCGACACCGTGTCGCACCTTAAATCAGCCGCAGAAAAAAGAAATCCCGCCCAAAAGGCTGTAATCGTGTAACATTTGGCAGAAAGCAACAAAAAGCGATACTATACTTTGTCAATGTTTTTGTCGCTGTCGGCTGGACTTTTTGCCGTAAGTGTGTTACAATATACTTGAGGAAATAGTACCGAATTGAAAGGAGATGCACAAATGGCAAGAAATATAGTAAAGGCAAAACTGGATATAATATTCAAGAAGTTGTTTACGGACGAGGGAAATCAGCATATTTTACAGGCGTTTCTCTCGGACATACTCGAAATACCGTATGAGTCGATAAACAACATAATCGTACTGAACTCCGAGATAATGCCGGAGAACATTATAGAAAAATACAGCCGTATGGACATAAAGATGACGGTTGACGGTAACAGGCTTATCAATGTTGAAATGCAGATTAAAGACGAGGGCGATTACAAGGATCGTTCAATGTACTACCTTTCAAAGTTGTACAGCAATCAGCTTAAAAGCGGTGATGGCTACGGAAAACTCAATCAGTGTATTTCAATCAATGTATTGAATTTCATTCTGTTCGATGAATGGGCGGATTTTCATTCCTCATTCAGAATGAGAGAAGATAAACGCAATTCTGTTCTTACTGATAACTTCATCGCTCATTACTTTGAGTTGAAGAAAATCGGAAAGAATTTTGACAAGAACAACAAGCAGGAACTATGGCTCAGACTTATAAATGCAGAAACGGAGGATGAACTTGATATGTTACAGCAGACAGGTGTAAAGTCCATACAGGACGCAGTAGTTGTACTGCACAAGATGAGTGCAGACGAAAAGACAAGAGAGCTTGCCGAAATGCGTGAAAAGGCACTGCATATTGAGGCAACCGAGAAATCGTATGCGAGAGCCGAAGGTGAAGCTGTTGGCTTAAAGAAAGGCAGAGCCGCAGAACGTGCTGAGATAATCGCAAAGATGAAGAAAAAGGGACTCAGCGATGATGAAATCAATGCGATAATGGATTTATGAGTGAGTTTAAATATTTCAGCGAAAACGAACAGCTCAGATTTGACGCAATTTCAAGAGAAAAGTATATTAACGACCAGGCAAGCCTTGAACGTTCTGCAATGCTGGCAGGCAGAGCCGAAGGCAGAGCCGAAGGCGAAAGAAGAAAAGAAGCCGAAATCCTCGCCAACCTCAAAGCTATGGGCTTATCTGAAGAACAGATAAAGCAGGCTCTCGGCAAGTAAGAAACAGACCAAATCCCACAAAGGAGGACACAAAAATGAAACGTACCCACACCATACTCGCAATAATAACCCTGTCAGCTATAATCCTGACCAGTGCTTGCACGGCAGGCAATGCAAATAGTAACATAACGTCCTCTGCACCCGAAACGGCAGTGACAACTACCGCTCCGGCAGTGACGGGAACAGTGATGGATAGGATTGATGAGCCGAAAGCCGAAGCGACTACTGCTCAGACCACAGCTACCACAGCAGTGACCACCACAAAGCCGCAGGAAACAAAAAGTGCTGAAACTACCACCACCACAAAAGCGGTAACAACGGCAAAGCCAAAGCCGGCAACGACAACAACCGCCGCTACTACAAAGCCTGCACCCGAATGGACGGAAACAAAGGCAAGCGGTACAAAGTATGTCAACACCGACTGCTATAGCAGAAAAAAAGCTGTACTCGGTGCAGAAACCGTAAAGCTGTACAGCGTAAACGACAAGGTGACAGTGACAGCCAAGACCGATACAGGCTACTTCAAACTTTCTGACGGTAGCTTTATACACAGCGACTATCTGAGCGACAGCAAGGTAGCTCAGACTACAACAACCACTACAAAGAAAGCCGAAACGCCTAAGCCTGCGACCACCACCACGAAAAAGCAGGAAAACAAGCCGAAGTCCATATATGAGTATCCGTTCGACCTTGAAGCTATAAAGAAGGTCATTGTTGATGACGCTGTAAACAATTACGGACTCATAAATGATGATGATCCAAGCTGGGTGCCGGAAGGTAGTACTTGGAACGTCCCTCTCGTTATCTCTTACGATATGCACCCTAATGTAATAAAGAGAAATGTTGAAGATGAAGCAGGTGCTAATTTCAGAGTCGCACAAATGAAAAAAGGCGATTACTTCAAAATCTACATTCGTGATATATCCGAAGATATGGATATACGAGATGAAAACGGAAAGCTGACAAAAGCATATGCTATATACTTCTTAAGAGGACAAGGTCAAAGAGCTGACTAAGTTTATTTGTAAAGTTTAATTACAGCACTTGACAATTAGATCAAAAGTGTATATAATATAGTTGAACTTGAAAGTTACTATCCAATGTGTTTCACACAAAGGCGAAAGCCCTAAGAGCTGCTATCTCTTAGGGCTTTCATTTTGGGCTACTTGTCGGACTTAAATCTGTCTAACCACTTGCTTATGTAATTAGCGATTACACTTGCCATAACAGATAAAATGAAAGTTATTAAATCCAATGTGCTTCACCTCCTTCCTTGCGGAAGAAGCCGACAATGTGATAAGTATATCACATAATATCGAAATATGTCAACAATTTAATATACTTTAAGAGCTTTGAAAAATCAAGGCTCTTTTTCTTTTTCTGACAGTCAATTAAATATGAAAATCCAAAGCAGTCCGCACACGTAGGACTGCTTTTTTATATATACAAATACAAACCAAGAAAGGAAATCAGTATGAAAAACAAATTCAAAAAGCTGACAAGCTTGCTTTTGGCAAGCATTATGATGTTGGTAGCACTTCCTATTCAGACATTAGCGGCTGAATGGGGTAAGGGCGATACCGTGTATGCCGCAATGATAGGTGATTTTGTAGGTTCTGACGGCAAGCCTTACGCCGATAAGTACAATTACGACTACATCTACTATAAGTCGGACGGTAGCATAGGAAAAGCAACTCGTTATGCTTCTACTCATGCAAAGTTAGGCGTAAGTAAGAACGGCATTATTCAGCCCGCTATATGTATTGAAGCCGGTGTTGCATATAACACAGGAAGTTCTTATGTAGGCGAAGGTAACAATAATACCTATCTAAGAAATCTCCCTCGTGATATACAGCAAATGTTAAAATATGTTTTACTTTGCGGTTTTAACAGCGATACAAAATCATCACCTGTAGCAAATACAAATCTTGATGACTTTTGGTTCGCTACACAGGCAGTATCGTGGGAAATTCAGCAAGATCTGCGTACAGGATATGGCAAAAGTGATCTTGCCATCAATTCGTATATTCCTAACACACCCAAAACAGCATATTATGACCAGTTAAAAGGCAGACCTGCCGAAAAGTGCTACGAGTACATTCTCGGTAAGATGAAAAGCTATTCACTTATTCCGAGTTTCACTTATACGAATAAAGCAAACGCTCCTACTCATACGCTGAAATACAACTCTTCAACGAAGAAGTACAGCATAACATTAGCTGATGAAAACAACAGCGGTATGCCTGCAAGTGCATTCAACATCAGCGGTGTTACAGTAACTAAGAGCGGTAACAAGTACACTTTCACGACAAGCAGTAAGATAAGCGGTACTAAGGCTTGCACATATAAGGCGAACCGCACAAGCGGAGATCAGCTCGTTATATGGAAATCGGGCAATGGCTCTCAGACTATGGCGGCGGGTATTGATGACCCTGTGCAGTTCTATGCAAACTTTAAAACTTCCGATTTAGGCACAGCTCAAATAAAAAAAGTATGGCAGCATAATAACGATACCTCAAGCACCAAAGCTGATAACAGCGACATCTATTTCACGATAAAGAACAGTTCGGGAACTGCTGTAAAGGCAACCGGTTCTGCGGGTAGCTATACTTATTCTGCAAGCGGATCTGTGAGCCAGTTCAGATTAAACTCAAGTAACACTTTTTTAGTAAAATCGTTACCTGCAGGAACATATACGGTATCTGAATACGGAAAGAATTCGGACGGCTCGATACCCTATTACACCCGAACAAGCGGTGCAAGCAAGACGGTAACCGTTACAGCAGGCGGTACGGGTACGGTCACTTTCACGAATACGAGAAACACAGGTACAGGCGAAGTAATAAAAACTTGGGTGGATACAAACGGTAACGCAATATCCGCAAACGGCAGTACAGCAAAAAATCAGCAGATATATTTCCGCATCAAGAACGCAGACGGCAAATATATCACCGCCAGCGGTACGAAGTACAGCGGAACGTATTCGTTTACCGGAACATCGACTACAGCTACATCGCTGTATGTAAATCCCGCCACGGGCAAGTTCGTTGTTTCGGATATGCCAACAGGCAAATATACCGTGTATGAGTACGGCTCACCGGATGGCTATACCGTAAACAAGGCTTCTCAGACGATAACTATCGCAAGCGGGAAAACCGCGTCTGTATCGTTTGTAAACAGCGAGGACAGCGGTACGGCTCAGATAAAGAAAGTATGGCTGTCCGATACAACTCTTACATCTGCTGAAAAGGCAAATCTTGAAAAGAACGTTACTTTTATGGTAAAAGACAGCGACGGCAAGTTTATCAAGGTCACAGGCTCGGCAGGAGCGTATGTGTACGCAGGTACTCAGACTACCGGCAACAGCTTGAAACTCAGCGGCAGTAAGTTTAATGTAAGCAAGCTCCCGATGGGAACATACACTGTAACAGAGATAAATAACGCAAGCGGTTACAATCCGAAAACACAGACAAAGACAGTCACAATTGCCAACAAGGGCGAAACAAAGTCAGTGTCATTCACAAACAAGTCAACACCCGTTGTTGTTATCCGTAAGCACTTCAGCGATGAGGACAATCTGACAGAAGCACAGCTCAGAGAACAGTATGCTAAGGTTACTGTAAATCTTCAGGTACTCGGTTTCAGCGGAAGTGCTTCCTCAAATCCTCCTGCAGGATACTATGTAGAATTTACAGGTTCAAACGGCAACTACACATACAAGGGAATATCATCAACCAAAACATCAGCGACAAATCTCAAGCTGAATGAAAATGGCGAAATGACTATATCGTTCGGCACTAACACCACTCCGTATTACTTAGCTGTCATCGAAACGTACAGCGGTACGGATTACGATGTTGATAACCGTGATCAGCGTATTGACCTGGGCAACGGTGATCCGAATGCTGTAATCGACCTTGATGACATTGAGCTTGACAATCAGCTTAAGACAGGCTCTGTGCAGATTGACAAGCAGTTTTTAAATGAAAACGGTGCTATAGAAAATATCCCCGATGACAAACTTGCCGAGGTTGCTTTTAAAATCAAGCACAACGGCAAATATCTCACCTTTACAGGCTCAAACGGCAGTTATACTTATAAAGGCGAGAACAATACCGGTACAGAATTAAAGCTGAACAAAGCCACATATAACTTTATTGCAAATGAGCTTCCCGCAAGAGAAGAATACACAGTTTATGAGGTTTCCGGCACAACAGGTTACAGCTTCTCAATCGACCCCGTGACTTTCACTATCACTCCTGCCGGCTCGGTTAAAAAGGTATTCACCAACAAGGCAATGACGGGTACGATAAGTATTGTAAAACACAGTGCAGACGGTGTTCTTTCCGGCTGGCAGTTCCGTGTTACAGGCACAGCCAAGACCGGACAGAGCTATGACAAGACCTTTACTACCGACGCAAAGGGTACAATCACAATCAGTAATATCCGTATCGGTGATTACAAGGTTACAGAGGTCAAGACAGGAAAGACAGTCGGTTACATTACCGAGAACAGCAAAGACCTTGAGGTTAAGACCGATACTGTAACAACTGTCAACTTCGAGAACAAGCCGTATGCGAATATCGTTATCAACAAGGTTGACAGCGTAAAAGGCACTGCTCTGAGCGGTGCTGCATTCGGTATCTATACGGACGCTGAATGTGAAATTCCTGCGCAGGCATATACATCGGCTACAGATGATACTCTGACAGACGCTGTAATCACAGAAAGTGCGACAGGCAAGTACACTTGCAATTTACTGCCGATTGAGAGCAAGAATGGCACAACTTACTATGTAAAGGAGCTTACAGCTCCCGAACATTACGCTATTGACACAGACGTACACCCGGTAACGCTTAAAACGGCAAATTCAACCGTAGCAGTTTCAAACAACGCTACATCGAAATTCTATGAAACGCCTTTAGGCTCGGTCAGAACGACAAAGGTTGACGCAGATCATCCCGATGTACTTCTGAGCGGCGCTGAATTTACTGTATACAATTCCGACAAGGCTACTGTATACGGCAAACTTGCAGAAACATCAAAGGGTACATATCAGCTTGACGAAATCCCGGCAGGCACATACTACCTCAAGGAAACAAAAGCACCGAAGTATTACAATATCGACAACACATTCTATCAGTTCACAATTTCTGACGCAGGCAAGGTTGTCGATGTGTCAATCAACGGCAACGACAAGTTCCCCAATGCTCCGCAGAAGGGCGATATAAAGATAGTCAAGAGAAGTGCAGACGGTGTTCTTTCCGGTTGGAAGTTTGAAGTTTCCGGCACGGCTCTTAACGGCACACCCGTAGCAACCAAGACATACACAACAGACGCAAAGGGCGAAATCAATATATCAAACCTCCTTATCGGTACTTATACCGTAAAGGAAGTAAAGGACGGCAAGACAGTCGGATATATCACACCTGCAAATCAGGCGATTGAAGTAAAGAGCAATGCAACTACTACTGCAACGTTTGAAAACAAGCCTTTCGGTCACATTGTTATCAACAAGGTTGACGCAAAGACAGGCGAAAAGGTAACAGGTGCTACATTCGGTATCTATACCGACAGCACTTGCAAGACAGTAGCAAAGGCGTATAAGTCGGACACTGACAGCACACTTGTAAATGCAGAGATTATCGAAACAGCTACAGGAGTGTACACTTGCAACAACTTACCTATAAGCAGTGCAACAGGTACAACATACTATGTCAAGGAGCTTACAGCTCCCGAAGGTTACTACCTTGATGCAAACGCACACGCTGTAACACTTAAAACAGCAAACGCTACTGTATCGGTTAGCAATGAAATCGGAAAATCCGACTTCAACGAATATCCTTACGGTCACGGTGCTGTAACCAAAGATTGGAAACTTGACAATAGTACAGCAGATATGACAGCCGATGAAATCGCACAGATGAAGGCAGAGCTTGAAAAGAGCCTGTATTTCACTGTAAAGGACAGCAACGGCAAGTACATAACAGCTACAGGTGCAGACGGCGTATACACATATAACGGCGAAAGCACAACAGAATTCAGATACGTTCTGAAAAACAGCAAATTTACAATCGCAGAACTGCCTACCGGTGACTATACGATTACAGAGTATAGCACACTTCTTGACTACACAATCAAGACGGAAAATCCCGTGAAGATAACTGTAGTAAGAAATCAGACAGCAACGGCAACGTTTGTAAACGAGCGTGACACAGGCACAGGCAAGGTTATAAAGGTATGGAAGCAGTTTGACACGATGACAGCCGCTGAACAGACTGAAATCGAAAAGAATGTATACTTTACCGTAACCGACAGCAATGGTGCTTATCTCAAGGTTAAGGAAAGCAACGGTAGCTACATCTACTGTGGCACACAGAAAACAGAAACAAAATTTGCTCTGAAAAACGGTGCATTTGTAATCGCAGAACTGCCTACAGGTGACTACACTGTGACTGAGTTTAACAATGCAAAGGACTACAGCCCGAAGCAGCAGACTCAGAAAATCAAAATCACCAAGAATACAGTGGCAGTGCTGACATTTACAAACATCCGTGACACAGGCAACGCAAGTATCGTGAAGAAATGGACAAATCCCAATGAACTGACAACAGCTCAGAAGGCAGAGCTTGAAAAGAATGTATACTTCACTGTAAAGAATGCTGACGGTGCATATTTAAAGGCTGTATCGAAGAACGGCAAGTATGTATATAACGGCAGTCAGACAGCAGAAGCACGCTTTATGCTGACAAACGGCAAGTTTGAACTTACAGAACTGCCGACAGGCAAGTACACGATAACCGAAATCAACAATGCAGAAGGTTATCTGCCTAAGACACAGGTCAAGACGATAACGGTAACAAAGGACGCAACTGCAAGTGCAGAGTTTGTCAATAAGGTTATTGTCGGCAATGTCACATTGACAAAGGTCGATGAGGACTATCCCGAAAATAAATTGACAGGTGCTGTATTTACAGTTTATAAATCGGACAAGAAAACCGTAGTCGGCACAATGAAGGAAACCGAAACAGGCGTGTACAGCCTTGAGGGACTTGTATATGGCGAATACTATGTACAGGAAACAAAGGCTCCGAAATACTTCGTCCGTGATGTGAATTTCTACTATTTCCAGATCGTAAATGACGGCGAAACCGTAGAAGTTTCCAACGATGAGCTTGGCAAGGGTACGTTTATCAACTCACCTCAGAAGGGTGAAATCAAGATTGTAAAGACTTCATACGACAACAAGGTTGAAGGCATACATTTTGAAGTAACCGGAAAGACATATACCGGACAGTCTTTCTGCAAGATATACACGACGGACAAGAACGGTATAATCCGCATTAACGATTTAAGAGCCGGTGAGTATAACATTCACGAAGTTAATGATGAAGCGTCAGCAGGCTATCTTTTACCCGAAGATAAGCAGTTAACAATTGACCGTGACGGTGCAATGCTTGTTGCCAATATGCACAACAGCAAGATACCGGACAATCCCCCGACAGGTGCAAGCGAGGACAGCTTTACGCAGACGGCAGTTATTATCATATCAATGGTAATGATGAGTGCGGCTGTTGTGCTTGTGTTCCCGTTATCGAAGCGTAAAAGAAAACGCTAAGCAGCATTAATATTTTATTGTCACCGGGCGGCAGAAAAGCTCTGCCGCCTTTGTGGTGGCTTATGGAGGTAAGATATGAAAAGAATACTGAATAAGTCAGCAAATGCAATGAGAAAAAAGGACACAGGTAAATCATTAAGTAAAATCAAGCCTGATAATATTCAGGTGTTCGGAAGCTACGTCATAACTGATCCCAAAGGCGAACTGTACAGAAATTCAGAAAATTGCTTTTTGAAAAGAGGTAATTATATGAAAAGAAATCTGCTATCAAATTCTCATTTTAAATTGTTGTTTTCAAATTGCGATAATGCCAAAAAAGAGAAAAGAACGAAACCCTACTATTCTCAAAGCGAGATACGACTTACTAACTTAGATACCGGAGAGGTTTATTCAACGAAAATAAGGCAAGAGTATTCGGACGAAAGAACAACTTGTTCCTTTGCTATAAATCAATATCTCAAAGAGGGGAATTATTTGATAGAGTTTATTTATTAAATTGTTTGAGGTGCGTCACGGTGTCGCACCTGTATAAAAGATTGACGTATTTTTACCGATATGATAGAATGGAGATGATAACGAATGAATTTAAGAAAAAAACTTGATAAATTGTGCAAAGAACAGTTACACAGCGGAGTTAAAACGTATGATGAAGCACTTGATTTTCTGAGAGAATTCACCTGCGTTTATGATAAATGCAAATCAGATAAAGAGTATGTTCCCGGATTGTCCCATTATGACTTTATGTACTGGGTAAACCCTATCAGAGAAGCATTTGCAGAAAACGACTACAAAAAAGCTGTAGAAAAGCTGATTGACACATATATGGAGCAGAACGCCTATTTGTATCAATCAAGAGTAAAAAATTCAATAATGATATTGTTGCGACAATATGTAAACTCAGAAAGGGAAAAATGATGAACAGTAATGTGTGTACGGCTAATCAGAAGAATTATAATCAAGCGATGGAATATGTAAGATTGACGCTTGAAAGAGATGGCGCTACAAAAGAGGACAATCTTCTGTTTCTGAGATTTATGCTTGATTCAATAGGTCGTGACATTGAAACAAACACACTTTTGTATTATGTTTACAATGCAAACGATAATGCGCCTATCGGAAACAGAGTATTCCCACATACCATTTATCTTGAAAACGGAGATGAAATACAGCTGTTTTCGGATCGTTTTGAAAAAAGAAAGATTGACCTCGCCACAGAAGTTGTAATAGCTCAGCCGTGGCGAAAACCGTCTGTATCAAAGGTATATGACTTATTGGGTAGCATTGATAGGAATGGCTTTAAATATGATTACAGAAATCATCGTGGAACTTTTTATCCTTATATGAATATTACGATAGTTTCTCAAGGACATCATTCAATATCCTGTTCTCATTACTTGAAAAAAGGGACGATAAATGTAAATGTTTATGATATAGAAAGTGCATATAAATATGTTGATACAGATGGTTGCTACTGGTTGTTTAACAATTGTAAAAACAAAAAAGTAGAAATTAACGATTTTCGTTACGCATTACTTTTTAAATTATCAAAAATGTACTTCGAATTGCTAAATTCTTAAGTTTAAAGCGACTGGTTTCAGCCGCTTTTTCTTTTTCTGATAGCGAAAATACAAAGCTGTGCCGACGGGTACGGCTTTTTTATATACATAAAACAGGTGCGACCGGAGCGTCCTGTGCGACATCGTGACGCACCTATAAAACAAGGAGGATAAAATGCAACAGCTTATAATTTTAATCGTGGCACTTGCCCTTGCAGGCGGAGTATATCTGTTTCTGACAATCAGCAAGAAGAAAAACAAGGAACAGACAGAAGAAAACGCAGTCGAGATGATGACCGCAAACGAAATGATAAACGTAAAGGATATTCGTAACAATTGCTTACACACGAATGACGGGTACACATTTACCTTTATCGAAATCGGCGGTATGAGTATGGAGCTTTTCTCGGAAAGTGAAAAGCTGGCGTACTGCAAAAAAATAACTTCCATCGTTTCACGTTTTCAGTTTCCGTATAAATATATGGCTATTTCCTCGCCGTATGTAATCAAGCATATGGTGACGGCAGACAGCAACAGGCTTAAAAATGCAAGCGGTCTGTGTAAGCAAATGCTTGAGGACGATATAAATTTCGCCACCAAAATGGTAATTGACGATAACAAGATTGACCGCAGATTTTTCTTTATGCTGTTCTCGAAGGACGAGGACGAGAAAACTATCCTCAAGCGTACAGAGGATACAATAAACGCTTTCAACAGCGAGGTGGACGGAATGTCCTGCGAACTTGTGAAAGACAAGGATATTATAAAAATGTATAACCTTTTCACAAATCCCGCATACATAGCTTACGAAAGAACAGATGATGTATATTTATCTATGTCACAGATTATTGCGACAAATTCTTAAAGGAGGAAAAAATGAAAAACAAGAAGTACCAGTTTGAAATTGAAGAAAACAATGTAATCCGTGCCGCAATAGCCCCGATGGGCATTGATTTCAGACCGAATACCCGTTTTTATATGGGTGACTACATCTGCCGTATCTATGCGATAATGCAATATCCGCCTACGCAGGAATACGGCTGGGTGTCAAAGATAAATAACATAGCAGGAACTATCGTAAACTTTACAAGCACACCGATTACAGAAGCGAATATTGTGGATCAGCTATCGAAAATAATCAATGCCGCCCGTGCCGAAGCTGAAAATACCCGTGACGCATTACAGCGACAGAGAAAAACAAAAACAGCGGACGATACAACTCGTCTTATGGCTCGAATGGAAGAAAACAACGAAAAGATAGCAAAATTCTGCTGTACTGTGATGGTTATGGGCAACGATGAAATCGACTTTGAACAGAAATGTAACCGTGTTGAAAGCATAATCAGCGGTGTCGGCTGTAAACTTCGTTGCTTATCCCGTATGCAAAAGGACGCCTGGAAACACATATCCCCGTCCTACGCTCCTGTAGAGCTTATCGGTGATGTCGGTAACCGTCCTATGCCGGTTAACGCTTTCTACGGCGGTTTCCCGTTTCAGAACAGCGGCTTTAACGACGGCGTTGGTTATTATCTTGGTGTGGATAATGACGGTACGCCGATTATTTTCGACCTTTGGAAGCGTGACGGAGCGAGGACAAACAGCAATATCAGTATAATAGGCGGCTCCGGTAAGGGTAAAACAACACTTATAAAACACATTATTGTATCAGAACTGATACGGGGAACAAAAGTAATTGTCATAGATCCCGAAACCGAGTACAAGGCTATCTGCGATATGTTCCGTGAAGATGGCATATCACGGTGGATAGACGCTTGCGGTGGCAGAAACGGAATGATAAATCCATTACAGGTACGTCCTAAACCACTTTCGGACGAGGAGGAAGAAGAAGCCGAGAGCAATGGTATCAGCGAACTTGCATTACATCTTAAAACGCTTGAAATCTTCTTTGAACTGTATCTTCCCGAACTTACTCAGATACAGAAAGCCTTACTTACAAAAGGGCTTATCGCTATGTATGAGAAATTCGGCATAACCTGGGATACAAGTGTAACATATATGAAAAATACCGACTTCCCGGTTATGACGGATCTGTATAACACTTTGCTTGAGCAGAGAAAAACAGCTGAAAAAGGCGTAACCGATGATATGGACAAGCTGATACTGCTGCTTGAAAATATAACGACAGGTGCAGACAGTTTCCTTTGGAACGGTCATACTACAATGCAGTCAAATGCACAGCTTATCGTGTTCGATACGCAGAATATGAAGATTATGAGCGATGCAATGAAATCAACGCAGTATTTTAATCTTCTGTCGTGGTGCTGGCAACAGATGAGTGCAGACAGAAGCGAAAAGGTGATGGTTGTCTGTGATGAAGCGTGGCTCCTTATAAATCCCGATGTTCCGCAGGCGATGAGCTACCTTAGAGATACCGAGAAAAGAGCAAGAAAGTACAGCGGCGCACTTGCCGTTGCGACGCAGAATGTTGTAGACTTCCTTGATCCTAAAGTCAAGCTGTATGCACAGCCTGTACTGGATCTGCCGTCTACAAAGTTTATTTTCGGCTGTGAGGGCGATGACCTTAAAGCCGTATCGACACTATACAATTTTACCGATGCACAAAGAGAGCTTGTTGCCGCAGGCAATCGTGCAGAGTGCCTTATGAAAGCCGGTGGACGGTCACTCAAACTCAAGGTACAGTTACCCGAAAAGCGTCTGAAACAGTTAGGATTGGGAGGTAATTAATATGACTGTATCGACGGCTATTGCAAAAATAATAACTACATTAGCGTCAAACGAAAAAGGAAGAAAGGTAATAGGAGCCGCATTACTTACTCCGATTATAATAATTCTTTTGGGAATCGGTGTATTTATTGCCTTGCTAACCGGATTGTTCAGTTTGCTTTACGGTGCAGTGCGTGATACAAGCGTCAGCCAATCGTGGAATGATATACGAAAAAATGTGGAATCCGCACTAAGCGGTGTCAACTCCTCAATCAATACACAGGTCAAGAACGATACATACAGTTTTATGCCGGACTTTTCGATAAACCTGTCAAAGTCTGTTCTGCAGAAAACTTTTTCAGAGGGTAACAACTCGTTTTTGTTGCTGTACGATACCAAAGAGGTCAATGACAGCGTTGCAAAAGCGAAGAAGTATATAGATAAGCTGAAAAAGGTAAAATCACAAAAAGAACTTGAACAGCTTAACGAAGAAATTGATTTAAGCAGCTACAAATATTCTGAGCTTGCGAAAGATAAGGAATTCCGGGACGATAAATCGTATGATATGAGCAAATACAGTCAGAGTACGGTACAGCTTATAAACACACTCGTCAAGCCCGAAATGCCGACATACGACTATGACGAGGAAACCGTAACAATTGACGGTGTAAAGGCAAAAAAGCAGATACTTACTGTACATAAGGATAACAAGACTCAGATTGTAGAATACACCTGTTACGGCGAAGGTGACATATATCTTCCGAGATTGCTTGCGTTATATCAAGCGGAAACATTCAGCCGCTTTGAAGATATGGCAGAAAGTGACGCAAGCGGACTTGACAACGATATAGCAAGTGCTATAGAAAACGTCAGCTCAGACGAAAGCGGCGGTGCAACGGCAGACGGTTTTGACGTTGCTTGTCTTAACGTGTTCCAGGCACAGGAGATAGGACAGATATTCGAGAGAGCGGCTCTTGAGGGTAAATTTTCCGCAAAAGTCAGCACGGAAAAGACCGGTACTACAGAAAAACTGTCAATAACGGTAAAAACACCGTCTGAAGATGACTGGTACGAAATGTTCAATGTAGACGAGAAGTACAGGGATTACACCAAAGAAAATACGCAGATAATTGAGCGTATCTTATCCGACGCACAGATAAATAATTTGTACATATCGGTAGACAGCACAGCTCAACGTGCATTGTTCGTGTACTTTCAAGGCTTTTTCAATCTCCCGGTCGAAGCAGATGATTTAAAGGAAAACACAAACGGTATCCTTACAACGCTGAATGACTTTGAAACAATACACAGCCGTGGCACAAGCACGATAGGAAAAGCATACGAATCGGGTATAACACTGTATCTGAATGATGAGGATACCGAGGTCAGAGCGGAGATACTTCCCGATGTAGGCGAGTGCATACAGGATGTGTATATCTATGACGTTTATGACGCAGAAAAACGCAAGGTAGTAAAAGATAAGCCAAATTATACATACAACTGCTCGGCGGTACAGCTTGCGTACATAATTGATACGGACGTGTTTGCAGAGGAATACGGCTTTGATTTTCCGACTATCGTAACAACCACAGGTACGGAGATAAAGCACGATGACGGTGTTCTGACGCTGATGATAGAATACAGCTGTCTTGACAGGCTTGAAACTATTTCGGAGCAGGACATAGGATTGTCGCTGTATGACGTATACGACAAAGACGAGAAGATAGTAATAGGCTATGCTCACTCCGGCAAACACAGCAAGGAAAAGGACGAGGGCTTATCAGCGACAGGCTGGAGCCATACATTCGGGAGCGATATAATACCGCATTTGTGCGTCAAAACTGCGTTTGTAGACGGAGAGGTAACACCTCCGGAGCTTGATAATCCGCATATCTATGACGGCTTATCGGTGCGTTTTGTCGGAGCAAAGGTAAATCCTTTGCTTTGGTTTAAGGCTTACAGGACGGACGTTAACAAGGACCTGCTTGACAGCATAAGTGCGATACAGGTGAAAAAATAAAAGGAGAATTTGATTATGGGAAATGAAGAAAAGCTGTTTGATACATTCGGTGAATATCTTGACAAATGCGGTGACGTGGAATTTGATTTTTTCTGCGATGACCTGTATTGTGACCATACTGTAGTATGGAACAGCTATAATGATAAGCTGACAGAAAAAGCAAAGGAAAAATGGAACAAACTGCTCGGCTCAAAATATGAAGTTACGTACTCCGATGATAAGTATCGTATCAGACAGATAAACATACCCGATGAAAATCTGCGTAAATCCTGCCTTGATTTTGCGTATGCACAGGCGGGATATATTCCGGCATCAGAGTATGATGAGTTGTTTTGTAGCGAAAACCGCATTTGCATAGGTAATTGTTATGTAAATTTCGGAATCAAAACAACATCGCTGTCCGGAGAAACAAGACAGGATTGCGAAAATCTGAATATGACAGACTGTATGACGCTGTACGGACGAATAGCAATGAACAATCCTGTCAGCTGTGAAACAGCACTGACTGTCAATGCTGTGAGCGTAGCCGGAAATACAACCGTACCGCTGATAGTATGCAGAAAAGGTACTTTCAGCTATGTGAACAATTGGCAGACGGATAAATTACTCGGAAATGAAAAAATGTTTAAGATGATAGCTGATAAGGCGAAGATCGAAGCTAAATCCTACAACAAATTTGAAGAAGAAGAACCGGAGGTATAAAAATGTTTTTATTCCCGCTTTTAATGGTAGAAAAGAAACGTCAGACAATGCTCAGCGAGATCCGTAAGGAGCTTGAAATGAATCAGAAGATCACGACAGTGAACAATCTTTCGTATTTTGTCAAAGAAGAGCTGAAATATTATGAGTACATCACTCATATCATAATCGACCTTGAATTTATCGAGGAAAAGGGCGATGAATTCCTTACGAGTTTAAAAGCTCTTGTGATGGCAACGGACGTGCCGATAATCATATATGCCGAAGGAGTATATCCCGGTGATATGCTGCTGTCGGAAATAGCAAGACAGGGACTTGCAAATATCATAGGCGAAACGCCAAAAACGTTGAAGCAGATAAGCCGTAACAAAATGCAGAAAGACCTGCGTGAAGCACTGATAAAGTCAACCGCCGACCGCAGAATAGGGCTGAGAGAAGAACGTCAGAGAAGATTTGACGTTACATATATCCCGGTACAGAAAGGCAATAACAATGCAATACCGAATTACAACAACTGCGACCTGCATTTATCAATCGGACTGCTCGGAGCAATGCGACGTGTCGGTACGACAACATACGCAATACAGCTTGCGGAGTATTTCACAGCAAGAGGAGCAAAGGTAGCGTTCTTCAGCAAGAACGAACTTACTGACGGCGATCTGAACATTCTCCAGGAAACATACAAGGAAGAAACGGTATCAAAGGGAACGTATTTCACATATCGTAATATCGACTTCTATTTCTTCGGCAGAGTACCGGAGAACTGGGGTATCTACAATGTTGTAATCAATGATTACGGCACAGACACTGAGCAGATTGACAACTGGCTGTCCTGTCACTACAGATATATTGTTAGCGGTTTCAACGAAACCGACATAATACAGCTTATGTCACTGCTCGAAACTGACAAGAATGGAGCAAAGCGGCTTATAGGCAGAGATTACAGAATAGCGTTCAACTTCGGAGAGCCGTCAATGTGTGGCGAACAGTACAGGTATCTTTGTTCCGAGCTTGCACCTACAGCAAGAATTACGATGAACGGCTATCTGCCGTACAAGTTTAATTTGCCGCAGTGGTTTTTACAGACGTGTGACACGGAGTTCGAGAACTACAGAATGTATATCTCAAACATAAAGAGATAACGGAGGTGGCAGTATGGCACATCTTGAAGAAGATATAATTGAACGAGCTAAAAATACCGATATGATAGCCCTTCTCGAAAGCGAGGAGGGCTTTTCCTTTAAAAGCACCTACGGTGAACGTGAATTCAAGTGCATCGAGCATAACAGCCTTGTTGTAAACGGAAACCGACGCAGATGGTACTGGAACAGCCGACAGGTCGGCGGAAACAATGCCATTGATTACCTTGTAAAGATACGGGGTATGAATTTCAGAGATGCCGTATTACATCTTGTCGGAGATAGGGAGCAAACGGCATATACGCCGATAAGGAATGCGGTAACGGAAAATGTATCTGTATCAAAACCTGTACGGTTTGTTCTGCCGGAACAGGCTCACTTTCCGGACGGCAGACGAAATTACAGTAATATCATTGCTTATCTTAACAAGGGCAGAGGAATTGATATGAACATCATCAATACACTGATAGCTTCCGGTAAGATCTATCAGGGAGTACAGTACAACGGTTTGCATATAGTCGGATACAACGATGAGGGAATGGCTTTTTATCGCTTTAATGATAACCGTGACTGGATTGATTATAGATTGCAAACGCTGAGAGCTTCACCGACAGCAACAGATACATATCAAGCTGAAGCTGTTTCTTCAAAATATGTTGATAAAATTCTTCTGAAGGATAACACAAAAATATTTAAGAATAATCTTGTTGTATCGACCGGGAAAAACGCTCAAGGTGAAATATCCTATGCAGCATTCCGCATAGCAAGCACAAATTACAGATTCCGGGGAGAAGTAGCCGGGAGCGATAAAGCAAGTGGCTTTCTGATTGAGAGCGAGGGTATGAACGATTGTGTGTATGTTTTTGAATCGTTCATCGACGCTATGAGCCACGCCAACCTGTATAATATAAAGTACGGAAATAAGGACGCCTGGAAACTGCACAACAGGCTTGCTCTCGGCGGAACAGCCGATACGGCTCTGATGGAGCTGTTGAAGCGTAAACCGAATATCCGCAATATTTGTCTGTGCCTGGATAATGATAGTGCAGGACACACTGCGGCAAAGGAAATAGCAGGTAAGCTCAGAAGTATGGGATATGTGAATATCTATGAACGTTATTCCAATGAAAAAGATTACAACGATGAGCTTAAAAAAGTAAAATCAATAATAAACGAACAAGCAGAAGAAAATGAAGTATAAATAATATTTTGACAATTCAGATATATTATGTTAAAATGAGGTGTCGAATGAAAAAATCGTATTATTTTTCAATATGGGCTTGCACAATTTGGGGTATTTTAGTTGCTTTAAATTATTCATATTTTCAAGGAGATAAACAAAATATGGACGATACTACAGTTGACTTTATTCAAAAGCTAATTATTGCAATTTTGCCGGCACTTATCACCGGTTTACTTACTTTTTTTATCGGAAAAAAGTCCAGGATAAATAATTTGTCTAATAATATAGATGAGTTAAAAAATCTGATTGGCTCTCAAGAAGGAACAACGTTGACGAAATACGTTTCTGATACTTTTAACAGCATAAAAGAAGACATCGGACGTCAAGACAGAGGGTCCCTTAGTAAACAACACGATAATTTGCAGAATATGCTTAAAAAAGAAATCGAATTAATAGAAAAAAGAAATGATAGTGATACAAATCGGTTACTAAAATTTGATAACGAACAACAGAATATCGACAATGCAATAAACCAGTTTATTTTGTTTCAAAAAAGCTGGTATAAACAGGTAAATACTATAACTGAATTGCAAGCAGAAAACAGCAAGCTTAACGCAATAATAAAGGAAAAAGAAAGAGAAAATGATGCTATTAGAGAAGAACTCAAGAATACATATCAATTGGAAATAAAAGTATGCAACGAGAAAATTGAGTCCTTAACTCAGCAAAATAAATTGTTATCAAGTAAATTAGAGGCAAATCGTATAAATCATCAAAACAAATTCACAAACACGAATGTAAAAGATGAAATTATATCGAAGAACAATTTCAGAACTAAAGATGATGATGAAATAGAGTTGTAAAGCAGAGAGTGGCAGTTAATGCCACTCTTTTTTGATAATTTAATAAAGGAGGATAACCCAATGCAGAACAGCAAAAGCTACTTTGTATTGCCTAATACAGCATTCGGCTTATCCTCCGAAGAATTTTCTGTGCTTGCTTATCTGCTGTCAATTCCAACGGCAAAAAAGCGTGTCAGACAGCAGACCATAGCAGAGAAGTGCAATATAGGCAGTCGCAATACTGTAACAAAAGCAATAAACAGCCTGCTTTCAAAAGGATATATATTTACAAAAATCCGCACAAGACGTGTTAATTACTGGTATGGCACAAATATCTATTATCTTAACGAGGACGCAGTATGCGATTTTTCAAAAGGATACACATTGATACAGCGGAGCGTTTTTGAATACGGCTTATCGCCGGCACAGCTGAAGGTATATGCTTTCATTGCAAAGTCAATCAACTCAAAGCTCGGCTACTGCTGGAACAGCTATACCGATATATCCAAAGGCACAGGTATGTCCCGTAGCACTGTAATTGCTCTAATACATCAGTTAGAATACAGAGGGCTTATAAGCAAAATCAGAAAAATGAGATACGGCTGTCCTAAAGTTTATGCCGACAATGTTTACTGCATAAAACTGAAAAGAAAAAAGCGGATAAAAAAAGAAGTACAGCCCCGCAAAGACTGTACCTCTCAAAAATCCAATGTAAATTATAACTTACAGCTTGATAATAACACAGAGCCTGCATTTTGTCAAGTCCTACTGAGCGATTTTTTGCAAACGAGGGGTAGTCCAAAATATGAGCATCTATATATTACCCAGCAAGTTAGCCACAGAAAAAGAAAAGTAAGTAAATTAAATTTACTATATAGCAGTATATATAGGATACTTAGGAAGGTTTATTCCTGTTTTTCTTCAAAAAAGTCGTTAAGAAACCGGATAAGGAGAAAAAATAAGGCTCCGCCTTGATATTTTTCGACTTTTCTTTTCTGCGGCTAAGATTGGAGGTGCGACACGGTGTCGCACTTGCAACATAATTAAAAATATGTTAGAATGGAGAAAATATGTTAACAAAAGAGAACATTTACGACTTGTACAGAAAGTTTTCAAAATCCGGAACTTCGATTGTTGTCGTTCCTTACCGTGAGATTGACGAAGAAGCGTTCAATTCAAAATGTTGGGATGCGTTTGAATGGCACAGATGGCTTTTTCAATATACGGTTAAACTTCCCGTCATACGTGATGATCTCACAAAGAATTTTTTTGTAAAGAGAGATGATAATTTGAACAAGCTATCTGTTGTTATCAAAATTCCTTATGAATATCACAATCAATATGCAGACGCTATTTATGAGGTAAATAACGTTGTCAGCCAAGACGGCTGTTGTATGCTTTTTGTGAACAATATGATTTACTCATTTGCTTCGTATTTAGTTATCGAAGATGATTATCAAAATTACGAGAAGATTAAAGCAGCAATTGAAAAGTATCAATTAGAAATTGATATGACGCAAACTCTTGATAGTTTGTACAGCCAATTGTATTCGAGAGCGTACAACACCATCAATTTCACAAGCAATTGCAGTAAAGATCAGATATTACTTCAAATGACCGCCGTTTATGCTTACAAAGATAAAGACGAATTAGCTCGCTCCGGCTACTATGTTTCCGAAGCCGATAAGCCAAACGTTTTTATTTCCTATTCTCACAACGACAAAATTATCGTAAAAGACGTAAAAGACCGAATTGTTATGTGCGGGCTAAACGTGTGGTTTGATGAAAATTGTATCGCTGTCGGCAAACACATAGTAAACGAGTTTATGGACGGAATAACAAAATCCGATTATGCTATTATTTTTGCAAGCAAAAGCACAGTCAGCTCCGTTTACTCTAAAGCTGAAATTCAGAATCTGTTTGTAAAGGTGCTTAACAATGAAATCAAATTGTTTATTGTTAAGTTAGACGATGTTGATATGAACAGCATTTTTCCAAACCTCAAAAACTATAAATACTATGATTTTTATCAAGAGCATAACATTGACAAGTTGGTAATGAGTATTGTCGATTTTGTCAAAAAGAAGTAGTTGGTGCAGATGCGACACCGTGTCGCACCTAATACACGATTAACAAACACAAAAACGCCCTCTGTCAGAGCAGTAGCTCCGGCAGAGGGCGTTTTTTTATTTCTCCTCGGAATAGCTTTCAGAAAAAAGAAGCCTGAAAGCGTTTTGTATATGTTTTGCACAATATAGCTACTAAAAAATCAGCATTTTTACTATAATTTTTTGTGCCTTTACCGTTGACAAAATTACCAAAACACGGTATAATTATCAATAAGGAGTGATATATAAAAAACACTCCGCAGGAGTAGGGCTTTACCAGAGCCGTTACTCTTTTCCTCAGACGATGTCGAACCCATCTACTGATATAGCGAAGTGGCTTCATCTGTGTCCTATATGTATATTATAGCACAGATTAAATACATTATGCAAGAGCTTTCAGAGATTTTTGGGTATTCGTCTGAAGGCTCTTGTTTTTTATTTGAAAGGTTAAAATTGATTTAATGAAAATTTCAATTTGTTTTGAAAATTTGATTGAAAAAGCACTAAATCTGATTGGCATTGATAGCCGTGATGATTATATTGCCGACATATCAGTCAATATAGAAGAAAGCAACTATAATGCTGAAACCTTTGAAAGCGATTTCGCCGGTGAAATTACTCTATATCAAATCATCAACGAAAAACACGAGTTAATAGGTTTTTTTGAATTCGTAATCAGATTCTCTGAAATAAATCTGAATAAAAGCATAGTGTTGCAAAATACTACACCGATAGGGGAGAACAAAATTGAGGGAACAACAGTGAAATACTCTGAAGAATTTTAAAAATCGAGTTCCCTGTGTATTGTTACAACCCATTTAGGTCTTCTATGATTAGCTTTTGCTTCATCGTAATCTATACAGATGTAATCAATGTAGTCCATACGAGCCAACAGAATTAACATCTCTCTGATGGCTTTGTTATATGCCCGATCATCTATACCGATTACTGCTTCAACCATTTCTCCGTAGTCTGAATAACACCATTTACCCGGAGATCCGCTGACAAATGACTTGTCAACAAAGTAATAATATAGATTTCTTAAATAGTCCGGGAACTTGCCTTGCTTTTGATTTCTAATTCTTTCGAGAATTTCATTTCGTTTATTCTCGTCATATAATTTAATCTTAAACAAGACTGCTCCCTTCATACATATATGATATACAAGGCGTAAATTCGCAGTGTATATCCCCACCTGTCCAAGCGACAGTACAAATTGAATGCCGACCATTGTCAGAGATGACTTACAGCCGAGATAACTACGCATTAGTTCTGAGAACATCGTGTAAGCAACACGGGAGAGGAACAGTAAACGCCGGTTTACTGCAAACCACCGACTAACAAGTCACAGTTCAGAAACGCCGCATTCTGCGGAGCGAGTATACATACCGTACTACGAATACAGTTGAGCTACATCGGACCGGGTAGGTGTTAAGCTACGGAGAGATGCGAAAGCGTTAATCGAAACAGTGAGTCGGAACGCAAAATGTATAATATATCATGGCGGAGTAGTTACCGCTATTCCGCTGTGATTGTTATATTTATACCTTTAGGGACACTGGTGTACAGTATCCCTAAAAGTGTAAATATTGTTGGCGCAGAAAGAGGGATTTGAACCCTCGCGCCGGTTTCCCGACCTACTCCCTTAGCAGGGGAGCCCCTTCACCACTTGGGTATTTCTGCATGGCGAATTAATAATATAAAATTTAAATGGTGCCGCTGATCGGACTTGAACCGATACGGTATTGCTACCGAGGGATTTTAAGTCCCTTGTGTCTGCCGATTCCACCACAGCGGCATATTCTGTTGTGCGGTGATTAACCTTGATATATTATACACTTATTTTCCCTGCTTGTCAAGTGCTTTTTGAAAATTTTATTAAATTATTTTCTGCTTTTCCATCTTGTATTTTATTCCGAAATAGTGTAAAATATTAATTGAAATATACCTAAAAAACAGGATACAATTTCCAACAATTCTATAGTTATCATGAAAGGGGAATACAAATGAGGATAGCTCTGTTTACAGAAACATACCTGCCGAGCATCAACGGTGTAGTCACCCACGTTAAAACTTTAAAGGAAGGTCTTGAAGCGCTCGGACATACGGTACTGGTGGTTACCGCCGATTCAAGAGTAAACAATCACGTTATTGCGGACGATGTAATGTACTGTCCCGCCGTAAAACTCAAGAAAATCTACAATTATGATATAGCGCCGCCTATAAGCAAGGAACGTCTTGATAAAATCAAGAGCTTTGCTCCCGACATAATTCATATCCATAACGAATTCGGAGTAGGCATTTCCGGTGTACTTATTGCAAGAACTCTCAAAGTACCGCTTGTATATACGCTCCATACAATGTATGACGATTATGTATATTATGTAGCAAAAACAAAAGGCTTCGGCAAGATTGTAACTTCCGCCAGCCACCTTTACGCAAAGATGCTCGCATCAACAGCTTCGGCTATTACAGGACCATCGCCCAAGGTTTCGGAATATTTCAAAGCCTGCGGCGTAAAGAAGCCCGTCCACGTTATACCGAATTCAGTGGAGCTTGACGTATTCAAGCCCGAAAACGTTGATAGAAACGATGCTGTCAGGATGAGAAGAAAGTTCGGATTTGCCGATGACGATATGGTATTCTGCTTCTGCGGCAGACTCGGCAAGGAAAAGAACATAACGCTTCTTCTTGAATACTGGGCTAAAAATGTCAGACCTGAAGATAAGATAAAGCTGTTCATACTCGGTGATGGACCTTTGCACGAACAGCATTGCAAGGAAGCCGATGAACTCGGTATATCCGATATGGTGAAATTTGCGGGCAGGGTAGAACACCCCGATTTACCCGTATATTATGCCTGCTGTGACGCATATATCACAGCGTCACTCTCCGATACCTGCTCAATATCCATGCTCGAGGGTATGGCTATGCACCTTCCTGTTCTCAGCCTTAAGGACGATCTCAATGTCGGACAGGTAAAGGACGGCATCAACGGCTATAACTTTACCGATGCCGACAGTATGTACGAGCTTCTGAAAAAACTCCGTGATATGCCTAAGGACGAGCTTGCCGAGTTTGGCAGGCGTACAAGGGAGTCAATAAAGACATCCGGCGCTATACGCCTTGCTAACGATTTGCTCGATGTGTATAAAGAGGCGATGGAGGTTTACAAGAAGAAGAACAAAAAACGTAAGCTCAAGAAACGCTATCGTGTTATCAGACACAGATATGTTAAGCGTTCCGTAACAAAAACAGGTAAGTCTATATAATAATAAGCGGCGGATATAAA
>ENA-OYZF01000004-OYZF01000004.1-human-gut-metagenome-genome-assembly--contig:-NODE-4-length-175384-cov-23.453057_pt1 | contig 175384 bp, 150 predicted proteins | sample MGYA00244074_ERZ653472 | MGnify/ENA primary metagenome ERZ653472 (study PRJEB26926, sample SAMN06165179) | human gut metagenome | biome: ENVO:00009003; feature: ENVO:2100002; material: ENVO:00002003... | reverse complement strand
CGGGGGCTACGCCCCTGCGACCCCATTTTTAAAAATTATATAGGTTTTTCGACAGCCTAAGGGCTGAACTGCTTAGTTGCAATTCAGCCCTTTTATTATTCTCTTACTCTCAGCTCTCTGAATGCGACAGCGGCCGCCGCACCGACGTTGAGCGAATCGACACCGTGATACATAGGTATCTTTACCGTGTAATCACAGCCGTCTATAGTCTTCTGCGACAGTCCGTAACCCTCAGAGCCGAGTATTATAGCAAGCCGTTCCTCACTCTGAAGCGTCTTGTCATCAATACTTACCGAGTTATCTGTGAGTGCCATTGCCGCTGTTTTAAAGCCGAGCGAATTAAGATAAGCGGGGCCGTGTGATTGCCACCAATGCTCATCCTCTCCGATATATCCCCACGGGATAAGAAATACCGTTCCCATACTTACTCTTATGGCTCTCCTGCAAAGAGGGTCACAGCAGGACGGGGTTATCAGCACAGCGTCTATGCCGAGTGCCGCCGCAGAGCGAATTATTGCTCCTGTGTTGCTGACATCGGCTATATTTTCGAGCACGGCAATCCTTCGTGCGTTTTTGCAAAGCTCCTCTGCCCTTTTCGGTGCAGGACGCTCCATAGCGCACAGCATTCCCCGTGTCAGCTCATAGCCTGTAAGCCCGGACATTATCTTACTGTCGGCGGTATATACCGGAATATCACCGCACCGCTCTATTATGCCGTTTGCACGGTCATTGATATACTTTCTGTCTGTGAACATCGAAATAGGCTTACAGCCTGCATCAAGGGCTACTTCTATAACCGTCTGACTTTCGGCTATGAATATTCCGTGTTCATACTCATACACCTTGCGAAGCCGTGCATCTGTCAGGTGAGTGTATATTTCAAGCTCGGGTATATTTATATCGGCAACATCTATTATTTCAGCCATATTGTTTATTATTTCCTTTCGGGCAGACTTTTTCGTATTGCAAATAATATCGAAAAGTGATAGAATATTATCACAGCGCATCCGCTTGTCGCACTGAATATTATAGCGTATCGGGCGGATGTTGTCAAATATGGCGGTACTAAAAATATATTACCCGAAAAGGCGGCAGGTATGGATTACTTATATAAAATCACAGTGGAAATAGACGATGAAAAAGTGCTGAGCTTACAGCAACACGATTTGGATGCGGTATATAAGACAGTAAGAGAAGCGTTTGCAGGGTGTAATTTTAAAGAAGTGCCGACAGATAATAAGCGGCTTGCTTTTGTTATCGGGGACGGTAGCAATTCTTTCAGCGAAGTCGGAATCGTGGCAAATGCGCTTCACGACAGCTGGCTCGGCAAGTATCTGAAAAAGATGGAATGGTACGATATGAGCGATGACAGCACTGAGGATATGCTCAGAGAAATACAAGAATTTGACAACGAATACGGCAAATAAATTTAAAGGAGAACATTATGAAAACAGGACTTGTGCTTGAAGGCGGCGCTATGCGTGGAATGTACACGGCAGGCGCACTTGACGTACTTCTTGAAAACGATATAAATTTTGACGGGATAATAGGAACATCGGCAGGTGCGGTGTTCGGAGTGAATTTCCTGTCAAGGCAGGATGGCAGGGTCATCCGCTATAACTGCCGTTTCAACGGCGACAGGAACTACATGGGGATAAAGCCGTTACTTAAAAGCGGCGACTTTTTCAACACGGAATATGCCTATTACAAAGTGCCGAACGAGCTTGATATATTCGATGACGAAGCCTATCAGAAATCGGGCGTGCCGTTTTATGCAACGGTGACCGATGTAAAAACGGGAAAGCCGGAGTATCTGAAGGTCGAAAGCGTACTTCGGGATATGGAAATGCTCCGTGCTTCTGCTTCGATGCCGTTTATATCAAAGCCTGTAATAATCGGAGGCAGGGCGTATCTTGACGGAGGAATTTCCGACAGCATACCGTTTGAGCATTTTTCCGAAATGGGCTACAAAAAGCAGGTGGTAATCCTCACCCGTGATATGAACTACCGCAAAAAGCCGATGAACAAACTGCTGATACGCTCGTTCTACAGCAAATTTCCAGGCTTGTGCAATGCGCTTGAAAACCGTCACAATGTCTACAACGAAAGCATAGACAAGCTATGCGAACTTGAACAAAGCGGCAAGGTGTTTATTATCCGTCCATCTGAGCCGATAACGATAAGCAGAACGGAGAGAAATCCCGACAGGCTGAGAAGCGTTTATGAGCTTGGGAGGAAGGATATGAAAATGTATCTTGAGGGTCTTGAAGAATTTTTGGAGAAAGAACAGGAAATATAAATGGCAAACAAGAAATGTCCCGTTGCGAAAAAATGCAGTGGCTGTCAGCTGTCCAACATGACATACGAACAGCAACTTGAATGGAAGCAAAAGGATACAGAAAAGCTGCTCGGCGGTTTCGGCAAGGTATCTGAAATTATAGGTGCAGACGACCCGTATAACTACAGAAATAAGGTGCAGGCGGTTTTCCGCTCTGACAGAAACGGCAGGATAATCTCCGGCGTATATCAGTCGTCCAGAAACGGCATTGTCGGAATTGACAGCTGTATGCTTGACGATAAGCGTGCGGACGAGATAATAGTAGGCATAAGAGAGCTGCTCAGATCGTTCAAATTACATCCTTATGACGAGGGTACGGAGTGTGGCTTTTTACGTCATGTGCTTGTCCGTGTCGGAAAGAATACGGGAGAGATACTGGTTACTCTTGTCGGCGGAAACTCAATGTTCCCTAAAAAGCACGACTTTGTGAAAGCGCTTGTAAAGCGGTTCCCTGATATTACGACCGTGACATTCTCGGTAAACCGCACTCCCGAAATGCTTCTTCTCGGAGAAAATAACGAGGTGCTTTACGGCGAGGGATACATTACGGATATTCTTTGCGGAAAAAGATTCAGAATATCTCCGCACTCGTTCTATCAGATAAATCACGCACAGACCGAAAAGCTGTACGACTACGCTATAAAGGCGGCGAAGCTCACGAAGAAGGACGTTCTGCTTGACGCATACAGCGGAATAGGCACGATAGGCATAATAGCGTCTGACTATGTAAAGCAGGTGCAGGGCATTGAATACAACGCATCAGCCGTCCGTGACGCAGTAAAGAACTGTCACGAAAACGGGCTTACCCGCAACATTGCTTTTAACCGTGGCGATGCAGGCGAATTTCTTGAAAAGAAGACAAAGCTCGGCACGCATTATGACGCAGTGATTCTCGACCCTGCAAGAACGGGAGCGGACAGAAAGTTTTTAAACTCGCTTTTGAAAATCGCACCGGAAAGAATAGTTTATATTTCCTGCAATCCGGCTACGCAGGCAAGGGATCTGAAAACGCTAACGAAAAAGTACACAGTGACCGATATTCAGCCGTTTGATATGTTCCCGCATACGAGGCATGTGGAGTGCGTGGTTGCGATGTCAAGGAAAGCGGAGTAAAGCAGGATATTTGGCTTAACGGTGCGGTTTTAGCACGCTGGGGCAAATATACTGGTTTTCCGTTTTATAGGAGATTTCCGTTTTAGGTAATATATCCACGGTGACAGCAGTTCCGCAGCGATACACGAGTTTTGGGTCGGGTGTGCGGGAGTACTGTGATAGTGGGTGGGATAGATATTATAGAGGTGATGACGAATGAATAGTAAAATATTTGATATTAGAACTTCTACCAATGCTCTTGCTACTCTTACTAATCTTAGTGGGGTAAGTAAGGACATTTGGGATAAATATGTAGGACATGAGCAAGAATATGAATATGTTGATGATTTAGTTGAAGATGTGATACGTACACATGGACATATGCCAAATTCATTCACGGATTTTGATTTTATTTTTTTCATGTTACTACAAGTGCAAATGGCTGTGAATCTTTTCGCCAAACTGGTATACTTGATTTGAAAAACTCTTATCTATGTCCCAAATCTGAATTACGTCAATTTTTAGACGCACACAATATAACAATTGATTTAAGCAAACATTTTCTTTCTTATGCAGGAAACAAATATGACATTGAATTCGGATCATGTCCCAAATCCAATACAAAGGAATTTTGTTGTTGGTCTGTAGGCAGGAAGTTTTATTATGACTTTTCAATATGCGGGTTCTTATCCATATGGGACATTAGCCCATATGGGGGACTAGTACACGCTCGTCCAGAAGTTTTAATGAATTTAGATAAGTTATTAAATTTATCGCTTTCAAGAGAATGGGCTAATACACATACTCCATACCAAGTAACAGCAAAAGCACCTGGAGATATGATAATATATGACGGTGACGATGGCAGAAATGATACTGAAAAAGTAATCTATTACTTAACCAAAGCTTACGATACAGCCTTTGGCGCTCCAAGAGAAGAAATTCTTCTTATAAAAAATGACTTACAGATTCCCCCTCAAAACATTATCGATATTTCTCCATTCGTCCATTGGCAAAGAATGTGATTTTTTCATATAATTACGCCCTCCTAATTTCGTAATAAGGAGGGCGTAATTATATTTAGATTTTTATAACATTTACACCACAATATTCACTATCACCCCCGACTTCAACTCCACAGAAAACCTTTCGTCCCAGACGACAATCTCCTTAAGCCACCGCCGGGCAAGGCTCTCGTCAAACTCGGTAAGTTCGGAATCCTGCTGCTCAATGAACTCGTTCAGCTCGTTGATACGCTTGACCTGCTCGTCACGGACGGCTGTGTCTGTGAAGTTCTTCTGTTTCATCTCACGAATCCGGAATATCTCATCGGCGATGTCGTTGTAGTCCTCCCTGCGGGAAGCGTGGTTGATAAGCTCCTGCTGAAGTTCAGCAAGCCGCTTGTCTATCTCCAGAGCCTCGTCATCAGCATACCCGCGAATCACCGCTGCAAGGTTATCCCGAAGCCTCTTCCGATAGGTGCTTCTGCTACCGAGCATTTCGTTGAATGCCTGCACGACCACATTTTTCAGCACTTCTTCGTTTACCGTGCGGGCGTGGCAAATCACATCAGCCGGCTGCAATCTGCTAACGCACCGCCAAACAATTGAGCGGCAGCCATGATTGTTCCAGTGAACACGGCGAAACAGCTCGCTGCACTCCCCGCAGACTATCATCTGCGAAAAAACATGGTTACTGCTGAAACCGTGATTTCTCCCATTCGGGCTGACCTTTACAAGCCTGCGGCGCACAAGTTCGTCCTGCACCCGCATAAAAATCTCTTTAGGAATAATTGCTTCGTGGTCGTTCTCGACATAGTACTGCGGCATTATTCCGTTATTCTTTATACGCTTTTTGGAAAGATAATCCACCGTGTAGGTCTTTTGCAGAAGCGCATCGCCCATGTACTTTTCGTTGCGCAGTATCTTGGCTACAGTGCTTGTATGCCAGCGTGGATTTCCTGCGCCGGTGAGTATTCCGTCACGCTCCAGACCGGCGGAGATTTTATCTGTGCTGTAACCGTCAAGGTATTCACGGTAAATTCTCCGCACTACCTCTGCCTGCTCCGGGTCGATCACAAGTCTGCCGTTCTCGTCCTTGGTATAGCCGAGGAAGCGGCTGTGGTTGACCTGCACTTCCCCACGCTGATAGCGGAACTGCAAGCCGAGTTTCACATTCTGACTAAGCGATTGTGATTCCTGCTGTGCAAGCGAAGCCATTATCGTAAGCAGGACTTTGCCCTTTGCGTCCAGCGCGTTGATATTCTCTTTCTCAAAGAACACAGGGATATTCCTGTCCTTAAGCTGACGTATGTATTTCAGGCAGTCAAGCGTGTTACGGGCAAATCGGCTTATGGACTTTGTGATAATCATGTCGATTCTGCCGTCCATACAGTCGGCTATCATACGGTTGAATTCCTCACGCTTTTTGGTATTCGTGCCGGAGATACCGTCATCGGCGTAAATACCCGCAAATGCCCACTCGGGATTTCGGGTAATCTGCTCTGTATAATGCGACACCTGGGCTTCGTAGCTGGTCGCCTGCTCATCGCTGTCCGTGCTGACGCGACAGTACGCAGCCACCCGAAGCTTTGGTTTTTCCGTTTCATTCTGCTGTGAGTTAGCCCGCTGGGGTCTTGCCGGGATTATCGTTATGTTACTCAATGTTCGTCACCTCTGTCTTTATCAATCCATACATATATTCTGCCTGCCGAATGGGATCCTCGAAGTAATCCGCTGCGCTGATAAATGTGAACCGCACAGGGACATTCACCGACCGTTCTTTTCTTACATGACCGTTTCTGCCGAGCCGTTCAGCACGGCTCTGAAGCGCAGCGTATAGGAAGATTCGGAATAGACACGCACCTTGTTTCCACGGATACGCATCTCGACTGTGTACATGGATGGATTGGTACGAAGGTCGGCATTTGCCGTCCGCTCTATGGTCTGGCTATAGCTTCCAAGTAGCGTGCTGTCGTTATATAATTCAACGGCCTGTGTGTTGTAATTCAGGCAGCAGAATAGATCACCGCAGAATACTCCGGCCTTGCCACTTCCTGTCGCAGGGAAGACCAGCCTTGCCCGCAGGTGAATATCGGAAAAGCCGTCGTATCGCCATGCGAGCTTTCCGGAGCCGTCAAGCTGGGAGTAGACGCGGCTTTCGGAATATTCATCTTCGTGCCATACCGTCCAAGAGCCTGAAAGGGTCGTCCAGTAGTTTGTTTGCAGCACACCGTAGTCCCGGAAATCCTCATACCAGATAAGGGCAGAGTCCGGCTTTCGCCTCAGCATTTCGCAGGTGAGCTTGAAAGCTCTGTCCAGCTGACACTCGTTGCCGTCCACGTCGATAAAGTGGCGTGGAGAGAGCGTAAAGGTCGCAGTGCCCGCAGAGGGAGCCTCCGAAAAGCTGCCTTCCATGAAGTCGTAGACCTGCGGAAGCGCCCAAGGCACCATGTCGTAATCGTCCCAGTATGCGAGGATCGGGATGAAGGGCTGCGGTGGAACATCGTCCGTGAAGTTGTATTGTCCGGTCATCCAGTTCTTTGCCGCATAGTAGGTATTTGATGTGCCGCGATAGGTTTTACCGAGGTTTGCAGGAAGATTATAAATCTGCCAGTTCCAGCCGTATGCAGGAAGGCCGAAGAATATCTTCTCCGGATTCATGACCGTGACCGCGTAGTCGTAAATGCCCTCAAGCCAGTCCCTTGGAGAGACGGCTCCGGGAGCAGAGCCTGCCCACGCCATGCCATAGCTCATGATGGCTGCCGTATCGCAGTAAGCGTTGAGGTCGCCGTAAACGCACCAGTTTTCACCTCCGACCGAGCCGTTGATGGAATTCATACACGGCAGGCGTATATTCATGAGTTTGCTGCTGTCATAATCTTTTACTGTGTTATAGATATTCCGAAACATCGCCGTAGAGGCAGCGTGCGTGGAATATCCGTCGCCTTTCTCAAGGTCAATGTCGATGCCGTCGCGCCACGGGTATTTTTCCATAATGCGGACGATCTCCGAAAGGAAGGTATCCTGAGCGCCGTCGGTGTTATCCCGGAGAGCTGCAAAGATACTGTTCGTGCCATCGTTGGACATAGTCAGCAGCCATTTGATGTGTGGCCATCGGTTGATGTATGTCAGCATATTGGAAATAGCCACGCCGCTTTCCGTGATGATACCGGTGCGCGATACCTTAAAAGAAAAGAGACCCACCTGTGACAGGCGGTCTCCATATGCGGCAAGTGCCTGATACATTCTGGAATTGCCCATGAATGTCCAGGCCATGCACTTGTGGCCTTTCAAATAATCATAGCTCACAGGGCATCACCTCCGTCCCGCATTTCCTGAAATACTACATAGATTCGAGCCGATTTTTTTATCCTCGACTGTGATCGGGTGCTTGCTGTCACCGGCAGCAGAGTATTGAAAAAAGCCGTTCTTGGCTATTGCAGCGCCGTTCTTCAGGCACTCCCTTGTAGAAGCGAAAAGGTCAAATTCATCACCGGCAGTCGCTGCTGCTTTGAAAGTTGCCTTATGGGCACCTTCACCCAGCGCCAGTGATATACTCCCGGCAGCCATTGCCTGAATCGGATAGACCTTGTAGTCAAGACCGGCAGCAGTGGAGCCGATATTGAAGATGACGCAGGTTGCAGCTGAGCGGACGATACCGTTATAAAATCTCTTGTCTGCTTTAGCGTCATCGCCATCATATTTTTCCAGAAGTGTTTCGGTATTGATGACAAAGCCTGTGACTTTATCACCTTCCTGCAGCATCAGGTCGGTAAACCAGACTGAACCGGTGCAATCTGTGATGGTGGGCTTCACCGTAATGTTTATGACGCGCTTATTCTGCTTTTTTGTAATTGTCTCTGTAAAGCGTGTAAACTCTGGCATTTATCCGTCCTCCGTCCATTGAATTTCTGATACATGGCCTACCCAGCCGGTTGCGATGGAGCCGCCTTGCAGGAGCCCAGCTTGTCAAGCCAAGTGCAACATATTTTTATATTTTTTGATAAACTCAATGTGAGAAAGGTAACCAAGGCATTTGCGAGGTCTGTTATTTATCAAGGAAACAACAGAATCCAGTTGTTCCTGTGGCAGTTTGCGGAAATCAGTTCCTCTGGGAAAGAAAAAGCGAATCAGACCATTTATATTTTCGTTGCTTCCTCTTTGCCAAGGAGAATGCGGATCAGCAAAATATACCTTTAAATGGTTCTCCCTTTCAATTTCTTTGAAGCCGTTAAACTCTGAGCCATTGTCCAAAGTCAAAGTAATCGGCTGTATCAATTCCGACACTTTTGAAAAAGCGGTCGAAAAAGCATTGTTGATAACAGATATAGTTTTATCTTCACACTTAGCCGCAACAAGCAAGCGTGAACATCTGTCAATCGCTGTTACTAAGTAGCCTTTTCCGACAGAGCCGTAAATCGTATCGCCTTCAAAATCACCTAATCGAGTACGGTTATTTATATCTATCGGTCTGTCGTGAATCGAGTTTTCAAGAAATCGTGTGTAAGATTTCTTTTCGCTGTTGTAAGGCTTTGCCTTTCTTCTGAAATGCGTATTCGGCTTGATTCCCGGAAATTGTCCGGTTCTTACAGCTCGGTAAATTGACGAAAACGATAGTCTTGTTGAATGTTCAACATTCCATCTGCCTGCAATAATCTCAGGTGACCAATACTTTAATAACGCTTCATGAGTAAATCTGTACATTTCGCTGTCTGTCAGCAAACGATTCTTTCTGTGACTGTTTTTTCTTCGGCAGATGTACTTGACGTTTGCTCCCCAGGCATGATAATGCTTTTTCTTTTTGCTCCAGTTGCGTTTAATTTCTCGGCTTATTGTCGACGGGCTTCTTCCGAGTATTGATGCGATTTTTCGCATACTTAATCCCTCTGAAAAAAGTTTTTGTAGACAAATTCGTTCATCTAGTGTAAAATGTGTGTAGGACTTCATATTGACCTCCGTGTTTTTGTATTTGTGGTTATTTACATTTTACACTAAAGTTGATATGAAGTCTATCTTTTTTCTGTTGCACTTGTTATTATAATCTGCCTACCGTTGCCGTCCGGGAGAGGCTGATCCAGAGAAGTAATGTCACCTCCTGCATGGTATTCGCAGCCGATGCAGTCGCCGTCACATTTCCAGATGAAGCGGTAAGGACTCATGCACCTGCCGTGATCCTGCTCTTTGTGGCGAATACGGTCGGCTTCCTTATAGAAAGAGTCGTGCTGAGCTTTGGTGACCGGCACTTTCTCGCCGGTGCTTCGAACGTAGATAAAATAGGTCTTCTGATTGTCATTGTTTTGCATAATGAAAGCCCTCCTTCGGCTTTTGCCGAAATGGAGAGCTCCAGACATGCAAAACCATACCACAGGTGTGAGGGCATACCGAAGGATTACTCCATTTCGGCTGCACCTCACTTCCGGTGATCGGTACAGTATTTGATTGTCATCGGTAGTCACGTGGAACCGGAAACACCCTGCACAGATGGCTCCCATGTGCTAATTACATTTTAGTTAGGAGAGAGAAAAATCAGAAAACTCGACGAGTCGCAGAAACACCTTAAAACAGGCGGTTTTACGAGCCTTAAATAGGGTGCAGATTTTTTGAAAAGACGGCGATGGTAAGGAATATGGGCATAAAAAAATCCGACTCGGCGAGTCGGAAAAATTAAAAAAACCGCACATCCATGACGGAAGTGCGGTAAATTAAGTCTGCTTACAGGCGTTGTTTGGAGCCGAGCGGCTCATAATTATATGATTCAAGAAACTCGTTTGCATCATCAATGGTCATCCCAGAGAAACCGGTGATGCAGTATTTTAATGCTTGGTGCTCGTCAGATTCATCAAATGCATGTCCAGCAAGTTGCAACAGCTTTTCTGTCGTTCCGATATCAAGGTCAAGTCCTCTGCCTATAGCGACAATCGTTCTCAGACTTGGCTTTGTGCCGATGTTCTTCTCGGCCTTTCGGTACACCTCTTCGCCAAGACCGGTCAAAGAACAGAAATGCGATTTGCTAAGTCCGCGAGATTGCACAATCTCAAAAATGACCTCCCAGCAGGTTTTATTCACACCTGTTATCTTTCTGGCGGCGCTCTGGCGCTCGAATTCTTCGCGCTTCTTTTGCAGCGCTTCGGACATCTGAACAGCGGAGGCGCTTTGCTTGGAATCATATTTTGATGCTTTGCGCTCTCCAGTTTCACGGTGAAACAGCTCGAATGGGAAGTGTTTTTTTGCTTCATCTGCTCGCAGGGGCTGCCATGTAAATTGCAGGGTGCATTCATTCAGATTTGCCCATGCATAATCAGTAAGGGTCGGCTTGCCTTCATTGTTACGCTCGATGTATTGCCCGTCATTGATAACAAAGTATCCGTCTACATACCGGAAAAGACCAGAATCAACAAGGTTGCGGAATTCACTGCTGGTGCGATAGGCGTAGAACGCATCACGCTGGTCTAAGTATCCGTGGTATGGAGATCCTTCGTCATACTGGTAAATGATAGCAGCGTCTTTGTAGCCGGTTTCCATCATACGGATCAATACTGATTGACGGGACACACCATAAAATTCGCGTAGCTCCTCGGCAACGGAGGTGAGAATAGCTGGTTTTATAGGACTATTTTCATAATCGTATGTCTGTAGAAGTTCATCTACTTTCATTCGAAAAGTACGATATGGCATGAGAATACGAGGAGCCATATTGTTTGCCTGCCACTCCATACGTTGGATATCAGACCACTCATCATCTTTTTGAGGGTATGCCATATTAGAAGGACAGCGGCATGCAACGAAGTCCTGACCATAGAGAACGTGTTTTATCGCTGCATACAATCGGTGCTTATACCAGTGATAGACTTCATGGGCGATTGTGTTTTTGACGCACCCAAGATTCCGCTCCCAGAAGGTGTAGGCATCTACCAAAATGGTACCGCGCTTTACATCGATTGTTGTTTCTGAAACCTTAAAAAGATCATAGATGGTTGCCTTCCCAGCATTGAAGTATATTTCTCCAAAAACACTGAAATCATCCGTGATACGATTGCCTTGGATAATTTCAAGTCCCATACCTTTTGCAATATCAGCAATAGGGACGGCCATTGGCTTTTCCAGTGCTTCTGGGAAATAATGCTGGAGAAAAGTTGTGGCTTCATCATCCAAATCCTTTTTGTATAAGATCGGAACTATGTTCTTCGAGACGGCATGACCATCCGTTTTGCGAGGTTGGCCAGAGGTGTGCCCGGAGATGTTCATAACAGTAACAGATTCGAGTTTATCGGTTACGACCGCCACACAGGAAAGGACAAGCCATTGACTTGTTTCGTGCGATGCTGTGCCTTTGTAAGTATCTTCGGTCAGATTTATTGTGCAGCTTACGACTGCGTCAAACAGAAGGCTGTCTTCATCTATTCGGATATTCTTTGTATATTCGAGGATCATGTCCTCAAGCATGGCAGAATCCGGATTCTGAATTCTGGAGTAAGATAAATTCAGGGCATAAGGATGCTCTGCAATGTATGTATAAGCTGCCTCCCACATGGGGCGGTAGCACACAGTATATATAAACTGCTCGATCTCGTTGTTATACGTTCCCACGGCCAGCAGACTCCCTTTCTTGGACACAAAATTTGAGGATACAAGCACAGTATAACACAAATTCGCTGATTTTTCAATAGTAATGAAAGAAAATTCTTGCGAACGTGAAGAATTACTCTTGATTTTTTAAGGGATCTGTGCTATACTGTGGAAGTACAGTGGCAAAAATCACGTTTTTGAAAATCGAGAGGTGACTACCGTGGAAGTTAGTTATAAAAAATTGTGGAAAATATTGATTGACAAAGACATGAAGAAGAAAGACTTACAGGCAGCTGCCGGGATAAGCTGGGCTTCGGTAACCAAGCTCTCGAAGGGAGAGACAGTAAGCATGGAAGTTCTAATGAAAGTGTGTAAAACGCTGAATTGTGATATTGGGGACATCATGGAGCTAATCCCTACAGAAGATAATGAAACTACTTGAGGAGTGATATGATGTCCGGCAGGAAAAAGAGCGTAATCAGTAAAGCAAGTCCTCATACGATCAAGAAATTTGAGTTGATTGAGGAATATATAAAATCGTGGGCGCAGAAGTTGCTGCTGACTGAGTCTTGCAATGGGCTGATCTTTATAGACTGCATGTGCAACAGTGGTGTATATACCGATGATGCCGGGCAATTGGTGAAGGGTACAGCAGTACGCGTCTCAGAAGCACTAAGGGAAGCATCAAGAACCTACACGGAGAAAAATATACACATTTACTTAAATGACAAGGATAAAGCGCGCGTAGATGAGTTGAAAAAGCATCTTCCACAGGATGAGCGCAATTTTAAGATTGTAACGTCCTACAGTGATGCGCACGAGCTACTTCGAACTATCGGGCCACAGTTATATGGAACCGGGCATCTGCATTATTTCCTGCTCTACGATCCGTATGATGCGACCATCGACTGGGAAGCACTTCTGCCGTTTTTTCAAAACTGGGGTGAAGTTATGATTAATCACATGGTTTCAGATCCAGTGCGGGCGATCACAAGCGCCAAGAAGAAAACGACCAAGGCAAAGTATGAGAACACTTATCTGGAAGACTTTGAGAAGCTGGTGCCTTACGGAAGCGACAAGAAGGCCTATGAGGCCAGAGTGGAGGAAATCATAAATTCACTAAAAGGAGCCCGCAGATACTATGTATCGGCATTTCCGTTCTATAACACGCAGAATTCGCTCGTCTACAATCTGATTCACTGCACGAGCAACAAAGAGGGCTTTAAGCTCTACAAGAAGAGTGCTTGGAAAGTTTTCGGAGCTCAGTCCTCGACAAAACATTCGGTTGAGAACAGGCAGTTGTCATTCAACCTTTTCGGAGAGATTACAGAAGAGGAAGATGAAAGCTGTTTGCATGTTATCGACATCGCGAAATATCTACAGCGCTGCCTGAAAGGCCGTAAGCAAGTGCCTCTTGATGAGATGTGGGAACTTTTGGATAACCATCCGATTTTTCCTTCAGAGGGATTTCGTAATGAGATAAAGAGTGATCTCACGGGTTTCTTTGACGCGAAGATCGAACAGATTGTGAATCCTGATACAGGAAAGAAGGAAACGGTGATCTCTTTTTCTTCATGAGACAGAGTTTCATATAGATGAGGTGATTGGAATTTATGGCAACGTCGCAGAAATTTGGTGGCAATTGGACTGAGGAGAAGCTGAATATCTTCACCAGCTATCTGGACGCATACCTGATTGCACTACAAAACCAGAAGTTTAAGAAGATTTATATAGACGCCTTTGCTGGAACCGGCGAGATTGAAACCAGCGACGGCGGGCAGTATCTCGTGGGCTCCGCTAAGCGTGCACTGGCGTCTGAAAAGAAGTTTGATCACTACTATTTTATAGAAGCGGACTCTCAGAAGGCGGGAGAACTTCAAGATATGATAAACTCCGAGTTCCCGCAGATGAGGCGAATTGTGACAATTTTTTGCGGCGATGCGAACGATAAGCTTGCGGAGATTATTAGCAATGTAGATTGGAGATTTAACAGAGGATTGCTGTTTTTAGATCCGTATGCGACGCAGGTAAATTGGACTACGCTTGAAAATGTAGCGCAGACGAAATCAATAGATGTATGGTACCTGTTTCCGTTCTCGGCACTTGAACGGATGCTGCCGAAAAACGGGAAGTACGATAAATGGGAGGATTGCGTAGATCGATTGCTTGGAGATTCCGGATGGCGCGAGGAATTCTATAAGAAAGATCCCCAGATAACGCTGTTTGATCTATTTCCGGAGCCCGGACAGAGCGATGGCAAACGGATGGTTAAAGACGCAAATCCAGATCACATAAAGGAGTATATCCTCTCTCGGCTTGGGACAATCTTTCCATGCGTGTCAAAGCATGCACGGATTTTCAGAAACAGCAGGAACTCGCCGATGTTCCTATTCTGTTTTGCCATTGCGAGTGAAAGCCCGAAAGCGCAGGGACTTGCACTGCGGATGGCAGACTACATATTGAAGAACAAGTAGGCGGAGGATGAAAACAACTTGAAGACGATAGAACGAAAATCCATGCTTTATCAAACAGGGGTAGAGTATGGTGACTACACAATGAATCACGTGCAGGGCTGCGCTCATGGGTGCAAATATCCATGTTATGCATTCCTGATGAAGAAGCGATTCGGGCAAATAAAGGATTATGAGAGCTGGCTTGAGCCAGTGCTTGTATCAAACACGCTTGAATTGCTGGATAAAGAGATACCGAGGCTCAGAGATAAGATTCAGTCTGTGCAGCTTTGCTTTACCACAGATCCGTTCATGGAAGGATATCCAGAGGTGTCCCAGATGAGCATTGCGGCTATCCGAAAGCTGAACGAGGCCGGAATCAAATGCACTACGCTGACGAAGGGTCTGCTACCTATAGAATTGGCAGAGCTTTCTCCGGAAAACGAATACGGGATTACATTGATCACTTTGGATGAAGCCTATCGGGAACAGATGGAACCGGGCGCTGCTTCATGCGCAGATCGACTGGCAGCATTGAGAGCACTCCATGATGCCGGTTGTAAGACATGGGTAAGTATGGAACCGTATCCAACACCGAACATGGTTGAGCAGGATCTGCACGCACTGCTTGAGGCGGTATCTTTTACAGATCGGATCATTTTCGGGAGAACGAACTATAGTAAGGTAGCAAACGCCTACGAAGGGCATAGGCATTTTTACAATGAGTGCGCAACAGAAGTGATTTCCTTCTGTCAGGAGCACGGTATTGATTATCATATTAAGGAAAAAACAATAACGGAAGAATGAGGTGGCGTTATGGCTTTATTACAAGACCTGATCCAGCAGATTGACGATCCGGCGCTTAAGGAGAGAATCCTGCAGGAGACAAATAACTTATTGAAGCAGAAGAAGTTCGGATTAGTGTTTGAAGAACATCTGCCAGAGTGCACGCCGCTTTATGACGTACCGATTCGTGTTGGCTCCAAGGTCGCTCTGAAGATAGGGTATGTCAGTGATATTTATACAGTTATGAAGATTGACGGTGATGACGTACTTTGCGACCGGCGTGAGACTCATGAACAAAAGACCTTCAGGCTGGATGAGATTGTTGCGATAGCAGAATTCGGTGAGCCAATTTATCCAACTCTGAAACCGATTGACACTGTGGAGAATGCTCCGGACAGCGGCCTTTGGCATACACTGATTGAGGCGGACAATTACCATGCGCTGCAACTTCTGGAATATCTCTATGCAGAAAAGGTGGACTGTATCTATATCGATCCGCCATACAATACCGGTGCCAAAGACTGGAAATACAACAATGACTATGTAGATGATAAGGATGCATATCGTCATAGCAAGTGGCTTTCCATGATGGAGAAGCGCTTGAAAATAGCAAAAAAGCTATTGAATCCCAAGGACTCCGTCCTAATTGTTACTATTGATGAGAAAGAATATCTACATTTAGGATGCTTACTGGAGGAGTTGTTTCCAGATGCATCTATACAGATGGTCAGTAGCGTAATTAATCCAGCAGGTGTAAGTAGAGGTGTAAACTTTGCAAGAACAGATGAATACATCTTTTATGTTTTGTTTGGAGAAGCAGCCATTCAGCGATTACCGCTATCTGATGAATGGCGATTAAATGCAGAGGACACAAGAACGACACATTTGATGTGGTCAATGTTGATTAGAACAGGCACCCATGTTCTGCGAGAGGATAGTAAAAACCAGTTTTATCCAATATTCGTGTATAAAGACGGTAAAAAAATTCACTCTGTTGGTGAGCCTTACTATGGTGAGGATAGAAACGAAGTCGTCCCTCCCGATGAAACTATTGCAATATGACCAATAAGAAGCAATGGTGATGAAGGTAACTGGCAGGTGTCTTCGGATAATTTGCGTGGATTGATAGATAAGGGATATGTTAAACTCGGACGGTTTTCTGAGAGAGGAATGGCAATATCATACTTAAAGAGAGGAGAGATCCAAAAGGTTGAATCCGGCATCTATGAAATTTCTGGTTATCGCGAAGATGGTTCAATTATTTCTGATACAGAATATCGTTCTATAATACCCGGAACTCAATGGAGAATATCTGCACATGATGCAAGTCGAAATGGGACCAATCTTCTCACTAAAGTGCTCGGTGAAAAAAGATTTAGTTATCCCAAGAGTCTTTACGCTACGGAAGATTGCATTCGTTTTGTTACAGCAAATAAGCCTAACGCACTTATTGTAGATTTCTTTGCGGGTTCTGGAACAACGCTCCATGCTGTCAATCTGTTGAATGCTGAGGATGGCGGTCAAAGGCGCTGTATCATCGTTACTAATAATGAGGTTTCAGAGACTGAGGCAAAATCTCTTACGAAACAGGGCTATAAACCGGGTGATGAGGAATGGGAGAAGCTGGGCATTGCGCATTATGTCACTTGGCCGCGTACCGTTTGCTCTATTGAAGGTCGTGATGTGAATGGTAAATCGCTGAAGGGCAACTATATAGGCAGTGAAATTCCCATGTCGGACGGTTTCAAATCAAATGCTGCATATTTCAAGCTCGCATTTCTTGATAAAACCTCCGTCGCACTCGGCAGACAATTCCGTGAACTGCTTCCGGTGCTCTGGATGAAGGGTGGAGCGGTTGGTAAGTGCCCGGCTCTTGAAAATGATAATCTCCCGAACATGCTGATTTTGCCGCAGAACAAGATGGCTGTTCTGGTGGATGAAATATATTATTCTGAGTTCGATGCGGAGTTAAGTCAGCATCCAGAAATCCAGACAGTATTCATTGTAACGGATTCAGAAACAGCATACCGGTCGATGATCCGCACTTACGATGGTAAAGACTGCTATCAGCTTTATAGAGACTATCTGGATAATTTCAGAATTAACACAGGGAGGTAACCATGAGAGTAGAATTATTCCCTTTTCAGAAGAGAGCGCTTGCTGATATCCGCATGAAGACTGCGGAGGCGATGGGCAGTTATCACAGAACACATGCACCGCAGGTGGTTTCTTTCACTGCACCGACTGGCGCTGGAAAGACCATCATCATGTCTGCGTTGATTGAGGCTGTTATTTTCGGCGACGAACAGTATATGGAACAGCCGGATGCAATCATCGTCTGGCTCTCGGATTCGCCTCAGCTGAACGAGCAGTCAAAGCAAAAGATTGACTCCAAGGCTGATAAGATCAAGCTGTCGCAGTGTGTCACGGTTTCGGAGGAATCCTTTGATAAAGAGGTGTTTGAGGATGGTCATGTTTATTTCTTAAATACGCAGAAGCTGTCGGTTACCTCCAAGCTCACGAAAAACGGCGATGGCAGGACTTATACGATCTGGCAGACGCTTGCAAATACTGTCCGGGAAAAGAGCGACCGGTTGTACTTTATCATCGATGAAGCGCACCGTGGCATGCAGGGACGTGAGGCAAGCAAGGCCACCACGATCATGCAGAAGTTCATCAAGGGCAGTGATTCGGATGGCATTCCGCCCATGCCGGTTGTCATTGGCATGTCCGCTACCACGCAGAGATTCAATGCGCTGGTCGAAGGCACATCCTCTACAATTCACAAGTCTATCGTGACGACGGATGAGGTGCGAGCTTCTGGCCTTTTAAAAGATAGGATTGTTATTACCTATCCGGAAGAAGGCACGGTCAATAATGATATGGCCATTTTGCAGGCTGCTGCGGATGACTGGAAGGAAAAGTGGGAGCACTGGACGCAGTATTGCTTTGAGCAGCACTACGCCTATGTAAATCCGATCCTGATCATTCAGGTTTTGAACGGAACCGGTGAGGCTCTGACGGATACCAATCTGGACGACTGTATTGCAAAGATCGAGGAACGTACCGGCTTTAAGCTGGAAAGTGGACAAGTGGTTCATACTTTCGGTGGCACGACGGCCACATTGACCGTCAATGGACTCGATGTGCGTTATGAAGAGCCTTCTAATATCGCCGAGGACAGAAACATCCGCGTGGTATTCTTCAAAGAGAATCTTTCTACTGGCTGGGATTGCCCGCGAGCAGAGACCATGATGTCCTTTAAGCATGCTAACGACGCCACATACATAGCGCAGCTTCTCGGTCGAATGGTAAGAACGCCTATGCAGATGCATATTCGGGTGGACGACGTTTTGAACGACGTGCATCTCTATTTGCCGTACTTCAATGAGGATACCGTCAAGGACGTTGTGGAAGCCTTGCAGAGCACAGAAGGCGGAGATATTCCGACCGATATTTATGGCGAGTCCCTGTCTGGAAAGAAATTTGAAACGCTGACTGTCAAGCCGAAGAAGAAAAAGGAAGAGCAGCAGGCGCCGGGACAGATGACTCTATTCGATGTGTTCTCTGGGCAGAACGCAGGCGAACAGCAGTCTGCCGGAGTAACAGAGCCAGCTGTCGACTCTACTCCGACAGCACAGCCTCAAGTCACTGGCGAAGAAGCAAAACAGGCTGAAACGACAGAGCAAATCCAAACACAGTCGAGCACAGATACAACGACTCCCGCTCAGTCTGCACCGGTTACACCACAACCATCGGACACTGCTGCACAGTCCGATAATGATGCTGCGGGAAGTCAGCAGACGGCTCAAACGGAAACTCCTGAAGAGGAAGATCTGTTTGACCGTGAAGAGGTTATGAAATTTATAAATGATGCAGGTTTGCTTTCCTATAACGTTAGAGCGCTCAGGATCAATGACTACCTGAAATCTCTGTATAGGATGGCACATCTGCTTACGATGTCCAAATTACACCGTGAGGCCATCCGGGAGGTTCAGGATGAGATTGTTGAGATGATTCACAGTTATGCGGAAGGGCTCAAGGCAGACGGGAAATATGACGATCTTATACAGCAGGTCAAGCAGTTCAAACTGGCAACTCAAATTTTTGATGCCTTTGGAGAAACCGTGGACAATTATTCGGTGCATGATATGTTCACGACGACGGATACTGATATCGAGCGGCAATTTCAGATTGCCGACGTAAAGCTCGGTCGAGAAGGCATCGGTATGGCCTATGGAAACAAGTATATGGATATGTCTGATCTGACGGCATTTAAAGTTGACGTTATTCTCTTTGTGGCAGATGAAGAGTGTATGAACCGGTTGCATTCCTATGCGGAGACCCGTTTTCACGGCCTGAATGACGATTATAGAAGATACATTGCCACCATAGAATCAGAGAAAATCCGCAAAGAATATGACAGTATTGTCTCTGATGGTGATTCTGTCAGCAAGCACAATTTCCGCTTGCCAGAAACTATACAGGTTCCTCATGAGGTTGGTGGTAAGGAATACAGAGATCATCTTTTTGTCAGTGAAGCGACTGGAACTGCAAAGCTGAAATTGAACGGATGGGAAGCCGAGCTCATCGAGACGGAGGAGAAGCGCCCGGACTTTGTATGCTGGATTCGTAATCCATCCAGAGGCTCATGGGCACTCTGCATTCCGTATGAAATCGATGGAGAAATCAAGCCGACTTATCCGGACTTCATTGTCGTAAGAAGAGATGAGCGTGTTGGGTATGTAATTGATATCCTTGAGCCTCACAGCCCAGATTTTAAAGATAACCTTGGCAAGGCTAAGGGCTTTGCTGAATACGCACGCCAGAATCCGGGAGTTGGAAGAATTCAGCTCATCCGCATGAGCAAGGATGCAATCGGAAAGAATCAGTTTAAGAGGCTGGATATGTCTAAAACAGCTATTCGTGATAAAGTCTCTCATGCAATAAATACAGACGAACTCGATCACATCTTTGATACGGATGGAGTTATCGAATAAGGAGGCATTCCATTATGGCAAATGAGCTGCAGCCATTGTCGCTGCTCTTTCAAAATAGATTATTCCTGATACCGGACTATCAGCGTGGCTATGCATGGTTGCAGCAACAGTTGGTGGATTTTTGGGATGACCTTGTAAATCTTCAGGCTGACCGCTATCACTATACAGGTCTCCTGTCCCTTAAGCCTCTAAAATGCAAGGAGACCGTCAGTTGGGGCGAGGACTTGTGGCTGGTCGAGAACGGATATAAGCCTTGCCATATAGTCGATGGTCAGCAGCGCATCACCACGTTTGTCATTCTCTTGAACGAGATTGTGGGATTCGTGCGCGGCTTGAATGAGAACAAGGGCAAGTCTGATAAGGAAATCACGCTGGGGTATGAAACAGTCGAAGAGATCGTCTCAAAATACATCTGCCGAAAAAGACCGCCGAATGGAGTAGTAACAACATACCTTTTTGGCTATGAGGTCGATAATCCCAGCGCGGAATACATGAAATATAAGGTGTTCGATGAGCCGTATTCCGGTGCAGTGAATGAGACTTACTATACAAAAAATCTGAAGTTTGCAAAGAACTTTTTTGCAGAGAACATCAGAAAGCTATATGAGGAGTCCGGAGAAGGCGGACTTGAGGCAGTAAATACTCTGTACAAGAAGCTCACCCAGCGCCTGATGTTTAATCTCCATGAAATCGACGATGATTACGATGTGTTTGTAGCTTTCGAGACCATGAACAATCGTGGTAAGAAGCTGACGAATCTTGAATTGTTGAAAAACAGACTAATCTATTTAACCACGCTTTATGATGATGAGGTGTTTGACGAGAAGGACAAGTCTGCCCTCCGTAAGAAGATAAATGACACTTGGAAGGAAGTCTACTATCAGCTTGGCAGGAACAAGAGTGTTCCTCTTTCCGATGATGACCTTTTTGCGTGCCCATTGGATTATCTACTTCAGGTATTCCCGTAAACGTGGCGATGACTACATCAAATTCCTGCTAAGCAAGTTCTCTTCAAAGGGCATATTTGAAAAGGCACCTGTTCTGGTTGAGACAGAGGCCGAGTCGGTTATCAGCGATGATGTCACTGATGCAGACGACACGGAAGTTACTGAAACAGAAGAACAGGAAATCATAGAGGTATCCAAACTCCAGCCAAAAGAAATCGAGGACTATGTCAATAGCCTCAAAGATATGGCGAAGTACTGGTATGGCACCTATTTCCCATTTGAAAGTGCTAATCTTACTCCTGAAGAGCAAAAACGAGTCGATAGGCTTAACCGTATCGGCATCGGACATTTCAGTCCGCTAGTTACTGCGGTCATCAGTCGGCGGGATATTTCTGCAAACAGCAGAGTTAAAATCTTTGAAGCAGTTGAGCGCTTTATCTTTGTTGCATTTCGCTTGGGTAATTTTAATGCATCCTATGGCAGCAGTGATTATTATAGAGCTGCACGTCAGGTGTATGTGAAAGAAACGGATGTTGATGAGCTCTGCAAAGAAATATATGACAGGACAACGAACGATATCGATTTTGCCACGCAGAACTTTGTCACCAGAATTGAGAAATATTTTTCTACAGGGAATGGCTATTACGACTGGAACAGTCTACGATACTTCTTTTATGAATATGAGGCTAAGCTGGCAGAGAAAAATAATATAGATCGTTTCTGCACGTGGTCAATGTTTACAAAGTCCGAGAAGGATAAAGTGTCTATCGAGCATATTCTCCCTCAGACACCGACGAAGTATTACTGGCGTAATATGTACCGGCAGTTTAAGGATTCAGAAATCAAGATGCTTTCCGGCGCACTTGGGAACCTTCTGCCGTTGTCTCAGAGCGTAAACTCGGCTTTGCAGAATGATAGTTTTGAGGATAAGAAGCATTCCAAAACCACAGGACGTCGCGGGTACGAGAATGGATCTCACTCAGAGATAGAGGTATCCAAACTGCAGGATTGGACTGCATTTGAGATATACAGCAGAACTGAAAAGCTCCTCGTTTTCATGCAGGAACGCTGGAACCTGCAATTCGACGAAGAACAGTTGGAAAAGCTGATTGGCATTTCGTTCGTCAAAGATGGACGAGAAATCCCGGAGGAGTTGGAGGAAGTATCGGCAAACGTACCGAAATCCGAGAAAAGTGCAGAAGGCTCCGGAGATGATCAAAAACTGCAATTCTGGACAGCATTCGTAAACTATGCTTATGAGCACGGCAGATCAAGTGATATAGCAAAACAGAAAGCTGCTGGTCGTACATATTACGATGTGCACATAGGCGCGAACGGATATCACTTATTCTTTTCTATTCCCTATGGTAAACGAATCAAGATGGGCATCTACACCTATAATGTGGATACCTATAACCGTCTGAAGGAATTAAAAGACCAGATTGAGGCCGAATTTGATGAGAACCTAAATTGGGAATGCTCAAAATCGACAGGTACAACACGTTCCATCGTTATTGAGGAGAAGGCTGATGTATTCAATCCAGCAGAGCAGCCGAAAATATTTGATTGGATCATCGACCATTTTGACCGGATCACGACAGCATTATCTAATGCCGGAGAGCATCTCAGTATAAGCGGTGATTCCTCTGAAACGAGGTTTGAGATCAGAAAACGTTACTGGACGTATGCCCTAACACAAATCCATGAGGCTCATGGTAATCCCGGCTCTTTCAGCAATGTAAATCCGAGTACGGACAATTGGATAAACGGCTTCTTTGGCATTGGAGGTTTCTACCTCTGCTGTGTTGCGAATTTTGACTCTGCACGTTCAGAGGTCGTATTTGCCAGAGCGGAGAGATCAGAGAATAAAGCAGCGTTTGATGCTCTTTACCAGCATAAGAGCGAGATTGAATCGAAGCTGGGAACGGAGCTTCAGTGGAACCGTGGAGATGATATCAAATCCTCGAAGGTATTTATTCAGCTTGATAATGTGAGCATTGAAAACGAGGATGACTGGCCGCAGATGGCAAAGTTCCATGCAGAATGGTCAAAGAAGTTCTACGATTTGATTGTGCCGTATATAACGGTAGATTGGCAATAGTCCACTCAGGACGAGGAGCACTGATGGCAAATTTAAATTCTGAGAATCCGCACGTTGGACGCAAGTTCCAAGAATTTGTTCAAACGATTCTCAAAGAAAAATATAATACATATTTTGAGCAAGAAGCAGCAATCCCCATCGGCAGACCGCCAAAGGAGCACAAGTTTGATCTTGCCAATGCAGACAGGTCTATCGTGGCTGAATGCAAATGTTATACGTGGACTGATTCCGGGAATGTTCCGAGCGCAAAGTTGATGGGCTTGGACGAGGCTGTATTTTACTTTGGCTTTCTGCCTTCTGGGACAAAGAAGCTGCTTTGTATGAAAAAAGCAGTGTTTCGTGGCAAGCAGGAAACACTGGCTGAGTATTATGTTCGGGCACATGGGCATTTGCTTGAAGATGTCTCTGTAATAGAAATTTCTGATGATGGAACAATCAAGATTGTCAGAGATGGATCATCGATCCCAGCAGAGGCATATTAGGGCTACGACAATGAAATCCCATGCACTTGCGGAGCCGTCAAAGGTTGAGGCGATTTAATGCTTGATAATATGAATGGAGAAAATGCATGGTTTTTAATACATTTATAAAATGTCAGGTTTGCGGAAGTATTACCAGAGTCCGATTACAGGTTGGATGGCAAGAAGAACATCCTATTGTTGTGGCTTGCGGTAAATGTGGTACTTCCTTATCTGGCAGCGTTAAGATAGGACAAGACCGACCGGGGCTAAAGTTTTCTTTTGACAATGCGGATGAAATCCCGGATGCTGAAGCTGATTACATGGTTGAATGCTCTGGTGAATTTCCGACCGTGAAACAAGGCAAAGCAGCGGAGTTGGAAGAAGTCGTCATTACTCCGTTTATCCGCTATATGAATCGTATGAAGACGGATGATTCATATGAGCAGTTCGGAAAAGCGGTATCACAGCTTAAAGCAACAGAAAAGAAATGGAAGAGCTATAAAAGAATCATTGACCTCTTCAGAAGTAATAGTGAATACCTTGTTCAGGAGATACAAAAGGAATTCTCCAGACAATACTTTCAGTGCAGAGATGAGTCTGAGGTATTGAGAGCTGTTCATATGATTGAGGTTCATGGGTTTTATTCTGCACTCAAAAAAGATATCTTGGATAATCTCTCTTTTAGTGCAGGAATTATGAAACTGGACTCTGTTCAGCTGAAGAGCTTAGTAGACTTCTTAAATTCACATGATGGTTATCATTTTGAGGAGCTACAGGATTTGATATATAAGGTCTATGATGATTTTATAAAAATATACCAGCGCCTCATTCCTGCTCTCGCTTTACAGTATTGCAAAGATGATTCTTTTGATTTTGAAGTTGAAGGCTCGACAACAAGTAGCTTTGATAATGTAAAACAGTTCTATTTGGATGTTTATGAAGCCCTTGGTAATTTGCTTGTTATCCCGGTCGCTCTTAATAACATAAAATACAGGGCTGACGCGAATTCGATGAATCCTTTGGAAAAGAATGTATCTTCTTTAGAGGATTATATAAAGCTCACAAAGGCATCAAGGTATCATTTTTGCTTGAACACAGAAGTCTACACCGATTTCTTGGATGTTGTAGTAAATGCAAAACTGAGAAATGCGATTGGACACAATGATGTTGAATATGACGCGGTGAGTCAGGTTATTACTTACATTCCAAATCCAAAAGACAGAACCATAAAGAAAACGGAATACCTTCTCGAATTTGAAAATGAAGCAATGCACATGTTTCAGGCCTTATTGGGTGTTTCAGAATACCTGTATCGACTAAGAGAACTTTCTCTTATGTATGATGACAAAATACCACTTATGGTTCAGGAAAGAGCAAACTGGCCAAAGAAGATAGGACGTAATGATCCATGTCCATGCGGAAGCGGAAAAAAGTACAAATTCTGTCACGGGAAGAATTAAGGTTGAGACGATGGGATTTCATACTTGTTCCGTCAGAGCGAGGTCTTGAAGCGGTCAGCAAAACTGTGTGTTTGCATATTATAGGTAGGCGCAAGTGCATTGACCTGTTTCCGAGAACGCACAAGAGTAAAAATGGGTGTATTTTATGAAAAAAACACGCTTTGATAAATTCCCGCGAACGAACGCGAATTTGGCTACACACTCGACATCAATCTGGAGCAATCGTGCCACGTGGAGTGCGTGGTGGTGATGTCAAGGAAAGATAAATAAAGGTTGAAAGTGGCGTATTTCTTTGCTTCTGACCTGTTCGTCACCCTCCTCGTTTTAGTATATTCTTTTGAGCGTGGGTGTCAAGTTTTATTATACAACAAAAACTCGTTTGGTTTAGCTTTAACCAAACGAGTTTTGTTTTTTACTCCCTGAGATTTTCTTTGAGTTTTACTTTTCGATATTCTTTTGGTGACATACCAATGTATTTATGAAACAGTCTGCTGAAATAAAGCGAATTGGTGTATCCAACCATATTTGCAATTTCAGTAATGGTGTAGTACGTATTTTCTAACAAACTTTGTGCGTTGGAGATTCGCAGCTTTAAGATATATTGCAGCGGACTGGAACCTGTGATTTCTTTAAAGCACTGAATAAACCAACAGTTGCTAAGCCCTCTGGATTCGGAGTACTCCTCAATGCTGATTTCTGTGTTGTAATTCTTACGAAAATAGTGCATCGCAAAAGCAACTTCTTTTTCACTTGTGCTGCTGAATTTCTTTGCACTCATGATTGCACGGCTTATCAAAACAAAAATATTTCGCAGCTGCAAAGAAATCAATTCATCATACCGTGGTCTGCAAAGCTGCAATTCCTGAATCATCTGACCAAATAACCACTGATAATCGGGAGATGTTCCGATATAGAGAATATTATTTTGCAGGTTGATATTGTAATACTTTAAAATTTCTTCTACTTCATTTCCGGTAAAATGCACCCAATAAACATCGGTTTGATCTTCACGATAATAAACATATTCCTGTGGTTGATCCGGCAAATATATAATAATATTTCCGGCTGAAACTGTTTTTTCTTCTCCGTGAATGAAAAAATGTCCTTTTCCGGAGGCAATATATAAAAGCTGATAATCTTTTCTTCCCTTCGGACGATGTGTTACTACTTCAGAACGATTTTTCACACGATAATTTCCACAGCTTGTTACAATCAAAGGTTTCGTATTATCCACTACAGTAGATGTAGAGTTGTTTAAATAGGCAACATTCATAAACATAAAAAGCACCTCCTTGCTTCTATAAATATAGTATATCACACCTGATCACTGGTCACAAGAAAAATCCTAAATTTTGTGCATATATTTTATAATATTGTGTATTTTTTAAGCCGTTTTGTGTGGTATAATAGAATTAAGAAATGAGAGGAAAGAATTAAAAAAAGACGTCTTTCATTGTAATTCCATGCTGAATTCAGTAAAAATTCTTTATGCTCAAAAAAATAATCATCTATTCTGACGATGGCATTATTTCGTTTTTGCAAGATGAAAAGCAGTTCGTATCATTCATCATGGGAAAATTCTGTCCATGTGGGCATACAAACAATGAAAGAAGCTCATTATGAGCAAAGAAAAAACATACTTAAAGTGGTATAACAAAGTCGGTTATGGTTCCGGCGATGTTGCAGGGAACATTGTCTATGCATTGCTGACATCATTCATAATGATCTATCTTACCGATACGATTGGATTAAACGCAGGTGTTATTGGCGTTCTCATTGCTGTATCGAAGATTTTTGATGGAATAACAGACATCATTTTTGGTACGTTGATTGATAAGACACATACGAAAATGGGCAAGGCAAAACCGTGGATGCTTTATGGTTTTATCGGCTGTGCAATTACCTTGATTGGTGTATTTGCAATCCCGATGAACATGGATAATTTTGCTCAGTACGCATGGTTCTTTATCTGCTACACACTTCTTAACAGTGTATTTTATACGGCAAACAACATCGCATATTCTGCTCTGACCGCTCTTGTTACAAAGAACAGCAAGGAAAGAGTTCAGATGGGTTCTTATCGCTTTATCTTCGCATTTGGAACAAGCCTCCTGATTCAGGCTGTTACATTCCAATTTGTTGAAGCAATGGGCGGCGGTGCAAATGGCTGGAGAACAGTCGCAATTATTTATGCGGTTATCGGTCTTATTGTAAATACAATTTCCGCTCTTTCTGTAAAGGAACTTTCTGATAAGGAACTTGCAGACAATGAAACAAAAACAGAAGAAACCAGATACAGTTTTGGAGAAGCATTCAAAATTCTCGTACACAACAAATATTATGTGATGATCACAGTAACCTACATTTTGCAGCAGTTCTATGGTGCGATGATCGGTGTTGGAACATACTATGCAAAATATGTTCTCGCAGATGAGAATATGTTCGGCACGTTTGCGTGGTTTATCAATATTCCTTTGATTATCGCCTTGATCTTCACTCCTACCATCGTACAAAAATGGAATGGTATGTATAAGCTGAACAAATACAGCTACATGGTAGCAACAGTTGGCAGACTTCTGGTAGCAGTTGCCGGATACATGGGAAACATTCCGCTGATGCTTGCATTTACAGCACTTGCAGCACTCGGTCAAGGTCCATGGCAAGGTGATATGAATGCAGTCATCGCATCATGCTCTGAATATAGCTGGCTTACCAAACACAAGCACGTTGATGGAATCATGTACTCCTGCACATCACTTGGTGTAAAAATTGGTGGTGGACTTGGAACGGCAATTGTCGGTCTTTTGCTCGACTTTAGCGGATTCAAGGGCACTTTGACAGTACAGCCTGATTCTGCTATCAATATGCTTCACATTATGTATCTGATCGTTCCGTTTGCACTGGATCTGATCATCACATTTATTCTTTCTAAGATGAATGTTGAAAAGGCAAATGCGGAAATCAAAGAAAAACTTGGAATATCCGAAAATGAAGTTGTGATGGAATCACAGAACTAAAATGGAGGGAACAATATGAAATATACACTCGACTGGCTGACCAATCCGGAAGTGTTTGCAGTCAACAGAATCGCAGCACATTCCGACCACAGAATCTATGCAAACCATTTTGAAGCCGATGCAGACAATTCCTCTCTGATTCAGAATCTGAACGGCACCTGGAAATTTGCGTGGGCAAAGAATCCGTCTGAATGGCAGCAAAAGTTCTATGAAGAAAGCAACAGCACTGACAATTTTGACAACATTCAGGTTCCGGGACACATGGAATTGCAGGGATACGGCAAACCGCAGTACGTCAATACCATTTATCCTTGGGAGGGACAGGAGCATCTCCGTCCGCCGTTTATCTCTGAAAAGGACAACCCTGTCGGCAGCTACGTCAGATATTTTGACTTGAACGATGCTCTGAAAAACAAGCGTGTATTCATTTCTTTTCAGGGTGTGGAAAATGCTGTGTATGTCTGGCTGAACGGCGAATTTATCGGCTACAGCGAGGATTCTTTTACACCGTCTGAATTTGAACTGACACCATATATCCGTGAAAAGAACAACAAACTTGCTGTTGCAGTGTTCAAAAGAAGTTCTGCAAGCTGGCTGGAAGATCAGGATTTCTGGAGATTCTCCGGCATTTTCCGTGACGTATTCCTTTATGCGGCACCGTATGCCCATGTTCGTGATATGAGAGTGATTGCAGATTATGACGGTACAAATGGTATCTTCTCTGCAACGCTGGATATTGCGGGCAAGTGTTCTGTGAAATCGATCTTGACAGATGAAAATGGAACGGTCATTGCAGAATCCAATGAAAAGGAATCTGTAAACTTGACAATTGAAAATAGCAAGCCTTGGAGTGCCGAAATACCGAATCTCTACACGTTTACAGTGATTCTGACAGACGAAAGCGGAAATGAAATCGAGGTCAGCAGAACCAAGGTTGGATTCCGCCGATTTGAACTGAAAAACGGAATCATGTGCCTGAATGGAAAACGTATTATTTTCAAAGGTATCAATCGACACGAATTTGATGCGAAAACAGGCAGAGCAATCACAAAGGAAGATATGCTGTTTGACATCCGGTTCATGAAGAAAAACAATATCAATGCAGTTCGTACCTGTCATTATCCGAACAATTCTCTTTGGTATCAGCTTTGCGATGCATACGGCATTTATCTGATTGATGAAACCAATCTGGAAACACACGGTACATGGCAGAAGCTTGGTGCAACAGATCCGTCTTGGAATGTGCCGGGTTCACTTCCGGAATGGAAAGAAGCTGTGCTGGACAGAGCAAAATCAATGTACGAACGGGACAAGAATCACGCAAGCGTTCTCATCTGGTCTTGCGGAAACGAATCCTACTGCGGAGAAGATATTGCTGCAATGTCGGAATATTTCAGAAGCGCAGACCCGACAAGACTGGTGCACTATGAGGGTGTTACAAGAGTTCCGGACAATCAGTATGATTTCATCACGGATATGGAAAGCCGTATGTACGCAAAACCGCAGGAAGTGGAAGAATACCTGAAACAGAACAGCGGCAGACCGTATATTAGTTGTGAGTATATGCACGCTATGGGCAATTCTCTTGGCGGTTTGAGCCTTTACACTGACCTTGAGGACAAATATGAGGCTTATCAGGGTGGTTTCATCTGGGACTACATCGATCAGGCAATCGAAACCCAAAATGACGACGGGAAAACAGTTCTGGCTTATGGCGGAGATTTTGAGGACAGACCAAGCGATTACGGATTCTGCACCAACGGTGTGATCTATGCTGACAGAACCTACTCTCCAAAGGTTCAGGAAATGAAGGCTCTTTACTCCAACATCAGAATGTCTATTCAAAACGGAATGCTTACCGTAGAAAATCGAAATCTCTTTGCAGATACAAACAACTTGTCCTTTGTTGTACGATTGGAAAAGAACGGCGTTGTTCTGAAATCCGATACATTTTCTCTGAATGTTCCTGCCGGAGAAAGCAAGACAAAGAAACTGACACTTCACAAAATAGACAGTGTAGGAGAATATGTTTATCATGTTTCCGCCGTTACCGCAGATCAGACACTATGGGCAGATGCAGGGCACGAAATTGCCTTTGCTCAGGAAGTGTTTGAAGTGAAAGATAATCAGATTCCGGAAACCACATTGCAAAAGCCAACGATTGTATACAGCGATGTTATCATTGGCGTTCACGGAGAAAACTTCTCCATGATGTTCGACAAAAAAGAGGGCAGCATCAGTTCTCTGAAATACAATGATTATGAATATATCACACGCACACCAAAGGTCAGCTTCTGGAGAGCGATGACAGACAATGACACCGGTGCTTCCGAGCCGTACAATCTTGCACAGTGGTATGTCGCAGGCAAATTTGCAAAGTATAAAACCGTTTCATGGCTGGAACAGGAAGATGCTCTGAAAATCACATTCACATATCAGGCTGCCTGCATTCCGACTTTTGAGTTTACTGTAACCTATACCGCACACTTTGACGGAAAGCTGGGCGTAAGTGTAAATTATGCAGGAGTAAGCGGTATGTCCGATATGCCGATTCTTGCATTGGACTTCAAGATGAAAAAACAGCTTTGCAATTTTCAGTATTACGGACTCGGCCCTGATGAAAATTACAGCGACCGATGCAAAGGAGCAAGACTGGGATTATGGAAATCTACGGCAAAAGAAAATCTCTCCGGCTATCTCAATCCGCAGGAATGCGGCAATCGTACCGGTGTAAGAACGCTCTCTGTCCATGATGATATGCAACATGGTCTGACGTTCCAAAAGGCATCTGCTCCGTTTGAAATGAACGTACTGCCATACAGTGCCTATGAACTCGAAAATGCAATGCATCCGGATGAACTTCCAAGTGTTCGCTACACATGGGTCAGAATCGCTGCAAAGCAAATGGGTGTCGGCGGCGATGATTCCTGGGGTGCACCGGTGCATGAGGAGTACAGAATCCATGCAGATCAGCCGATGAAATTGGAATTTGTAATTATGCCCTTAAGATCGTAAGAAGAAAGGGAAGCAATGAAAATACAGGATTTTCAAGACAATGTTACTTGTGGTGGATTTGATAATATCTTCGCAAATATTTATAAGCCACAGGATATAGAAAGTCAGGAATCACGATATATGAGTGCTGTGGAGAAATTCACAGCACTGTATCCGAATAGAAATGATATACACGTTTATTCTGCTCCGGGTAGAACAGAAATCGGCGGTAATCATACCGATCATCAACATGGCTGTGTCATTGCAGGAGCAGTTGACTTAGATGTTATCGGTGTTGTAGCATTTCATGATGAAAACATCATCAGAATTAAATCAGAGGGATACGATGAATTTGCAGTTTCACTGGACGATTTGGATGTTCATATCGGTGAAAAAGGTTCTTCTGAAATTGTCAGAGGGATTGCAGCTCGCTTTAAGGATTTAGGTGTAGAAATTTCCGGATTTGATATGTATACAACTTCAAATGTACTTGGTGGAAGCGGTATTTCTTCTTCTGCTGCATTTGAAACATTGATTGCAACGGCAATTGACAGCTATTACAATAACAATCAGATTGGTGCAGTAGAAATCGCAAAAATCGGACAATATGCAGAAAACTTTTATTTTGGCAAGAAAAGCGGATTGATGGATGCACGGCTTGCCGTCCGTGAGGAAAAGGAACGCTCTGCCATTGATAAGGTGAAAGCCGCCTACGGTGAGAAATACGATCCGATGATGATGCACGACAGCAAGCGTGACGTGGCAGATCTGCTCCACGAGGAAACGGAAGTACGATCCGTACGGGAATTTCTGCGGCATGAACAGCAACAGCAGGCGCAGCAGAAACAGAATAAGAAGAAAAGTAGAGACAGTTGGGAGCGCTAAAATTTCAACGGGAGTGCTTTTTAACCGATGCACTCCTTCTTTTTACGTTAATTCGTGAAAATGGTAGAAATTTTTACATTCTTGTGCTATAATTATTATGTATTTTTATATGTAAGGGCGTATTATGATGAGCGAGAATCTTTTGTCCGTATTCAAAAAAGAATTAGGATATGTTAATGACACGAATCAATATGTAGAACTATCAATTAGAATTACAGAAAAAGAGCATAGTTTGGATTTAAGGAACAATTTGCAAGGCTTAGCCCAAAGCGTAAATCTGAATGTGTCTACTCTTACAGAAGACTATATGTGTAGGATTAGCAAGAGTTATATTGTGAACATACATTCATGTCTTGAGAATTTTCTCAAATCATTTAAACATCTTCCCGGTTCTCCCACCAATATCACAGAAATTAAAAAAACGAGTGAAGACGATTGGTTGGAATGGACACTGAACATGGCCTTTTCAAGTATAGAAAACGATATTAAAAATGATATCGGTATTTGTGAATACTATCGTTTGGTTCGAAATTGCATAGTTCATAGTGGAGAATCCTCATCCACACTAAAAAGTAAACGAGCTTTAATAAAAACGACAGACAATCCGAGGTTGAACGCCCCCAATGGTTTGGATTCTCTCACATTTGATGACCAAGTTTTATTTTCAAGAGCAGCCTATAATGTTGCAAAGTACATTTTTAATAATAGTCAGTATGATGTAAACGCTATAATTGAAGCCAATAGAGAAATCTTGAATGATTTAATTATGCCTTTTCAAGAGCCGGGATCTCGCTCAAGAGCAACCAAGAAAGTAAAATATTTTATTGGTTTATCATATCCAGAATTGAAAGATGTGAATTGGGAGAGTGTTGTATCTACATTGCTCAATTGATTAGTAAAAATGGGGCATTCGCTTAACGGTAAAGCATCCCCCTTCATAAGCACATCTCGTGCTTTGAGGGGTGTTTATGAAGGGGAAGATCGAGGTTCGAATCCTCGGTGCCTCACCATTTTTGCGTGAGTTTTTCGGAAGGAGGATAATGAAATGCCGGATAACAATTTACATAGCATTAATAAACTGCAAGATGACATAAAAGCAGCAAAGTGGTTGTCTGTATTTTTGCCCAAGAAAAAACGTCAACAGATAAAGGAGTTAGAAACCTCTTTGGCTAATATGATTCATTTGATTGAATCTTTTAACAAATACTTTTCAGATGCAGGTTGGTGTGCATATGACTCTATGAATATGCCGCTTATGGAGAATGCAGTTAAAGCATATGAAGCGGGCGGGATTGATGCCGGTGAACAGGTACTAATTCAATACTATCAAACTGATGTAAAAGATATTATGCATTGGTTGAAAAATAAAGCCAAACCCTTTAGGGAACGATATGAATTAATTAAATGCGCATTTGACGATCATTTTGCTGAACGCTATCATACGAGTGTCCCTCTGTTTCTAATCATAATCGATGGTGCAGTTAATGATTACACTAAAAGCAAAGGTTTCTTTGCAGAAGGAACCGATGTTTCCGCATGGGATTGCTTGGTGGGCTGTGGCGATGGGCTAACAAAAATAAAAGACATATTTAAAAAGGGCAGAAACAAAACAAACCACGACGAAATTCGATTGCCGTATCGTAATGGCATTTTGCACGGTCGAGATCTAAATTATGCTAACAAGTATGTCTCTTGTAAATGTATATCGTTAATGTTTGCTTTAGCTGATTGGATGAATATGAAAGACAGCGAAAATACTCGAAAGCAAAAATTTGAAAAAGAGTGTAATCCGCCGCCTATTTCAGAATCATTGAAAAAGATAAAGCAAAATGCAATCGACAGGCAAGAAATACAGAAATGGGTCAAGCGAGATATTAAAATCGGAGAAACTATCTCCGCAACTCCAACAATCGAGGAATGCAAGGATTTCCCATATCTATTACCGCTAATTAGCGCATTTAATGCTTGGAGCACCCGTAATTATGGTTCATTATCTGTTTGGTTCAAAAATGTTTTCTCATATGAATCTTCTGACAAAAAACGAGCAGGAGAATGTAGAAAACTTTTTGATCACAAAAATCTGATTTCTTATGAATTGGAAGAAATAGAAGAACGTGCTCTTGCTCTAACTAAAATTGTTGTATTGGTGAAATGGAAAAGTAATGACATCGTTCATACTGAACACTTTGAATTTGGTTGCTCATATCAACAAGAAGACGGAAACGTGGGATATCCTTGGAAAAACAACGGAGCTTGGATTCTTATACCGTGGAAAATACAAGGATTGTATAAATGACTGGTTTGACTGTCAAAGAGGAAGAAGGAATATACAAGTATCGGTTGGATGGAGCGTCCTCTTATCTCCCGCCACTACTCTCTTTCCTTTATAAATTATAAAAATTTTCATAAAACTACCTATCCAAACTGATTTTGATGCACTATAAGGGTGTAATCATGATTGCGTCCCAAAAGAAAGGAGGAGAAAAACTTGGACGAGAACAAAATTATCCCGTACATCGAACCGATATTTCGTTTCTGTTATAAGCGTTTATCCAACCGCTACGATGCCGAGGATCTTGCGAGTGAGATCATTTGTCATATCCTTGAAGGAATGAACAAATATCAAATCGAATCGCTTGATGCATGGGTTTGGCGTATTGCTCATAACCGCTATGCCCGGTTTATTGACAATCGGAATAAAAATCAAATCGTATTGTCATGCGAAGATGAACTTTTTGACATTGCTGATTATTCCAATGTCGATGAGGACAACACACAGGAGCAATATGAAACGGTGTTTCGCTATTTGCACACGTTATCTTCCGAGTACAAAAATATTTTTGTGGACTACTATATTGGCAAATTGTCACTCAGAAGTCTTGCCGAAAAGTATTCTCTCCCCGAAACCACAATCAAATGGCGACTGAACGTAGGACGCCAAAAAATCAGAGATAGGATAGGAGAAGATAAAATGGATAAGGTCTATCAGAGAATTAATTGGAATACCGGAACTTGTAACGGTAATATGGATTCCGACGCATATCTTCATACACAGATTTCCCGTGCTATTTGCCTCGCAGCTTATGAAAAGCCTTTGACAGTAGAGGAGATCAGTATCAGTACGGGTATTCCTACAATGTATATAGAGGATGAACTCCCCCGCCTTGAATATGGGGATGCTATCTGTAAGGTGGGTAACAAATATGTAACCAATTTTATTATCTTTCGATTGAAAGACAGAAAGCAGACCGAAGACGTTTCAGCATTGGTAGTCAGTATGCTTGCGGACAAATTCGAAGTTATACTAAGAGAAGCGGAAAATAAAATCAGCGCGTTAGATTTTTACGGCAATGATTTCGGCATAGGAAGACTTGGATATATCGTCGTTCCGTATCTGCTCAGGCATAAAATCAGCGATGTAAAAAACAACCGCTTGAAGCTTGAAAACGGTCCGTATCCGCCGAGAAAAGACGGGGGCTACGGTTGGTTTATCGTAGAAGAAACGGTCGATGAATCGGAAAACTGTGCAGAGTATAATTCCGGATGCATGTTGCAGGAGACGACAGCGGCAGCGAGTACAAAGTTCCGTCGCATATCTATTACTATTGGATCAGTAAGTATTTTGATTACAACATTTACCATAACAAAGGGATGCGCTGGATGTGTGCAAATGGCATACCACAGAACAGTGTAAACGGTGTTGTGTCCAAAGAAGCTCTTTCCGAAGAAGATGCCGCACATCTTATCGAAACAAATCTGCTTATAAAGTCAGAGGCAGGCTTTAGCTTAAACTTCCCGCACTTTACCGCAGAGCAGTTTGGAAAATTTGTTTCACTGTTTGAGATGACTGATAAAAAGCTCAATGATCTCCTTGCGGAGTGGATCGTAACTGTGCGCAATAATTTTGAAAATTTCGTTCCGAAACACCTACACGATCAGATCAATCAGTGGGTTAGCTGTTATCTGCATCAGATCATTGGATATATTACAGATGAGCTGATTCGCCGTGGTATCCTGCGTAAACCCGACAATGAAAAGCCCTTAACCGATGGCGTATTCATCGTTGAAGGAAAGTACATCAATCCCTAAATAAGTTTACTGCCGAGCATAACTATACTGGTTACGCTCGGCGGCATTAGCATATTATTGAAGGCTACTATTCTCTCAATTCTGTTTGGATGATATGTATTTGAATCATTTTTATGAAATCGTGCTTTTTTGCATAAAAACCCCTTGACAAATTCCATCTCAAGATTGGTTCATGCAGTATTATCCTTATGGATATTATAATGAACACTGCATCGTCTTTAATAAACAGCATATTCCTATGACAATCAATGCACAGGTATTCAATAAACTGTTTGACTTTGTTGAGCAATTTCCACACTATTTTATCGGTTCAAATGCAGACCTTATTTTTGGCAGAAACAATACATCGATGGGCATTGTTTGGTTATGCCTTGGTTCAACATTTCTTTGTCCGGCTCCTTTGTATTTGAAAAAGAACAAAGAGAATGATGAATGATTAATCTCAGTGTTTTGTATGCTGTTGCATATACTCTTACGCTAAAGAATGCGGCTCGTGAAAGGAGTTTACAATGATAATTTACTGTATGAGTGATATCCACGGTTGCCTTGCGGAATTTGAGGACGCACTTTCACTTGTTCTCGATGATATAGAACAGGGCAAGGCGAAGCTCGTTCTTCTCGGCGATTATATTCACGGCGGTCCGGATAACCGTGGTGTTCTGGACAGGATAATGAAGCTCCGGGAACGTTTCGGTTCGGACAGAATTATTGCTCTGCTCGGCAACCACGATGAATGGGTAGTCAACGGATCGTCAACCATAAGCAACAATTCTGTATATGCCCGTATAGAAGAGTGGGAGGATGAGAGCGATGATGATGAGTATATCAACTGGCTCTCTTCCCTTCCGCTGTATTATGTGGAGGGAAACACGATTTTCGTTCACGCCGGTATTGATGAAGAAGCGGGTGATATGTGGGAATGGGAAACATCAGAAGATGTATTCACCTCAAAATATCCCGCTGAAACCGGCAAAATCGAGGGGCTTGATATGAAAGTAGTCGCAGGTCATGTCGGCACCGCCGAAATATCCGGCGACAAGTTCTTCCACGACATTTATTTCGACGGAGAATCTCACTATTACATAGACGGCACTGTTCTCGACAGCAGAGTTATTCCGATACTTATGGTTGATACGGAAAACGATAAGTATTATCAGGTGACAGACTCGGGAAAACGGCTGATTGAACCTTACGAAGAATAAGGCTTAAGAAACGGGCGAATAAAGGGGCGTGGGGCTGTGAAATAGAGATGTGGCTTGAAAATGATGTATCATACAGCACAGAAAGTCGGAATCCCGATTATGAAGACCCTTACCGGTCTGAATCGTCAATGGCTATTGAAGACGGTTTTATCTACTTCTATGATTGTGACGGTATCAGTCCCTTAGAACTCAGCAACAAATATTGTTGGTTCAAAGCAAGAAAAGTCAAATACCACATTATACCAGACTAAAATAATAGCAAATCCCTCCGGGCACAAAAGTCCGGAGGGATTTTCACTGTAAGGTATATATTGATTTAACTTGCTGTCTTATGCGGTGGCTGTCTGACCGCCGTTCATATCGGGAGGATTGCCTCCGGCAAAGCCGCCATGATTATTACCGCCGGGACGGTTACCTCCGCCAAATCCGCCGTTTCCTCCGTGCTGACCTCCGCCGAAGCCGCCGCCCATTCCGCTGCCGTAGATGCAGCCGGACATGGTGATATCCTGCGTGCTGTCGCCTACTGTAAGTGTGTATGTTCCGTCAGAAGTAATATCCGGAGTGCTTATTACTACGGTCTGGAACGATACAGTGGGTGTAAACTCTGCAATTACGTTTCCGCTTGAATCGGTGAGCTTTACTGCTGTTCCTGCACTTGCGTTACCTGTGCTTGCAAGTATTGAGCCTTGCGTTGACTCCGAGCCGAAGTTCATAGCCATACCGCTTGAGCCTGCCATAATTACCGTACCGCCTGTTATCACAGCGTTATTTTCATAATCAAGCGAGCCGTTACCATTGCTTGTAGGACCGTATACATAAACCGTACCGCCCGATATTTCAATATCACCGTTCGAGTCAAGTCCGTCGCCGCTTGCATTGACGTGTATTTCGCCGCCTGTTATGGTGATTTTAGCTTTGCTGTCGGCTGAGAATGAGTCGGGGCCGAAGCCTCCGCCCACGCCCTGATTGTCGCCGCCTGCGGCATTGATTCCATCGTCCGATGACGTAAGTGTTACCTTGCCGCCGCTGACCGTTACCGTCTGACCTTCAAGACCTTCATAGCATTTTGCGATGTTTATCTCGCCGCCGCTGACAACCGTGTTGTTGCCGGAGTGAATGCCGTCGTCGCCTGTGCTTATGTCAAGCGTACCGCCCGATACCGTAACGTCTGCGCTGCTGTGGATTGCGTCGTCAAGCGTATCAATATCAAACGTACCGCCCGATATTGTCAGCACGCCGTCAGCCTTTATACCCTTATATGACTCGGTGCTGTCGCCTGTTGTCTTTTCAGACGAACCGCCTCCTGCCTTAAAGGTGAATGTTCCGTCCTTTATTTCAACCGTACCCGATGCATCAATGCAGTCCTTGCCGCTTGTGATGTTCAGCGTACCGCCGGAAATATATACATATCCCTTTTCGGTCTCATCTGTGTTTTCGCTGTGTATTCCGTCCGTTCCGGATGTAACGGTAATATTACCGCCTGCGATTCTTACGCTGTCCTTGCCCGAAAGACCCTGTGATGCGGAAGTGATATTATATGTTCCGCCCGTTATCTTGAGGTCGTCCTTTGTTACAATGCCGTGCTTGCTTTCGCACTTTACGTTCAGAGTGCCGCTGCCGTTGAAGGTTATATCCGATTTTGAGAATATCGCACCGTCAACGTTTGTTGCTTCATCTGATGAAGCAAATTCGCCCATGCTTGAAAGCGTGTTTTCTGTTCCCTTTACCGTTGTTATAAATACCTTGTCGGCATTTATAATATAAAGCGCCGCACTTCCCTCTTTAGTGATGCTTGCGTTGTCAAGCACAAGCTGTACCTTGTCGCTGTCGCCGGCATTTACGATTATCTGACCCGTGAATGTTCCGCTGAATTTATATGTTCCGGCTTTGGTTATTGTGACCGAGCCGTCTGCAACTGTTACAGAACTGTCCGAACAGCTTGCCGTACTGTCGCTGAGAGTTATATCTGTGCATTCCGAGTAATCGCCCGACAGATCACGGTCAGAGAACATATCGTCCGCTGTAAGCTGTTTATCGCTGTCAGAACCGCTGTCAGAAGTCTTGCTGTCCGATGCCGAACTTATATCTGTTGCTGAAGAAGCGCTGTCAGAGCTGACGGTCGTACTGCTTTCAGCCTTTGATGCCTGTGAATCCGATGATGTGTTGTTATCGCACGATGTAAAGCATGAAACTATAAGCGCTGCAGCAATTGTTACAGCTAAGATTTTCTTTTTCATAAAATTACCGCCTTTCGTATCATAACGTTTTTCAGAGCTGTTCTCTGCCGTCTGTACTTTGAGAAGTTATGTTAATTTCAAGATTGCCGTTTCTGCATCTCAGCTCGTCTATCATCTGCTTTTCACAGCCTGCCTTGCCGAGCGTGATGTTATAGGTCAGCTTGTTGAGGCTGCCGAGATTCGTTGTTTTTACCTGAATCATTTTGTACTGTGATAAGTATTCTACAAATATATCGTCAAATATTCCCGCATATTCAAGGTCCTCCGGAACAGTTATATGCAGTACCCTGTCAAGCTCGTTTTTCTTTGATTCTCCGAAAGGGGTAGCGGTAAGCACTATGTTTGCAACTCCCATTATCACCGCAAAGATAAGAGCGTACAGCGGATAGCCCATTCCGCACGCAAGTCCTACCGCCATTGCAAGAAATATTGAGCCTATTTCTTTTGCCGTACCAGGTACAGAACGGAATCTTACAAGAGAAAAGGTTCCCGCTACCGCAACGCCTGCGCCTATCGAACCGCTCACCATCATAATCACTATGCTGACTATCGCAGGAAGTGTGGCAAGAGTGATAACAAAGCTCTTTGTGTATTTGTTTTTGTACATATACATAAAAGCCATCGCTATTCCGAGTACCAGCGCCGAGCCTACGCCGATAAGAAAGCCGCCCAGTGTTATATCAGCCGTACTGCTGAAAATTCCTTGTATTACCGTATCAAACATTTACCGTTACCTCACTTTTTACCTTTTTCGTTCTTATGCCCATGCTTCGTCTGAGCATTGTCATATATGCCATTCCGTATTTTGAAAACGATGTCTGCTTTATACCGCCCTGTGCAAGAAGCTCTGCCAGCCATAAAGGCATCGAGCCTGCCGCTTTTATTTCCATCAGCGAATATCCTATGTCAAGAATCTGCTCACCGTACGGCTCGACTTTAAGGTTGATATCTTCCGTTCTCCAACTTATGTTGCGGTCAAACGTAATTCTTAAATCCGGATCATCCGCTCCGAAATATGCCGTTCTGTCGTAGCAAAGATAGACAGCAGGGAAAATGTCCCCGTAAAAGTCAAGAAAATAGTTGATCTCCTTTGCTATCTGGCTGTTTTCGGGAAATCTTTCGCCGTTTTCGAGAATCTCCTGCGCTTCATCGCAGTTGAGCGATATACGGCGCTTGTAGACGATGCCCTTGTATTTTTTCTTCAGCTCAAGGAAAACCTTTTCATCCTTTGACGCAGTACCGTAGCTGCGAAGCCTTAGCTTCTCCTTATAAACGGGCTTTTCAAGCGATCTTCTTATAAGCCTGAAGTCAGGAGTATCATAATAGATGTTGCATATCGTGCTTTCGCCGTGTTCGTCGGGAATCATATACCGTGCGAATTCGCTTTCGATAAACTCCCTTTGCTCAGCGCTCACAAGATATTTAAGCTCGTGACGTTTAAAAATGCTTTTATCCATTTATCTCATTCCTTTCGGTTTTTTCGGTGTTGTTCTTTGTCTGTGCTGTAATGATAACTCTTTTGCCTTAAAGAAACCTTAGAGAGTTTTACAAAAACTTTACAAAACGGTGAAAGTATTGTGAAATCGTCATTTTAATGCGAAATTACGGCTGTGACATTTTTGCATATGTTTCAAGGCTCTTGATTTTTCGCTTGAATTATGAGATAATATAGAATAGGAAAGTTTATCCGCACCGCCGCAGACGGTTCGGAACGGGAAATAAAACGACAGATAAAGAAAAGAGAAATATGGCACAGTTTTTAAATTTCAAGGGAGATTATAATGGACTCAGCGAAAAGAAAGCCTCTGATAATCTCAATATGTACGGAAATAATATTTTTACAGAAACCGAAGACAAGAGCTTCAAGTCATATCACTACCTGCTTGACCCCACGGCAGTTCTGCTGTTGATTTCAGGCTTACTTCAGATATTTACATTGTCGCAGTATGTCACAGGCATAATGTGCATAATAATGGCGATAGCACAGACAGTTACGCTTTGTGTGATATGTCAGAAAAATAACGAAAATATCCGTAACCGTACCCTGTCCGCAAAGATGAAATACAGAGTGGTGCGTGACGAGATATTACAGCTTATTCCGGCGGCGGGTCTTGTTCCGGATGATATAATAATTGTTCAGGGAGGAGAAATAGTTCCTGCGGACGCACATATACTTGAGTATGTCGGACTTACCGTTGACGAGAGCAGATTTACAGGCGACAATACCCCTGTGCAAAAGCATGACGGAGCGGACCCGAAGGCGACCGGACTTAAGAAAAGCTGTATATATGCAGGTACAAGAGTGCTTAACGGCTCTGCTGTAGCGAGAGTAGTGGCAACGGGTGAAGATACATACAGAGCAAGACAAGGTGAAAAGCACGGAAAAGCGGCAGATCCGAATTTCTCACGCTATGAGAAAACCTGCGTCAAGCTGAGGCTTCCGCTTGCGGTAGCGGCAATACTGCTTTGTGTTATCGGCACTCTGTCACAGATTTTAACAGGAAGAACAGACAATGTAACAGGCGTTATCGTAAGCGCTTGCGGTTGGCTTATATGTATGTTTATGCCGTTTGTAGAGCTGTATATAAGAATGTACAATATGAATTTTGTACGCCGTGCCGAGCTAAAGGGGGCTGTCATAAAAAATCTTACCGTTCCCGAAAAGCTCAACAGCCTGTCCGTGCTTGTCATTGATAAATCCGCTGTTGTAGCACCTAATACACTTGAGGTTGCAGGAATATACAGCAAGGATACAGACCTTATGACAACGGTAACGGTGCTTGCGTGCGATAAGGATGAACCGACGCTTGCAGAGCAGGCATTCCTGCTTAATGCAGCTCTGGGCGGAACCGATGTGGCAACGGTAAAAAGAAACGAACTTACAGCACAGTTCCCTTATAATGATGCCGACAGAATAGGCGGAAATATCTATAATATGGGCGGAACTCATCTTGTGTGCGTAAAGGGCGCTGTAGAAAAGGTGACAGGCCTTTGCAATATGAGCCCTGAAGAAATGTTCAGAATAACCGCTCGTGCGGCGGCTCTTGCAAAACGTGGACTTGAAGTGTGGACGGTTGCATATTATATAATACCTGAGGGCGAAGAAATACCCAAGAGTCTTTACGCAGTGCAATATAATTATATGGGGCTTGTTTCTTTTATGAATGCGACAAGAGATATGATACCTCTTGCATTGCAGGGCTGCAAAAGAGCGGGAGTAAGGCTTGTGCTGACTTCCTCTGACAGCCCCGAAACAGCAAGCTCAATGGGCAAAAAAATAGGACTTTCCGACGCAGGAATGATTTCCGGAGATGAAATAGCAGAAAGCACTGTAACGGGAGAACCGCTTGATTATAAGAAGGCTGAGATATTCTGCCGTGTAAATGCGGCTCAGCGTGTGGATATTATAGAAAAGCTGAAGGAAGCGGGCGAAACAGTAGCAACTGTGGGTTACAGCGACAGCGATTACGACCTTGTCGCCCATGCGGATCTCGGCATAACATCGCTCGAAAATACGACAGGAAGCGTTTATGAGGCGAGCGGGCTTATCGTCCGTGACGATAATTTCTCATCAGTCGTTGAAATGATAAAAGAGGCAAGACAGCTTCACAGAAACATCAAACGCTGTATATTTATTCTCCTGTCAACGCTTATAGCTTTTGCCTGCACTTCTCTTGCCGATATGATAACGGGATACGGTATAATTACCCCTATGCTTGCGGCTGTTCTTACAGCGGCAGTGATACCTCTTTGCTGTACCGGCTTCAGAAACGTAAAATCGGATATTAAGGGTAATATGACCCCGTCGGGCTTCATTTCGCAGGGAAAGCCGGATAAGAAATTCTTTATAAGAAGTGCTGTTTGCGGACTTATCTGCGGTGCAATATCCGCTCTGTTCCTCACTCTTGCAGGAGGGGTTATGTCAGCACAGCAGGTTTCATCGGTAATGCTTACACTTCTCACGGTTATGACAGGCGCAATGTGCCTTGTTGTCACAGACAAACGTACAGGAGCATTCAAAAACGGAGCAATACCGAAATATATGACGGTTACAGCAGCGGTTACATCGGCAGCATCGGTGCTGTTGCCGTATATTCCGTTTATAAACTTGCTGTTTGGCTTTGCGGTGCCGAATCCGCTTGCAAGCATAGCAGCAGTGCTTGCAGGAGTCGCTCTTCCCGCAGGGCTTCAGATAAAGAAATACCTCAACAAATAAGAACATAAGTAAGGAGTAAATATGATCTCACATCTACTGAATATCGTTTACGGTATCGTATTCGGCGTGGCAAATATTATACCGGGTGTAAGCGGCGGAACTATGATGGTGGTTTTCGGCGTGTATGACAAGGTGGTAGACGTGCTGACGTTGAAATTGTCGGCTATCAAAAAGAACATCAGATTCATCGTCTTTTTCGGAATCGGCGCCGTTATCGGTATACTCGGCTTTTCGTTTGTGATAACATGGCTGTTTGACAACTTCCCTGTGGCAACGAATATGTTCTTTATGGGACTTATCATCGGCAGTATCCCGCTTATTTACAGGAATATGACCGTCGGCGGCAGAAAAATCACGCCGAAATGCCTTTTTGCATTCATCCCCGCACTTGCGCTGGTGGTAGGAATGACTTATATAAATAAGCTTCCCCAGAACGAGAGCTTCACTGTCAATGCTGTTCATAACGCTACCGACTGCACGGTGACTATCACAAACAACGGCTCTTATGATATTAAATCAAACTGGCAGTTAAAGGTCAACGGCAAGGTAGAAGGAGAACTTACCGGCTGTGTTGTAAAGAAATCCTCAGCCGATACTACCGTCCTCACAGGAACGGAAAACAGCGCTATCGCAAAGGGTGGAAGCATTACGCTCACTCTCCCCGAAAGCACGGATATTGATTCAATACAGACCGACAGCTTCACCTATACCTATAAGATGAATCCTGTGCTGTTCATAACGCTTCTGCTCGGAGTTACCGTGGCGGCTGTAGCTATGATAATCCCCGGTGTCAGCGGTTCGTTTGTAATGGTACTGCTCGGTTTATACACCACGGTCATCAGTGCTATCAAGAGCCTTGACTTTATGATACTGATACCGACAGCTATCGGTGTGTTTATCGGCATTGTATTCGGTGCAAAGCTGATTTCGGCGCTTATGAAACGCTATTCTCTGCTTGTTTACAGTGCAATTATGGGACTTGTAATAGGCTCGCTGTATGCTGTGTTCCCTGACGGCTTCGGCTTCAACCTTGAAACGCTCGCAGGTGCAGCAGCCCTTATTGTAGGCGGAGCGATAGCTGTGCTTGTAGGAAAGAATACAGAAGTAGAACAGCAGTAATGCTGTCAAAAGAACAGAAATATATCCGTCGGCTCAAAAACGGTCGGCGGATATTTGTTTTACCTCGTTTTGCTTTTGCACGAGGTTGACCTGTAGGCAAAATCGGGGTATAATATAATAAAAAACTGTGAGGTAATAATGGAGTACTTTTACAACCTTTTGTTCTATTTTGCAATATACTCGTTTGCCGGCTGGTGCGGAGAGGTTGTCTTTGCAACTGTGCGCCACGGAAAGTTTGTAAACCGTGGAATGCTGCACGGCGCTTATTGTCCTATATACGGCTTCGGGCTGATAACGGTTATCGTCTGCCTTACACCGATTAAAGATTCATGGCTTCTGCTTTTTGCCGGCTCTGCCGTTCTTACGACCGTACTTGAATTTATAACGGGCTTTGTGCTTGATAAGCTATTCGGCAGACGCTGGTGGGACTACAGCGACAAGAAGTTCAACATCGGCGGTTACATCTGTCCGCAGTTCACGGTTGTGTGGGGGCTTGCCTGCCTGCTTATAATGAAGGTGGTACAGCCTGCGATAGCTTTTGCCGTAGGGCTTATCTGGAAGCCTGTCGGCATAGCGGCACTGTGCCTGTTCTATGCGGCAATAATAACAGACGTTATACTGACCTTCCCCGAAGTAAAGAAGCTGAGAAACGAAATAAGGCTTATAGACGACCTTGAAAAACAGCTTACCGCCGTATCCGACGCTATCGGTTCAGATCTGTCCGATAAGACTGCACAGGCTGTGGAATTTACAAAGGAACACAGAATCACAGCGGAAGAAATGCAAAAAAAGGCGGATATGTTCAAAGCTAAGCTGGAAACAGCCTCAGACAGCGTTAAACAACGTAATTCGGAACGCTTGAGTGAATTAAAGGGCAATGCTTCGGAACGCAAGGAGGTGCTTACAGCACGCTTTAACGAGCTTAACGAAAAGCTGTCAGAGCTTAAAGCAAAGCATAAACGTCTTTACAAGGCATTCCCGTCACTTAAAAACGGCAGAAAAAAGCTGAAAAAAGTAATTTCAAAGAAGAAGTAAATCAAAGAGCCGTCGGTCTTTTCCTGTCCGACGGCTCTTTTCTTATTGCTTATTTATAAATTTGTCTATAATGTATTTCGGCCTTGCCTTTACTTCGATATAAATCTTTCCGATATATTCACCGACAATGCCAAGCGCCATTATCTGAAGTCCGCTTAAGAACCATATCGAGCACATAAGCGAGCTCCAGCCTGCTTCGGTATTTCCACCAAGGCAATTCTGCACAATAGCGTATATTATCATCGCTACGCTTACAAGAAACACTAAAAATCCGACTACGGTAACAAGCCTTATCGGTTTTACCGAAAAGCTTGTGATACCGTCAAACGCAAAAGCAAGCATCTTTTTAAGCGGATACTTTGATTCTCCGGCAAAACGCTCACTGCGTTCATAATATACTATGTCGCTCTTGAAGCCTATCTGCTTTACTATGCCTCTGAGGAACAGATTGACCTCCTTAAACTGTGACAGTGCTTCAAGCGCACGCTTCGATATAAGTCTGTAATCGGCGTGGTTGTCGATTATATCAACACCGAGAAGTCGCATCAACTTATAGAACATTCCTGCTGTTCCACGCTTGAAAACAGTGTCCTTCTTTCTTGAAGAACGTACTCCGTATACTATGTCACAGCCTTCGTGATACTTGTCTACAAACTTGTCAACCACGTTTATATCGTCCTGCAGGTCTGCATCCATTGAAATTGATATATCCGCAAGGTCCTTTGCTGTCATAAGGCCTGCAAGAAGGGCGTTCTGGTGACCCTTGTTGCGTGACAGCTTAAGCCCAGAAAACAAATCATCGCCTTCGTGAAGCTCCTCGATTATCTCCCATGTCCTGTCTTTACTTCCGTCATCCACGAATAACACACGGCTCTTGTCGGATATTTTTCTGTCGTTGATAAGAGTTGTCATTTTTTCCTTAAGCCGCTTTGATGTTTCGTGAAGTACCTCTTCTTCGTTGTAACAGGGTACTACAATGTATAGTATATCGTTATATTCGGTCATTTGTTAAATTCCTTTCGTAGCTTTGTCGATTCAATCTGACTGTTACAGTATACCCCATTTTTACTGATTTGTAAAGCGTATAATGTGAAAATATGACGAAAAATCGGTAAATATCGCTGTTTTGAATAGATTTTTGCAAAGAAAAGAGGCTATGACACCGAAGTGCCATAGCCATAGGAAAAGGGTGCAGATTATCTTAAAGGGTAAAATCCCTCTAAGCCGTTTTTAAAAGCGTATCTCTATAATTATACGTTGAACAGAAGCTCCTCGTAAGTCGGGAAGGGCCAGTATTTTTCACCGACGATTGTTTCAAGCTCATCTGCAACAGCACGAAGGCTCTGCATTGTAGCGAATACTTCATCGTGGTAGCACTTAGCGGCTTCATAAACATCCGAAATGCCCTGTGCCTTAACTATTGCGCTGTCAAGCTCTGCTATCTTGGAGTTCAGACTTTCAGCAAGAGAATCAATCTTGTTTGCGATAGACTGCTCAAGGTTATAAGCAACACCTGCGTTCTTCTTTGACAGAAGTACATCGCAAACCTGCTTCTCGTAAGCCATAACGGCAGGGAGAATTTCCTTTGTAGCCATCTCTGCTGTTGTCAGAGCCTCTATATTGATGGTCTTGCTGTAGTTTTCAAGCAGAATCTCTGTTCTTGAGTGCATTTCAACTTCTGTGAATACCTTGTGCTTTGTGAACACCTTGACATTCTTCTCGTCAAGGAAGTGCGGAAGTGCGTCTACCGTAGACTTAAGCTCAGGCAGACCTCTTACCTCTGTAGCTTCCTTTACCCAAGCGGCATCGTAACCGTTGCCGTTGAAGATTACTCTGCTGTGCTCCTTTATTGTCTTTACGAGCAGTTCCTTAAGAGCCTTCTTGAAGTCGTCAGCCTTTTCAAGCTCATCGGCGAACTGTTCAAGCTCCTCTGCTACGATTGTGTTAAGAACGATGTTGGGTCCGGAAATGTTGAGTGAAGAACCAACACTTCTGAACTCAAACTTATTACCTGTAAATGCGAAAGGCGATGTTCTGTTTCTGTCCGTTGTATCCTTGGGGAACTTGGGCAGTGAGGTTACGCCTATATCGAACTGTGCGTGCTTTGCTTCTACGTTTGTACCTGCAACAAGCGCATTGATAACATCGTTCAGCTCTTCGCCGAGGAAGATAGAGATGATTGCGGGAGGTGCCTCGTTAGCGCCGAGTCTGTGGTCGTTGCCTGCTGTGGCTACCGAAAGTCTGAGCAGATCTGCGTATTCGTCAACAGCCTTGATGATTGCGACAAGGAATGTCAAGAACTGTGCGTTCTCCATAGGAGAATCGCCGGGGTTCAGAAGATTCTGTCCGTCATCTGTTGAGAGTGCCCAGTTATCGTGCTTACCTGAACCGTTAACGCCTGCGAAAGGCTTTTCGTGCAGTAAGCATACCATATTATGCTCAAGAGCGACCTTCTTCATCATTTCCATCATAAGCTGGTTGTGATCGGCCGCAAGGTTTGCAGACTCGAAGATAGGAGCACATTCGTGCTGAGCGGGAGCAACCTCGTTATGCTTTGTCTTTGAAGAAACGCCGAGCGCCCAGAGGTGCTTGTCGAGGTCCTTCATATAGTCGCTTACTCTCTGCTTGATAACGCCGAAGTAGTGATCTTCAAGCTCCTGACCCTTTACAGGTGCCGCACCGAAAAGTGTTCTGCCTGTGAAGATAAGGTCTTTTCTCTTATCGTATGTCTTCTTGTCAACAAGGAAGTATTCCTGCTCGGCACCGACTGTAGCAACAACGCTCTTTGCTGTGGTGTTGCCGAAAAGTCTTAAAATTCTTAATGCCTGCTTTGATACAGCATCCATTGACTTTAAGAGAGGTGTCTTCTTGTCAAGCGCCTCGCCTGAATATGAGAAGAACGCTGTGGGTATGTATAATGTGTTGTCCTTGACAAATGCGTATGATGTCGGATCCCACGCTGTGTATCCTCTTGCCTCGAATGTAGCACGAAGACCGCCCGAGGGGAATGATGAAGCATCAGGCTCGCCCTTGATAAGCTCCTTGCCTGAGAACTCCATAATAACCGTACCGTCACCTACAGGTGAAATAAAGCTGTCGTGCTTTTCGGCTGTGATACCTGTCATAGGCTGGAACCAGTGAGTGTAGTGTGTTGCACCCTTTTCTACTGCCCAGTCCTTCATTGTGCTGGCAACTACTTCGGCAATGGGAAGTGTAAGCTCAGCATTACCGTGCATTACCTTCATCAGCTCCTTGAAGATAGCCTTAGGGAGTCGTGCCTTCATTACTGCCTCGTTGAACACGTCCGAGCCGAACAGCTCCGTTACATCATAAGTTTTCTCTGCCATTTTCCTTTTCCTCCTACTTTCGTTAGATGTTCTTTGAAAAATAAGAAAAGGACGCTTTGATCCCTCAAAACGTCCTCGTTTCTGATTACAGTTATTATAATACACTATTTCGGCTGATTTGTCAATAGGTCATTTTGCACAAATTTTGAAAGTTTGCCTGTGCGATAATTCAAAATTGTATAAAAATCATTGAAAAACCGTCGATTTCTGCAAGTCTTAAAGCTCAATCTTGCCGTAAAGCGTAGCGTTTCTTTCTGTTTCAACCGCTTCCTTAGAGAATTCGCCTGCATCAGACGCAGTATTTTCAACAGCAGTCTGCGAACGCTTGTACTCTCTTTCAAAAGAAGTCGAGAAACCGGTGCTCTGCTTGTATGAGCGGTTTGCACCGTTGCCGTTTCTTCTTCCGCCCTTGCGGTCGTTTCTTCTGTTGTTATCTCTGTGGGGCTGAGAAGCCGAGATAACAACCTTTCTGTAAGGCTCTTCACCTATAGAGTTGCTGTATACGCCTTCAATCTCAGCGACCTTGCTGTGAATGATACGGCGCTCATAAGGATTCATAGGCTCAAGGGTAATGCGTCTGCCCTGACGGAGCACCTTATTAGCGGTACGCTCTGCGAGCGACTTGAGAGTTTCCTCTCTCTTATCCCTGTAGCCGTTGCAATCAACTGTGATACGGCAGTAAGGCTCATCGTGACGGTTGCTTGCAAGAATTGCAAGGTACTGTAAAGAGTCGAGTGTCTCGCCTCTTCTGCCGATTACGATACCGAGCTTTTCGCCTACTATATCAAGGACAGTTATATCTTCCTTTTCGATTATGTTTACCTTGAAGTCCTCAACGCCGAGAGCAGTAAGAACCTTTTCAAGATAAGCCGCAGCCATAGCTACCTTTTCTGTGTGGTCAGCGTCTGTTACGGCGGGAGCGGCTTCAGCGGCTTCTGCCGGAGCCGTTTCATCGGCAGCAGCAGGAGCGGCTTCGGTAACAGTTTCGAATTCAACCTCTATCTTATAGTCGCCCTTCTTGCCGAACAGCTTCTTGACCGGTTCTTCAACTACGGTTATCTTTATGTCAGCTTCATCAACACCGAGTTCCTTGATTTCTGATATGGCAAGCGCCTTGAGTTCGTCAAGTGACTTACCTGTATATATCTTTTTCATAAGTCCGTCCTTTCCGTCGATTCTCAATCGTCGTCTTCTTCGTGGTATTCTTCGCCGTATTTTTCGGCATCGGCTTTTCTTGCCGCCGCCAGCTTACGTCTGTTGATTTCCTTCTGTGAAAGTGTTTCTGTCTTTGTTACGGTCTTTTCTTCGCCTGTATCGGCATCTGTAACAACAGCGGTCGTTGTGACCTGTCTTTCCTTGAGCTTTCTTTCCTTCATCTTCTCTTCAGCCTCGGCTCTGAGCTTTTCAGGGCTGTACAGCTTCTGCATTACCAGTGACTGCACAATGCCGAGTGCATAGTTGACACCCCAGTAGAAACCTACTCCGGCAGGAACGCTGAACGAAATCCAAAGTGAGAATAAGGGCATGATATAAAGCATTACCTTCATACCAGCACCGCCTGCGTTTGCCATTTCGGGATTGTTCTTCTTGTTGAGATACTGGGAAAGTACAGTCTGTACAAGTGAAAGAACGAATGCAAATATCGGTATGATTATCAGCGGCTCGAAAGCAAGCTTAGGTGTTGTACCGAAGTTCAGACCGCAGAACATCATATTGTGTGACAGTGATGCAAGTCTGCCCTTTACATTATCTGAAAGTATATTGCTTTCCTTGAACGTATCGGGGTACTGCTCATAAACCTGCAGAGCAAGAAGCTCCATCTGCATACCTTTGTACTTGCCTGCAACAGCCGCAAGTCTGTTCTTTGTTTCAGCTGTAAGTCTTGACTTATCACCTGTTAAATCACTGTACTGCTCGGCAGAGAATGAACCGTAGGTTTCTCTGTCTGCCGTGCTGATCGTTTCGGGATCCTTATCGGTGTAATTGTTCTTGAAATTCTCGTCATCCTTGAACTCGTGCGTCAGCTGAGCGCCGTCGTTGGATTCCGAAATGAAAATTGCATCCTTATCGCCGTTCTTATACTTTAAAATAAGCTCGGCATCCTGCTTGTTGTATTCGTTTAAGAATATCTTTGCATATTCGGTTTCTTGTGCTACCGTTATGGTGCTTGAAATATCCGACGATGACAGATGCTCCATGTGTGTCATGGGCTTATATACAACGTCGATGACACCGAACAGTATTATCATTGTCAGAACAAGAGGTCCGCAGCCGCCGGCAGGGTTATAGCCCTGTGCCTGCAGCTTCTGCATTTCTTCTGCCTGCTTATCACGGTTGTTGCGGTATTTCTGCTGTATTTCCTTTACCTTGGGAGCAAACAGCTGAGAAAACGCCATATTCTTCTGCTGCTTTATCTGAAGCGGCAGCATTGCTAATTTGACTATTACAGTGAATATCAGTATCGCCCAACCGAAGTTCTGTAAAAGAAGATAAATAGGCCACATAATGTAGCCGAGAGGCGTACCGATTATGGTGTATAAGAAATCTATGGAAATCACCCTCCGTTAGTAGTGCCGATATTACGGCTTAGTCCTTTTGAAAAAATAAAATTGTTCGGGTACATAGTCATAGCCGCCCTCAGAAAAAGGGTTGCATCTGATAATTCTCCGTATAGCCAAATAGCTGCCCTTTACCGCACCGAAGCGGCGGAGTGCGATCATCGCATATTCCGAACAGCTCGGAGTAAAGCGGCAACAACGAGGCAGCCATTTTGACAAAGTCATTCTGTATATCTTTACGAAAAATAAAAGTACATATTTCATTTTATTTTTGTATTTTGTCCGGTTGATTATTCGCCGGTGTGGCATATCTTTTCAGCAGTTGCTTTTCCATCCGAAGATATACCTCTGTCGATTTCATCGCAGGAGTTTTTGCTCTTGCAACGAAAATAAAGTCGTATCTTTTTTGTGTCTTTTCACGGAGCAGGGGCTCAATAAGGCGGAACGCTTCTCTTATGACTCTCCTGGCACGACTGCGTTTTACGGCATTGCCGACCTTCTTGCCTGTAACGATTCCTATGCGGTTTACCCGCCTCTTGCTTTCCCTTGCGTAGCATACGAATGCATCGGTAACAATACTGTCACCTTTTTTGAACAGGAATCTGAATTCCTTGTCCTTTTTTATGCAGACGTATTTCTTTGCATACTCATTCATTGACAGAATCAGTAGCTTAAGTGCTTTCTGCCCTTTGCACGTCTTCTTGCGAGAACCTTACGTCCGTTTCTTGTAGACATTCTTTTTCTGAATCCGTGTTCTTTCTGTCTCTGGAGCTTCTTAGGCTGGTATGTTCTTTTCATTTCTTTCTTCCTCCTGTTATTACTCGGCACCGATGTGTGCCTGTCTTGCGCCTATGCAATTAAATATTATACCTTAATCGGTTGCCGATGTCAAGTCATTTTTGAAAATTGTCTGTTCTGACAGCCGCAAACATTCAAATAATGCGGATATGCCAGTGCCGTCAGGCTTAGCCGAACGGTTATTTGTAACCGAGAGTTTTCTTTATTGCCGCTGTGACCTTTTGGGAAACCAGGCTGTGCGTCCTGGGGCTGGGGTGCCAGTCCGCCACTATTCCGTCAGCGTCCTCGTCCTGCATCGTAAGCGGAATAAACGTGATTCTTTCGTCGCCTGTTTCACTCATATATTTTCTGCGGACGTTTTCGATATTTTCCTCAAGCGAAGTTCCCATTACGCCGTAGGTCTGGAATATATAGGAATCGGGATTGAGCGAGCGTACCTTCTTCAGAAAATCGAGATAACCGTCTTCGAATTCAGCTTTTCTCTCATCTGTTGTCGCATAGTTCATATCGTTTGTTCCGAGATTTATAACTATAATATCCGGCTTGTACCTTTCAAAATCCCACTCGGTTTCCGAAACCGTGATGCTGTCCGCAAACTTATTATACGAAAAGCCGAGCTTGTCATAATATTGCGGTATTGTCTGTTCCGGAATCTTGTTCCCGTCATTCGTAAAGCCGGAAATAATTCCGTAGCCGCTCACCGAAACCATACTGTAGTCGGCGTTCAGCGCAAGAGCCGTTTTATACGCATACGCTTTTGTGACATCTTCTGTGGCTGTTTTGAAATGATGCTCCTTATCGGGATCGTCAACTCCGTATCCGCAGGTTATAGAATCGCCTATAAATTCCATCTTTATATTTTTTGCGGGCGCAGGCTCTATCTTTTCATCCTCCGCAATCATAACGGGCTTTATCCCGAATGTTGACATTGCGCACTCGGACAGCTTGATTATCCTTACATTTCTGCATTCGGTGCTTTCGCTTTCAAGCACCTTGTACGTTTTTTCCTTTTCATCGAGCATATCGTCTACAACACGTTCATTATCGACATATATTGCGATTCTTGCATAATTCTCGTCATTGCCCGCTGTCGATGCAAAGTCGCCCGTAACGGTGATTTCGAGTTTTTTACCCGTGAAAATGAATTCCGCACCCGCACCGGAAAATGCCGCCCACAGCGTATCGTTATATAAATAGGTTCTTCCGATCGTTTTTACGGATTTATCATTAAGTACAATTGCCTTTCTGTTGTTCATGGTTGCTCCTCGCTTATAATTCTTATTTTATCGGGTTAATTTCAGCCTTAATCTGCGCTTAACTCTTTTATCGACATTGCGGTACGGAACAGTTCGTCCCTGCCGAAACCGGTCGCTGTGATATGGAACATATACTCGCCGTTATCCCACACAAGAAATGCCATACCTTTTTTGGAAACGCAATACATCGCACTTTTATCCCCCAGTTCGACTTTTTCGGGAGGAGTCTTCGCATCCTCCGTTCCGATCTGTGCATTTTCCATCTGTGATCGAGTACATTGAGTAAAAATCAGCTGTTTGCCGTGCTTATTTATGTATTCGACAATATAGGCATATTCGGTTTTTTCTATAAGCCGTGTGGCGTAGGCGGTTTTGTCGAGATCAGGCTCATAATATCGTGTGATACACTGAGGCGAATTCTCGGCATCGCTTATCAGTATGACCGAGTATTTGTCATTTCCCTTGACCGCAAACGTATCCCAGTGCTTCAGCAGGATAGTTCCGCCTGTTGCCAGAGCGGCAGTAGCGGCTATTATCACGGCAATTGCCAGCCTCAGCTTTACTCTGCGGTGCCTTACCGTTTTTGCGGTGTCGGTATATGATTCGTTTATCATTTTTTTCATCCGTCTGTCGAATCCGGATCTTATCCTTGAATTCGGGAGCATCTCATAAACAGACAGTTCGGACAGATAATCGCTTTTTAACGCTATGGCGATTTTTTCATCGTTGGTCATATATTTTCATCCTTTGTATCGAGCAGGATTTTTCTTATTCTTGAAACATACGCATAAACCGTATTTGTGTTGATATTCAGCATTTCGCCTATCTCTTTAGGGCTTAGCCGTTGTACAAAAAACAGGAATGCTATGTTTTTCAGTCTTGGCGGCAGCTGCTTTAGATTTTTGATAATCTGTTCGTATGTCGCATTGCTGTTTTCAAAATCCGTATAGCTGTCCTCAAACGGAATATCCTTGTCCTCAAGCTCTTCGTCGTTGTGATTTCTGCGTATCATATCAAGACAGACGTTTTTGGTTATAACGGTTATATAGGATTTTGTTTTTCTGGAATACGGATTGTTTATCTTGTCAAGATTATCAATAATCCTCACAAATGAATCCTGGACGGCATCCTCGGCGTCTTCACGCTTTCCGAGAATCGACATACTGATATTGTACATAAATTGCTTATATGTATTGTAAAGCTGTGTTATCAGTTCTTTATCGGTCGGGGAATCGACCGTTGCGATTAATGATGATAGCAAAATTTCACACTCCGATTTATATTATATTTCAATTGTATCATTACATCGGTTTAATTGTTATTTGACAAGCAGAATCAGAATTTTTGACACGCAAAATACAAAATCAGAATAATTCTTATAAATATTAAAATCTCTTTGTTTAATCAGTTTTTCTCAACATAAACAATAACGATTGTTGAAAAACGGCTGATTTTTCAAAGAGATTTTTGTTTTTCGTTTTTTATATGGAGAAAATTCACTTTAACAGCTTCTATTTTATTGATGTTTAAACAGTGTTTTTTCGGTCAGGTCTATTTTATTTACGGAGATAATGGAGCAATGTAGTATTATCATCGTAAAGAAAATAGCACTGTATCTATCAGTAGTTTCTTATCAACAGTTCTTTAAAACTGCCTGAAGACAAATTGTTGTTCCTTGAAACTGAAACAATGTCGTAATCCCTATAGAGATCTCGAATAAACATATCATCGTTATAAGAAAGAAGAAATTTTCCTTGAATTTGCGAAAGCTTTAATGCAAGACGTTTGTGATCATTTTCCGTAAATTCAATATCATAATATTTCTCCGTTGTGTGATATGGCGGATCAAGATAGAAAAAAGAGTTTCGGCGATCATAGACTGTAATCAAATCCTCGAAATCCTTCCTTTCTATTAAAACGTTTTTTAAACGGTCTGAAATAACCGATAAATAATCTTTTGAACGATATAGTGGCTTTTTGCTACAACCAAAAGATTTGCCGTCAGCCCCGAAGGATAGGCGCATTTTTATAAAATATCTTGCCGCCCGTTGTATATCGGTAAAACCTCGACAGCTCAACTGTTGGGATACATCCTGAAAAATTTCTCGACTGTTATAAAAGCCGTCTATTTCACGTTGAAGCTCTGAGCAATGATATTTAATACAACGCATTAAATTAACAAGCTCGCCATCTGCATCATTGTAAATCTCTAAATCTGCTTGCTTTTCTTTAGAAAAAAGCACCCAACCGCCACCGCCAAAGACTTCTATGTAACGGTTGAATTGATCTGAATTTGGAAACATATCGCATATTTTATTACGCAAAAGACGTTTTCCGCCTATGCGTGGAATCGGACTATTTATCATCATAAGCCTCCTATAAAAAAATAATGGTGGGGCACTTTCGCCCCACCGATGTAATGTTAAACTTTTTTAAGATCTTTAATATTAAATGCTGTATTTATTGCAAGCACTGTGCTATCCGGAGATTTGTTAAGTACTACACGTTTACCGTTTACGCTTGAAACATAAAAACGTTTGAAATAAACCCAGTCATCAACACTTGAACCGTCATAGGTTTTGCTTCCGCTCTTTATTCGAACGATATCTCCGACATTTATACTCGAAGAATCAGAAGCTGTGTTGCTTTCGGAAACGGCTTTTTTCGATGAAAGCATAAGATCCTTACAAAACATCCATCCGGTATCCTGTCCATCAATTCCGATGCAGGCTTCTGTACCATCTTTTGATAATCGCTGAATAACAAATTCAGCGGTATAAACAGCCGAAATAGGCTTTATACCATTTGAAAAAAATGCTCCTGATTTAACCTTCACCTTATCTCCGGACTTAAAACACGATGTTTTGTTTTCGCTTTTGGTATCTGTTTTTACAGAATCGTTAGTTTTGCCGCCATGCTTCTTATACCACTTTGAGGTAAGTGAAGGATAATCTACAAAGCAGATGTTGCTGTCGACTTTTCTGTCATCAACAATCTCTGTTCCCCACTGCCATATTTTCTGACCATAGTTAAACTTGCTCGGAACATCAGGATTATTTGTCCAGTGTGCAAGCCATATATCTATGCCAGTTAAGCGATCGCTGTCATAGTAATTCTGCATCCATGACGGATTGGCATACACGCCGGACGGTAAACCTATCGCTGTCATTTCACTGCAGAATTTCAAAGCCATGTCAGTACGCTGTGCAGTCGTCAGATTATCTATCTGCACCTGTTCTTCAGCGTCAAAAAATATCGGATAAGCAGGCTTTAAGCCTTTTACAGCTTTCTTGCAAGCGGCAAGTTCTTCTTCAAAAGCCGTGTCTGTAGTGGCTTCAAAATACCAGAACAGACCGAAAGGTATATTTCGTTTCTGGCATTCTGAGAGATTACGTTTGAAATATGTATCTTCATCAGAACGTATGCCCGCACGAAGTATAACAAATTTAGCCCCGGATTTCTCAATTTTATCAAAATCGATATTTTCCTGAGCACGACTGATATCAAATCCTTTAATTCTCATCTGTGTTACCCTCCTTGTTATTACTGTCTGCAAGACCCTCGCCGATAGTATAGGCAAGTACTGCAGCTCCCGACATCAAACAACCCGATACGGTAGCCGCTGTTTCGTCCGATCCGCCAAAAGCAATTATCAAACCGGTTATAAAACCGGTTAATGATAACCACCATTTACGGCTTGTTAATTTGCGTTTCCAGTCAATTTTATTCATAGTTTTGTCCTTTCCGCCTATTCGGCTACCTTTTCCATGCCCTGCTGTGCAAGGATTTTTTGTGCTTCTTTGCTGTTGTCGGGCACTACAATTGCACCTTCGAGTGTTTCACCCTCAGTTTCTATGCCGCCCAATACAAAAGTGTCATCTTCAAATATCTGCATATAAGCTCCTTTCATCTGCTGTTTGTGTATCGTATCATAAATGATAACGCAGTTGTTCCTGTCATTGACATCGTAACAGATCCGTTGTCTAACGTTACGCTCTCTGATGAGCCGTTGCTGATAGTCAACATCACACGTTCTATACTCGCCGTAGGTGACAGTGCAAACACTTTACGATTACGCACAGGATTTAGTGCATTATCATAGTATGCTTCGATTTCGACTACGCTGAACCCCTCGCCGTATGTTGTGTATGCGAAGGTTTTCGGATTGTCTTCAGTGACGCTGCCATATACAACGACATCTGTATCACATTTCCATGCTGACCACGCCCCGTCATTGCACCATCTTGTATAAGTCCGTTTTCGTGCTACGGAAGTATAGCGTTGCATGGTATTAAAAGCCCCTGTGTTGATATTTCGGATATTGTCGACCGACAATTCAAACGGTTCATTGGCGGATATCGGACGGTTCTCAATATTCTGCGCAGATACTGATGCGCAAAAATACCGCTTACTTTTACTTTTATCTGATGATTCGTTCAATTTGATATCATCAAGGTTTACTGTCTGTCCGGTTATCTCTGTAGCTTTGAGATAATCCTTGCTGTCAAGCTCATAAGGTGTCACCGCTCCGATTTCATCAGCCGTGTAAGTGGGCTTACTGTCGGCTTTCGCCCAGTCCGATATGTCACCGGTTTTCAGATATTCCGACAGGTCAATATCGTAAAGGTTGACATATAACAGCTCTGACCACGGAGTATTTCCGTCTCCTATTTTGATACCATGCTGACCGCTTTCAAAGTCGGTTATACACATATATCCTTTTGGGGGTACAAATGAAGAATGAAGAGTCCACTCAGCCGGTGAACGCATATCCTGAAGTAACTGGGCTTCAAGTATTTCCGCCTCCGATGAATTTGGCTCAGCTACAGACTGAATCTGCTTTATCGAAAAATAATCTCTGCCTACGCAATAATAAGCACTGATTTTCGATGACCATTTATATGCAGAATTGTCACTGCTGTCAATATAGAGAACATCTGTGTCTCCCAGCTCGGGAAAATCCGCTGTTCCGTTCGCTTCAATCACTTTTGATACTGTTTGCGTTACATCTTTCTTTTCCAATGGAGATCGTGTTAATTGAACTGCCGAATTATATTCATCAACTGATGAAAAAGAAACATCCACCGTTTGAGAAGATCCCCATGTATACTCTTCTGGATTAACAGACACATTGTTGTGAAAATTAATTCCAAGTATAACTCTGGCACGTCCGCATGGAAACTTAGTAGATGGCGGATAGATTTCTTTCCACTTTAATGCTTTTGAAAAGTTACCGTGTCGTGCTCGTACACTTGTTTCAATTTTTTTTACTGTGTCTCCATCAACAGTCGTGTATTCGGACATCAAATTTATCCAATATTCCGTGTACTCGGAATATTGTATGACTCTCGTTATATCTAAATAAAAGCTAAATTTTACAAACGACTGTGCATATATTTTATCTGATCCGTAAATTCCGTTAAAAACAGTAAAATCACCACAAATAGCCCCTAAACCATCATTATATGTTGCTTTGAAACCTTGAACAATAATATCTGTATCTCCACCATCTAAGCCATACGTTATTTTATCGTCTACGCTGTATCCGATTATGCTGTAATCGTATTTCAGATATTCTTTTGTCCTTTCGGAAATTATAACGGGATCATTTATAATGGTCGTGCTGTTGTATTTTCCTGCTCCCGCATTAGATGTATGATCCGCTGCGGCACTATACCTGTTTGACGACTGTTCGGTACTTTCGGCTGTCGATGTAATGTGTTCTGAAAAGCCGCTGTCTTTGCTGAGTGAGTAAGATATAGCTGTTATGGTAACTTTTTTAGTTGCACCGTTACTCTTTATGGAGATTACGTCATCAGGAAGCAACCACCCTCTGCCACGTCTTGATATATCAGCGGCATAGTAATGATAGCCTCCGAGCTTATTCCAAACGTATTCCATAATTTCTACCGTTGCAAACGGATTAACCGCTTCAAGCACTCCCGGCAAATTCTCGTCATAAGCAGTACCGTTTGCATCAATATAGAATGCTGTATCGGTGCCAATTGTAAAGCGTATGCCTTTTACGGTAAATCCGCTGTCCTGAGCGACTGATAAGCTTTCACAATCACCTTCTTCGATTGTTTCAACACTGTTTGAAGGGCGTGTAAATATCAGTTTATCATTTGCATCAAACTGGGCATTACACCCGTTGCAGGCGGCTATAAAGCCGATTATTTCACGGTATGTGTAATATTTATTTGTCGGATTTGTTGCTTCACTGTTAAAAACCGGCTTGGTTTTTATTTTTGCAAAGTCATTCGATTTTGCACTTATTGTAAAATCGTTTATTTTTCCGATGTACGAAAGCAGATCTTGATGCGTCGCAGGAAATGATAAGGTGTCAACCGTATCATCGGCACTGCCGTTGAAGCTACACGGCTTATCAAGGAAATAGAATCTGTCATACGCTTCGATATTTACATATCCTTTTTCCTGAGATAAATCCGTTATATAAAAGATTCCGATTTGTGTCAATTCGGTAAAGCCAATGAAAACGGTCACTTTATACGCATCCATTGTCGGTAGGAGGTCGGCACGTATAGTTGCTGTCAGCCGAGCCGCTGATGTGCCTCCGACACTTATACCGCCATCAGACGTGGAACGAGAAATATCTAAAGATACTATATCTTCTATTCCGTAATCTACAGATCCGATTGAAATTTTTGCATTTATATTTCGTACCGGCTTAGTAGCGTTGGTTTTAAAGCTTGATGATACAGAAATCATATCTCTTCTACCTCCACTGACACATCTTTATAGCACTCGCCGAGTGTTGCATCGGTATAAGCGTATGGAGCAGAAATGTCACCTTTTACATGAACAGTATACGAATCTGCATTTACAAAAAGCGTAAAACTACCGCTTTTAAATATGGTAAAAATTGATTTCCATTTTGTTGCCGGTATAATACCAAAAGCGACAGAACCGGAGATCTTAAAATCTCCGAATCTGTCCGTATAAGCCGTTCCGTTCAAGCTGTATGAAGTACTCTCGCCACGGCATGAATGACGTAAGTCGCAATTTGTGACGTACTCGGAAATGTCTGTATTATTGATTTTCACTGTCATACCTATGCCTCCTATAATGGTGATTTACCGGTTTGCTTCTGAATTTTCTTTATCCCCTTGACGGTAGCTTTTGCAAGTGTGTAATCATTTGTTTTCAGCGTGACATCAAGCGTATACTGCATCTTTTCCTGTGCAGTTTTCAACTTTTTAAGTTCTGATACCACATCGTTAAGCGTAGCATCTGATTTTTCTGCCGAAGCCGATACCTTTGATGCCGACGATAAGCCACTGATTATCTTACCTGATTTGCTGTTACCGACTTTGCTTGCACCTATGCCTGCGGCGAGCTTTGCGTTTGCGGTATCAACATTATCCCAAACTGTCGGTATGTAAGACGTAATATTGATATTTTGCATACCGCTGCTTGAACTGCTCGAACTAGTTTTCTTTGATGATGAGCTTAAAGAGCTTTTAGACTTTGTGCTTGAAGAACTTTTTTTCTTAGTGCTTGACGAGCTTGACGTTTCCTTTGCTTCCTTTTCTTCCGGTACATAAACATAATTTGATGCTTTATATGTAGACGGAGTATAGGTGTATGTCGGAGCTTTGTATGTTGTTTTCCCTGCACTGCTATACGAATAACTTGTGCCTGCACCGGTATATCCTAAAGCCGCTTTTCCTTTACGCTCCTCTTCTTCGGCAATGTTTTGGCTATAAACGGAAGAATGGTCTTCATCGTCTGAATAACCCTGTGAATATAGCCCGTTATTATTTCTGACGTTGTTATACCACTCTTTAACCTTATCCTCATTGACATAATCCTTTAATTGTGAATTGAAATATTCTTTCTTTTCCGCTGTATCAAGGAATTTATTTTTTGCATTTGATAATGCCTCGTCAGCTGATTTACCGCTTCGTAATTCCTGAACTATGAATTTATTCATATCACCATGCAAATCGGTATATTTCGTGCTCAGCTCATTCGCTCTGATTTCTTCCTGATGCGTAGCAGCATACATTTCTTCGCCGATTTTCTGACAAGCCTCTTTAACTTTGTTATACCAATTTGTGAGATTAGTACCGAATATTGAATCTATGGTGCTTAGAACACCATCAAACAGATTTACAAGACCGTTTCCGAAAGATTCAAAGCCGCCCATAATATCACCGGATAAGAAATTTGTAACGCCGGAAAAAACATCTGCAAGTGAATTAACAAGCCCCGCAACAATATCAAGAGCCGGACCGAGTATCTGTAGTAGCACATCCGCAAGCGATGATATTACAGGCATAATCGGCGATAATGCCCCATCAATAAGATCGATAACAGCTGATAGCAACTTCCCGACTGCTGAGATAACAGTACCGAGCGGTTCGGCAAGCTCAGCCACAAGTTCCAGAATCGGAGTAAGCAGTTCGATTACGACATCAAGTATCGGCAGTAAAGCCTCTATTACTTCCATTAGAGGTGGAAGAAGCGTATCCACGATCTTGATTATCGGCGGTAACAGCTTATCAAAGAGCTTAATCAATGTAGGAACAAGCTTCTGAATTATACGAGTGACACTTTCCATTATCGGCTTAAGCAATTCCATAAACTGAGGAAGTATCCCTGTGATCAGCTCGATGAGCGGCGGAATAAGATCCGAAACGCTGTCAAGTATCGGCTTAACCTGCTCAATTATCTGTGGCAAAAGCTCCGAAATAATCGGTTCGATAAGCTCAATAATATCCTTAAGTACAGGAATAATCTGTTCGCCGAGCGGAATCAGAAGCAGTTCAATTGTACGGGAAAGTCCGTTGCACATATCGGATAAGCTGTTGTATTTAACGCCTTCCATCTCGCCCAGTTTGTCCCGGGTTTTATCGATGCTATCGCCAATTTGAGCCATAGCAAGAACTGCATCTTCACCGAGATCTTCCCACTTTGTGCCGTAAAGCGCAACACCGGCGGCATTGCGGTCTACATCACTTTCGCAGGCGGCGAGCTTTTCGTTAACAAGCTTGAATGCCTGATATGCACGATCGCCACCTGCGGCAAATTCTTCGCCGAGCTTTGTTGCATCAAGACCGAGTAAAGCCATACCGTCAGCTGTAGTCTGACTGCCATCCTTTGCTCTGATAGAAAACTCTTTAAAAGCATCATTCAGAAAATCAACTTGAAACGCACCGTTTTTTGCGCCTTCTGCCATCATAGACATGGCTTCTTCGGCAGTAAAGCCCATATCAGCATAGTAAGTGCTGTACTCGGCAAGCTGATCGGCTATGTCACCGTTCTGATTTAAGCCCTTTTCTGCACCCTGAGCAAGGAGATTATACGCTTCCTCGGCTGTAATGCCAAACTGCTTCATTAGAGCATTTGCTCCACGGATACCATCAGAAACGTCTATATCGTATGTATCTGATAAAAGATATGTGCTTTCAATAACCTTTTGAAGCTCATCGTCTGTGACGTCTTTCATCTGCTGCTTGATAAGAGCGAGCGTGTTGGATATATCATCAAAGCTTTCGCCATAATTATCACCGTAAACTTTCTTGATGATGTCACCGTATTTTTCGGCTTCTTCCGCCGTAAGACTGAGTGATGCGGTTAGCTGCTTATTTGCTTTATCAAGATCGTTTGCTGCGGATATAGCTTTTCCTGTTGCCGCTACAGCTACCGTGCCTGCTGCAGCAAGTCCGGCACCAACAGCAACGCCGATGCCTTTTCCGACGCCTTTAAGACCTGTGCCGATTTTTGAGCCTATGCCGGAAGTCTTCTTTTCGACTTCTGAAGAAAGCGTATCGGTACTGTTGATAATTTCTTGCGTATCCTTTTTATAATTATCAACTACTTTGTCGCCTTCTTTTTTTGCCGTCTGCGTTACAGCTTCCTTGTTTTTCTTTTCGGTCTGCACTACTTTGTCAGACTGCTTCTTTGCTGTGTCTGTTATATTCTTCTGCGTCTTGGAATTGTCGTTCTCTATTTCATCGTTTGCTTTTTTCACAGCCTGCGAAATGTTTTCCTGCGCCTTTTCAACGACTTCTTCCTGTTTTTTTGCGCCTTTTTGAGCCGCTTCGGAAACCTTTTTTCCGGCTTCCGCCATATCAGCGTCTATTTTACTTAAGTCCGCACGGACTTCAAATTCTACTCTTCCGTCGCTTTCCGGCATAATCTCACCTCTCTTCTGCCTGTTTTTCGAGAATACCCCATAACCGTTCCCAACCGTCCTGAGCCGATTGTTTGTTTACGGGATTTTTAATCGCATACTGTGCTTTAAGTTTTAACAGTGCCGATATCTGCTCCTGATTTCTTCCGTTCGGAGCAGGAACAGGACGTATTCGTATATCGATAATGTCGCTCAAACGTGTATCGGACGGCAGTGCTCCGAGCAGTGCAACAAACTCCCACCATTGCAGCTTACCCTGTTCCTGGAACAAATCAATGCCATATGCTTGTCTGAATGCCGCATAGATAAACGGTGCGTCTTGCTCAAAGCTTATCGTTTCTGCTTCCGTGTCAGAGGTATTTTTATCAAAATTGATAAGTTTATCGAAAATTTCATTAACCACATCGGCTCTTACCGAAAGATTTTTGACTTTCGGGGCAATTACAAACCAATCGAAGATAACATCAAATGAATCGATGCCTTCCAGCTCATCACTGCTCAGCAGTTCAAATGCCGATAAAACACGGTCAAAACTCAAATTTAATGTATAACAAATGCCCCCGACTTCTATGCTGCGGGGGCACGGCTGTGACAATGAAAATGTACTCATTAGCGGTACTTATGTAACGCTCTGATCTGTGCCTTACGATTACGAAGCGTTTCATTTATTTTCGGTACAATGACAGCATTAATAAACGGTACTACCTGTATACCCATTTCAATGTAATTGTCCTCGAAAAATTCAAGCAACTTTTTTGTACCGTCTTCGCCGAATATCAGCTCAAAAATTGCAATTACCGCATTTCCATACGCCTCATAAGCGCATTCAAGATCTGTTTCAACACCGTTTTTTCTTATTTCTTTAAGACGTCTTTCCGCATCAATTACTTCCGTCTGTTTCTTTCGGAAAGCTGTGCAGACGGCATCTGCATCTATGTCTATATCAATGCTGTCGATGACGTTTCCGTTTTTATCAGACAGCTCAAGAGTTTCCGTGATTTTCTGTGTTCGTGTGATTTTATATGCCATTGTTATCCTCCTGACAAAAATTCAGCAGTGTGCCGTTTGGCACACTGACTGTTTTTTGATGTAATATCAGACACCCGAAACGGTGGCTGTTGTTATTGTGGGTTTGCCGTTAAAAGCAATTGTACAGCTTATGGTATTCGGTGCTGTAGATTCGCCTCCGCCTATACCGGCTGCGGTAACCGTAACGGGACAGGTAAGTTCCTTGCCATTACGGGTTATTTTGATGTCTGTTACTCGCTTAGAGCCGATCTCATACTGAATTTCATCAAGAAAAGCGCAGACAGGATCGTCTTTTATAAAATCACCCGCAAGCACTACCGTGGGTGCTGCGCCAACAACCGCAGAGCTTGCAAAGCCGCCGTCTGCAAGATATGTCGCACTGTATACGACCTCGTTTATTGCGGTTGTTACCGACTTAAATGCCTTTCGCATATCCGAATATGTAGCCGCTTCTCCTGTAGGAGTAGTATTGATTTCAACCTTTATCTCACTGTTCAGCTCGGCTTTGCCGACAGTAGGTATTACCTGTTCATTTGCCATATTAGTACCTCCTAAAATGCTATCCTGACATCAACAATCATAGAATATATCCAGAAATCCCCGACTTTTCCGACAGTTGCCGCATCAGTAGATACGGTTGCGCTCATCAGCTGAACGCATTCATCCTGTGGCAGTTTGGTTGCTCTTGATATAAGATTGCCAATATTAAATAGCTGTTCCATAGCTACACCCTGTATCTTGTTCTTGGATAAAATAAGTAGCGGCAAGGTTCTGTCCTGCCGCTGTCTGTCAAGTGTAGTACCGTTATCCTTTGCCGCTTGCGCTTCGGCGGAAAGTCCTCCGCCGACCGGCAAGCCTGCTGTTTCGATTGTATATCCGAGCTTATCTTCTATAAAATTGAGAATAAGCTCGATTGCTTTTTTCTGAGGTGACATTATTTATCACTTCCTGTTAAAAGTTTCTGCAGTTGTCTTCGCCACTGTTCCCCTTTAACCGATTCCGCTTTATGCGCCCACATTTTGCAGGCTTTTGGGTTTTCATCATGTGAATATGATATAGGGTTACCTTTTTTAGATACGCCATAGTACAATGTTCTTGCATAAGGTGTTTCCCAACGAAGAACCATAGCAATACTATCGTTTCTTATTTCAACTTCACTGCCTTTAGCACGGGCAAGTGCTTGTAACTGTTCTGAAGTCACTTTTTTTCCGAGCGGTGGTACCCAATCGGCAGAGATTCCTGTATGGATTATACTGCTATTTATGAGAACGCTCTGATCTTGAGGAGCGTAATCGTTGCAATCCTTAAGGAAATTTGACATAAGAAGTTTCATAGCATCATGTGTTTTTTCCGTCATTCTCGCCTTGACTGCCGCACTGTTAATGTTTATTTTCACATTCATAACGATAACCCTATCTCATAATGGTGCGGAGCGTTTGTGTCATACCGCTTTATGCTTGCAATCCTGTATTCCATTTTTTCAAAAATCACCTTTGCGCCCGGCACAAATTTGAAATTTGACGGAGAGGAATTACGGCAATCGTAATACATGACTGCGTCAACCTTTACCCGATTATTCTGCTTATCGCTGGTATAACTCTCTGTTGGTTCTATACGGACATATTTCAATGTTTCCGTAGACGTTTCGGAGATTTCGCCCCATCTGTCGGTCTTTTCGGCAACAACAGCGGCAGTGTGTATCAAAAGACTGCGTGGTATAGGTTTCATCATAACGCATCAAGACCTTTATACATAAGCCCGGTCGATAAAAGCAAGCCGTATGACACATTGCACATGGGTAGTTTTCCATCCGATACGCTACTGTTTCCGCCTGCCGAATAGCTGAAACTGCCGAGTGAAATATTGCTGAAGCTGCCGTCATGCACGAATGAAAGACCGCCGTTTGCTGATATATAATCAACCTGCCAACAGATAGCATCTTTAACAGCCGTCTGAACCTTTTTATCCAGACTGTCGAACTGAGCTATTCTGCCCCAGGTTTCGTTATATATAATAATGTATGCAACCTCAAGGAGCTTAGACAGCTCCTTTTCGTCACCGTCAAACTCGCCGCAGAAAACGTCTTTGTAGTAGTCAGGTGTAACTATCTGCTGCATCGGATACCTCCGCCGGCTTCTTTGACTGCTTAGACTGCTTTTTGTTTGCCGAAGTTGTTTTCTGCTCCTGCTGAACTGTGTTATCCGCCAGATCTTCGGCTGTAAATCCTACTCTTGTCATAGAAACCTCCTTATGTCAGCGCCGTTGTATCACGGTTAAGGTAGATACCCTTTACCTTGTTTTCGTATGTTTCAGCAATGCTGTAAGCACGGTAGAAGAACATATAACCGTCATCTGTCTGGTTCTCTTCGGGAGCAACGACCTTGTTTACTGTGTGCTTGCCGAACTGGATAACAGAATCACGGTTGATGATCATAAAGTTTATCTTGTAGCCGCCCGTTGCGCCTGCATATCCGCCTGCGGTTTCGTTGCTTGAGGTGCCATCCTTCATATCGATCGCCGTATAGAATCTTGTCTGCGGAACAGTGATGATCTTTTCAAAACGGTCAAGGATAGCCTTGCTCTTTGTTGTGTCAACGTTTTTCGCAAGCGTAAGCAGTGTAGGCGTAATAAAGAGTATCTTTCCGTCAACGTTTACTTCTGCCTCGTCCTGCGCATTGACAGCGGTCTGGAGAGCTGTCAGGACAGCTGTACCGGCGGTGGGAGTAGCTTCGGCGGCGGAGAGAACGCCTGTGGCACTTGCATATTTTGCAAAGCGGAAAGCGTCCATTTCGGGAACGACTTTTGTTCTTATGAACTCGCTTGCAAGCTTGCCGAACGCAATACCAGCCGTTTCTTCGTTGTCCATAGCGTCAACGGAGAACTTACGACCTCTGTCATAGTTGCACGATTTGGTTTCATAGGTGATCGTGACATCGCCCTTGACATAACCGCTTGAACGAGAGTAATCTGCAAGACCGTCCATGCTCATCTTAGGAATAAGAAACTCTCCTGCTTTTGCGCCCATTCTCACCGTATCCGCATCAGCATCAAGAATAGATGTGGCGGAAGCCTGCTGATAGACTGTATCGAGCTTGTCGATATACGCCTTGAATTTTGTAATTGAATTTGCCATAGTGATTTTCCTTTCCGGGCTTACTTAATACCCATTATCTTGTTGATTCTTGCTTCATCGGCTGTTTTCTGTTCATCGTTTGCAGTTGCAACAGCTGACGTAACTATTGCCTTGGGAGGTTTTTCTCCCTTGAAGTTGGGATATTTTTCGATCACACTGTCAATAGCCTTGTCAAGTGTAACATCTCCGGCGACCTTTGACTTTGCGAGCGCAAGCACATCATCAATGCAATCTGCCGCAACGCCGACAGAAAGTGCATGAACCTTGCCCTTAAGCTCGGCTATCTCCTGCTTGTTTTCCTCCTGAGAGTTGTCGCTTTCGCCGGGGGATTCTGCGCCGCCTGATTTTCCGCCGTCAGCATTTCCTGTTTCTGAATTTCCGGAAGGTTCGGCTTTCTGCTTAGCCTGCGGTTCGGACTGCGTAACAGCTTCCGTGGCAGTGCCGTCCTGTGTGCTGCTCTGAGCGGGGGCAGCTGCCTGTTCTGCCTGAGCTGTGTTTTCGGCATTTTCAGCTGCCGATGTTGTGATTTTTTCATCCATAATGATTTTCCTTTCTGTAAAATAGGTAATATAAAAACAGCACCGTGAAAGTGCTGTTTTAATCATATAATTTGTCATAAGAAAAACACCCTCGAAAGGGTGCTTAAACGTTGTATTTATCTCTTATGGTTTTAATTCGTTTACGAAAAGCTATGGTTATATCCATAAGTTCTTTTGCTGATCTGTCATCTCGTCCGTGAAAACCTTTATACTTAGATTCGATATTGGAATATTGTGACTGATATTCTTTTTTTAGCTTTTCTAATTCTTCATAACAACCGTCAGGGTAGTTTTGAGCGTTTATATGCGATTCCGAGTTTTTCACAGGCTCTTTTAATTCTTTCATGTTGTTCATCTCCTAACGGTATGAGTTCTGGATTATGAAATAGAATATCATCCACTTCAAGTCTTGCTTCTTCATAAAGTTGTTCGGCTAAATCAGCAGGCGTCTTATTTTTAATAATCATCGTGTAAAGATATTTCTCGTCACAAGCATATGAAATGTATGAACCGTCTCGAATACTTTCAACAAGGTCTTCCTTACTAAAGGAATACTGACTTTGTCCCTTAACGTGATTATGGATATTGATACTACCATCCATTTCGTCACCAAGAAGTCCGGTATTGACAGTATATTCATCACCGTAAACAGTATACATTTTTCCTCTTTTGTTTATTACACGACATTTTTCAATAGGACTTTGTGATTCTTCTGTAATAAATTTCTTTAATTCAGAAGAAACAGCTTTACCATCATTGATATTAACTTCTCCGTAATTTTCATAATAATGTTCAGATTTGTTAATAGATTTCCCTTTACCGCTTGACCTTATTATATCATTAACAGCAGAATTGTCAACATCAATAAGCTTTATCTGCTCTTGTTCTGCCTTAACCGCCGCCTTATAGCTTGCTGTTGTCTTAGCCGCTTGACTGCGTCCATATCCCGGAGTAGCGGTGCGGTCGGGCTTGTATGCAAGCCCGTTTTTCTCACAGTAGCTTTTAAGCTGCTGTTCCTGCTGCTTGAGCTTATAAGCCGCCTTGTCAAAACCCTCTTTATCTCCGAGAGTGTCAAGAGAGGTACATTCCCGTTTGGAAGCTCTGACCTTGCGTTCAAGAGCACGTTGGTTGCAGATTTTTTCGTACTGCTCGGCATTTTCCTTTTCGTCATACGGAAAATATGTTTGAACGCTTATTCCGGGCAGGAACGGATAGAGCTGATGACCACAATTTATACCGAGAAGCCCTGCAGGCTTGCCGTATGAGCTTGACCGCCAAGCATAGAATTTAATACGTTTGCCGTCAAGGTCTGTAGTATAACCTCCGCCGCCGTTGCGATTGAATATTTTCCCCTGATCTTTCGCACACAGTGGTCTTGCGCCGCTGTGACTGCTGACCTCAATCAAATCAAGCCCATATTCATCCATAAGGGAAAACTGTGTTTCTTTGGCAACACTTCCTACAGTGGAGCGTATACACATATTAGTGTATGCTTCCGGCGTCCAGTTCCGACCGTTTTTATCGACAAATGCCGGGATACCTTTCTGCGTCATTTCGCCGATACATTCACGCATGGCACTCTGACGTGCCTCTATGCCGGTAACTACCTTGCCCGCAGCCTTATTAAGACTGTCTATGTATTCCTGCTTATTTGCAAGCTCGGCGGTACGGTTGATCACCTGCATAGCGGCGTTCTTTGCCTTATACTTCATCGTTGTATTTGTAAGGTTCAGGTCTTTTTTTGCCTGTTTTTGAAGCATTTTAAGACTGTTTAACATATTGCCGGACATTGACGGCGTGGCTCGTCTATCAATAAGCCCCTCTTGCACCATACGTTTTAATCCCGGTGCAAGCTCCTGAATAGCGGAATTTGCCGCTCTCTGAAGCGTAAGCTCCAGAAGCTCGGGCGTTTTTCCTGCATATTCAGCTATCGTTTTTGCGTTCTGCTTAGTCAGCTTGCCAAGCTCGGCGAGCTTCTTCATTTTCCACTTCGCCGTATCCTCTTCAATTCTCCCTGCGGCAAGATAGGCGGCTATGTTTGCAATAAGGTCAGTTTCAAGCCCGACTATTAGATCGGTCATGCCTTGCGACAGCTGTAGGGAAGTCAGCTTATTCATAGCTGTCACCGTCCAGTATGCCGCCGTCTATGTCATTTTCCTTTGCAATACGCTGCAGTTCTTCTGCGGCTTCTGCTTCATCAATATTCTGTGCTTCCATAATAGCACGAATTTTTGATTTAAGCCCTGCCTGAACAAGCTTGATATTGTTATCTATACGGGTGTTGTCATCACCGATAATGTTATCCTGCCAATTTACAGAAACCGTATAATCTTTGCTGACTTCCTCCGAAGCCTGTGTTATTTCTATAATCGCCGTTGCAAGACTTTCAAGCACCTCGGATATGATATTCTTATTATTCTGCACGGTGCGAAGTGTGTCCTTTTCATCGGCGGCAACTTCTGTCGCCGTTTTTACGCCGGAATTACTGTCAAATGACAGCGTTCCCGGAGAAAATCCGAGCTGAGTGCTGAGTATATTCAGCTGAAGCTTCAAAGCTTCAACGTGTTCGATTACTCTGAGGGACTGGGTATTGTCGGATATATTCAGCTTCGGCGCATCATCGGCGTTGAATGCCTGATATACTTCGTCATCGGTGTCAAAGTATTTTACTTCGTTGCCGTCGCTGTCATAGGTCGACTTAACACATTCCGAAGGAATAATGATACGCTTTTTGCCAAGGATAAACTCCCGCTCCAAGCTGTCAAAGATCACATCTATCTCACGCAGCGTATCGATCGAATTAGCAAAAACAGGCAAGCCGAGCGGCAAGTCGAAAACCATATTGTTTCCGACTGCAGGTTTAAAATAGCAGAATAACGGCTTTTGAACGCCTTTGAACACCATTTCATAGTCAAGTTCCGGGAACAGCTCCGAAACGGGAACTTCCTGACCGAGATAACTGCGTGAATCGCTTCGCCGCAGGACGTGGTAAATGTGAACTCCATCAGACTGCAATGTATGATACTCGAACAGCTTGTAGTAGAAACCGTTCTGAACATAGTCGTTGCAGAAAATACCTTCTGTGATCTGACGGTTATTCCATTTTGTCGGAAAGAAACGATCGGCATTTATGTAATTCAGACGTATCACATTATCTTCAAGATACACCTTTATTACTCCTCCGCCGAGTGCGTATGACCGGGAAAGAAATTCGGGAAAACGCTCCCAGAAACAGTTATTTTCAAGAACCTCACTTACCGTATCGTTGTACTTTTCGTCATCAACAGATATATCGCACTGTTCTGAAAAAGTCATCGTGGCGAGCTTGTCGCAGATAACCTTTGCCATATTCGTCATAGCTCTGGGACGGCTTTTCTTTTTTATTCCGCTGTTTGTAACAGTTCTCCACGGCGGTTTGCCCTGATAGATACGTTTTGCAGGCTCGATGTGCCGTGTGTAATAGTCGGATATATCGACTATTGGCACATTTGGGAACGCCTGCTTTATATAAGTATATATAGACATCACGTTTTCCTTTCCGCATCGAAGACATTAGTCATATAGGCTTCGGTGCTGTATTCTTGTGCGTCAAGGCTATCAATATTTATGCTTCCGTCATCAAGACGTATTTCGGTCGTCACATTCGGCTTCCAGATAGCGGTCTGGAACGCTTCAATCGTATGCTTGCAGTGCGACATGATTTTATATCTGTCAGCCGCAATCAGACGATTATAGAACAATATACGATTGTTGATTGAACCTTTCCGTGCATTGTGGATATTCACACGGAGCTTTCTCCTCTGAGCGGCGAGACGTACACCTTTAATCAGTATTTGCTCCGCTGAATCAAGATATATTTCAGTGCATTTCCATCGCCGGCATACACCTTCAATGAAATTACAGAAATCATTTTCAAGTTCATACGGTGATATTGTTTCCTTGCGGTAGTATTCGTCAAGCGTTACGACCGACTGAAAGCCTTTAGTGAATCCGGTAGCGTTAAGGGTATGAGCCGAACCGTTTCCGCCGAAGTCTCCTCCTATGGTAACAAACATAAGATCTTCGGGAAGTGTATCTACAATATATCTTGATGGGTTGTCGGCAAACAGTGGGTAAATAACACCTTCCGCCGCTACCCAGTTGCCACAAATGAAGCGTTCAAAATAAACACCCGTGTATTCCTTTTTTATCTCCCTGACGTATTCTTCGGGAAGCGTTGTGTTATCATCGATCAGAAATCGTAATACAAGCATATCGACCTTGGCATTGTCTATATATTCCTTTTTTAGCCAGTGCGTCGGAACATCCGGGTTTGTTGTAGCAATCAGCTTTGCGCCCTTGACCGACAAACGTGACAGGAGCATCGAAAAAAAGTCCTTAGGGAATAGCGTCAGCTCATCGCAGTACGCTCCGCCGAGCGTCATGCCTCGTATCTTATTCTCGGACTTTGCATCATTTGCTCCCTCAAGCAGTATTTTTCTTCCGAACAATCTGCCTTCTTTGGTAGACAAAGAATACTTAAAATTATCTTCACCGACAAGCTCCTGCAGTAGCATCAAACAGTTACGTTTTAATGTTTGCAACGTTTTTGCCGACATTAGATAGGCGTAATCGGTAGGGCGGTTTGCTATCCAGAATGCCCAAAGAATAAGCGATATCCATGTCTTGCCGCTACGGACGGAGCCTTCAAGCAGATTAAGTCGGTGTAGTTTGTTGTGCTTTAGCAAACTCATCAGCTCCTGCTGTTTAGCTGTAAATATCAATTCATTTGACATTCTTCATAGCCTCCAGTATAGCGTCAAGCTTGCCTGCGCCGTCTTCCGATATAGCAACCGGAGCTTTGCTGTAAGTATCGCAGGCTTTGTTCGTCAGAAAGAACTCTACCGCCGATTGATTCGGAGGAATATCACGAGTAATTATTTCAACAGTTTTTCTTCCGCCGACAATACGCTCTCTGCGTTCCGTAACGGTATAACCGGTAGCGGCACGGATCAGTGCCTGTTCAACATCTGCCCGAACAAGCTCAGGGTTGTCGGCTATCAGCTGTCTGACTCCTTCAGAACGGTCGATAATCTGTTGTATTGCCTTTTGCCGCTTGCTTTCGGATGTATTCAGATAGCATTCGACCAGACTTTGAACGGCATTCACTCGCTGTTCGGTATCAGCTTTTTTGTATTTGTCGAGATCGGTTGCAAGGCTGTTTATAGCCCTTTTGCGATTGCTTTTTCTCACAGTTTGCTCACTCCTTTCGGGCAAAAAGAAAAAGAGCCTTATAAAAGCCCTTATTCTGCATTTGATTATGTTGACGTGAAATTATCCCACTTTGTTTTTTGAAACGTTTTAAACGGCAATTAAAACGCTTTTATCGGTAAATATCCCGTTGGGATTATATCGGGATATGCTTCGCCATTCCGATTTTGAAAAATCAGATTACTTTGCGTATGTATACAGCCGTTCCGGTGCGGAGCGTATCGACGAACACCTTAGTTACTGCACTTGTCTATATCGACCGCACAGGTTATCCTGTGTGGCTCACCGTAAAGAGTGATCTCTATAACGGCTTTATGCTGTCTTCGGGAGAATTTCACGATTTTGTGCTCATAGCGTTTGAGATAGCCGCTGTCTATCTTTAGTACGCCATTTTCTATGTGTCCTTTGCTGACCTTGAGTATATCGGGATTGCGACATAACCCGATGATATATTCTTCTTCAGTGCAGGACAGGCACGTTGTTTTGCTGACAAAATTGCCGACACCGTGTATTTTGCGAATGATATAATAATCATCGGCTGTCAGGCGGTCGGTCTGAAAGAATATGTAACCGTCAAAAAGCGGTTTGATTTCTTCGTGCCATACCCCCTTTTTGCGATACTTGTACAACTCTCTCGGCACATACGCTGTATAACCGAGTTCACGCATCAAGTACATAACAGCCGTTTCAGAGCCTGACTGTACATATATTACATATATCATTCGCCGTCACCCTCTTTCTGCTTACCCCTGATATATGCGGCAAGCTGTGAGTACAGCTGAGGATTATCCTTAGCCATAGCGGCGAAGATGTCTTCCTTGAAAACATCATAAGCCGCATCCATTGATGAGCGGTTCTTAGCGTCTGTGTCCCGTTTATATGTTGCCGCTTTTATCAGCGATGGCACTGCAGCAATCAGCTTTTCGGGCGGAACATCTTTTAGGCTGTCATCGCTTAAATTCTGGATTGCTTCCATTACTTTATGGTTTGTTAATCGGGCAAGAGCCTCGGAAACATCAAGATCCGGATATTTGGCAAGCTCCTCGTTTATAAGGCGGAAGTTATTGCTAATGAGCATTACCTGCTCCAAAGAAGCATTCAGAGCCTGTGCATAACGTGCTACCGAAGATTTCGATACCTCATAACCGTTTTCACGGATGAAATCTACAATGTCACTGTAGCGATATTCTGACGGGTTATTTATCATCATATCAACGGTTTCCCTGATGTCGCACGGCAGCTTGTCGACTTTACCTCTTTTACGATTACGTTTTTTCATAGTATCGCCTCCTTACAGATCTATGCAAGGATCTTCGATAGCACCGTTAACAAGCTGAATGCCCTTAGCGGTCAGCTTACCTGCAAGCTGTGTATAATCGTCGCCGATGCACTCTACAGCCTGTTCGGAACGTATCTTCACGAGCCGTATATATCCACCTTCAAGCAGATAATTAAGACTGTCAAGTGCTTCGTTTTCAGCAATCTGAGGCTCAAGGGCAGCAGTTACATCTACGAGATTGACGTAATCGGTACGGAGCAGATTGATTGCTCTGATCACAGCCCCATTGTTTTTTATAAACTTGTTTTTCCTGAGCTGATCTTTTATATTCATCAATTGCCCCTCCTGTCCTTATCGGCAAGATTATCTATCTTTGTTTCCAGACGTGTCATAACACGGATAAACTCGGAATTTTTGACTGCCGTATCCTTAAGTTCGTCAATTGCACTGTCGATCTTGTCTATAGTGTGCTTGATTTCTTCGACTTCTGCCTTTGTGGCATATCTGTCGTTCAGGCTTTTGATATCACTCTTACATTCCTTTATCATATCAATATGGCTTTCGAGTTCAGATCTGGTAACGCATTTGTCCTGTCTGTCTATTGTACGTTTGACGAAATACGATATAATGCCGATTGCAGCTGTGATTATTATGTTAATAGCTGTTGACAATATTGCTCCGATTTCCATTATATACAATCCTTTCAAATGGCTTTATAATGCGTAATTTTTATGTACTATATTTAATGTAATTTTATTTTAACATTTTCGCTGAAAAACAAAAAGACTTAGCGCAATTACTTTTACAGTAATCACGCTAAGCCATAAATTTATAAAAATGTTAAAATTTTATTAAGAAACACTAGCTAAAAAGCTAGCTGAGGCACTTAAAGTAACGCTCGATGAACTTTGCGCATAAACGGCATCGCCGGGCTATTTCAGTCCTGCGATAATTTTTTCCTGTTCTTTTTTGGACAGCTCAAGCGCAGTCATGACCTCTTCGGAATAGTTGTTTTCCTCGGCTATATTCCTTGCGACAGCAAAGTTTATAAGCGTTGACGGCTTTGCAACGGCAATGCGCTCACCGCCGAAGTAGCCGACAAGCTTGCGGTATGCTTCGATACCGATTACCTCAGCTATTTCCGCCTGCGTTCCTGTCAGATGCTTTATCTGCAGATAATCAAGTTTTGATTTTGCCATCGGTACGCTCCTTTCTGCGCTTTTCCGCCCGAACATATCGTTTGATCGTGTCAATAAGCTCCGCACCCTGACGTTCTGAAAAGCCTTTGAAAATGTCATATTTCGGATTGACGGTAATACCAAGCTCTTTTTTAATAATGCCGCATAGCCGTTCTTTGACGGTGACCGCTGACGGGGACAGCTTTGCAAACTCATACATAAGCCCGAAAATCTTGCCTATCTGAGCGTTGCTTATATATGCCTTGACCTCCGGGGTTATTGCCCGGAGGTTAGCTTGCAATTGTTTGATTACTATGTCCGCCTGCTCATCGTTCAGTTCCGATATGGACTCTTTGAGTGTGAGTTGATACACAAAGCCGTGCAGATCATCTGATTTATTCCCATCGTCGACAAGTCCGCACTTACGTCCAAGGCTGTAGATGTATCTGCGTTTCTGCTTTATATCCATGTTACACCGTGATTTTCGTAGTATCAGATACCGATATAGCACTGTTGATTGCTCTGATGACCTCTTCTACAGTGCGCTTACTTTCAATGGTATCTAAAACAGTCATAAAACGCTGCCATTCAAGCGATTCAGCGAAAAGATATGCGTAATCCGCTGCGTCCTCTTCCGAAAATCCTCCAATGGCAATTAGGTTTTTACAGTCTGTGAGGAAATTTGCGCCTTTGAGTTTCTTGCGAAGTGCGCTCTTTGCGGAATCGTCGCACGGTAACTGATCGTAAAACTCGTCTACCGTCAGCTTGCGTTCAGGGACTGCGATGTCGGCTGAATAAACGCTTGCAAATGTGCGCTCAAGTTCTTTGCTTTTGAAAGTATACTTTGGCTCGAGCGATTCTTTGATGTAGTCACCGAACGCATCACCCATCAAACGCTTCAGAACGGCAGGAGATATAATCTTTACTGTTCTGGCTTCGGTGTATGTAACGTCATGTCCGTCATCATCCTCAAAACTGCATGTTCTTCTTTTACTGTCACGGAGCTTATCACTGCCAAGCTTCAAAAAGAACGCTTCAAGCTCCTTGAATTTAAGCTCAAGTTCAGCTTTTTCTTTTGTCAGCTTTGCTATTTCGGCTACTTTTGCGGCAATTATTTCATTAGTTACTGTCATTTTATCACCGCCTTTGACATAGCCTCGGCACATTCGGCACAGATATCCACGCCACGATAATTTACCGCATTGGTACGATTACCGCAGAATCTGCATACGGGAACGTGTTTTCTGATACGGATTTCACCGGTATTGTCATCGACCGTAAGGTCTATCGCTTCACCGGGAGTCAGACCTGCATACTCGCATAAGTCTTTTGGCAGACAAACATTCCGCTTAGCTGTAAGTCTTTTACTTTTCAACATTGCCATAATAGTTCCTCCTTGTTTTTATTGCTCCACTCTGCATTTATACGGGCTTGTGACCGTTGCTGATCAGCAGCTGCATTAGAGCAGGGAGCTTATACTCCCTGATTTTTATAGATTTTTCGTCTGTAGCACCCGAACCCGATAATCGGGCGAAGCTTGTTTTTGCAAGTTGGAGTACCGTCTTTATCGAGATATTTGTACTCACAAGAGTAACATTTCTGTGCCGTATCTCGCTTTTCACTTTCGGGTGTACGCATTTTATGTAGATTATTTGATTTCACGCTGCTTCTGACCTCTTTTCTTCTTGATTGCCGCAATCTGCGATAATCTTGCTACATAGTTCGGATTTTTAGCGACGAACTCGCCGTACGACATACCGCATTTCATAGCTTCGGCAACTATTACCTCTATCTGTTCCATATTGCTCATTTCTTTCACCACCTTTAGTGCACTCTGTCTTTTCACGGGCTTGTGACCGTCCACGGCGACATTACACGGGAGCTTTGCTCCCGGAGGTTATTCTGATTTGCCTTTGTTATAGCCTTTTTTATATCCACTGTTGAAGATCTTATCTGCTACTATTATGCTGAAGTACATTTTTGCAAGAATCCATCCTATGTAGAGAATTACGAGCATAAGAGGGATTATAAGCACCTCGCCGCCGATCGAGTTGTCCGGACGGTCTGCGATAATGTTTGCGTATTCTATTACGCTAACAGTTGCTGTGCCGGCAAAAAAAGCAGCGGCAAGCATTAACACATTGTTAATAAACTTTCTCATTTGTTATACCATTCCTTTTTTATCAGCTTTGTCTGTCTGTTGTGCCGGCAGACAAGAAGCATTATTGTCGGTGTGTCTTTAGCTATCAACCAGTTATCCGGGTTGATATGCGCTCGTTTCAGAAAATCGTATTGTGACCTTGTAGGTTTCTTCCCGTGCATACCGTCACCTCACAACACTGCGTACATCGATACGCATGAACTTTGCCATAGCGGCAAGACCGTTAAGGTGAAAGTTGCCGTTGTCATATGCCTGCGAGAACAGTCTGACCGCTCCTCTAAGTCCCTCTTCACTCTGAGCTACCTTGTGCAAAAACTCAAGCTCCTGCTCCATATGCGATGATACGAGCAACGGAAACATCAGATCAACGTCATCACGCTTGATATCGGTTGTAACAAATTTAGGTGACAGCCATTTACGATTATTTATCTGACGGTAGTTACGTCTTGTCTTGCCTTCAAATTTCTCTTCAATGCCGTTATCGCCGACAAATGCAACACCGAGCGTCTGACCTCTGTCGGAAAAGTAATCGGCAAAGCTACGGATAGTTTCTATTCCGTGAAATGTCAAGAGCTGTCCTTCGTCTATGATAATAACCATTCCGTCGTGGAGCTTCTGCGCAATCGCTATCCACAGATCATCGGTAGACTGTGATATCGGAACATTCAGCTCCAGCGCTATTAGCTTCAGAACAGCTTTTGCCGACTTAAAGCAAGGGTTAACAGTGATAACGATACTGTTCAGCGGATTATCCGAATGATACTTCTGAACAGCTTTTGTTTTACCGATACCGCTGTCGCCGGTTGCAATCGCAACGCCGCCTTTGATCTGACAGGTCTTGATCGTCTGATAGATCTTCTCCGATATGCTTGTCGGTGCATAATCTACCTCGCTGTAGCCCTCTGCGCCTTCTGTCTTGGTGTCAAAATATGCGGCGAGCTTTGCAAACTGTGCATCCTTATTTCCGCTGTATGCACCCTTCTTGAGCATTGATATTGTCGATGCCGGAATGCCGATGCGATTTGCGGCTTTGTTTGCCGAGCCCATTTCTGCCGCAAGCTCGTCAAATTTGGCGAGCAGTGAAACTTCCTTTGTCTGTTCCATGGTTTAATCATCCTTTCCGCTTTAATGCGTTATTATTTATCTTATCAATGTCGATGAATACCTCATCGACATCGGATAGAACGGGGTTGTCCGCCTTGAACTTATCAGAAAATACAGGCGTGAACTTTGTCGGCTTTTCAATTCTGAACCTATCTTTGCCTCTTTCGGCACGGTTGATAGTAGCCGTCAGGAAATCAATAGCCTGTTCCTCAGTGATTGACGCTGTCAAGCCCTTCGAATAGTCGTGAACGGCGTGAGTAACAGCACGAATTGTCTTTTCACCTGCGGCTATCTCGTTAGGATCATTAGTAATATACGGTACGTTCAAATCTGTTTGTAGCGTCCATGTAAAGCGATATGCGTCTGTTGCTTTGTCATAGACACGCACCGTCTTATATTCCGCAGGATCATAGCGCACATAGACCTCTTCGCCTTGGTACTTCCACGCATCTTCCGCTGAGTACCAGAGCTTTTCACCTGCAAGCTCGATGTAAACGCCGTTGCGCTTGATTTTTTGATACCGTGTCGTTCTCGCAAGCAGAAGCGAAAGATCCTCGTCTTTTGCTTCTCGGAAGGTGGTGTACTTGATTGATTCGTTCCAGACCTCAATTCTTGTCATGCCCTTGTATTTGCGTTCTTTGCCACCGTACTCATCGACGTTGAAGTCACCGTCGATGAGGATTTCGAGCGCAGCTCTTATCTGATCGTCTTCGGGAACAATGCCGTATTTCAGCTTGTATTTAAGGCTTTCCGGGCGTTCTATAATAGTACCGCCGCAGAAAGTCTCGATTACTCGGCTGATATGGTTTTTAAGTGTGCCGAATGTACGCTCAATAGGCTTTGCCTTAGCGTTTCTGACAATTGCATTGTGCATTGTAATGTCAAGCAATTGCAATATAGTCGGCGGTATATCGTCTGCATTCCATGTCTTTCGTGTTCTGTGACCTCTGCCACCTATATCGTGCGTAAGGAACTCAGATCCGTTATCAAAATAAACCGATTTCGGAACGCCGAAACGCTTTATTGCGTGTCGGAGTGCAAGCAAAGTACTGTGTGAATCGGGCTGCTCCGTTAAGTTCCAGCCGACCAAAACGCCCGATTTTGCATCCAAAAATGCCGTTAAGTACATTCTGTGGGTCTTCTGACCGTTATCGCAGTAGGTCATAAAATCAAATGTATGGTTATCTGCTATCCATACATCGTTAGCCTGCAGGTCGTCATACATACGCTCTATGTACGGTATGTACTTATCGGTCATAGCCTTTTCACCGTATCTCATCAGTGCAATTACTGCCTGAGGGAGCTTTTCAGCTTGCCTCCGAAAACTGCGCTCTGAGGGGATATTGGGTAAATCTTGCGGATAAAATTCTCGAACCCATTCGATCATCAGCTGATAGCAGCGTGATACCGGAAGCCGGCGCTCGTCAAGGAAGAAATACATAAATGCGTCAAGTATATGCTTCGGAATATCGGTGTGACCTTTATTCCAGCCGCCTCGCTTATCTATGAGCCCTTCAATGTCACCGTTCTTGTACGCCGCATACTTGCGGTACAGTATATCGGTAGATATTTCTATCTCCGGGTGATCAAGCTGCATTTTTGCTACAAACAGCAGATCTGTATCGGCTTTTTTACGGTTACTTTTGTTCCGATACATCTCCCAGACCTTGAGTATCTTTATCCAGTCAGCCGCTTGCTGTCTTTCGTTTTCCGTGTACTCCTCGAATGGCTTTGAAACTGCCTTTGAACGCTGTTTTTCAACTGTTTTAGGCGGTGCTATTTCAAGCTCCTTACGCTTGGAGTTATAATACCGCTCACGGGTTTTTTCGTCCATCTGATCAATGTCAAAAAGATACTCTTTGCGGTTATTTGCCGCATCGGCTTTTTCCGTTGCCGGAAGCTTGCCTGACTTAGCTAATTGTCTAATGTAACGTGGCGTGCAACCTTTAATAGTTGCCAGCTCTGCAGTGCTTATCATTGCACCCATCTTGATCAACCTCCTTTCTGACCTGCAATTAGATATTGCGGTCGCTCCCGTCAGGGAGTTACACAATATCTATGGTTCATTAAGCAACATGACCTGCCATCATCAGTACAGGGCGGTCATTCCCTGCAGACGGGCTGTTGCCCGTTTCGGCTTAATTGTGATATAATAATTGTGAGAGGTGTAATAGTATGCAACAATTAACACGAGATAGCGAAAAAATGTTAAAGTATATTTTCAAAGCAGCAGAACCTGTGAAAGTTTCTGCGCTTAAGAAACGATTTAAAGCTTCTACAAAAATATCAATAAACGAACTTTCGGATATAGGATATATTTACATTGCTTCTAAGTTATCAAGATGGGGTGAACCTTTAGAGGAAGTAAAATATCAAATAACGGAAGATGGTGTATTGAATATTAGGAAGACTATAGACGAAAGAAGAAGGTTAATTCTTAATAGCGTCATAATACCTATAGCAGTAAGCATTGTAACAAATCTGTCAATAATCTTATTACAATGGTTACTATCATAGCGACTACTGCTGGAATTATGTAAGAATAGAGAATTTTTTTCTTCATAAAAACACACTTTCCGACCTGCCATCATCAGTACAGGGCGGTCATTCCCTGCAGACGGAAAACCTTGCGGCTTTCCGTTTCGACAAATAAATAAGGAAAGGATCTGTAGCAAACTTCAAGCAGTTAGCTCTCGGTCTGCATGTATGCTCGTCTTTCCGAGCTGTCATCACGCTCCTACCGATTTTTGCGCTTCGTTTGTGGTGAGCCAGTCAACATAATGCGCTGGGCTTGATACGCTCAAGCGGGCGAGCTGACACTCTGTTGTTATCGCTTATGGGTAAGCCATACGGTTAAGCACCTGTTGAGGAATAGGTATCCTGTAGTCGACAATTTGGAAGCGGCTTTCATCTCACACCTCCCGATCTTCCGTCGGGTAAACGCACGACCAGCCTGTGCGGTTTCATTCCGACTAATTTTTTATCCCGGATTTCCTTCCGGCGGTCGGCGGGTCTGGGCTTGATACGCTCAAGCGGGAGGCTCAGGCAAGTGTGATAAACTCGCCCTTGCAGTAATCAAACGCTCCGACATAGGAGTCGTCAACAAAAACATTGCCGACTGTATCGGTATCGGCATCTATATCAAGATTGCCCTTAGGCAGTCCGCCGTGCTCACGATACCAGTCTGTGAGGATTCTCTTCTTATCTTTAATGCTCATTTAAATCTCCTTCCGAGTATTTCGTCTGTGGTGACCAAAAACAAATCTGCAAGGCAACAGAGATTAGCGATTGATAATGTTTTATTGCCAAGCTCCCAACCACACACAGCCGCTTTTGATACGCCAATTGCATTTGCAACTTCCGCTTGCGACATACCATGTTGCTCACGCAAACGCTTTATATTATCGTTATAGGTCATTCTTACTCCTTTCGCTTGTTTTCGATTGACACCGCTCGGGCGGTATGTTAAAATAACTATGGGTAAGTGTGCCTTATTCGTTTACCCAAGTAAATTATAATCCCAAAATGTGAACTTGTCAATAAAAATATTCACATTTTGGGAAAGTAGATGTTTTAAACAGAAAGGATGAGGACGATTTGTGCATAATTGACAACATTCTGAGCCTTTTATCCAAAAAGAAAGTGAATCAAGTTGATTTATGCAAACATATTGGTGTAAGTACAAGCACTATGACAAACTGGAAGATTCGGAAAACAGATCCACCTGCAAGATATATTATCCCAATTTGTGAATATCTGAGTGTTTCTCCGATGCTTCTGCTTACTGGAGAAGAAGCTAACAGCAATGCTATTTCTTTGGATGAAGAAGAATTATTAACTAACTACAGAGCGGTAAATGACATAAAAAAAGCTCAGATCAGAGAGAGAGCCGCCGTCCTTGCTGAGCTTGAAGTGGCAAAGAAAAAGAATAATGTTCAAACACCCTTAAAACAATCATTAAAACGGACTGAAACAGAAGAAAAACAAGAACCGCAATACATATCCCTGCCGTTCCCGGCACTCCCGGTATCCGCAGGAGCCGGCGAGTATCTTCACGAAGATACAACTTCTTATATAAAGGTACCGGCAACAAATCTTACCGGGCGGGCTTCTTTTGCTCTTCGTGTCCACGGAGATTCGATGGAGCCTGATTACTTTGACGGAGATATTGTGCTTGTTGATGCCGATGCGGACGTTAATGTAGGTGATGTAGGAATATTTATTGTGAATGGAGAAGGCTTTATCAAGCAGAGAGGAAAAGACCGTCTTATCTCTCTTAATAATAAGTATAAGGATATCAGAATCAGCGCAGATGATACTTGCGTATGTAAGGGAAAGGTTATAGGTTCGCTGTAAAAAGGAGGTTTATAATAATGGGATTACGTTTCAGAAAAAGTATTAAACTCGGTGGAGGATTCCGCCTTAATCTTAGCAAATCTGGTGTAGGATATAGTTGGGGTACAAAAGGATTCCGCATATCAAAATCAGCAAAAGGTCGCACAAGAAAAACTTTCTCAGTCCCCGGCACAGGTATTTCATATTCTACTTCGTTGGGAAAATCAAAGCGGCGTAAATCAACAACAGCAAAGCAGAATTATTCACAAAGCAATACAGATTTTACAGAGCAGATTCCGGTTGATCCTAAAGTTCAGCGTATTAAAAAGATTGCGATTACAGCAATAATCGCAGGACTTGTTCTCATGATGATCGGACATCACGAATCCGATCCTTTACATATTACACTCACTTCACTTGGGTATATAGGTCTTATAGGCGGTATCATTTTAATGGTGATAAAGAACCGTTTCGGTGACAACGAATAAAATAGTACAATATTAACTTTTTCTTGAGAGAATTTCTTATAATCATATCAAAAAAGTTGTCAAGGAAGTAGTTCCTTGACAACCTTGATTTTGTTCCTTGACTTCCTTGCTAACATTTTCAATAAATGGAAATTATTTAAATCTGCACTAAGGCAGAAGAAAAGCCGTTAAAACGCTTAACAATGCGTTTTAACGGCTTTTAAAATGCAATTAAAACAGTTTGAAACGGTTATTTAAAACGCTTCTCCTTTTCAACAGATATAAAAAATCGGTGCAAAAACGCACCGATTTTTTTGACAACTCATTTTTCAACGCCGTGCCGGATAAACCACTTGCAACACGCAACAAACCGCATAACAATCAGCTTTGTGCTGATTTATCCCGCTTTATTTCGGCTTATTCCGTGGTTTCCCACTTTTTGCGTTTTGCGTGGCAGACAACATTAATGTCAATATAATAAGGAAAAATGCCCCCGTTAAGACGGGGGCATAACGGTTTGTAGAAAAAGTATGTTTTTTTCAAAAAGTGCTTGTTCAACCCCTATCCCCTTTAGGACACTCTGATGGCTTTGCTTCGTGCAAAGCTTGGTGTGTCCTTATTTCGGCATCCTTGCCGAAAACCCCCTTCCCAGTGGGAAGGGGCTGAGTGTGGGGCTGCCGCCCTCACCCCGCTTGGGGCTACGCCCCAAACCCCATTTTTAAAAATTATGTAGGTTTTTCGACAAACTAATGCCCCCGTTCAGACGGGGGCATACATTGCTTATTTATCTGTTTCAGGCGTTTTCTGCATCCTTGAAGGAGAACTGACTTACCAGCTTCTGAAGCGTCTGTGCCTGTGCCGAAAGCTCTTCGGATGCGGCGGCGCTTTCTTCGGCAGTAGCCGAGTTTGTCTGTACAACATTTGAAATCTGTTCTACGCCTATATTGACCTGCTTTACCATATCCGTCTGTTCAAGGCTTGCGGCGGCAATCTTGTTTACGATGTCGCTGACACCGCCAGACCTTGTTTCAACCTCGGCAACAGCCTGTGCGGTTTCGTTTGTAATGTTGTTGCCGTTTTCAACTGCGGCTATAGCACGTTCGATAAGAACAGTCGTATCATGAGCCGCATCTGCTGATTTACCTGCAAGATTTCTTACTTCGTCTGCAACAACGGCAAATCCCTTGCCGGCTTCACCTACTCTTGCGGCTTCAACTGCGGCGTTGAGTGCAAGAATATTTGTCTGGAACGCAATATCCTCGATAGTCTGGATAATCTTGCTTATCTCTGCCGAAGCATCGCTGATATCCTGCATAGCACTTGAAAGGCTGTTCATCTTTTCGTTTGCCGCACCAATATACCCGGCTGTTTCGCTGACAAGCTGTTTTCCTCTCTGACAATCTTCCGTTGTAGCCTCAATATGAGCATTGATATTGTGGATAGTAGCGGCAAGCTCTTCTACAGATGCCGCCTGTTCGGTAGCACCCTGAGCGAGTGACTGAGCGCCTGCAGATACCTGCTGTGAACCGCTGGATACCTGATCGCCGGCAATGCTTATCTGGCTTAAAGTATCATTGAGCTTTGTGTTGATATCTCTTACAGATTCAATAAGTACCTTGTAATCGCCTGGGTATGTATTATCGGCATCTTTACTGTGCACATCAAAGTTGCCCTGTGCCATATTGCTTAAGATGTTGCCGATATCGCTGATCATAGCATTTTGTTCATTTACTACCTTTGCGGCAGACTTTGCGAGTATCTCGACTTCATCGTGTGATTTAACCATAGGTACAGGACTTGTAAGATCGCCCTCGGAGAGCTTTTCGTTACGCTCAGCGCAGAGCTTTATGGGCTTGCCTATCTTACGGCTGATAAGTCCTGCGATTATACCGCCTACTACCGCTGATGCGGCACAGATTATCGCAAGCACCAGAAGTCCCTTAAGACAATGTATTGTATAATCACTGCTGTATGCTGTTACTGCGATAGACCAGCCGTTTGTTTCGGGTATGGGTGCATATCCTATATGTTTTGCGATGCCGTTTGATGTGTACTCGGCTGAGCCTGTTTCACCGGCCTCCATTTTTTCGTGTGTCTGAGCAAGTGCCGCATAGCTTGAATCTTCCTCGGCTTTTTTCTGTATGTTCTCTCCGTCCTTGACAAGCTGCATATCAAAATCAGCGATCGTGTTACCGTTCTTGTCGATTATGTATGAAGCGCCGTTTTCGTTTATCTTGAGCGCGCGGACAATATCATTCAGAAATTCCTCGTTAGGTACGAAATATACACAGCCCTCAACTTCCGAATTAAGCACGCCGTTCTTCCATAAAGGAGCGGCGATTATAACGCTTAACTTGCCGTTTGATCTGCCTATCATAGGCTCTGTTATTGTTGTTTTGCCCTCAAGAGCCGCCTTGAAATATTCACGGTCGGAATATTCGTTGCCGTTTGACGCCTGACCGTTTTTATCAATTACAGTGCCTCTGTCAAGGCCGAAGGTTGAAGCAATCAAGTCTATTTCGCTTTGCTTCTGACCTTTGGAATATACTGCCGATGATAATTTCGGGTTACAGCCTGCCTGTATTGCGACATTAAGCATTGATTTCAGTTCCCAGGAAACTCTGTCTGCGGCTACTGTAGCCGTTTCTGTGAGCGTCTGATCGGTCAACGCTTTTGTGGTGCTGTAAATGATTCCTACAGATGCAATCGTCGCCACAAGAAGCGAGATGATTATAAGTAATACTGTAAACAGTGTCATTTTTTTGCTTATAGATTTCATAAGTGTCTGCCTCGATTCCGTACCCTTGCAAAAGATACAATTTTAATTAGCATTTTTATTATAGCTCTCGCGGTAAAAAAATGCAATATTTCACTGCTTATTTTGGCGATATTAACAAAAATGTGGCGGGAATTTTTAGCGCCACACCAAATTTACAAAATATTAGATTTTTGTATGGACATTTATCTTCGCCGTGGTGTATTATGTATGAAGATGTGCATTTTCGGCAAAAAGAAAAAAGGGAGGGGTTTTATGTCGGATTATTCTTCTGAAAATATAAGAGAAATATATGAGCGGCACTTTGTCACAGTGTACAGAGTGTGCTTTATGTACCTCAGAAATGTACACGATACTGAGGACGCAGTACATAATACTTTTATGAAACTGATTGAAAAGCAAAAGCGCTTTGAAAGTACCGAGCATGAAAAAGCGTGGCTGATACGGGTATCTCAGAATGTATGCAAGAATATGCTCAGGGCGAACAGCAGACGACGTGAATCACCGACAGGAGATATTGCAGTGAATGACAACTCTGCGGTAAGCGATGTAATGATTGAACTGTCGGCTCTTCCCGATGAGCTTAAGATACCCGTTTATCTGTTCTATTGCGACGGCTATAACAGTAAAGAAATCGGCAGTATGCTTCATATCAGCGCATCGGCGGTGCGTTCACGGCTGCAGAAAGCTAGAGAGCGGTTAAAAGAGCATTTAAGCTCGGAAAGGAGTATAGTATGAGTATCAGAAACGAATTTGAGAAAATCGATCCTACGGAAAAGCAGAAAAAAGATATTTTCAGACGTATAGAAGAAAGCAGTAAGGTAAAGACGGATTTCAGACATCAGGTTATTCGCTACACATCGGTTGCGGCTGCGGCAGTATTGGTTGTCGGAACGGCGGCAGTCGGTGTGCATTTTGTGACAAAGGGCAACGGTATTGATTACACCGTCAGCGGCAGTTCATCGGGCGCTGACAGCGCTGTCGATGCTTCTGCAAGCAAAGTGAATGACAACAAATCCGATGTTTCGGACGTGGTAAGCAAGGCGGACGAAAATCCATCACACGCCGACAACAGTTCCGCAAACGGCAACAATACGATATATCCCGATATAAGCACCTTAAAGGCGCAGGTGCGTAACGACAAGGAATTCTGGGCGGAAATAGGCAAGCAATACGGACCGTATCATTATGAGTACAGCACGGTAAGGTTTGATTTTATAAACGACTTTGACGATTTTAAATTATGTACCGATGAAGCAATAAGTAACGAAATTATCGACAGGGTCAAAAGGCAGTGGCTGTTTGATAATATCGTGGATTTCGGCTCTGGATATTATGCAATAAAAGGTGCAAAGGATTTGTCAACATCGGAAGATATAGAGAAATTCACGCGGGAAAATCTGATAAACGGTGAATATTTCGAAGCTGATCCGGAATTTTTCGGTTTTTCGGATATGAAAGGCTTTTATGATGCGGCAAGCGAACTGTACACAGGCTTTGATTATGATGATTTCAAGTCTTTTATACCGTATTATTATGCGGAAGTTGACGGCAAACTCTGTATATCGAAAGATCATGGGCTCGGTGAAAAAGGTAAACCTCCTCACAGTGTTGAACTCGGTCAGTATCTGATTATATATGATAATGTTGATCCGAGTGTGATATATTGCTTTGTCGCTGTTCCGGAGATGATTGATTCGTCAAGCTACAGTTTTTCGCTTGACTTTTACGTTTTCATCAATACCGAAAACGGACTGAGATGCAGTGTGACAAAAGAAAAACCGATAACGACCTGCGGATTGGTTACAGATGAGCTTGAACCTTATGTTGCAATGTCATCGGAGCGGCTTGACAAGAAAATGTATTTAGAAAAATACGATGATTTCAACGCTCTTTTTTGTGATGAACAGACGTATAACGAAATTATAAACACAGAACTGAGCGATGAAGAGTACCGTGAAATCATATCAGCTCTTGACGAAAACAACATATTCTGTACCGATGATACAATAAACAGCAAACTTGAGGCATTGGCAGAAGAAAACAGGGCATATCTTGAAGATCGAATGTATCAATATCTGCCTAAAGTGTACGGAATGTATGATATGAATGAGCTGACGCTCAATGTTGCGGCTGTACAGATAAATTTGCTTGATTGCTATCCACAACAATATCAGCTGGTGTTAAGGCTTTTTAAGGTTGAAAAGACAGATAACGGTTACAGTTTTATTAAAGAATAACCGGATAGAAATACGAAAGGCAGAGCTGCGGCTCTGCCTCAGCTTGTAGAAAAAGTCTGTTTTTTATAAGATAATGCAAATTCTCTATCCCTAACCCCAAGCCCCTTCCCCGTGGGAAGGGGCTATTTTGCTGGGGCTACCGCCCCTAGACCCTGTCGGGGGCTACGCCCCTGCGACCCCATTTTCAGAAAATACAAAGGTTTATCGACAGTCTGAAAGGCAGAGCCGCGGCTCTGCCTTTCGGTATATGTTTTACTTTTTGCTTTTTCTGCCTTTTTTGCAATTGCTGCAATTATTACAGCCCTTGCACGCCGAACAGTCGCCGGAGCAACCGCCGTTTCTTATAATATGTATGATTACAAGCACGAGAGCGATTACTATCAGCGCAAGCAGAATAATGCTCGGTATATTCATCTCATCCATAATTTCACCTTATGCAATGCCGAAAATCATTCCGACACAGCGTACAAGAAGCGCCATTATCCACGCAATAGCACACTGCATAAACACTGTTACTGCGGCAGAACGTACACTTCCGAGCTCACGCTTTACTGTTGCTATAGCGGCAACGCACGGGGTGTACAGCAGCGTAAATACAAGGAACACAATAGCCGTGAACGGTGTGAAAAGCGTCTGTATCTGCGAAACATCTCCGCCGAGCAGAAGAGTAAGGGTGGAAACAACGCTTTCCTTTGCGGTAAGACCTGTGATGAGTGCAGTAGACGCTCTCCAGTCACCAAAGCCCAGCGGTGCAAATATCGGCGCAAACAGACTGCCGAGCATCGCAAGCAAGCTGTTTTCGGCGCTGTCAGCCACATTGAGCCGTATGTCGAATGTCTGCAGGAACCATATAACGATAGATGCCGCAAAGATTACGGTAAACGCTTTCTGGATAAAGTCCTTTGCTTTTTCCCATATAAGCTGACAGACGCTCTTTACTCCGGGCAGACGATAGTTCGGAAGCTCCATTACAAACGGTACGGGTTCACCGTGAAATACCGTCACTTTAAGTATAAGCGAATAGGGAATACCGCAAATTATGCCGAACAGATACAAGCCTACAAGCACAAGCCAGCGGTACTGCGGCTCAAAGAATGCGCCTGCGATGGTTGTATATATAAGTATCTTTGCAGAACAGCTCATAAAGGGAGTGAGCAGTATAGTCATTTTACGGTCACGCTCACTTGAGAGCGTTCTTGTCGCCATTATCGCAGGTACGGAACAGCCGAATCCCATCAGCATAGGAACAAAGCTCCTGCCCGAAAGACCCAGTTTTCTGAGCGGCCTGTCCATTACAAACGCAACTCGTGCCATATAGCCCGTATCTTCAAGAATAGACAGGAAGAAAAACAGCGTTACTATAGTAGGCAGAAAGCTCAGCACACTGCCCACGCCGGCGCATACTCCGTCTATTACCAGCGAATGCACTACAGGGTTTATTTCAAATGCGGTAAGCCCTTTGTCGATAAGGTCGGTGAGAAAATCTATGCCCATTTGCATAATGTCGGAAAGTGCCGCACCTATTACAGAGAACGTAAGGAAGAACACAAGTGCGATTATGCCTAAAAAGCAAGGGATAGCCGTGTATTTTCCTGTCAACAGACGGTCGATTGCCATACTGCGTTTATGCTCCTTGCTTTCGTGCGGACGTACTACGGTTTCACGGCACAGTTTTTCAAGGAAGGTGAAGCGCATATTGGCAAGCGCCGCTTCTCTGTCCATGCCTGTTTCCTGCTGCATTATGGAAACAAGGTGATCGAAAGCATCGTGCTTTTCCTCAGGAATGGTGATTTTTTTCTTTATCTGTTCATCGTCCTCAACCAGCTTCGTTGTGGCAAATCTCACAGGAAGCCCTGCCGCCCTTATATCCGGCTCAAGCAGTGTTGCGGCTGAATGTATACAGCGGTGAACAGCGGCAACCGGGTCGTGCGGATCGTCGCTGTCGGTGCAGAAATCCATACGGGCAGGCTTTTCGCCGTATCTCGCAATATGTATCGCATGGTCGATAAGCTCGTCTATACCTTCGTTTTTTACGGCGGAAATCGGCACTACGGGTATTCCCAGTATCCGTTCAAGATCGTTTACACGGATAGAACCTCCGTTTGCCTTTACCTCGTCCATCATATTGAGCGCAAGCACCATAGGTATGCCAAGCTCCATAAGCTGCATTGTAAGATAAAGGTTACGCTCGATGTTCGAAGCATCAACTATATTTATGATACCGCTGAGATTATTGTTCAGCAGAAAATCACGGGTCACTATTTCTTCGTTCGAATAAGGCGAAAGCGAATAGATGCCCGGTAGATCCGTAACGGTCGCTTCCGGGTGATTTCTGATAGCTCCGTCCTTGCGGTCAACCGTAACGCCAGGGAAGTTTCCGACGTGCTGGTTTGAGCCTGTAAGCTGATTGAACAGCGTTGTTTTTCCGCAGTTCTGATTTCCTGCAAGAGCAAATGTAAGCGGTGCGCCTTTTTCAAGCACTATTCCGTGTTTCAGATGCAGCTTCTCGTATTTGGCAAATTCTCCGACACCGGGGTGAGGTGTATCATTTCGTCTTGATCCTGTGGCTTTAAGGGGGCTGTCTTTCTTATGTACGTTTTTTACAGTGACCTTGCGAGCCTCCTCAAGCCTCAGGGTAAGCTCGTATCCACGCACCTCAAACTGCACCGGGTCGCCCATAGGTGCGACCTTCTGCAAGGTTATTTCAGCATCGGGTGTAAGTCCCATATCAAGCAGGTGGTGACGTAAGGCTCCGCTTCCGCCGACCGTTTCGATATATGCGCTTTCTCCCGGTTTTAATTCATCCATTGTCATTTTGACAAGACCTCCGTAAACATTGTGCTCTGTTCCGATTAATTCTGCAATCTGTATATCTCAGGCGTAATTCAGCACTTTCGCAGGCTTAAATATAACCTGTCAGAACAAAACCGACAGGTTTTATCATCTGCGTTTTACTGTGAAAGAACAAAATGTTAAAAATACTGCGGCTGTTAGATATAGCTAATCAGCCCGATTTAAGTATATCACGGTAAAACGGTGTAGTCAAGAAAAAAATGGTTAGAAACAGCTAACTAAGTGGCTTTGTTATGCGGAATTACGGGCTTAACCCGTGCAAACATTACGGTTTTCGGTGCAAAAATTTTATATTCTGTGATGAACCGATTATGTTGTAATTTTGAAAGCGGTTTATCCGGGAACGGATTGAAGGTTTTTATATTAACGGATATAATCACCCGGCATTTAACATTGCAAGATAAGTGACTTATGCCGTTAAATACAGTATGCCTGCGGAAAAGTATCTGCGTTTCCGAACAGGCTCAGTTATGGAGACCATATGTATAGATAACAATGTCAGCCAAAATAATACGGCTGCCGCAAGATACGGCAGCCGTAACAATATTTACTTTTTTGCAAGCTCGTACGCTCTTGCGGTACAAGCCTTACAGCATTCATCGACCGTATCTGTGAGCTTACCCTCATACAGCTTGTCAAGACCTGCTATAGTCGTTCCTCCCGGAGAAGAAACCTGTTTTATAAGTTCGTCTACCGTCATACCCGAATCTGTGAGCATCTTTGCCGAGCCGACAAGCGACTGTGCAAACAGCTTAAGTGCCGCATCGGGATCGATGTCCACGCTCTTTGCGTAATCTACGAAGCCTTTTGCAAAAAGATAGATGAAAGCGGGAGAGCTGCCGTTTACGGCGATTATTTCTTTCATCTTGTTTATCGGCACTTCCTCTGCGATACCGCAACTTTCGATAACCGACTTTGCAAAAGCAAACTCTTCATCGGTCACTCCGTCCGCTCTTGATATTGCGCTTGCGCCAAGACCGAGCATCATAGGGGTGTTCGGCATAACAAGCACTACCTTTGCGCTCAGTATTGTATGACTGCGGATAAAATCCTCGGATATTCCCGCACAGATAGAGATTATCACCTTGTCGTGCGTTACTTCCCCTGCGACAGTGTCAAGCACTCCGCCAAGCACCTGCGGCTTTACCGCAAGCAATATGTAATCGCACTTTTTAACAAGCTCACATTCGCTCTTGCAGGGCTTTACTCCGAATGCCGAAAGTGCTTCGAGCTTTGCCGTATCCTTGTCATACGCCGAAACGCTTATCTGCATATCCGATGAGCAGATGCCACGCATTATCGCACTGCCCATATTACCTGCGCCTAAAAATCCAAGTTCAGTCATACTAAGTCCTCTTTTCTTGTATCAAGCCGAGCGTTTTTCTCTGAATGCCGCACGGTATGCCACCATAACAGGATAAAGCACCAGCAGAAGTATGAATACCTCTATAGGCAGCATCGTGAGATTTTTTACTATTCGTGTCGTTATCTTTACCCAGAATACCTCCGGCGCAAAGTAGCCCATTATCACCATTGCAATTGTATTCAGAAACACATTGCAGAAAAGATTGACGCAGAACTTCGCCATAAATATTCTGAACACCTGAAAGCCGTTTGTCTTGAGTCCGCCGAAAAATGCGGATCTGCTTGAAAAATCGAGCTTCACGGGATTAAGTCCGTACAGGAATATACCGTAAATCACAGCACCTGCGACTTCGACCAGTGTGAATATCGGTGAAAACGCACCGGTAGGCTTTACAAGAAAGCCTATTACATCGGTGACAACGCCTGCAAGTCCTGCCACAACAGGACCGTACAGCATACCGATAGCCGCAAGGCCTACAAACGCAAAGCTTATCTTGAGCGTTTCGCTCGGCATAATCATTACAAATTTCAGTGCTACCGAAACACCGATAAGAAGCGCCGTTACTGTAAGGCAACGAATAGATTTCAGTTCCTCGAACGACTTTTTGAAATTACGAAAAAACGCCATATTTACCTCCTCAATGACGCAAGCTGACGCAATCGCATAATGCGGGATAAATACGGCGATTATCTCTTATATGCAACAGCGAGATGCGGAAAACGTACCGCCACCTTTCAGTGTTCGTCCTGAGGACAACTCCCCGTCCCTCAGGCACTTTACGCACGTTAACCTACTCTGTCGGCCGCACCTTTAAAATTTCGGTGCAGTCTTTTTATATAACGGAAAACCGTTATAAGCATTCTTTAAATCAGAAGCTGATCTCATTAGCGATCTTGTACAGATCGTGAGGGAATTCCTTCTTCATCTTGAGAGCTTCCTGAATGTCATAGTCTACAACTTCGTTATGCTGAAGACCTACAACACGGTTGCCGATGCCCTTTGAAAGAAGATCAACGGCATAGTAACCGAGCTGGCTTGCTGCTACTCTGTCCTGAACTGTGGGGCTGCCGCCTCTCTGAACGTGACCGAGAATTGTAGCACGGCTCTCAACGCCTGTTGCCTGTTCGATTTCCTTGGCAAGCTGTTCGCTTCCGCCGATACCTTCTGCAACAATAACGATGAAGTGGTGCTTGCCGCTCTTCTGTCCTTCGATTATCTTAGCGATAACATCGTTTACTGTGAAGGGCTCTTCCTTAGTAATAATGTATGTCGCACCGCAGGCGATACCTGCATTGAGAGCTATGTAGCCTGCATTTCTGCCCATAACCTCAACTACGGAGCATCTGTCGTGTGACTGTGCTGTATCACGCAGTTTGTCAACCATTTCAACAACTGTGTTCATAGCTGTATCATAACCGATGGTATATTCGGTCATAGAAATATCGTTATCTATAGTGCCGGGAACACCGATACTCAGGATGCCTCTTGCAGAAAGGTCAGCCGCACCTCTGAACGAGCCGTCGCCGCCGACAACTACAAGACCCTCGATACCCTGTTCTTCGCAAGTCTTCTTAGCCTTCTGAAGACCTTCTTCATATCTGAACTCTGCACATCTTGCTGTGTAAAGCATTGTGCCGCCTCTCTGAATTATATCAGATACGCTTCTTGCATCAAGAGGAACAATGTCGCCGTTGATAAGTCCGTTATATCCTCTGCGGACACCTACGACTTCCATACCCTTTGCAATAGCAGCTCTTGTTACCGCACGGATAACGGCATTCATGCCCGGTGCGTCGCCGCCGCTTGTTAAAACGCCAATCTTTTTCATAATATCGTACATCCTTCCTTAGAGGTCACCCTCCGAGATTATTTTACACACACCTTAGTTTACTCCTAAAATGCAATTTAGTCAAGGGGTAATTTCATTTTTTCGACTTATTTTATGATTATATTGTTTTTGCCGCAAATCCCGTTCAATTTTTGTATAAAATCACTGTTCAAATCAACGGAAAGAGCGGGCGGCAAGGTTATAGTTTCCCTTGTATCCTCAAAGCATATCTTCGTAAGAGTGTTGCCTTTGTTTACTTTAAGAAGCGCCTTTACAGCGGGAATATTGGCATCGTCACGGGAGGAAAACCTTATATACAGCACAGCCGCCTTATTCTGCCCTGTTTTTCGGCTTTCGTGCATTTTCCGCAGCTTAGCCAAATCAGGCTGTGTTATCGCATTTATCAGCAGCTTGGGGTCTCCCTCGTCCTCCGCAGATACCGTACCCTCGAAAGCGTAAACATTACCCGTCCTTAGCATTGACGAATACTGCTCGTACAGCTTTGGGAATACAAGGCACTCGATTTCTCCGCTTGCGTCTTCTATTACGATGAAGCCCATTGTTTTTCCAGATTTCGTGATATGGTTGCGGACAGATGTAAGCAGTGCCGTTACCCTGACATTTTGTTTATCCTTGTTGTTTTCAAGAATACTGCCGATATTTTCATATCCGGATTCACGGGCAATCCTGTAAAACGGATCTGCAGGGTGTCCGGAAATATATATTCCGAGCATTTCCTTTTCGTATGACAGAAGCTGTGCGTTTGAATATTCATCGGCAGGCTTTATCTGAAACGTGCCTTCGTCCGCCGCATCATCTTCGCCCATAAGGCTCATCTGCCCTTCAAGATCGTGGCGCTGTGAAAGCGTATCAAGCATCAGCTCAAGGGAAATCATCATTTCACGGCGGTTATTGCCCAGTCCGTCAAACGCTCCGCACTTGATAAGCGATTCAAGCGCACGTTTATTTATATTCTTATCCGACATTCTTTCGCAAAAGTCGAACAGCGATTTAAACGGGTGCTTGGTTCTTTCTTCTATAATATCGGCTATCATATTAGCGCCGACATTTTTTATTGCAAGAAGGCCGAAACGTATTCCGTCTTTTTCGCAGGAAAAGCCGGTTTCGCTGTAATTCACATGGGGCGGAAGCAGTTTCAGCCCGTGCTGTGCAAGGTCGCCGATATATTCGGCGGTCTTTCCGCCCCAGCCTATCACGCTTGTAAGCAGGGCGACCATATATTCCTTATAATAATGACATCTGAGATATGCTGTGCGGTAAGCGAGCAGTGAATATGCGGCGGCGTGGGATTTGTTGAAGGCATAGCTTGCAAAGCTCATCATATCATCGAATATTTCTTCGGCTACCTGTCTGTCAACGTTATTTGCGACAGCGCCCTCAACGAATGTCGCACGTTCCTTTACCATTACCTCAGGCTTTTTCTTTGCCATAGCTCTGCGGACAATATCGGCTCTGCCGTATGAATATCCGGCAAGCACCCTGCATATCATCATTACCTGCTCCTGATATACGATACAACCGTAGGTTACGTCAAGTATGCCCTTTAAAAGAGGGTGCTTGTAGCGTATTTTTTCGGGGCTGCGGCGGTTCGCAAGATAGGTCGGGATCGAATCCATAGGTCCGGGACGGTATAGTGACAATGCCGCAGTAAGATCCTCAACAGAGCGTGGCTTCATACGGGATAAAAGCGAGGTCATTCCGGCACTTTCAAACTGGAATACTCCGAGAGTGCCGCCCGATGACATCATATCGTATGTTTCAGCATCGTTTTCGGGTATCTTTTCTATGTCAAAATCGGGACAGGTTTTCGCTACGAGCTTGCAGCAGTCCTGTATCACGGTAAGATAACGAAGTCCGAGAAAGTCCATTTTCAGCAGTCCGAGCCGCTCTATAGCAGTCATAGTGTACTGCGTCATAACTTTGCCCTCGCTGTTCTGATACAACGGCACATAGTCTGCTACAGGGTCACGGGTAATTACTATGCCTGCAGCGTGGATAGACGTGTTTCTCGCCATACCCTCTATCTTTTTTGCGGTTTCTATAAGCAGGCTGACTTCGTTGTCGGATGATGCCAGCTTCACAAGCTCCTTCTCGCTTTTCAAAGCGCCGTCTATCGTGGAGTGCATCGACATCGGTATCAGCTTTGCTACGGCATCCACCTTCCCGTAAGGCAGACCCATAGCCCTGCCTGCGTCACGGATAGCGCCTCTTGCCGCCATTGTACCGAATGTTATTATCTGCGCCACATGATCCCTGCCGTACTTTCTTACGACATAGTCTATGACCTCCTGCCGCCTTATATAGCAGAAGTCAACGTCAAAGTCGGGCATAGTCACACGCTCGGGGTTTAAAAAACGTTCAAACAGCAGATTGAAGCGTATCGGGTCAATATCGGTTATCCCAAGGCAGTATGCACATACGCTTCCTGCTCCCGAACCTCTGCCCGGACTTACTGCGATGCCGTTTCTTTTAGCGTAGCCTATAAAGTCGGCTACTATCAGGAAATAGTCGATAAAACCCATTTTCTTTATTACCGACATTTCGTATTCAGCACGGTCAAAAACCTCTTTCGGCACGGGATCTCCGTAGCGTTTTACAAGGCCTTTTCTTACCTGAGCGTTAAAATATATTTCGTTGTTGTCATAACCTTCCGCCTTGAAAAACGGCAGGATAGTATGTCCGAATGTGAAGCTGACATTGCACTTTTCCGCAATTTTTACGGTATTGTCATAGGCTGACTGCGGAAAGCCGAGCGCTTTCATCTCGTCCTCGCTTTTGAGGTAAAATTCATCGGTGGCAAACTGCATTGAGTTCTTATCGTCAAGGGTCGTGTTGGTGGCAATGCAGGTCAGCACACGCTGTACATAGCTGTCCTCTTTTTCGACATAATGAGCGTCATTTGTTGCGACAAGCTGTGTGCCTGTATCCTTCGCCACACGCAGAAGATACGGCAGAATGCGTTCCTGCTCGCTTATGCCGTGACTTTGAAGCTCTATATAATAGTCCTCTCCGAATATCTCCCTGTACTCTTTTACAAGCGTCACAGCGTCCGCAAGCCTTCCGTCAAGAAGCGTTCTTGCAAGCTCTCCCGAAATGCAGGCGGAAAGGCAGATAAGCCCCTTTGAATAACGTCTTAAAAGCTCCCTGTCCACTCTCGGCTTATTATAAAAGCCCTCTGTATAGCCCAGCGTCACCAGCTTTGAAAGGTTTTTATAGCCCTCGTTATCCTTGCAAAGAAGCACAAGGTGGTGAGGCTTCATATCGGACTTTGTGCTTTTGTCGAATCTTGTACGGGGTGCAACATACACCTCGCAGCCGATTATTGCCTTTATGCCGTTTTCGACACATTCGTTATAGAAGTCGATACTGCCGTACATTACGCCGTGATCGGTCAGTGCTACGGCTATCTGTCCCATTTCCTTTGCACGACGAACAAGCCCTCTTATACGGCAGGCGCCGTCAAGAAGGCTGTATTCACTATGAACGTGCAGATGTACAAAACCGCTCACTTTTACTCTCCCCGATTATCTTCTCCTCTGAGTGTATCTGCTATAAGGCTTATCTTCTTGAGCCTGTGGTTTACTCCGCTCCTGCTTATAGGCGGCTCAAGCATTTTGCCTATATCGCTCAGCGACAGCTCAAGTGCGGTAAGGCGGATTTTTGCCACCTGCAAAAGCTCGTCGGGCAGATACCCTTCTCCTCTTTTTTCGAATATGTAATTAATATCGTCCGCCTGCTTCTGTGCGGCGGCGATAGTCTTGTCAAGGTTAGCCGCCTCGCAGTTGACGCTTCGGTTGACATTGTTGCGTACTTCCTTATAGATTTTTACGTTCATTATCTCCATTGCCTGCATCATAGCGCCCATATAGGTCAGCATATCGGAGATCTTTTCGCTCTCTTTGATATAAAGAAAGCTGCTGCCTCTGCGGCTTGACAGCTTTGCCCCCATGCCGTGTTCTTCTATCATGGAAAGCAATGTTCTGCATTTGCTCTCATCGTGCAGGAACAGCTCAAGCTGATAGCCTTTTTCGGGATTGGCAACCAGTCCGCAGACAAGGAAAATTCCTCTGAGATACACGCCGAAAGCGTCATCTCCCGAACAGTCGGGCATAGGGTAAGCGTAGCTTTTATCCGCAAGAGTAACCGTGTAAAGCGTTCTTCCTCTGAAGGTGCTTTCACCGGTCGAGTATTCCTTGCCGACCGAATCAAAAGCATCGGCAATGCTATCGGCTACCCTTTTGTTTTCCGTATTAAAAAAACAGCCTTCGCCGTCTTCCGTCATGGCATACGCCGCTCCCTTTGACAAAAGCTTAAGCTGTTTTCTGCTGTGTTCCGCCTTGCACAGCTCATTTTTCACATCGGCGGCAAATGACATCAGAATCGCTCCTTTTAAAGTGAAATCAGTTCACATTTATCCGCTGTCGGTTGATTATCGTTACTTCTTATCCTTATTCACATCTCTGTGAAGCACCCTTGCTTTAAGGTGATTTTTACTGAGATGCTCGCACATATTTTCCGCAAATGTCGCACTGCGGTGCTTGCCGCCCGTACAGCCGAAAGCTATTACAAGCTGGCTTTTTCCCTCGTGAAGATACTGAGGTATCAGAAAGTCGATAAGGTCGAACAGCTTTGTCTGTAAAGTCTGCGAGCTTTCAAAGCTCATTACATAATCCCTTACCTCTTTGTCAAGTCCCGACTTTTCCTTAAGCTCGGGTATGTAATACGGATTCGGCAGGCAACGCACATCGAAAACAAGGTCTGCCTCATTCGGCACACCGTACTTGAAGCCGAAGGATATACAGCTTATAGTCATACTGTCAGACGGCGTGTCAAGGAAAATATTAAGCACGTTTCCCTTCAGCGTAGAGGTTGACATCAGGCTTGTGTCAATGTAATAATCGGCAATTTCACGCAGAGGCTCGATTATCTCCCTTTCTGCGTCTATCGCCTTGTCTATGTCGCCGTTTGTCGCATCAAAAAGCGGATGCTTGCGGCGTGTTTCCTTATATCGCTGTTTTACTACATGATGGTTTGCATCCACAAACAGCAGTTTTACGTCAAGACCACGCTTTTTCAGTTCCTCTATGGTGGCGTTGAGGTTCAGAAACATAGTTCCGCCACGAATGTCGGTAACAATAGCGACCTTTGAAATATCATCGTTTTCTTCGCATATCTCGGCAAATTTCGGTATGAGCTGAGGCGGCATATTGTCTATGCAGAAATAGCCTATATCCTCCATAACATTTACCGCACAGGATTTGCCTGCACCCGAAATTCCCGTTACTATAACAAATTCGGTTTTCATTTGTGTTCCTTTCCCTGCGCCCTTTATCTTTTTTAATGAATAATGAATGATTTTGGTGTGCCGTTTTATTTATATACCAGTCAGCTTCCGATAAAGCCTTGTCTTATCTCGTCCGGTCACATATCTAAGGCACTTATCCGAAAATTTCACTTCATTATAAGCACTTCGCATTCAAGCGTTACGCCTGTCTGCTCTTTCACCCTTTGCTTTACTATGTCCACAACGCCCATCACATCGTTGAACGTTGCGTTGTCTTTATTTATTATAAATCCGCTGTGCTTTGTGCTGACCTCTGCGCCTCCGCAGGCTGTACCTTTAAGTCCGCAGACCTCTATAAGCCTTGCGGCAAAGTCGCCCTCAGTCCGCTTGAATGTACTGCCTGCGCTTGGATATTCGAGCGGCTGTTTATCCTTCCTGCGCTCCATCAGCGTATCCATACGGTCTTTTATCTTTTCACGCTCGCCTTTTGCCAGCTTCATTTTTACGGATGTTATGCAAAGGTTACGCTCCGAAAAAAAGCTGTGTCTGTAGGAAAGCTCCATTTTTTCAAGCGGAATTTCCTTTATATCGCCTTTCTCGGTGATATATCGGCAGGATACGACCACGTCCTTCATCTCGCCGCCGTAAGCTCCCGCATTCATAAAAATAGCACCGCCGACAGAACCGGGTATGCCGTATGCAAACTCAAGCCCCGTAAGCTCGTTTTCAAGAGCCACAGCACAGACAGCCGCAAGCGATGCGCCTGCGTTGCACTCTATATATTCACCGTCTACTCTCACCGAGCCGAAGTCGCTTCCTATAAGCAGTACAACTCCCTGAAGCCCCTCGTCACAGACAAGGATATTGCTTCCCCTGCCGACAACATAGTATTTAATATCGTTCTCACGGCACTGCTTTATAAGCTCGCACAGCAACGCCTCGCAATTTATCTTTATCATAACATCACACGGTCCGCCGATACGGAACGAGGTGTGATTTTTCATAGGTTCATTTTTAAGCACAACTGCGCCGTATTTCCCGGCGGTCTGCTCCAATATGCTGTAATCGTTCAAAGCATACTCCTTGTAAATTTATTTTTTTGCGTTTTACGCCAAATAAACTTCCCCTTATGAGCCTTTAGTCCTTGAGTCTGTAGAGATTTGCCGCTCCGACGATACCTGCGTCATTTCCAAGCTTGCATATGCCGAGAACGGTTGAACGTTCGGGGTTTATGCAGTAGCTCTCACGCTTTATATATTCCTCGAGCGGCTTTGTGAGATAGTCGCCCTCCTTGCAGATTCCTCCGCCGATAAGCAGCATTTCGGGCTGGAATGTGTTTACTACGTTTGTAAGTCCGCATCCGAGATAATTCAGGTACTCGTCAACAACAGCCTTACCGCTCTTGTCGCCCGCTCTCATAGCGTCAAATGCAGTCTTGCCGTCAACCTTGTCAATACTGCCTGCTATATTCCACATTGCGCTGTCCTTATCTTCTTCCATAGCCTTCTTTGTGGCTGTGATAAGTGCGGTAGCCGAGCTGTATGCTTCAAAACAGCCCTTTCTTCCGCAGTTGCACTGTCTGCCGTTATATTCGATAACAACGTGGCCAAGCTCCGCACCGCAGAAATTGAAGCCCGTGTATATTTTGCCGCCGATTATAATTCCGCCGCCTACACCCGTACCGAGTGTGATTACGACAACGTCTTTATATCCCTTTGCCGCTCCGCCGAGAACCTCTCCGTATGCGGCAACGTTAGCATCGTTTTCAACATATATGTCAGTGCCAAGACGGTGCTTTAAAAGTCCGCCGAGATCGGTATTGTTAAATCCCAGATTGCAGGAATAAAGCACTACACCCGTGTTTCTGTCGGCTACTCCTGGTGTTCCTATACCGATGCTGTTAATGTCCTTTACATCGATCCCTGCTTCCTTGCAGGCAAGCTCAACACCCTTTGCTATGCTGTCTGCGATTTCTTCGGCAGGACGGGGCAGGTCTGTCTTTATGTTTGATTTTCCTACGATTTTGAAATCGTCATTTACCACTCCTACTTTTATGTTTGTTCCGCCAAGATCAATTCCTATGTTGTACATTATGTTATATTTCCTTCCGATATTTAATATATTCCTTGCTTTTTATGCTTATTCGCCGTCAGTCTTCATCCGGCTCTATTTCGGAATTTGTCTTTATTCCTCTCAGCCTGAGAAAGCTTTCAAAGCGTTCAAGATCGGCATTTACTATCAGTTCTTCGGGAAAATCAATATCCTTAAGAAGAGCCTCAGCTTTTTTGAACGCACCTATCTTGTCGCAGAAATGCGCATCCGAGTCAACGATAACATAACAGCCGTTTTTTGCACAGGTCGGCAATATAATATCGTGCAGACGCTGTATAGAGGTCTGACTTCTGAAACGGCTGACGTTGAACTCCATTGCAACGTTCTTTTCTTTGCACGCTTTTGTCACCGCATCATAATCATACGGATAATCCGCCGATTCGGTATGTCCGAGGACGCACACCTTCGGGTTATCCATAACCTTTATATATGCGTTTGTGTGCTGCTCAGCCGTACCCGGTATTATGCAGGGGTTGTGCATCGACGCATTTATCCACTCAACGTTGTAATAAATATCATCGTTTATATCAAGCTCGCCGTTATATCCTGTAAGGTCTGCTTCAACGCCTTTTATAATACGCACTCCCGACAGGAAATGAGGTATAACGCCCATATTGCAGAAATGCCATATATGCGGCGAATCCTCCATATTTATGCAGTGGTCGGTCATGCCGAGATAGCTCAGTCCCGCCTTTGCGGCTGAAGCGGCATTCTCGCTTATAGTTGAGTATGCGTGATCCGATGCCAACGTATGAGTGTGCATATCAGCAACGAATTTCATTTTAGGGTCATATCCTTTCTTTTATCTATTCTTACACATTTATTTATCTCAGATTGTAGAAAAAGTCTTTTTTAAAAATAAGGTGCTAGTTTACAATCCCTATCCCCAAACCCCTTTCCCCCGGTGAAAGGCTGTGTATGCTTGGTTGGCTTTGCATCGTGCAAAGCCCTTGTGCATACACGCCCGGCATCCGTGCCGGGGCTAAGTGTGGGGCTGCCGCCCTCACCCCGCTTGGGGCTATGCCCCAAACCCCATTTTTAAATTATATAGTTTTTCGACAGACTGTTATTTATCTTTATATTTTTCTGTTTATCAGCCCATGCTCTTGACTGTATCACTGCTCTCCATATCAAGTCCGAGATTGTCAAGCAGCTCCTGTGCGGCGTTGTAGCCCATTTTCTTCTGTCTGTTGTTCATTGCCGCAACTTCAAGTATAACCGCAAGGTTACGTCCGGGCTTTACGGGGATAGTCAGCGAGGGAACCTTTACGCCGAGTATGGAAACATAGTGGTTGTCAACACCCATTCTGTCGTATACCTTTTCGGGATTCCACAGCTCAAGTTCAACTACCATATCTATCTTTTCGCTTACCTTTACAGCACCCATACCGAAAAGCTGTCTTGCATTGATAATGCCGATGCCTCTCAGCTCCATAAAGTGACGGATATTATCGGGCGAACTGCCTACAAGAGTAATATTTGACGCTTTTCTTATTTCAACGGCATCGTCAGCTACCAGACGGTGACCACGCTTTACAAGCTCTATGGCGGTTTCGCTCTTACCTACTCCGCTCTCGCCGAGAATAAGCATACCTTCGCCGTATACCTCGATAAGAACACCGTGACGTGTGATTCTGGGCGCAAGCTGAAGGCTTAAATAAGCAACAAGCTTTGACGTGAACGTCGAGGTGCTTTCCTCACTGCGTAAAAGCGGAACGCTCAGTTCCTTTGAAAGCTCACGCATCTCGGGCATAATATCCATACCTCTCGACACTACCACAGCCGCCGGCTGTTCGCTGAAGAATTTCTTTATTCTCTGCGCTCTTATCTCTGCTCCGCACTGTTCAAGATATGCGGTTTCCGCCTTGCCTATTATCTGAATTCTGCCCTTGTCGAAATATTCGTAAAATCCCGCAAGCTGAAGTCCGGGTCGGTTTACATCAATATTTGAAATGAATATCTTTGCAGGGTCCTGCGGTGTGTGGATAACCTCGAGCTTGCACTCGTCGATTATCGCCTGTAACGATACGGTAAATTCCTGTTCCATACTGTTCCTCTTTCTGCTTATAGCTGTACTGCGGACATATCTGCCCTATCATAATAATTATACTACATCGCCGTGAGTAATGCAAGAGAGAATTGCGTATAACCGTCAATATGTGTAAATTCCGTAAATCCGGATAAAGCAAAGAGCGACAGCTACATAGCGTATACTGCCGCTCCTTTGCTTTTTTGCAGGCTAAGACAGAATGCTGTCGTCCTTTCGCTGAAAATATCCCTGCGGTTTTCTGCAGACAGGGCAGTATTCGGGAGGGGTACTTCCGCAATGTATATGTCCGCAGTTCCTGCACAGCCACACCGTTTCGCCGCAGGAGGTAAACAGGCTTCCGTCGGTCAGCTTATTCACGAACAGCTTGAATCTGCTTTCATGCTCCTTTTCAATATCGCCCACCTTTTCAAACAGATCGGCTATATTGTCAAGTCCTTCCTGTCTTGCGGTTTCGGCATACTCCTTATACATCTGCGTCCACTCGTAGTTTTCGCCGTGCATCGCCTTTTCAAGAGCATCAGAGGCTTCGGGTATTCCTCCGTAGATAAGTCCGAGCCATATTTGTGCGTGAGCCTTTTCGTTTCTTGCTGTGGTGCGGAAAACCTGCGATATTTCCTCATCGCCGTTCTGTTTTGCCTTTTCGGCAAATATCTCATAACGCACCATCGCCGCAGACTCGTTTGCAAAAGCGGTTTTCAGGTTCTCAAGGGTCTTTGATTCGGATAATTGCATAAAAACATCTCCTTTTCTTAAGTTACAGATATTGTAACCGCAGGAAAGAAGATTATGCAGAGCTTATGGCAGAACAGATATGTTTGTCAACAAGGACGGAAAGCTGTGCTGTAAGGGAATATCGGGCATTGTCGGAGAAGTATAAAACGCTTGACTTTTGCTGACGCTTGTGCTATAATACCGATAACTTAAGGGAGTAGACAGCGGAATACCGTGACAAGTCAACATACTGACGGTGATAATGCTCTTTAATCACGTCTGGTTTGTCTTAAATGTTGAGACTTGAGTACAGGATAACTGTACTCAGGTCTTTTTTATTGCACATTTCGCATCAGGCTCCCGCATAAGATTAAGGGCAATACCGCACAATTAGCGGCTATCGCCTTTGCCGCACGCTTACTTGTATATTTCCCGTCATCTTGCACAAATTTCGCTTGACAGGCGCAAGCCTGCCTGCACTCAATTTATACAATCTGACGAAAAATCTGACTGCGCAATCGCACGACAATAATTATGCGGTATTGCCTAAGATAAAACACCGGAGGACAAATTATGGGACTGTTGGAATTATTTCTTATCGCTGTGGGACTTTCTATGGATGCATTTGCGGTGAGTGTCTGTAAGGGGCTGTCCGAGCGACAGCTTAAAGCTAAGCATTATCTGATAATAGGCGCTTGGTTCGGCGGTTTTCAGGCATTGATGCCTGCTGTGGGTTATCTTCTCGGCTCAACCTTTGAGCAATATATCACAGCCGTTGACCACTGGATAGCATTCGTGCTGCTGTGCTTTATCGGAGGAAATATGATAAGAGAAGCGCTTTCAAAGGACGAGGAAAAACTCGATGCATCATTCAGCTTCAAGACAATGCTGCTGCTTGCGATAGCGACAAGCATAGATGCGCTTGCGGTCGGCATAACCTTTGCGCTTCTTCCCGATGTAAATATAGCTGCGGCTGTCCTGTTCATCGGAGCAACAACTTTTATCCTGTCAGCGATAGGTCTGAAGGTCGGAAATGTATTCGGCACAAAGTACAAGTCGAAGGCGGAGCTTGCAGGGGGCATCATACTGATACTTATCGGTACTAAAATCCTGCTGGAACATTTAGGGGTTATTAATTTCTAAGCGAGCATCACATAACAAAATGAGCAATCGTGTGACAGCGACTGCTCTTTTATATTATTGCGTATTATCAATCAAGGAAATATGTAGCTTCCATATCGGCTGTGCTGAGAGCAAACGCAAGAGGAAACATTCCGAATGCCTTTCCCACGTTGTTTGCATTTTCTTCGCCCGAAAATCCCATATGATAGCGTATAGCGAAGGCTTCCTCACGGGTAAGACGCATAAAGCCCGTTATCATATAAACGGACTTTTCGCCGTGACCGTAAGGCAATCCGTCATCGAAGAAGAATGTCGGCACCTTTTCCCACTGACCCGTTTCTTCGTTCTTCACGTTTCTTGTGCCTCTTGTGTAGACATTGACCTTGCATATATCGTGAAGTAAAGCGCATACCGCTATCGTTTCATCACTTGCATTGAGATTATACAGCTCACGGACACGATCTCTTTCAAGATAAGCCTTGAAGCATTTATAAACGTTCAGAGAATGATGTGCAAGTCCTCCGTCATACGCACCGTGAAAACGTGTGCTTGCGGGGGCTGTAAAGAAATCGCTCTTGTTTATAAGATAGTCGAGCAGTTTATCCGAGCCTTCTCTTTTAACGCAATTTCTGTAAATATCTATTATCTGCTGTTTGTTATTTTCAATCTGCTCGGGTGTGAGTACCTTTGTTTCGTTGTTCTGCGTCATTGCAAAACCTCCTTTTCAGTTAAAGTCAAATAAAAGCCCCGCAATGCAGGGCTTCAATATTTTTATGCTTAATCTCCGAGTGCGATATTTTCAGGGAAGATGTTGGCGCTTTCATCCTTTGAAAGATAAGTCGTGGTAACAAAGCCGTTGATAACCGCACCGTCGGAAATTGCGATTGAGCCTGCCTTTATATCACCGATTATGACAGAATCCCTGTCAAGCATTATCTTGCCTGAAATCTCGATATTACCCTTTATCTTACCGTTGAGCTGTGCCACCTGTGATGAAAGGTCGCCTATCAGCATCGAATCGTTAGCCATTACAGCCTGTCCTTTAAGACGTACATTACCCTGTACAGCCGAATTTTTCATACTGATATTGTCGCAGGTAAGGTCGCCTACGACCTTGCCGTTTATAGTTATATTCTTGGTCGTTTCAACGTTGCCCTTAATATTGCCGTCAATCTTCATATCTGCAAACGAGCGCACATTACCGTCTATCATAGTGTTTTTGGATATAACGGTCATTTCCTGCGAATTATCAGCCCTCATACCACTCATAAAAGGATTGTTGCCGCCATTGTCTGAACCGCTCTGTGCAAATCCGTTCCGGCCGCCTGTGAATCCGTTGTTCTGAGGTGTCTGCGTAAAAGCGTCGCTGCGTACATTCTGATCAAACGAGTTGCTCTGAGTGTATTGTTCATTCATATCACGGGCTATTCTCTGAGAAAAATCCTGTGCCTGCTCCTGCTGTGCAAAGCCGTTGCCCGCTGTTTCGGGGTTCACGCTCTGCTGTGCCTGCTGTTCGGGCTGTTCGTTCTCGGACGGCTGAGTATTCTGTACGGCCTGTACAGGTTCTGTCGGCTGTGCGTCGGCAGTATCATTCATGTATGAGGCAACGTCCCTGACCTCTTTACGAGCGTCAGACGGTCTGGGATTCGTCAGCTCCTTCATAGCCTGTGTGAAATTATCCTTGATTCCCATTGTTATCCCTTTCTTGAAATCAGAATTTAAAATTGAACCGGCTTTATCTTCTGAGAAAGACTGCCGAATTTATAGCCTTTGTTTTTAAGCGCCTTGATTATATCCTCTATCACAAGCACCGTATTATCACGGTCGCCTGTATTATGGAAAAGTATCACGGGCGAGGAAAATTCCTCAGCGTCTTTTAAAACGTTTGTGTACAGTGTTGTCCAGCCGTAACCCTGCCAGTCGTTGCTGTCCACATTCCAATCGAAATATGTAAAACCTCTGCGATCCATCTCTGCGATAATATCATCACGGGTCTTTTCGTTATAATCGTTCACACTGCCGCCGGGAAATCTGTAAATGTCGGGTGCTTTGCCCGTAGCCTCAAGGACTATCTCATACGCTTCGTTGAAATCTTCGAGAAATGCGTCAACAGATGCGTATATCTTTTCGTAATCGTGAGATGCGGAATGTATTCCTATCGTGTGTCCCGCATTGCTTATTTCTCTCAGTAATGAATAGCAATACTCTGTTCTTTCGGGAACTACAAAGAAAGTAGCCTTGACGTTTTCCTGTCTCAGATAATAAAGCAGATTTTCCGTAAGTACCGAAGGACCGTCGTCAAATGTAAGATAAACGGTGTTTTTGCTATTTTCATATTCGCCGTCATATTTATCTGCATACAGCGTTGGGAAAAGTGAAGTATAGCTGTCCGCACCGGAGGACACGGAACTGTCGGTGCTTTCAACCGCCGATGATGAAGCAGACGTTGTTTCAGGCGCCTTTGTGGTTTCCGGGACAGCCGCCGATGTTTCGGGAGCCGCCGATGTTTCCGGCTTTGCGCTTTCGGTCACAGAAGGCTCCGCTTTAACATTGTCGGAGCTTTCTGTCGCCGAAGACGTTCTGCTCTGATCGTCCGATGTCTGTGACACCTGCGACTGTGCAGAAAGCTGAGAATTCAGCCTATCTATCTCATCCGACTTTTTGCCGTTGTCAACTGCAAGCAATATACAAAGCACCGTAGGCACTATTATCAGTAATGCCGTTACAGTCAGAATAAGATGCTTAAAAAATCTGACACTACCGAAATACAAGCGCACCACTCCCCTTTTACATATATCAGTATAATACTATATTTATCGGCTTTTGTCAAGTAAAGTCGAACCGAAACCCAAGAATTACTGACTTTTTTTCTTAATAATGTATTTATAAATCCGGAGATACGTTTGTTGTTTTTTGCTAAAATCGCACTTCATTTTTTATTTATTTTCTATAAAATGTGAAATATCAGTTGTAAAAAATGCTCAAATGTATTATAATAGTTATATTATTTAATCTGCGTCGGCAGATGCAGGAGAGCGGAGGGTGATTTGTTGAATACCGAAGAGATTAAATGGATATCGTATTATGGCAAGGACATAAGTGCGATAAGCTGTTCTTTTCACGAAAAATTAAATAAATACGGCTTTTGTCTTGTCCTTGACGAATACGGCTCGGATAAAGCGACAAAGGCTCAGATAGGTATACTTGATACGGTGCTTGAGGTTCAGACACCGAACATTCTGCTGATATGCCCCAGACACCTTATGCATAGCTGGTACCGTTGTGTCGTAACAGGTAACGGCGTTGACTTCAAGATGATCTCCGGCTCGTCTAAGGCTATCACATATTTTAACGAAAAAGCGTCAAATACATATATAATCGCCGAAGAAGCGCTTGAGGCAGACAATCCTCTGATGCAGAAATTTGCGGATGCAGGTCTTACATGGGACCTTGTTATAATAGACGCAGGCCTCAGCACATCGGGCATAAAGTGCGGACTTTATTCGGAACACCTTAAAGCAAAAACGAACAAGCTCGTTATTCTCAGCCCCGTACCGTGCGGTTATCACCAGAGCTACGATGAGATAAAGTCACTTGTCAAGACACTGCTTGCCGACGAAAATAAAGCCAATGCGGTCGATGACATCAGCTTTGACGAAAAATCAATATGCTTCAACCCCTACACTCCGGTAATGCGTTATTTCGACAAATCTGTCTATAACGGCGAGGTAGCAAGAAATGTTGTGATGCTCGAATATGAATTCCCGCAGGATTTCATCTCGAACTCACGACGTCTTATCGACATAAAGACAGGCCTTCCTCTTTATGCGCAGGGCGGTAACGTCTTCGAGGAATACGGACTGGAAGCAAAGAAAACCTACACCAAGCCCTCCTATAATATAGCTGATGTGCAGGAGCTTCGTCAGGTCGACAAGAAGCTCGACTGCTTCCTCACAAAGCTGGACGAGGTGCTGAAAAGCTCGGAAAACAGAGCGGTCGTTTACTGTGTTACCGGCTCGACCATCCAGTATCTGAAGAAAGTTATATCCGCTCTTTATCCTAATATAAACGGTCTTTTGAAAATAGACAGAGGCGACATATTCAACACACGCTACGATAATTTCACAAACGATGTGCGTGACAACGCAAGAGTAGTGATTACAGTTGACAAAATCGGCTCGATAAACCCTCAGGTAAAGAGATTTACCCATATATTCAACTATGAGCTTCCCGACAGCCCTGTTATCTTTGAACAGCGTGCCGCACGTCACGGAGGCAGAAACGAACAATCAAGAGAATTTATAGTTATGTGCGACAAGAACAATCTGTTCGATGCAAGAATGCTGTCAAAGGTTCTGTTCGGAAAGATATACAAGAGCATTGTAGCGGGGCTTCCCGGACGAAACGTGCTTTTTGACCTTCCTAATGCCGCACAGCTTATAACCGACGCTATACGGGATCTGCAGTACGTCTGCTCCTACACAGGCGAGGTTTCAAACTGTCACGATGTAATAACGCAATTCAAAGGCGATTACAACATTTCACCCTCTATAGATATTTCCTCTGCGGCAAAGACGCACGAATATACAAAGCTGAAGCTGGATAAAATCTACCGTGCATTCGGTCTCGAAAACAGAATAAAGGAAAACACCTCCACAGAAGAAAAGGTGCTGAAGCCTATGATAAAGGAAGCACTGGAACGCTTCAGCGGAGCACTGCTCTACCTGGACGATCAGCAGCATATAGTTGCGCTCGGCGGAACGGCGCTTGAGGAATGTCTGTACAGCGAGCAGTACCATTCATATAAGGAGCAATGCTCCACGCTTGATATTTCGGCGGGCATAAAAGCCGCTCAAAAGGCTTTTGAGAACTTTATCACAGATAACAAGAATGCAGAACTGCGTTTATGCGTAAATATGCTGCCTGATACGGTAAAGATGCCTGTGCTTCTCAACTCCTGGCGTTATCTTACCGATAACTTTATGATACAGGAAACATTCAGACAATTCATGAAAAAATATAACGAGGGAGTGATGTAAGGTGGAGGCTTTTCGTAACGAAGAAATTGCGGGGCTTTTAGGCGATTTTTATCAGGCGCACGCAAACGAGAACCGTGAAGTGATGGAACAGTCGCTGATGAAGATGCAGAACCTGCTTTACACAGGCGAAGCCGACAGCACCCCGTTCAAAGACTACTTCAACTCGGTATTCGGCGGACGCACACCGTATAACACTTCGCTGTCCGTAAGCGACTATCCGAAGGAATCGATAATAAGAGAGCTGTTACAGAACACATTCGGCTGTTACTACTCCGACCCCGACATCAAGGTTCTTTTCAACTTTGAGCAGGACGGCGAAGTAAGGCTCACATACAACGAGGACGGCTTTACGCTTGAGCAGATACTCTATTATCTCAGTATCGGCAGAAGCGACGGCGACAAATCCCGTGAAGGACGTTTCGGCGTAGGCTCAAAGAGCGTATTTATGAACGTTGAGTGGCTGAAGCTGCGTTCGAACAACTTCAATTTCAGAATAGTAAACGATGCAGGTATCCTCAAGATAAGAGAGCTTAACCTTACCGCACCCGTTTTCAAGGGTACAGAGATCGTTTTCAAGGTTTCCGAAGAAGAACAGGCTAAGATCAAGGAAAACCTCGTAAACCTCACTATCCACAAGGGCGAATATATAAATCTTGTCGAATTCTGCTTTGCATTTATCAGAAAGAAGCAGCTTGGCAGATTCGGTGAAGCAGAAAATCCCAACCGCACGTTCAATGTTGCCGTTATGGATATGGGCAAGCCTCTTGCGGTATATAAGGTTATCCGTTATCAGAAAACACCGGACGATGACCCGACAGTGCGTTTCTTACAGAACGGCAAAAGCGTTATCGAATTTATCTGGCACGAAAACGAGGGCTTTGTATATCTTATTCCGTTTGCGGTTTCTTCCGCAAAGCGTGACACGCTGGTAAAAGTCCTGCTTGATAAATATAACTACTTCTCCACTTATGAGCTGACAGGTCTTATCAAGTCAACGGGAGAGGATTTCATCAAGGAAAAGCTGTCGGCATTCTTCATCAGTGTGCCGAACTCATATATTACCACTCACAGAACAGGCATCCGCCACGAATGTGAGGAGGAGGTTTCGGAAGCTATAAACCGTGATCTCAAATATATGATTGAAAAGTATTCACGCTATTTCGTTATCGAGCTGCTGCCGAGAACGAATTCAGACAAATATTATATGCGTCCGAAGCACTATGTGTTTGAATTCTTCAGCAATTATCTTTCTACCAGCGTTATGGTAGGCGATCTGCGCAGTGTTTTTCACAACAGCATCTCACTGCTTTTACCCGGAAAAAGCGAGGCTATGCCGTATTCCGAAGTAAAAGAGCTTGGCTTCTTCTCGCTCACAGACCACGTTTCAAAGCAGGAGCATGAGAACGGCTCGGCATTTACAGAGTATATCGAAGACGAGCTTGTCAAGATGCGTAAGGATGTATCGGATATGCCCGAAAACATCATAATGGCAAGCTATAAGTGGGTTGACGAGGATAGTGACGAGGAAGGCAGAGAGTTCTGCTACAACTTCAATTTTGACGGTAATACATACGTTCTTGACAGCGAGAGGAATCCCGCTATCAAAGACTTCGATTTGAGCTTCGGCTTTAGAAGTATAGTCAGCCTTAAGCTCGGCAAGTATGTTATAAATGACGCTGTTGCCGATGAGGACGCACTTATCGGAGCGCTCGGTCTGTTCGATACGATGTACGGTCAGGATTATAAGATAGGAATGAGATACTTCCAGTTCAACGTCCACTACCGTGACATCACCCATAACTTCGACGTTGCAAGAATGACAGTTCATAATCTCAAGCGGGCTTATGACTGCATTGTGGCGCACAAGAACAGCTTCGAAAATCACCAGATATACAACGAAGTCATAAATATGCTGATAAACAGCTTCACACAGGGCAAGGATACTATGACCTTCCTGCGTGAGATGAAATCGCAGGGCAGTGACATCACGCTCCAGCTTGATATTAACAAGAAGTTCAGATTTGCCGCATACGGCAAACAGTTCATGATACCGAGCAGTATCACCAACGCCGACCTTCTTGAGATAATCGGCGACGTTTATGCGCTTATCAACTGCGGAATGTTCAACGGACGTGTATTCGACTTCCCGTTTATGAAGTCCGGCTATTCGTTCGAAAAGGCTTCGCTTATGAGCCTTCTGCGTGAGAGCAATCTGACGGATGAAAAGGTATCGGCAACTATGCCTAACCTTTATATCTGCGACCTTAAAATTCCCCGTATCGCACTTCTCGGCGAAAAAGACAAGATTATCCGTATCATAGATATAAACGACCCGATAAGCGATGAGGAGCGTCAGAGCATCACAAAGTATGTTATACTCCGTGACGACTGCACCAAACCCGAATTTGCAAAATATGTCGAATATCTGCTGGTAGGCGAGAACAACAACGTTCTCAGCCAGTTCTACTCAAGCACCGAAGAACCGAATCAGGTACTTCTTGACCAGATTCCGTACTACTATAAGCCTCTGCCGTCAATTACCGCTGAGGAGCTTCAGTACCTGCGTACAAGATACAAGTCGCTCCGCAGCCTTTCAAACCTGCGTGTTTACCGCAACTATTTTGCAAAGGATATTAACGGCACGATGTTCGGCTATGGCGGAACCTGCTCCTGCTGCGGATTTGAATCAAGCATTATAAACAACTACGTTATAAAGAGCTTTGAAGTCGGTCTGTTCAAGGACGACAGAGAAGAAAAGTTCAAATTCTCTCTTTATATGTGCGCTAACGATTCCTATGCGGCAAGCGGCTGGATTATCGAGGATATAAGCATAGGCGGAATGAGTCCTTTCGTATGGCTTGACGAGATTGCAAGCTGTGAGGTTATTCCTCCCGAATTCCTGCTCTGCTCCATCAAGTACCGTTGTCAGCTGACCTACGATATAATAGGCAGTGAGGGACGTGAAAAGGGAGAGATAGTTACTATGGAAAGCGTCAGCGACGGTGAGCAGAAAACGATGGACATCATACTTTCACCGCTGATGATGGCTAAGTGGATAGAGGATAACCTGTCGGACGAATACGACACTGCCGAATCCGCAAACAGCGAATCAAACGTAACAACAGCACAGTTTTAAGCGAAAACCGCCCTGCGAAAGCAGGGCGGTTTTTTCAAACAGCATAAGCGTACATCGGTTCTTGCAAAATGGTTCAAATATGGTGTATGCTATGAATTGCCACAGCTTAATGCAAATCTCCGTTACCGGTACAATCTCAGCCCGTATGTCACAATCATGGCATATGGGCTATTGAATTTATCGCTTTTTTATGGTATACTAGAATTAAATAATTATATGTATTTGAGCCGACTTTAGAGTACGAAAATCCTTTGCACCGGAATACGTACTCTTTACTTGATATGAACAAGGTCTGCCAGATCATTTTTTCTTATAGCTGTAACCGAATAATTTTTCAGTGTCAACAATAACGAATTTTCCGTCGGAACCGGAAAATTCGCAAGAAGTTGCGAATTTTATCTATAAATTTGCTGAAATCTGTTGACTTTTTGAATTGCGCAGTGTATAATACTAAGTGATCGGGCATACCTTTAAAGGTATGTTTTCATGAAAATCAGCTATAAGAAATTATGGATCAGACTAATTGAAAAAGATATATCCCCGGCGACGCTCAGAAAAGATCTCAATATAGCGACAGGTACAATGACCAAGCTCCGCAAAAACGAGGAGGTGGCTTTATCGGTACTGCTCCGTATCTGCGAGTATCTTGACTGCAACATCGGCGATATATGTGATGCAATCCCCGATACCGACAGGTATACGGACTGATTTGTCTTACCCATAATTAAAAAACGGCTTTAGTTCCGATAAAGCCGTGAACTAAAGGGAGAAAAAATATGGCAATATGCAGTAAATGCGGCTCGCAGTTACCGGACGGTGCAAAATTTTGTCTGAACTGCGGTGCACAAAGCTCCGGCTCTCCGGAAAACTCACAATCATATCAGGCAGGCAACTCAAAACGTGAAACTGTTTTTGAAGGCGAAATACATAAATGTCCGTCATGCGGAGAGGTGCTGGGCGCTTTTGTTACCACTTGTCCGTCATGCGGCTATGAAATAAGAGGCGGAAAATCATCGGCATCCTTACATGAATTCTCTATGTCACTCGCAAACGCAGCATCAGACGAACAGCGTACATCGCTTATCAGAAATTTTCCCGTTCCGAATACAAAGGAAGATATATTTGAATTTCTAATTCTCGCATCCTCAAACATAACTGGCAATACAGAACAGAATATATGTGACGCATGGGCGGTAAAGTTCAGACAGGTCGAGCAAAAAGCTAAGCTCGCTCTTACTGCCGATGCAGACAAAGCAAAATTCAACGAGCTGTACGAGCAGGCAAAGAAAAAGCTCACCCGTGACAAATATGTTAAAACAGCTAAAAAAGCAGGAAGTTTTCTTGTAAAGATAAGTAATTCTCTTCCTCAGGTAATCATTACTCTTGCATGGTCGATAAGTATTGCTGTTCTTGTAATAATCTGCTGTCAGAACGTTGACAGTTCAGGATTCAGCCCGTTACAGTTAGTTACTATGCTTGACCTCATTCTCGGTGCGATAATTATTCCTCCGATGACACGATGCGATTCGGCTATGCCTAAATTCATAGCAACTATCGGCTTGCTCGTCTGCTTCGGACTATTGATTCCGAGATGCGCCGACAAAGACAGCGTCGGATATATTATGATATTGGTCGTTGCCGTTATATGCGCAATCATTATGCTTACACGAATGTTCAAATCAAAAAAGAAGTAACATATTTACAATCTGTCAAGGAGAAATATTATGGGATTATTCGGCAAACCAAAAGCAGGCGGATTTATGGACGAGATACGTTGCGACGAGCAATCATATCTTATATGGAAGTGGCGTCCGGCGGGTGCGGAGCTTAACAATAACAGCCGTGAAAATGCAATACGCTGGGGCTCATCGCTTCGTGTAAAGGACGGCGAGGTAGCCGTATTTGTCTATAATCGTCCCGACGGCGTTATGGAGGACTTTATTGAAGGTCCTTGCGACAGAAAGCTCGACACAGGCAATCTGCCTGTACTTGCAAGCATAGTAGGACTTGCTTACGCAGGCGGAACACCGTTCCAGGCTGAAGTATACTTTATCAATACAGCGAATATCATTCAGACAAAGTTCGGAATACCGTATTTTGACGTATACGATCCGAGATTTATGGACTTCGGCGTACCTGTAGCAGTAAGAGGTACTGTCAGCTTCAGAATAACAAATTATCGTGAATTTGTAAAGCTGCATCGCCTTACACAGTTCTCAACGGATGACTTCAACAAGCAGATAAAAGATGCTATCTGCCGGTATATCAAAGATGCGGTAACAGCCGCTCCTGCTGAAAATAACATTCCTGTTATCCAGATTGAAAGCAAGATTGCTCTTATCAACGACAAGATAGAATACGACATAGGAGAAAGACTTCGTGAAAATTTCGGAGTTACCGTATCCGGCGTAGATATCAACTCTATAGAAATTGATAAGACAAGCGACGGCTATGAACAGCTTATGGCGGTAACACGCAAGGTAACAAGCGATACAATTCAGGCTCAGACAGCCGCAAATATCAAAAATATCCACGACAAACAGCGTATAGAAGCCGAGAACTATGAGCAGTCGCTCCGTGTTCAGCGTGAGGAAGGACAGTATGCAATGCACAAGCAGACGCAGAGTGCAAACCTCGGAGCATTCCAGTCCGAGTTACAGGCAAATGTCGGCATAGCAGGCGCAGAGGCTCTCAGTCAGATGGGGGCAAACGGTGCAGGCAGTGTAGACCTCGGCGGTCAGGGCGGCGCAGGCTTCAATCCTGCCGCAATGATGGCCGCTATGGCTGTTGGCGGTGTAGTAGGTCAGAATATGGCAGGTGCCATGAACAACGCTATGAGCGGAATTAACGGAATGAACAACGCAAATGCGTCAAATCAGGCAATGCAAAATACAATGCCTCAGTCTGCGGCAGCCGCTCCTCCGCCCATCCCGACAGCAGCTTATCATATAGCCGTAAACGGTCAGACAACAGGACCTTATGATATGAACACTATGGCTCAGCTTGCCGCAAACGGTCAACTTACCGCCGAAACGCTTGTATGGAAAAACGGTATGGCTTCATGGGCAAGAGCAGACTCGGTTGCAGAGCTTGTTTCTCTTGTAAGCCGACCGGTTCCGCCGCCGATACCGACTATCTAAAATAAGGAAGACTGTATCAATGAAATGCAGATACTGCGATTCGTTCGTACCCGATTATTATAACAATTGTCCGCATTGCGGTGCACAGCTTATAAAAGACGGGTTTTCCGAACAGCATTCCAAGCCGGCAGTAAATAAAACGCCAACCGTTGATAAAAGGAAAGTGCTTGCAGATAATAATTGCAATAAAGAAGATATAAGCGGCAACGAATTAAAAGCAATCGGAATGACATTTTTGTTTATGATTATATTAATTCTGATTATGCTGGTTTTTGCATTGTTGTATAAATAAGCAAAACGCCCTTGTCTGTGGATTGTATTCACAGACAAGGGCAATTTTTATATAATACTGCTCTGTTATTATTCTATCATTATCTTATTTCTTCCTGCCGCCTTAGCCTTATAAAGTCGCTTGTCGGCAGTTGTGAATATCTCGGTTATCGAGTTGCTGCTTCCGTACACAGCTACGCCTGCACTGAAAGTAAATTCTTTTCCTTTTTCTTTCTCAGAAAACTCCGAATAGCTTTTTCTTATCCGCTTCATAACCGTCATAACAGCTTCGATATTATCCGTATCAAAGAGGATCATGAATTCTTCTCCGCCGAATCGTGCTATAAGGTCATTTTCTCCGATATTTGTTTTAACCGCATACGCAAAATGTTTAAGCACATCATCACCGAAAACGTGTCCGTATGTATCGTTTACCGACTTGAACAAATCGAGGTCGATAAGCACCGCACAGTGTTTCTTTTTCTCGTCCTGCGAAAGCTGATTTTCAAGATATTTTATAAGATAACGGCGGTTTCTTATCTCGGTCAGCGGATCGGTATTCACAGCAAGCGTAAGCTCCTCGCCCATTTCACTGAGCTGTTTTGCCTGACGCTCAAATTGCACTATCACTATTGCGACCGCAACCATTATGCCTAAAAACGCTATAATGAACGAAAACAGCGTATCAAGCTCCATATTGTCATTAGCCATATTCAGCTGGGGGAATTTGCTTCTGACAACAAATGCGGCTATATCTGCAACGAACACCGCCGCTCCCATTATAACTCTGTGCACCGGCTTCATAAAAGTAATAATCCCGATTTCCGCAACAAGCATATACACTGCCGTGCTTGCACCGTATGAAATATACAACATCGGGAACTCGACAAATCCAAGCACAATGAGTATTATAAACGTAGCGACATAGGTTCTTCCTGTCAGAAAACCGACCAATGACGATACTATAATTACAAGTGCGCAAGCCGCACAGAATAAGGTCTGCGGGGTAAATCCGAATATCACCGCATTTGCAGTAAATCCCGCTATATTCGATACACAACCGGTTAATGCCAATACTATGAACAGCTTGTCACGAAGCTCTGAATTCACAGTATCTGATTTTTTATTCATTTCAAGTGTTCTCTCTTTCGTTCTTACTTTTCTTTCTGCTTTTCTGCCCGTCAATGATGCCTTTTTTCTATATCGGCAAGAATATCGTCTATATCATATCTCTTGTCCTCGTCATCTCTGAACACCAGCGATATATCGGGCTCGGAGCCGCTGTGCGTTACTTCAGCCGCAACCGTTTTTTCTGTCATTTCGGGCAAAGCATTTTCATTTTTTATATTTTCTGTTTTAGCTTTCTTTTCCTTTTGCTGCTCTGCTCTGTCCGATTCCATTCTTTTTCTTGCTCCGGCGGAAAAATCCGCTCGATCTTTTATATTATCGGCACTTGCCGCTATATTCTTTTTGCTCCGCAGACGCTCTGTGAAATCATCCGTTTTACCGTGAGAGCTGTCCAGGACACGATTATGCGGCACTTTTCCGTTATCGGATAAAGACGGAACAGCGGCCTTTTTCGCTTCGGCATTGCTTGCTTTTGACAGCTTATGCTCCTCGCTTTCAGGGGGAACATACACCGGAGCTTCTTCCTGCAACTTGACCGTTTCCACCTGCGGTACCGGACGCTTTGACATAATGAACTTCACTATCTCAAATGCTACTATTGCGATACACGGCAGTATAGCGATAGCCATAACGCCAAACGGCGACATTGCAAATCCGATAACAGCACCCCAGAAATCACTGCAATAGTTAACTCTTGCAACAAGCTGGCTTTGTGATATTGTGATATTTTCTCCGCCTTGAGTTTCAACATCAAAGCTCATAACGCCTTCCTTAAGCGTGGAGGAATTTACCTTTGCAAGCTGTGCTCCGCCGTTTTCATACCGATTATATATTATAAGCTCTCCGTTGTTTACCTCGTCGGGCCACACCTTCTGCGCTATAGCGGCTGTGCCTGCCTTAAGCTGATAGAAATCGTTGTCACGCACTATGTAAACATTATATCCGAAAATATCCGGCGCAGCAGAGCCGCCGAATGAAAACAGCATTGATGTAACTACGAGAAATACTGCAAAAACAATTAGCAGTACGCCGATAACTACACCGATACACCTTGCCACAGATGTTTTTTTTATCAAATTTTCCTCGTTTCCGTCAAAAAGCTATTGACAACAAATCAAAAATACGATATAATAATATAGTCATTTTGGAACTGCATTCCGAAATATGACCATATTTATTTTACCACATTGCCTCGCTCTTTTCAAGTGTTTATTGTGCATTATGCAATGTTTTGACTTGTGAAGCGTCCGCTTTCGGAAAACGGAAAATGTGTGTAAATATATCAGAATATCGGAATAAATACGCTTGTGTAGCACAGTTGGTAGTGCAGCTCATTCGTAATGAGCAGGTCGCAGGTTCGAGTCCCGTCACAAGCTCCATAAAAGTAACCGCCCGGATTTAATGCCCAGGCGGTTTATCTGTTTATAACGATTGTGTTCCGATTCTTATCATAATCTTTCTGACACGCTTTTTAACGGCAATATGCTTCTATTAATCTGCATTTTTCAGCAAATTTGCAATGCTCCTGCCGGCAAGCTCGGCTGAGTATCGCACCTGCTCAATATCGTTTGCCAACGCTCCGAATTCTATAACCAGTGAAGCCTCAGCCAGATCCTGATTATAAAACCGATAATCGAAAAGCATAGGCCGTGTTATGCCTTTGTTATCTTTTTCTATCGCATTTTGCAAATATGACGCAAAGCGGAGGTTATCCATATAATCCGGCAATATATCCGTGCCGTCGTCACATCCGCATATTATCATTATCTGTGCCGCTTTTCTGCCGTTGATTTCTGCAACGGGAGCTATTCTCACATCTCCGTCCGCTATTCCGTCACGGTGAATATCCAGCACTATTTTTATTGACGGATACTCTTTCAGCAGCTGCTCTGTTCGCTCTCTGCTTCTTGAATATGAGTAGTTGTAAACGGGATCATCAAAGACCGTTCCGTCGTGCAGCGTGCTTATTCCGTTATCAGCAAGCGTCTGCGCAAGCACCGCCCCTACTCCCACAACACTGTTTGCAGGGCAAAGCGATCTTCCGTCATAATCTGTATCGTAATATCCGTCACTGTCACGTTCGTAGCTTTCGGTCGTATGCGTATGTATTATAAGCACCTGAGGTTCGTTGCTGTCCGACAGCGTGACAGAAGGCTTTTTCTCAGCCTCAGCGCCTATAAGCTCCGACGGCAGCTTGGTGCAGTTTCTTATCTGACCGTTTTCGAGGTCTATTACATTGTCGCCGCCTATCTTTCCGTAGTGCTTTTCCTTTACCGTACCGTCCTTTGCCGTATACTGTGTAAGATCGTCCTTGTCCTTTCTTATGTTGACGGAAATCAGCCGTGTTTTTACATCGGCGGGAGCGTCGACCGGCACCAGCGTTTCACCGGAAGTATCCTCCGTACTGCTTGACGGATTATCGGTTGCAGGCACTTTCTGCTCCTGCTGCTCCTGCTTTTCAGTCTTTGTTTCATTGTCCGGTTTCTCTGTGCAAGGCTCGGATGAAACCGTATCTTCATCCCTGCCGTCAAATTCGTTTACAGGAACAGCAAGCATAACGCTCAGTGCGGTAAGCTGTCTTAGTCCGTCCGAAACGCTTTTGCCGCTTACCGCTCCCGTAACGGCGTTTTCAGCTACGCCCGTCAGGGTAAACGATAATACCGCCGCAGTAAGCCCTATGCCAAGAACCTTTACAATACCTTTGTTTTTATTGCCTCTCATAAGCCCTTCCTTTCGCCAAGTGTTTTCACAGTTGGATTTTTCTTGTTACAGCTTATGATTCATTTTCCGCAAATATTCAGGAATAATTCATCAGCATTGATATGTCGCTGTATGACAGTGACGGACACAGACTGCGGTTCAGCGCACAGGATATTATATGCGCGTACCTGCTTATCTCAACATCTATATCATATCTTGTCACAAAAAATCTGTCGTTATCGCTTTCATACTCCATAGTGGTAGGAACGCCTACAGCGATTACCGGTATGCCTGCCGCCGCACTGTCAAGACGGTTCCTGTTGCCAGCGGTACTGCCGGGCGTTATGCCGGTATCCGTGACCTGTATGCTTCTGCAAAGGTGCTCCGGCTCACTGCACGCAAGGCTGTCTATCGCTACAATATAGTCCGCTTTTATCTTCTCCGCACAGAATATTGCGTGACAGACGCTGTCTATACCGGAATTTGCCGAAACATCCGTCCTTATTACCGACACATTCCCTATTCCGTCCGCATTGTGCATTTTTTCGATGAAATGTGAGGTCGCAAGCACCCTGCCTGCCGTTCTCCAACCAAGACTGTCAGACGCTACAGACGGGTTTCCAAGCCCAGTAACAAGACATTTCCCTTCCGGAAGGAGCTTGTTAAGCACCGCACACAGTGCATGGATCTGACCGTCCGCATAAGGAACGTCCGTACTGTCAACGGTAAAATATCTTCCGCAGGGGCGGTTAAAAAGAGCGGTTTCCTTTTCGGAAACGATTATTTCGGTTATCTTCTCTCCGTAAAGCTCATAGCTTTCACATCTTATTCCGTTTTTGCCCTTTACAAACTCGGTCGCCATATCTGTTCTTCCCGTAAGCTGCATAAAATTTCCTCCCGAAGAATTTTTTCAAAAAAATCGTAAAAAAGTATTGCATTTTCGTTTTGGACGTGCTATAATAAAGCGTATTGTGAAATATAACTATGATTATATGTAGATCTGTATAAAGGAGGTGCCGTAAGTGCCTAACATTAAATCTGCCAAGAAGAGAGTTTTAGTATCTGCTACAAAGCAGGCTCGCAATAAGGCTGACAAGACCGCTCTTAAGACTATTCTGAAGAAGGTTGACGCTGATACTAACGCTGACAACGTTAAGGTTGCAGTTAAAGCAGTTGACAAGGCAGCAGCAAAGGGTATTATCCACAAGAACGCTGCAGCTAGAAAGAAATCTCAGCTTGCTAAGAAGTTAAACGCTGTTTCCTGAGAATAACGATTTAACGTAACGCTCCTGCGGGAGCGTTTTCTTTTTTGTGTTAATTGCGGTGATACAAAAGCATCGGCTTGCATTATTATGTGCCGATGCTCTTTTTTTATCCTGAAATGCTTTTTACCGTATATCCGTTATCAAGCCAGTAGTCGATGACATCGGGCAGTATCGCCGTATTTGTTTCGGATACCGCATGGAGCAGATATACAGCCCCATTGTGCGTTGCGGAGGTTATTCGCCTGTACGCCGTGTCCCTGTCGGGCTGAGCGTCCGTATTCCAGTCGTTGTACGCAAAGGACCACAGCACAGTATCATAACCCATATTTTTGGCAATGCGTAATGTTCTGACCGAAAATTCTCCTCTAGGGGGACGCATCGTAACGGTTTTGTATCCGCCGAAATTATCGGAAATATAAGTTTCAAGTCCTTGTATTTCTTCAAATACCATATCATCGCTTGTATCCGGCAGTGACGGGTGGGTACAGCTGTGATTTCCGACCTCGTGACCCTCGTTTATCATACGCTGTACAAGCTCCGGACTGCTTTTTACATAATCAAGCGTCACATAGAACGTTGCCGTAACCTTCTTTTCCTTCAGAATATCCAGTATTTTTCCGGTACAGCCGTTTTCATAGCCCTCGTCAAACGTCAGGCAGATCGTCCTGTCGTCTTTGCCGAATATGAATCTTCCGCCGTATGACCCGTATTTTTCCTGCGCCTGTACTGCTCCTACAGGACGATTATCGCTATCGGTTTCATAGCCCTGACCGTAGCAGACCTTCTCTTTTCCGTCCGTCAGAAAAGCTGTTTCAGCAGGCGTTCTGCCTCCCCTGCCGTTATATTCTGTGCTTTGTCCGACAGTATTCTTATCGGACGTACATCCGCACATGAACATTGCCGTCAATACCGTAAATACTGCGGCTGACATTTTTCCGTGCAAAAAAATCACTCCTTTACTGATATAGTATCCGTAAAGGAGCGGTTGTAATTCATTGAAATAAATGGCGGCTTTCGTCAGCTGCCGAGATAAGTCTTGACCATTGCCTGTAAAAGCTCGTCACGATCAATATGGCGGATCAGGCTGCGGGCGTTGTTATATGTAGTTATATAGGTAGGATCTTCGGACAGAATATAGCCGACAAGCTGATTTATAGGATTATAGCCCTTCTCCTTGAGCGCACCGTAAACCGTTGTCAGTATTTCCTTCATCTCGTTTTCTCTTTCATCCTTGAGCGAAAACGGCATAGTTTTGTCGATCATCAATATCAGTCCTTTCGTTAATATCTTTAAAAAACCGAAATTATTTTAAGGTTGTTATATTATTATACACTACCGTTCAATAAAATACAATAGCCGATAGCGAATTTTCGTTAAAATCACCAATAGCTGTTCGCATTTTTGGGTAATTGATAAAACTTTACAATTCACTATTGAATTATTGAATAATTTTTGGTATAATAACAATAACCAGATTTTTCAGGGGGTACAATAATGGCAGAACAGAAAAAAGCGCCATCTACAAACGGCGAATTCAAAACCTCGCCGCTCGGCTTCGACAAAGCCGAAGTAATGGCATACATAGTACAGCACAATAAAGAGCGTAAAGCCCTTAAGGAAGAAAATGACGAGCTGAAAAGAGCGCTCGAAGAAAAACAGCAGACGAACGAAGGTCAGAACAACGAACTTACAGCCGAGCTTGAAAAGAAAAAGGCTGAGCTTGACGCACAGATTCTTGAGAGCAGAAAGCAGGTTCTTGACGAAAGACGCAAGCTGGCGCAGACCGAAAAAGAACTGCACGTTATGCAGGACAAATACTCTGCCTTGACAGAAGAATTCACAGAATTCAAAAAGCAGGCAGCTGCAAAAATAGATAAAGCAAAGCACAGCGGCGGAACAATTGACCCCGCTCAGCTTGCAGAGATTTCCGCAAAAGCAAACGCCGATGCAAACGCTGTAATCGATGACGCTCAGAGCAAGGCAAACGAGATTATCACGGCCGCAAAGGCATATTTTGCCGATACAGTAAAGAAAACATACGATTACAAGCAGTCTGTGCTTGAAAAGGCAGACACATTCGCAAACGTCGTTACATCAGGTGCGGCGGCTCCCGCAATAGATATTCAGGCTGTTCTTGCCAACATAACCGCCTCAGTAAATGAAGCCGTTGAAAAAGCACTTGCCGGAGCTAATGCCGTAAACGATGCGGTTGCAAAGGCTGTTGAAGATACAAAGGCTGTAAACGATGTACTCGCTAAGGCTGTTGAAGAAGCCGCACAGGCAGAAACAGCCACTGATAACACGGCTGACGTTCCCGAAGAAAAGCTGTCCGATGATGAGGAGCTTATCAACGCAAAGAGCGAGCTTGAAAATATCGGCGGACTTGACGAGAGCGAGCTTGACGACTACGCTCCTATGGAAATCGAGCCGTATAACTTCGAGCTTAAGCTGGATATGCCGGCTCAGACAAACGATGACGATGATGACGATATGCTGACAGACAACAACGGTCTGCTCAGTTCATTTGAGATAGTATCGGGTGACGATGATATTTCTGCGGATAACGTAGATACGGGTGATCTGCTCGTTGAGGAAACTCCTGCGGCAGACGATATGGCTGACCTGCTTGTAGATGAGCCTGCTGCGGCATCTGCTCCCAAAGCCGACGCCGCTCCTGTTGCCGACGATTTCAGCGACCTTCTTGCAGATGAACCCGCTCCTGCTCCCGAAGCTAAGGCAGAACCTGCTCCTGCAGCCGATGATTTCAGTGACCTTCTTGCAGAAGAACCTGCTCCCGCTCCCGAAGCTAAGGCAGAACCTGCTCCTGCAGCCGATGATTTCAGCGATCTTCTTGCAGATGAGCCTGCTCCCGCTCCCGAAGCTAAGGCAGAGCCTGCTCCTGTTGACGATGATTTCAGCGACCTTCTTGCTGATGAGCCTGCGCCCGCAGCTAAGACCGAACGGACTGCCGACCGCAGCGCCGATAAACCTAAGGAAAAGCTGAATGAAAGTCGTTCAATGGGTGTCGCCGGCAAGGAAGAAAAGGTGAACGATCCCTGGAAGGATCTCGAAGCACAGATGAACGGTATGTCTATTACTCCTCCCCCTGCACATAAGCAGGCAGACGATGACGGAATGACATCTTCGTTTGACGATCCAGCCGCTCCCGCAGCTTCCGCTAAGGAAGAAAAGATTGATATGTCCGATTATTCGTCCATGCTCGGCGGAATAAACGACAATATGACCACCAACACAGCCCAGTATGATCCTTCGTGGGATCTCAAGATGATGGAAGGTCTTAAAGACAATGATGATGACGACGACGAGATGAGCTCGGATAATGTGGGATTCTTCGACCTTTAATCAAAAGTAAATATCGTATGCCGGAAAGTGTATGCTTTCCGGCATAATAAATTCAATGCGAACAGGAGTACAAACTTGGAACTTAACACAAGCGAACTTAAAGAAAAGGCAAAAACGCTCAGAGCCGGCGACAAGATAGAACTGAGCGGTACAGTATACACCGCTCGTGACGCCGCACACAAGCGTATAAAACAGCTTATCGACGAAGGCGGAGAACTGCCCTTTGAAATAGACGGTGCGGCTATTTACTACGCAGGTCCTACCGGCACTAAAGAAGGCATGGCTATCGGCTCATGCGGCCCTACGACATCGGGCAGAATGGACCCCTACGCTCCCCTGCTGCTCGATATGGGGTTATCCGCAATGATAGGAAAGGGAGACCGCAAACCTGCCGTAGTAGACGCCATAAAACGCAACGGTGCGGTATACTTCTGTGCCATAGGCGGTGCAGGCGCACTTGCCTGTCAGTGCATAACCGAGTGTGAGGTAATAGCCTTTGAGGATCTGGGCTGTGAAAGTGTGAAAAAGCTGACTTTTGACAAATTCCCTCTTATCGTTGCAATCGACGCTGTCGGCGGCAACATTTTTGAAACAGGCAGAAAGCAGTACGCAGAGGTCTGATTAGCTGATTTTTATATAAAATATCACGGCGTTTTTCAAAAACGAAAAAAATCGAAAAAAATTTAAAAAAAGTGTTGACAAACGCAAAACGCTGTGATATAATATAAAAGTCGCTGATACAGAGTGACAAAAACAGAAAGATATGGCGGTATAGCTCAGTTGGCTAGAGCACTTGGTTCATACCCAGGGTGTCGTTGGTTCAAATCCGACTGCCGCTACCATTTCTACGGCCCGTTGGTCAAGCGGTTAAGACATCGCCCTTTCACGGCGGAATCATGGGTTCGATTCCCGTACGGGTCACCACACTACGATACTCCTAAATGGCTTTACAGAGCTGTTTGGGAGTGTTTCTTTTTGTACGGATTTTGGTCTTGGTCTTTATTTGGTCTTTATTGCAAAGCAACAAGGTTCTCGTTGCTGTTCAAAATCTTTGATTTCGGTAACAGCAGAGGTTCTTATTTTGAATTTATGGTTTTTAAGCAGGAAATTCGGCTTTTTCGCCGCCCTGCTTTTCTTTTTTGTCAAAGATAAGTGCGTCGGCGATTGCCCGGCTCGCCCTTGCCTGTGCTTCTTGGAACATATGACAGTAGATGTTCGTTGTCGTTGAAGCCTGCGAGTGCCCAAATCCGCCGATACTGCAACCACATCAACGCCCGCATTGATGAGCATGCTTGCGTGTAAGTGCCTTAACGAGTGAATGTCGCAGAACCTTATGCTGTTCTTTTTGCAAAACTCCTTGAACCAAAAGTAGGGAGTATTGTTGTTCATAGGGCTTCCGTCCCACTTGATGAACAGACGGTCGCAGTCCTGCCACTTGTCGCCAATTCCGGCGCACTGTTCGTCCTGTTCCTTTCTCAGCTCCCACAGCATATCAATAACGTACTGCGGGTACTTCTGCGTTATCTGGGACTTCTTTTTTTCGTTGTGTCGGTATAGATACCTTTCTTTGCCGCCTGCACCCACCCGTACAGCGTTCCGTACGGTACCTTCAGTTCCTCGCCGGCTCGCTTTACCCCTATTTCCAGCGCCGGCTTTACTGACTGCTCCTTGTAGCTCCTGTCGTATTTCTTCGCTTCTGACATGTCCTTCACCCTCCTGATTTTAGCATATTCTTTTGAGCGTGGGATGTCAAGTTTTATTATACAACATCAAGGTGGGTGGTTTTTGCAGCCGTTTTCTTTGTTTAATGCGGCTCAAATTTTGGCTTTACTTTTGCTCCTTCTTAGCAGTATTGCAGTTACTGCCGCAGTACCGTACTTAAATTATAACACAAAGCCGCTATTTTTCAATGGAAAAAACTCTTTCCTCCCGAAAGAAGAAAAAACAGCAGCCCGAAAAAGAAAAAGCCGCACAAGGTCTTACCCCCTGTGCGGCTGAAACGCATTGAATGTATCAGTTTATTTGAGCAGTTTGTTTTCCACCCTGAAATAGTCCACGTCGACATAACCTCCCGTCTGCTTTGTCGGGAAGTTGAATATCGCATAACGGTATCCCATAAAATGCAGACCGTAATAATTCATTTGCAGCGTGTCTCCTATTTTTGTCCAGTTCTCGCCGTCGAGGCTGTAATAGAAATACGCCTTGTCCGTTGCGTTTTTGAAATCGCAGTCGACCCGCAGATACACTTCGTTTTCCGTTATTTCGACCCTTTCCGTTTCAAATTCCTTTTCAACGTCGTCGTTATCGTCATACCAAACCGTTACGATATATTTTTTCCCGTCCTCGATTTTTACGGCGACATAACCGTATTTCTCTGCGAAGGCGGCAAACCCCGCAACATCGCCCTCTTTCATTTCTGAAACGTCGAGCTTGATATATGCGCCGCATTCTGGTCCGAAGGTTCGCTGCGAAATGGTGTTTCTCGCATTGGCAACTGTGCTGCAGACATCGACCGTTCTCAGCCTCAGATAGCCTTCCCTCTCGGTGAGCGACCAGAGGCGGTTGTCGGGATTGTGGTTCCATTGCCATTCCAACCCGAGGTTAGAGCCGTTATAATCGCTCTCGCCAGCTTCCTCGGGCGTGTCGGCAAAGCTATGATAGGATCTCACTATATGTGAGTTGATAAATTCGTCGCTTGTGACGATGCCCTTTTTCTCGTGACCCGCGATAGGAATCTTGTCGGTCGTTGGCACCTTTCCCTTAACTCCGACTACCGGCCAGCCGTCCTCCCATGTCATGGTCGACAAAACGGGAGTTCTGCCCACCGCCCCGTGATCCTGAAATACAAAGCAATACCAGTTGCCGTCCTTATCGTCGACGATACCGCCCTGTGCGGCACCATCATTTCTGAAGCCCATATTATCTCTGATTATCACTTTCCTTTCCCACTCGCCGTCGAGCGCTTCGCTTCTGTAACAAAGCTGCGTTCTTTTGCTATTAGGTGGCCATGTTATGATAAAAATATAGTAATATCCGTTCAGCTTATAGACGTGAGAACCCTCGGCAAGGCAGCCCTTGACAAGTCCCGCGTTGTTGATGAGTTTTTTCTTGGTTCCGGGCTTGACCGCACTCAGATCCTTTTCCAGTTCAACGCACCATATCTCTCCGCCGCCGTAGATAAGATACACCTTGCCGTCGTCGTCGAACAAAAGACTCATATCATGGAAGCATTCGTCATACACGAACCTGTCCCATTTTCCGTTTTCTATATCGTCGGTATGATAGATATAAGTTTTTCCGGTGGAGAAGGAAGTGAAGCCGGCGTAATACACACCGTTGTTATATCTGAGGGTAGTCGCCCACTGACCCTTGCCGTAATTGTTTTCCCCGTTTCTTAAGGCAAGTTTATCACTGTCCTCCAGTGTATCAAAAACGTAATTTACTATTTCCCAGTTTACAAGGTCGTAGGATTTCATTACGGGACAACCCGGAGACAGGTGCATGGTCGTCGAAACCATATAAAACGCGTCGTCAACGCGGATTATATCAATATCGGGCACGTCGGCGAAAATAACGGGATTTGTGTAGTTTCCCTTGCCGTCGTCGGTTGAAGTTATCGTGGATTTTATGATATCCTTATCAAGCACTTTGGGGTCCTCCTCTTTTCCGGGCTCGGTGGTGACGCTCGGTAGCGGATTCGACGTTGATGTCGACGTCGTCGTCGACATCGGCGTCGACGTCACGGAGCTCGTGCCAACTTCCGCCGTGCATGCCGTCAGCGTCAATACCGCCATCAGCGCCGCTGCGAACCTAACAAGTTTTTTCATTTTTCCCTCCTTATTTTCCGTTGCCTCCGTCAGCTGTCAAGCTCAAGACCGCTTACGGTGACATTGTAGGTGATGGATGTGAACGGCGTCTCTTCGCCGTTTACTTTAAGCGCCAGACGATAGTTTGTCCATGTTATGTCTGTTTTCGCTGCGAATATTCCACATTCCTCCGTGCCGTAAATCAGCGATCCGACCTCGGAGCCGCCCCAGCCGTTTTCAAGCCCGTTTTCCGACGAGCTTGTGGGATCGAGTTCCTTATTTACGGGAACTTCAACATCTCCGTTTTCGGTTGCCAGCGTCAGCGATCTCACAAGCACCTTATACTTCGCATTGGTATCGGTATTAATAAACCCGAGGTTGACTATGGCGCTGTCCTTTTCAAAAGAAGAGGATTTTATGGAATAGTCCCCGTCCTTCGGAATGTCGAGCATCGCAGAGGGGCTCGGTCCGGGCTCGGTCTGTCCCGATATTACCAGCGTCTTGTAGGGTATTTCGGTGGAGGCTATGCTCTCTTCAGGACGAAGCTGCTCGTCTCCCTTCGAAAACCTCCACGACTTAAGCTCTATATCGGAGCCGGAAAATACGAAATAAATGTCATGATTTCTTCCGTCAAACTGCGCAAAGCTGTCCGAGCGTATTTTGGTATAATCCGCGCAGTCGAACTCGACGAACGCAGCGGCTTTGGAGGAGATATCGTCAAGACGAACCTCTATTCTTCCCTTGCCCTTGACCTCAGCGATAAACTCTGATGCCCCATAGCCGAAGTCTGCTCCTCTTACATATATCCACGCGCCGTTGGCAGTGCTTTTTGCGGCAGGATCATTTACCTTGTCGTATCCGATATCCGCACTGGTGAACATCAGCGCACCGCTGTTATTGGTATAGGGGTCGACCAGCTTTATCTGCGCTACGCCCTTCTTGCTTGCCGCAGTTATGGGAATATCGCCCGTTGCCTTGTCCATGGGCAGATAGTCTGCCATCATACTGCGGAAGCCCGCTTTTCCTCCCATAAGCTCCTCCAGAAGAAGCGTATGGTGAATGATGTAGTTTACGCCCTTATATTCAATGAAATGAGTGTGGTTGTTAGCCCAGCGAAGTCCTGAGGCCCCGTCGGCGTTCTCTCCCGCATTATAGAAATAGGGTCCTCTGCATTCCCAACTATCCGCGTCGAGAGGGGTCTTGGTAGTCATATACGCCATGCTGCACGCGGGCGGAACTTTGACCCCCTCGTACTCCTTCCAGCCGGTCTTGTGATCCTGCCAGTCGGTGCAGTATGTATAGTAATATACCCCGTCGATATAGTTCAGCTCGCTCGCCTCAAAAAAGTAGGGAGCGTCAATGGAAACAAATTCGCTGTCAAAGGACAGCATATCCTTTCCCAGCTTAGCTATCTTCGGGATCTTGCTGTGCATAGTGTTGCCGTCCGCCGGTGTGCCTCCGCCGAAGGCGAGCCAGCCTACGCCATTTTCGTCAATGCACACGCCCGGATCAAAGGGTGCGGGGCAATTCTCCAGCCCAGGCATATTCTGATAAACCAGAGGCTCGCCGAGCGGATCGGTCCACGGTCCCACAGGGTCGGTGGAGGTTATCACGCCCACGCCAGAGCCGCCGTTTGAGAAGTAAAGGTAAAAATGCGTAAGTCCGTCGTCTTCAACGCGGGAAACTATCGACGGTGCCCACGAGTTATATATCCACGGTGCGATCTCTCCGACCTCTATCCTGCCGTGATATATCCAGTTTACCATATCGTCGGTGGAAAATACCACAAGCGATTTGATATAGGCGTAGTCGTTCTTTGTTCCCTCTTCCGCCTGCTGTTGGTCGTTCGTGCCGTAAACGTAAAGCCTTCCGTTATATTCCACCGCGGTGGGATCGGCGCAGAATATGTTCGGCGAGATGGGATTTGCGTTCATCTCGTTCTTATAAACGTTACCGCTTACGCTGTCGATAATTATGCCGTTGTTCAGACTGTCCATAATTTTCTCCTCTGATACCGTGCCGCTTTCATTCGTTTCGGAATTCGAAGCGCTGGAAACGTCTGCGGTTCCGGAGTTGCCGGAAGCGTTGGGCTCGGAGCTCCCGCTGCTTGTTTCGCCGCCGTTCGAGCAACCCACCGTCATAAACAGGGCCGCCGCGCACAAAATAGCCGCGAATTTACTTGTGATCTTCATCGTTAAAACCTCCGTTTTATTTCTCGTGTCCAAAGACACCTTTAAGTTTATTATACCAATAAACAACACAAAGTCAACAGCTGATATCTGTTTTGTCCACCTTTTAATCATAATATGCACCTTTTCGGTTGACATACCCGCGTGAACGTGAATAAGTTATAATATATACGAAAGCTTGTTTCCGGCATACTCTGTCGCCGAACGCGTCAAAAATCCTTCCCCGTCAGCGGCAGAATTTACCGCAGAACAGGGGTTGAGCGGCTACGGGAACGGGCTTTTTATGAATGCGTGAAAGGACGAACGAAATGTCAAAAAAATTGCCGTAATAACCGCAAGAGCCGACGACCGCACCCAGAAGGATATCATATGCGGAATAGCCGAGGCGGCATTTGCCGCGGATACGGACGTGGTGGTGTTTTCAAACATTTATAATCACCGGATAAGGGACTAATTTCTCAATTTTGAAAATGTCATATACGATTTTTTTGATCCGAGCGGCTTTGACGGAGTTATTGTCACTGCGGAAGCGTTTCTGGACATTTCCACCACAAAACCTCGCAGAGAGATCTGCGAGGTTCAGTCTGTCGATAAACCTCTTGATTATATAAAAATGGGGTCGCAGGGGCGTAGCCCCCGACAGGGTCTAGGGGCGGTAGCCCCAGTAATATAGCCCCTTTCCCGGGGAAAGGGGTTTGGGGATAGGGATTGAGAACAAGCACTTTTTTTGAAAAAACATACTTTTTCTACAAGCTGAACCTCGCAGAGAGATCTGCGAGGTTTTTGTTTTATGTATTTTGTCGCTTTTGTCTCCTAAAACGTATGGCGTTTTTCCGCAAGGTAAAATCCACTTTCAGCAGATTTTATATCTGAGGTTATCATATCACAAATTAGTATTGCTCCGCATTTTCTGTTCAATTTCCTTACGTCACCACTTATGTTTATCAGTTACTTTGCAGTTTAATCTGCGAAATAACTTGTTGCTATGCAAAAAATCCACCGACCTTAAAAGTCAGTGGATTTTAATATTCTCTTCAAAAAATCTAATAAGTGTATCCATAACTCCGCCTGCCGCCTGAATACTGCCAATCATCAAGAGATCGGAGTTAAGCGATGAAAAATCAATATCATAACCGGCATTTCTAATAAGCAATGCAAAGAAAACTCTCTCCGTTCTGCCATTACCCTCTCTGAACGTCGGTTATCGTAAAACCCTCCATTTCTGTGGAAGCAATTGCGTTATCTACAGCACGTTCAATCGTCATAACAGTTATAATAATCACCCGTTTCATTTTTATTATAATATACTCCTGTTTGCCGATAAAAACAATACTTATCCCCGCAATTTCAATTTAAAACGCTATTTGTTTCTTTATTGCAATGAAAATTTGACATACCAATATCAAAAATCGGAATGCCCGTAAATATTGACATACCCATAAAAAAGTGATATAAATTAGTTGTAAAAGCAGATAATAATGTCTGTATTTTATATCATTCTACGGAGGTGTTTCAATTATGATGGGAAGACTGAGAGCGATGCGTGAGCCGCTCAAATATGTACAGGGCAGAGATGCACTGCTTAAATTCCACGAAGAAATGGGTTATATGGGCAAGCGCTGGCTGTTTGTATGCTCAAACAGCGGTTACAAGGCATGCCACGATAAAATAGAAAAGAGCTTTGAAGGTCTTGACGACTACAGACGTTACGAGATATTCGGCGGAATATCCAGCAACGGCGAAATAAATAAGATGAAGGCTATCGTAGAACAGGACAACATTGATACAGTCGTAGCCGTAGGCGGCGGCAGTGCCGTTGATACAGCAAAGGCTACTGCATACTACAGCGGAAAGCACATTGTAATAGTGCCTACAGTTGCGGCTACGGACGCTCCCTGCACGGGACTTTCAGTAATTTACAACGATGACCACAGCTTCGATAAATATCTGTTCTACCCCACAAATCCCGACGCTGTAATGGTCGATACGACCGTTATCGCAAATGCGCCCGTTAAGTTCCTTATCGCCGGTATGGGCGATGCGCTCGGCACATATTTCGAGGGTCGTGCTTCTATCCGCACCGAATCCGCAAGCCTTGAGGGTACGGGCATCACAAGAGCAGGTCAGGCACTTGCTCGCCTTTGCTATGACACGCTTCGTGAATACGGCAAGCAGGCTATCGAGGCTTGCAAGGTACACGCAGTTACTCCCGCACTTGAAAATATCGTTGAAGCTAACGTTTACCTTTCAGGTGTCGGCGCCGATAATGTAAACTGTGCCGCCGCTCACTCATTCTACAACGGCGTTACTTCTCTCGGCATAAAGCACGCAGATCACGGCTGCTGCGTTGCGCTCGGCACGCTTGTACAGCTTGTGCTTGAGGGTGCGCCTAAAGAGGAATTCAAGGAAGTTCAGGACTTCTGCCTTGAGGTCGGTCTTCCCGTAACGCTTGAAGAAATCGGCGTTACAACTCCTGAGCAGGTAAAGACTATTTCCGAGAACGCTTGTATCCCCGGCGAAACTATCCACAACCTCGCAGGCGATGTACAGCCCGTTGAGCTGTATGACGCTATTATGCAGGCTGACGCTATGGGTAAGATTGCACTCGGCAAATAAGCATAACAAATAATAAAAACACCGGACCTTTAGCACTGTGCGAAAAGGTTCGGTGTTTTGTTTTGCCGAGCATGCCGACAATGGCTTTAAGCCTTTTAAGGTTTTAATATCGGCATAAAACAAAACCGCATCAGAACGATGCGGTTTTAATGGCTGGGGTGGAAGGATTTGAACCCTCGAAATGGCGGAGTCAGAGTCCGATGCCTTACCACTTGGCGACACCCCAATATTCTTTAAGTTATCACTGCCGTGACAACGTAAATTATTATATCACACTGAAAAGCCGATGTCAAGCATTTTTTGAAATATTTTTTGATTTTTTTCGATTGTTCCCGTTTTTAAAATTACCTATAGTTATATTCCAAACGATTTAAACAATCCGTCAATTTTTCTCTCCCATTTTGTTGACTATGAATATTCCTGCGCTGACCAGTACAAGAGCAATCAGCGACTCAAGGCGGAATGCCTGCTGTGCCTCTCCGAGCAGAAGCGCAGAAAGAAGCACACCGCAAACCGGGTTCATAAAGCCGAAAACAGCGATTTTCGATACGGGGTTGTACTTTAACAGCAGGCTCCAGATCGAGTAGGCACAAGCGGAAATAAACGCAAGATAAAAAAGCATCAGTACGGCAGGCAGAGGCGATTCGGGCAGAGTTATGCTACCGCCTGCAAGTAAGCCGATAACAGTCATGACCGCACCGCCGAGCAGAAACTGCCAGCCGCTGAGCATCATAGTGTCGGTGTCTTTGGAAAAGCGTTTTATAAGCACGGATGAAATCGCATAGGCAATGGTGGAAAGAAGAATAAAGCCATCTCCGGTAAGGCTGAATCCGCTGAGCAGCGAGCGGTCAAGATTTATAACAACTATTCCCGCAGTGCCAAGCACACAACCGATAATCTTGAATTTTGTCAGCTTTTCAAGGCGAAAAACAAGCGATGAGATAAGTATGCACACAAACACGCTCATACCCTCGATAACGGAAGATTTCACGCCGCTTGTATTGGCAAGTCCGATATAGAAGAACAGGTACTGTAAAATCGTCTGAGTAAGGCTCAGTGCCGCCACCTTCGGCAGTTCCTTGATTTTCGGAACAAGCGGCTTTTTGTGCATTATGCTTCCTGTTATAATAACCATAATTCCTGCTGCGAAAAAACGTATCCCCGCAAAAAGTATCAATGACATTGGTTGTGAAGTGTCAACGCCAAAAAGCCCGTAACCGATTTTTACGCAGGGAAAAGCACTGCCCCACAAAGCAGAGCAGAATATTGCGAGAATTGCGGCTATCCAAGTTTTTGTCAGAATATCGGCTTTCATAATGACCTCGTTATATGCACAAAATAAGCGGTGTATCTTCGGCACAAACGCACAGACACACCGCTATATATTTTATCACTCTGAAAGAACAAGGTCAATACTGTTTTTTCTGATATTCCGACAGCGTTGCGGATTTCGTTGCACCTCGCACCGAATTATCGGGGCGTTATCTGCTGAGCCGCATTGCAATCACCGATATATCGTCGCTCTTTTCGTCACCGGCATAGAATCTGGCGGTATTGGCAACTTCTTTAGAGAATTCCTTAAGGTCGGGCTGTTTATCCATCTCCCTGTAAAGCCATTTCTCGTTCAGCTCTGCACCGTCGCTTGTCATAACTATCATATCCCTGCTTCCTATCGTAAACGTTCTCCTGTCGTATACAGGCTCGTCCTTTACTCCTATCGGCAAGCCCTTACAGCCTATGGTGACAAAGCGGTTTCCGCACTTGATATAAGTGTTGGCACTGCCTGCCTTGTATAAGTCTATCTTTCCGCTGTAAAGGTCGACAGCGCATATTTCAAGAGTAGCAAAGCTCTCATCGGAGGATTTGCACACAAGTGATGTATTGATTACGCTGATTGCCGCCTCTACTCCGACACCTGCCTGCAAAAGACGTATTAGCATAGCGCAGGCAAACGATGAGTCCACTCTCGCCCTGCCTCCGCTGCCCATACCGTCCGATAATACAACATACGCTGTACCGTTCTTATCTATGAAGCTCTCGTAATAATCGCCGCAGGCTGTACCCTCCGTCTTGCTTATCTGACATATTTCAACGTCAAGCGTGTAGGTGGTTCCCGAAAAAAGACTCAGCTTACACGCCCCTCCGACACGGCTCAAGGTCGGCAAATCAAAGCGGCGGCGGAAAGCAAGCGTCATAGCCTCGCATATATCCTGCTTTGATGCGAAAAAACCGGTATCGGAATATGCCTCGACAAACATTCTTCCCTGCTCGCCAAGCTCCACATTCACTGCGTCTGCATCTTCACAGCCGAGCTTCGACAACACATTGCAGGCGGTTTTGTTGTACTGAGGCTCAATTTCTCCGCTGTTTTCAATCTCATCGGATAACTGCGAGAGAATCTGCTCCGTTGCCGACAGCTGAGCCGTCAGGATATTACGCATACGGGCAATTCTTCGTTTTTCCGTACTGCTCGCCACATAAACATCACACAGCCTGCGGATTTTGTCAATCAGCTCCTGCTTTTTAGGGCATCGTTCGCTTAAAGGCACCGAAAAAGCATCCGGATCGGCACTTTCTCCCGACTTTACCATATTCGTAATCTTCGCAAACTGTTTAATGTTGTCGCCGTACTCCTTGCCCCAGCATTGCATATTATACCTGCACTTACGGCATATTTCGTCACAGGCCGTATTGTACACCCAGCTTATATCGCTTCCTATGTTATTATCCAGCTTTTCGGCAGTGATACCGACCGTTCTTCTTACCTCGGCAATCGCTCCTCCGGCAAATTTCAGCCGTTTTGAAAACAGTTTTCTGACGCTGTTTTCACCCGCTTTAACTCTGGCAATATCGCCCTGATCGGCTGTAAGCTTTGCCGGTAACAGCATAAAGACCGCCGATGACATGAATATGCAGGCAACAACGGCGAGCTTTGAATTATCCATTCCGAACAGCGCAGTGCCAAGCGTTGCGGTCAGCACAAAGCCTCCTGCGGCACTCAGCTTTCTTCCGCCGCTGAACATACCTCCGACAGACGCCGCAGGAGCAACAACAGCTGCAAGAAAAGCGTAGTCGGCTGTGGCAACCGCACACCCGAGCGCAGACACCGCACCGCACACAGCACCTGCTCCACTGCCGTACTTCATAGCACTGCAAAGGGAAAGGCAGGATGCGAAAATTATTCCTATATTGAAGATGCCGACGCTGTAGTGCGAAAGTATACCGGACACTATAGCACAGCCGCCCAGAACGCAGATAAAGCTGAGAGGATCGCTGCGGACGGTTATCTTTGCTATCTCACGCTTTTCGGCAAGCCGTGACAAGCGTAAAGCAACAACCGCACCTCCGCCTGCCATGACCGAAAGAATGATGCAGTTCATCACCTCGCTTACGGTAGACGATGTGAGAAAATTCGCCGCAAAAACAGAGCCTGCCGCCGTGACAGCCGATACTATCTCAGACACGGCTGATTTTCTGCGTGAAACTATCATACGGATGGCAACAACGGAAAGCAGCGCCGATGTAACAGTAACGCCGTCGGTATAATTTCCGCCGAGAATATAGCCTGCCACACTTCCCACAAATGCGCTGATACAGTCGATTCCGCTCATAGCCGCCGCAAACGATGCCGCAAACGGCGATGGCTTTCCGAGCACTGTACTCATTGAAATTACCGCCGCCGCTATCATTACAGCCGTACATCTTATTACCGAATGTTCACGGATATCTATCTTATCCTTTGTTACTGTCCTTGACATTTCAAACTTCCTTTCGCAATCAGACATCAGTCACCGACTATGTAATTATTTTACAGTTGTCCGACAGCGTTTTTTGTCGCAACGGGTAATGATATTACGCAAAAGAAAGGAGGTGCTGTCGTTTACGGTATAATGCGATTTCAAGCGATTATATCCCTGTTTTAACGACAGCAAAAAGCATTTCTCTGTTACGACATATTTTTCCGCTAAATTTTCACGAAAGTAATGTCAGGGCTTGATTTTGTATAGCATAGGTGCTAAAATCAAGTAATAAGGAGGAATTTTCTATGAAAAGAATTACAAAAACAGCAGTTCTAATCTTATCGGCACTTATGCTATTCGGATGTGCCGACAGCTCTGTAGATGCCAAACCGCCTGTAACCGTTGCTTCCCCGTCAAGCACTTCCGAAGCTCTGCCGGAAAAGCCGGCAAGCTCAATTACAGATATATCGGCCGAAGGAGGCAACCCCGGAAATCCGGAATGCTTTACTCTGAACATTACTATCTCAGAGGAAAAATATTTTGTCGATAACCACGAAATCACATTTGAAGAGCTGAAAAAGGATATAGACAGCCTTAAGGAAGGCTCGACAGTAAAAATAGAAGACGAAAACTCAACGCTCAAAGCATTCAATGCCGTAAAGAATTACCTTACCGAAAAAGAGATTCCCTTCAACCTTGATTAGAAAGCAGCATAACGCAAAGTAAATTTCGGTAGCACAAAGTCACACTGTGTCATAAAATGTAAAGGGTACCCGAATAAAAAATACTTTCAAGGAGGAAAAACAATGGCAACATTCACAAACGTTGCTACCCTTTCGTATAACGGCACGGTAGTAAATTCAAACGTAACAACAGGCGAGATACAGCAGACTCTTGCCGCAACAAAGCATTCCCTTGCAACGACCTACAAGCAAGGCGACACTCTGACCTATATCGTGAATATCGTGAACACGGGAAACACAGCGTTTACAAATCTTACGTTAACCGATAATCTCGGCGGTTACACCTACGGTGCAGGAACAGTTTATCCTCTGGCATACGGCGGAGATATACGCTATTATATCAACGGCGCATTGCAGACAGCTCCTGCCGTAACGGCAGGTCCGCCTATGACAATAACGGGAATAAACGTTCCTGCAAACTCTGAGGCGCAGATAGTATACAGTGCCACAGCAACGGCTTATGCTCCGCTCAATATTGAAGGCAGTATAACCAACAACATCACAATAACGGGTGACGGCATTACAGAACCTATCACCGCCACAGAAACAGTAAATGCCGCATCCGCTCCTGCGCTTGATATTGAAAAATCGCTCAGCCCGACAATAGTAAGCGAGAACGGTCAGATAACCTACACCTTCACTGTTACGAACAAGGGCAACACCGCTGTCACACAGGCAGACGATATTGTTCTGCGTGATGTATTCAACCCAATACTGAAAAATATCGGAGTAACCTACAACGGCACCGTTCTCAGCAATACACTCTACACTTACAATGAGGCTACAGGCGTGTTTGAAACTACCGCAGGCGCTATAGAAGTACCTGCGGCAACATTTGTGACAAACACAGACGGTACGGTTTCAATTACTCCCGGTACGGCAGTAATTACGGTTACGGGCAATATCTGAGCAAAGCACGGATAAACACACATCGTCCGCTGTATGACAATCAAAAAGCAATAGATATGAGGCGGTACGGCAAATGTCGTGCCGCCTGCATTCTGTCGAAAAACCTCCTGCTTATTTAAAAAATGGGGTCGCAGGGGCGGTGCCCCCGACAGGGACTAGGGGCGGTAGCCCCAGTAATATAGCCCCTTCCCACGGGGAAGGGGTTTGGGGTTAGGGATAGATAATTTGCTCTATTTTATAAAAAAATAGACTAATCTGAGGCGGTACGGCAAATGTCGTGCCGCCTGTTCGTTATCAAAACATAAAAACAAAGAACTCCGGCTGTTACACCGGAGTCCTTTGCTTTGGGGAAATATATATGAAAATCGAAGATAGCAATTTAATCTGTCAGCTTGTTTACTTTTCTGTTTCCTCGCTGACTGTGGTTATATAATAATGCTTGTTCGTGAAATTAAAAGAATAGTTTTGTGTAAATTAGATGAAAAGTGAAGATGAAATTTGTCAAACTTTCACAATTCTACATTATTACACCGCCGCCGAGTACAATATCGCCGTCATAGAACACAACGTGCTGTCCCGGAGTTACCGCTCTTATCTTTTCATCAAACACGACCCTGACCGTATTTCTGTCTTGCGGATATACGGTACACGGCTGTTCAGTCTGCCTGTAACGTGTCTTTGCCTTGCATTTAAACTCGCTTTCGGGATATTCAAACGCTATCCAGTTAAGATTATCTGCATACAGCGTATCGGTAAAAAGAAGCTCGTTACTGCCAAGCGTTACGGTATTATTATCGGCATTTTTTCCGATAACATACATCGGTTTACCAAATCCTGTGCCTATTCCTCTCCTCTGTCCTATCGTGTAAAATATAACGCCCTTGTGCCTGCCTATAACGTTGCCGTTTTCATCGAGAAAATCGCCGTCGGGGTAGGTACCGCCCGTATAACGCTCGATAAAGCCGGCATAATCGCCGTCCGGCACAAAGCATATATCCTGACTGTCGGGCTTGTCGCTGTTGATAAGTCCGCTGTCAGCCGCAATATGCCTTATCTCGTCCTTTGTCATTTCACCGAGAGGGAAAACGCTTGCGGCAAGCTGTTGCTGGCTTAATCGGTACAGCACATACGACTGATCCTTTGCGTTGCTTGTGCCGTCTGCGTTGATCGCTTTCTTCAAAAGCCATCTGCCGCTTTTTTCATCGTAACAGCTGCGTACATAATGACCTGTGGCGATGTGATTTATGCCCTGCTTTTTCACCGCATCGAGCAGTGCGCCGAACTTTATGGTTTCGTTGCACTCTACGCAGGGGTTAGGCGTTCTTCCCGAAAGATAGCTCTGTACGAAACTTTTCTGTACCGTATCGGAAAACAAATCCCTCATATCAAGCAGATAATGAGGTACGCCAAATTTTGCCGCTATCGCTTTTGCGTCCTCGATGTCGCTTGCCGAACCGCAAAGTCCGCTGTCGTCCGTTCCTCTGCTGTCGTGCAGTTTCAGCGTATAACCGCTGACATCATATTTATCCTTTAACAGCACAAGAGCCACCGAGCTGTCCACTCCGCCGCTCATCGCTATCGCTAATTTTTCTGCCATAATGTTATGTCCTCTGATATTATAATTTACCGCCGCTGTGTTTTCACGGCGGCGGTGCTGATGCAATAATTTAATTTTCTTCACTGCCTGCAAGCTGTGATGGATGCTTTTTGAAGAAGTCAACTCTCGGCTCAAGGAACTTAAGCTGATGCTCGCTTTCGCCCTTGCAGAAGTAGTCCATTCCTTCAAACACATGATCCCAACTCCAGAAGTCCTCGCCGAATCCGAGATACTCTCTGAGCATCTCCGTACCCTCGGGAGCAAGGGGATGCAGAAGAAGTGCGGCTGTTCTTATATAGTGGAACACGTTGATAAGCGTCTTTTTACGAAGCTCGTTATCATCTGCCGCATCAGCCTCGCGGCTGAGCTTTGACCATACCTTGCTCGACTTTCTTACAAGCGAATCAAGCACATAGGTCACCTGGTGGAACTCAAACTTATACATATAACGCTCATATTCAAGAATAGCCTTTTCGCACTCTGCGATAACGTCCGCATCGGGTGTGCCTACGGGCATCTTGCCGTCAAAATACTTCTGAGCGTAATAGAAACAGGAACGTATAGCTCTGTTGAACACGTTTGAAAGCAGGAAGCCTTCCTTTACAACAGGGTCATTGTCCTCAGGCTTTGCATCGGGGTTATAGGGCTTGGGCTGGAAGCTGACGCTCCTTGTGCCGAGTCCCAGTCCGAGCCAGTGCATACGGAGCTGTTCGGCTGTATAGTAGTTCAGCAGATCCGCCGCCATAGGAGGCTTTATTGAGCCGCTGCTGCTTGCTTTCTTGTCAAGGAACAGAATGTGGTTGTTTGCAACGAGGATAGGAAGCTGCATTTCGCCGTCCTCAGGGTCGGAGGTTATCTCGCCATTTTTCAGCGCCATGAACATTGCCATTTCCGCAACACCGTAGAAGTAGATGTTATCCGAGCCGATAAACTGATATACCTGCGAATCCTTTGAACACCAGTAATCCTTGTAATGCTCCATATCAATACCCTTGCTCTTGAGATAAGCGCAGGTAAATGAGATAGGTGCCCAGAGCGACTCAGGCCATACCCATACGGTAAGTCCCTTTTCATCCTCAAGGTCGGGAGCCTTTACGCCCCACTCGATATTACCTGTAAGTCTGAACGGAACAAGCGTCTTGCCTGTTCTGAAACGCAGACCGTGATGTGCCATGATCTCTGTTGCCGCATCACGCTCGTCAAGCGTGTCGAAGCATATCGTGAACGAAGGCTTTTTCGGGTCGTCCGTCAGCGTATGGTGCGCAAGCAGATCCTTTATCTTCTCATAATCCTCACGCAACTCTTTCTTTATATGAACAACGGGCGGTTCAAGGAACTCGCCGATAGTCTTTGAAACAAGAGAACGGACATTCGGCATCTTCTTTATTCTGTCAACATATTCACCGAGCAGCTTTGTGTACTCGGTAAGGCGGAAGTACCAGTTCACGACGTCACGCATTACCGGTGTTTCGCCTGTCAGCGTGCTTTTGGGGTCGATAAGGCTTGACGGCATATACTGATGTCCGAGATCGCACTCGTCAGCATAGCCCTTTTCCGACTGACAGCCGAGAACGGGGCATTTGCCTATTACCTGTCTGCCGTTTAAGAACACTCCTGCCTTTTCGTCATAGAACTGCGAGGTGGTGATTTTTTCAAGCTGACCGTTTTCGTACAGCCTTCTGATAAATTTGTCGGATACTACGTTGTGTATCTTTGCAGGCTCATCCAGTGCGGACGCACCGAACAGGTCAAGGCTTATATCATAATCTCTGAGCGTTTTTTCCTGGCTCTCGTGATTTTTCCTTACAAAATCCTCAATAGTACCGTCAAACTCTCCGCTTTCCTTCAGCTTCCTGTAGCTTTCTGCTATAGGCGAGCCGTAGCAGTCTGTACCCGATACGAAAATTACGTTATCCTTACCGATACGGTCACGCAGGAATCTTGCGTATGTATCCGCAAATACGAACACACCGCCGACATGACCGAAATGAAGCTGTTTATTACCGTAAGGCATACCGCCTGTGATTACCGCTCTTTTCGGGAAGGACGGTCTGTTATCCTTTGACGGCTTGTTGCTTTTATAATTATTATTATTTTTGTTGCTGTTTTCCAATTTCAACACTCCTCGATGAAGTTTATACAATTTGATAGAATTTATTGTATCACATATCAGCGGAAAATGCAATAAATTTGTGTGATTTTAGGCGTACCGCCGAAATTCGTTGTGCTAAGAAAGACAAGTACAGGCAGGTGCGGCTCAAAACTGAGAAAACTGTGTCGGATATGCTCATTTTTCATCGAATCTTCTTGATTTTTGTATACAAATGTGGTATACTGAATTTATATTATATCCCCGAAAAAATATTGTGTGATACGTTTTGATTTGAGAAAATTTTCAGTATTATTTTAATTTGATTTATAGGAGGGAGACTTATCTGTGGAAAATAAAAGCGGCAGAAAAAATGTTGCCTTCTGTATCGGAGATCTTGAAGGCGGAAAAATGCTTTTACAAGGCTTTTGTAAAGTACTCGGCGATAATCTTATAAATGTACATATCTTCAACTGCTGTACCTGCTTCTACGATGGAGCGCCGCATAATATAGGTCAGACAAACATCTTCACTCTGCCTAACTATGATATTCTTGATATGCTTGTCATTGTTCCTTTTTATCTTAGCAGCAGCGAAGAAGTGATACGGCATACTATCGAACGTGCGGTAGAAAAGAACGTACCCGTGCTGACAATCGGAAAGCAATACGATTACCCCAACTGCTACTGCATAATGCCCGACTACCGTCGCCAGATAGAGATGATAACAAATCATCTTATAGAAAGACACGGCATAAGAAAGCTGAATTTTCTGGGAGGATTCAAGAACCACTTTACCAGTGACGAACGTCTTGCGGGCTTCCTTGATGCACTCAAAAGCCATAACATACCGATAGAGCCGTCAAGAATATATTACAGCAATCTGTGGAGCGCCCCTGCAATTCAGCAGGTGGAAAAGATGAACGAGGACGGAAATCTTGACTGCGGAGCAATTGTCTGTGCAAACGATACAATGGCATCGGCTGTTATGATAAAGCTGTCTGAACTGGGCTTTGATATGCCGGGCGAAATTGCCGTTACCGGAATGGACGGTACAGACGAGGCCAACGGATATATCACGACCGCAAAGATACTCGCCGACAAAGCCGGCGAGGAGGCCGCCAATATCGTGGTTAATCTTCTTCTCAGAGGCAAGAAGCCTGCAAAGCTCGGCATAACTCCGCCCAACATAATTTACGGTATATCCTGCCGCTGTACGAATATGCAGAACGCCCTTGATATTCTGCCGAAGCAAAGGCACGATCTGTTCGAAGAACTATATGACGCAAGGCGTTTTTCGATAAGAACTGCGGCTATTGCGCAGGAGCTTGCAAACTGCTCTACATTTGACGATGCAAGCAAGAATATTTCGGCGACGCTTTTGAGAATATGGTGCAACAATTCCTGGATATGTATCTGCAAGGACTTTATGGAAAGCTCGCTTGTGAACGATTCGATTGACGATGTTGAAAACAACTGTCCCATACACATACACGGCTACTGCGATACTATGAAGTGCTTAGCACGATGCACAGATAAGAAGCCGCAGAGCGAAACCGAATTTCCCACTTCTGAAATGCTCCCCGACTTCTACGAAATGTCCGACAAAAGCAAGTTCATTTTGTACACGCCTATTCACATAAGGGATAACACGCTTGGATACCTTGCGTTCAATTTCTATCCATGGAGCAGTATGAACTATCTGCTGAACTTTCTCACTATGGCAATGTCACAGCTTTTAGAATCGGTACGCAGGCAGAACGAGCTGTACGCATACGCAAAGAAGATCGATATGCTCTATATCACCGATCCGCTCACCTCGCTGTACAACCGCAGAGGCTTTTTCAGAATATACAACGATTATGCCGAGGACGGAGTTAAGGATGACTGTATGGTCATTTTGGTGGATCTTGACAATCTGAAGCTGATAAACGACAACTTCGGACACAACGAGGGCGACAACGCTATTCTCACTATGGCAAACGCACTTAAGTCCGCCGCAGACGAGAACGATATATGCGCACGCTTCGGCGGCGATGAATATGTCGTATTCGGCAAAGGCAAGGGTGAATACGAGATGAATGCGTATATCGACAAGGTCAACAAATATCTTTCGGAATACAACCTGACAAGCAAAAAACCGTACAATGTACACGGTAGCTTCGGCGGATGTATTGTGCCGAAAGGCTCAAAGCTCCATATAGACTATTATATAAATAAAGCCGACTCGAAGATGTACGTTGAAAAGGAATCGCATAAGAGAACAAGAATGCTGCATGACTACAGCAAGGATAAGCCTCAGACCGACGAGTAACATAAAACAGCAAGACCGCCTTTCCGGCGGTCTTTCAGCTTGTAGAAAAAGTATGTTTTTTCAAAAAAAGTGCTTGTTCTCAATCCCTATCCCCAAACCCCTTTCCCCGTGGGAAGGGCTGTGTATGCTTTGTTGGCTCTGCATCGTGCAGAGCCTTTGGGCATACACGCCCGGCATCCGTGCCGGGGCTGAATGTGGGGCTACCGCCCCTAGACCCCGTCGGGGGCGGTAGCCCCTGCGACCCCATTTTTTATAATCAAGAGGTTTATCGACAGTCTGAAAGACCGCCTTTCCTGCGGTCTTTTTATGTAAAACGCATATAATCCGGCGTTTGTGCGGCAAAATACTATAAAATTATGTCGATTGACTTTTTTATGCAACAGTTGTATAATAAAATAAATGTGGCTTACAGCAAAAGTATGATATGGCATTTTGAAATTAAGGAGCTGAACTTTTGAACAAGACCGAAATACTTCTGTCGTGTATGTTTCTGAACGACAGCGAAGAAATGATAAAGCGTTCTCATATCACCTCGGACACGGTTATAATAAATCAGTGCAATGAGGACGGATATAAGGAAGAGCATATCGGCGATGCATTTGTCCGTACTTTTTCGGTAAAGGAGAGAGGGCTGACTAAAAGCCGTAACCTCGCCATATCTAAATCCGTTGCCGACGTGTGCATTATCTGCGATGATGACGAGGTGTTCTCGCAAGGGTACGAAGAAGCGGTGCAGGAGGCTTACAGCAGTCTTCCGCAAGCGGATATTATCATATTCGATATGGCGCAAAGACCTCATAAATGGGGTGACAGCATAAAGAAACTCGGCTACAGGGATATTATGAGCGTAAGCTCGTGGCAGATAACGTTCAGACGTGAAACACTCCTCGCCAAAGGCATTCGGTTTGACGAAAACATGGGTGCAGGCTCAGGCAATGGTGCGGAGGAGGAATTCAGATTTCTGACGCAGTGCCGTAAGGCAGGCCTGAAAATATATCACTACCCCTATGAGCTGGCAACGGTGGCTCAGACGCAATCTACTTGGTTCAAGGGCTTCGACAGGGAATTCTTTGTGAACCGAGGAAATACGACAAGATATATAATGGGGCTTCCCTTGTCCGTTCTCTATGCCGCATATTACGCTTTTGCCAAAAGAAAACAGCTGACGGACAAAAGTATGTTCAAGGCGTTTTCATATACGCTCGCAGGAATAAAGGAAAACAGACTTAATAAACTGAAAAAAGGTAACAATTAATGGAAAAGATACTGAGTATAATTATCCCGTCTTACAACAGCAAGCCTTTTCTGGCAAAATGCCTTGATTCGCTCCTGTGCGAATGTACGGACAGGCTCGACATAATCGTTGTAAACGACGGCTCTACAGACGGTTGCGAACAAATCGCAGAAGAATATATTGCAAAATACCCCGCCTCTATAAGCCTTATAAATAAAGTCAACGGCGGTCACGGCTCCGGTATTAATGTCGGCAGTGAAAAGGCTGTCGGCAAATATCTTAAAGTTCTTGACGCTGACGACTGGTTCCTTACCGAGAATATACCGGAGTTTATAAAGGCGCTTGAAAATACGGATGCCGATGTTGTGCTGACACCTCATCATACGATAAACATTTCAAACGGCGAAGTAAAAAGCTGGCGTTGCTTTCCGCCGCAGTTTGGCAGAATATACACAATGGACGAGGTAATGTCGCAGTGGAAAAACTTCGACCGCAGCCTTACGTTCCACGGCATAACCTACCGTACCGATTTTTATAAAAACGAAGGAATAAAGCTCAGCGAAAAGGTGTTCTACGAAGACCACGAATACGCCACTTTCCCTTGCAGTAAGGCAAAGAGCATACTTCCGCTCGATCTTTTCATATATGAATACCGCATCGGCGATGTGACGCAAAGCGTTTCTGCCGCAAATCAGCTTAAGCGCATAGGTCATACCGAAACCGTACTAAAACGTATGACCGCCGAGGGCAAGAGCTTTACGGGTGCGGCGGCGCTCTACTGTGCAAAGAAAACACATCTCCTGCTGCTGAGCTTCCTTGTTACCTCGCTTTTGTGCGATAAAAACAGGAAAGCAGGCAGGCAAAGAGCCGATGAAATGATGAGCTTTATGGATAAGGAATACCACGAAGTTTATGAGATGAGCAAAAAGCATTGCAAGATACTGAAAACACTCAACAGATTGCATATAGGTCTTACCGGATACAACAGAATTCTTAACTCAAAGCTCTATAACAAAGTAAGACATAACAAGAGCTTTGATTGACGGAGGTATAAATGACACTTGTTCGCAAGGATAAAACAGGCGGATTTCTTGAAGTAAGGCACTACAAGGATTTGCTTATACAGCTCGTTTCACGGGATCTTAAGCTGAAATACAGGCGCAGCTTTCTGGGATATGTATGGAGCGTACTTAATCCGTTGCTGATTATGATCGTTATGTACGTTGTATTCTCTAAGCTGTTTGACAGGAATATACCGAATTTCCCCGTATATCTTCTTGTCGGAAGAACCTTGTACGATTTCATTGTCGGTGCTACAAACAAGGCGATGGACGGTATAACATCAAATGCCGCACTGCTTAAAAAGACCTATGTTTCAAAATATATGTTCCCTCTCGCAAAGGTAACAAGCTGTATGGTTGACTATGTGCTGTCGCTTGGCGCACTGCTGATAGTTCTAATCTTCACAGGCTCGCCTTTCTACTGGACGATGCTTTTATTCCCTCTTATAACGCTGGAAGCGTATATATTCGCCTGCGGAATGGGATTCTTCCTCGCTCAGATGCACGTTTTCTTCCGTGACACAAGATATATATACAACGCCTTCACAACAATGTGGATGTATGCGTCGGCTATATTCTATCCTGTTGATATTCTCCCCAACTGGATGCGTCTGCTGGTAGAAAACTTCAACCCGCTATATATCTATATAAAACAATTCAGAGATATTGCTTACAGCGGCTGTATCTCCGATATGAAAACGATAATACTCGGTGTAGCCTATGCCGCACTGTTCTTCGTACTTGGTACTGTTATTTTCAGAGATAAACAGGACAAGTTCATTCTGTACATCTGACGGAGGTATCGGTATGGAAGATTATATAATTGACGTAAACAATGTGACAGTCCGCTTCAACAAAGCGAATATGAAGGTCGATAACCTTAAGGAATATGTGGTAAGACTGCTGCGCCGTGAGCTTATGTTCCAGGAATTCATCGCACTCAAGGACGTTGACCTGCACATAAAGAAGGGCGAAGCGTGGGGACTTGTCGGCACAAACGGAGCGGGAAAATCAACGCTCTTAAAGGTAATAAGCCGCATACTCAAGCCCTACAAGGGTACGGTAGACGTAAAAGGCTCGGTTGCCGCTCTTATTGAACTTGGCGCAGGTATCGACCCGAATATGTCTGCCCGTGAGAATATATTTCTCAACGGCACACTGCTGGGATATAAAAAGGACTTTATACAGGAAAAGTTCGATGAAATAGTCGAATTCTCGGAGCTTCAGGACTTCCTTGATTCTCCTGTAAAGAACTTTTCATCGGGTATGAAAGCAAGGCTCGGCTTCTCGATAGCGACCTCGGTACAGCCAGATATACTTATAGCAGACGAAATTCTCTCGGTAGGCGATGTCCTCTTCAAGAAGAAATGCTCGGAGCGTATGCAGAATATGCTTTCAAACGGCACTACTCTGCTGTATGTTTCACACAATATGAAGTCTATCGAACAGCTTTGTGATAAGGCGCTGTGGCTCGACCACGGAGTACCCGTAATGCAGGGCACTGCAAAGGAAGTATGTGCCGCATATAACAAGAAAATGGGTGTCTGACCGCCGACCTTTACCGGCTGCCGCAGGAGCTTAGAAGGCTCTTGCGACAGCTTTTTTGCGACCGGTTTATCCGGCATTATCAAAACGCAAATATTACCGTAAAATCACAGGCATTTAACCTGCTTTATTGTGCATTACTACTAATGCGTAAAACGGCTTAAATTCTTGACAAACAGCCGCTTTCGTTGTATAATAATATGAGTTTGCTTTACGCTTTGAATAAAATTTCTTTACAGAAATTTTTCAGTCTGTCGATAAACCTATATTTTTAATAATACGGGGTTTGAGGCGTAGCCCCAAGCGGGGTGAGGGCGGCAGCCCCACACTCAGCCCCTTTCCGGGGGAAAGGGGTTTGGGGATTCGGCAAGGATGCCGAGATAGAACGCCCAAAGGCTTTGCAGGACGCAAAGCTCACAAAGCGTTCTTATAGGGATAGAGAATCCGCACTATCTTGTAAAAAACAGACTTTTTTCTACAATCTGCAAAATTTCTTTACAGAAATTTTTATCATTATTTTTTCTTTACCCGATTCAATGCGTATCCGTTTTTACGGCTAATAATTATCACGGTGGTGAAAACTTGGAAGAACAGCTTTCAGAAAAAGAACTTGCCGACCTTAAAGCAAAAGAACTTGACATACTCGTAAAATTCGACAGGATGTGCAAGGAGAACAATTTACGCTATTTTATTACAGCGGGAACGCTTCTCGGTGCGGTAAGGCACAAGGGCTTTATCCCGTGGGACGATGATATTGACGTTGTAATGCTCAGAAAGGATTTCAAAAAGCTGAACGGCGTATGCAAAAAAGCATTACCCGAAGGACTTTTTCTGCAGGACAAGAAGAATGACAAGGGTTACCCGTTCCACTTTGACAAGATAAGGCTTGACAACACTGAGGTCATCGACCCGTTCCTTGAAGGCGTAAATATGCACAAGGGTATTTATATAGATGTTTTCCCTGTGGACAAGTGTCCCGAAAACAATAAACTGGCACAATTCATGTTCAAATGGGTAAGCACGACATCTTATGCGCTTATAGCAAAGCAGAACAAGGATTTTGACTTTGACTATACCAAAAAGTCAGCCCGTATGCTTTATCACTTTATGATAAAGATGCCGAGAGGCTTTGTTATTGCGATGCGTGACTTTGTTGTCGGTATCTTCAATGTATTCTGTTCTGGCAAAAAGCTGTGTACCGTAAGCGGTGCACACGGCTTCCCCAGAGAAACATATAAAAGCGAATGGTTTGAGGAGAAGATAATGCTCCCGTTTGAGAGCGGCGAATATCCCGCACCCAAAGGGTATGACAGTCTTCTTACCAATATGTACGGAGACTATATGAAGCCTCCGGAAGATGATGAAAAAAGCGGTCACTTCACAAGCGTTGAAAGTGACAAATAAGTATCAGAATAAGGATCTATATGAAAGGACAAAAAGAATGAAAAGAGTAATTACTTACGGAACATTTGACCTGCTCCACTACGGTCACATCGAACTTCTCAAAAGAGCAAAGGCACTCGGAGATTATCTTATCGTAGTGCTTTCAACAGATGAGTTCAACTGGAACGAAAAGCAGAAGAAGTGCTATTTCAGCTACGAGATAAGAAAGCAGCTTCTTGAAGCTATCCGCTACGTTGATCTGGTTATCCCCGAAACCTGCTGGGATCAGAAGATAAGCGACGTAAAGGAATACCACGTTGACACATTCGTAATGGGCGACGACTGGAAGGGAAAGTTTGATTTTCTCAAGGAATACTGCGAGGTAGTATATCTTCCCAGAACACCCGAAATTTCAACTACGCAGATAAAGCACGACCTTAGCGACAAGTAATATAAAGATAAACAGACAGTCGCATGATTTCACGGAGGAACTAAAATGAGCAACCCCTTTACCTACGCCAATAAGGTACGCAAAAAATTCAAGGATCCTTACTGGGTAGCAAAAAACAAGTATATAACCTATTATGAGCAGTTACCGATAGACGAAAAAGTGATACTGCTTGAATCGCAGACCGCTACAAAGATTAGCGGTAACCTGTTCTATATTCTGAAATATCTTTTGACAGATGAAAAATACGCCGGATATACGGTTTACCTTTCATCTTGGGGAAGATATGTAAAAAGCATAACGGCTATTCTTGAACACTACGGATTCGAAAACGTAAACATTGTTGTTTATGCTTCCGATGATTATATGCGTCTGCTTGCAAGCGCAAAATATCTGATAAACGACGCTACCTTCCCTAACTACTGGATAAAGAAAGAGGGACAGGTATATATAAACACATGGCACGGCACACCGCTCAAAGCTATGGGTCGCAAGGTGCATAACGATGTATTCTTCGGAAACGTTCAGAAGAACCTTGTAAATGCAGACTATCTGCTTTACCCCAACATCTTTACGAAAGACGTAATGATAAGGGACTATATGCTTGAGAATATTTCTTCAAATTCCTATATACTCTGCGGTTATCCGAGAAACACAGTATTCTTCGACAGGGACGCAGAGAAAAAGATAAGAGAAGAACTTGAAATCACCGACAAGAAGATATACGCATATATGCCGACATGGAGAGGTACTGTCGATAAGGTCGGCGTATCGAAAAACGATGCATATCTTATGTATTACCTTTGCGAGCTTGACAAAAGACTTACCGATGATGAGATATTCTATATCAACATCCACCCTATGGCAATGCACGCCAAGAATACGGCGGAAGTCAGCAAACTAAAGCATATAAAGAACTTCCCTGCAGAGTATGAAACATACGACTTTTTAAATATCGCAGACGTTCTTGTTACAGACTATTCAAGCGTATTCTTCGATTACGCCTGCACACGCAAAAAAGTGGTGCTTTTCCCGTATGATAAAGACGAATATCTCTGCGACAGAGGTATGTACATGGATATGGACGACCTGCCCTTCCCCCAGGTATTTGACCTTGACGCTCTTGTAGACGAGCTGAGAAGCGAAAAGAACTACGATGATGAAGAGTTCGTAAAGACATACTGCACATGGGACAGCAGTAACGCTACTGCACAGCTTTGCGACAGAACAATACTCGGTATAGATACAGGACTTACAGTAGCGCCCGTTCCGAACAACAGCAAGGAAAACGTGCTGATATATGCCGGCAACCTTGACAAGAACGGTATAACCACGTCGCTCAGATCCCTTATGAAAAATATTGACCTTGACAAGCGAAACTACTATATTTCATTCTGTCAGGGAAAAGCAAAAAGACACGGCGAACAGCTTGCAACATTCAGTGATAAGGTAAACTTCTTCGCAGTAGCGGAATACTTCAACCTTACAGCCGCAAACAAGACCGTAAACAAGCTGTACAAGGAACACCTTGTTTCTACGAATCAGTATATCAAATCGCTCGGAAAGCGTATCGAACAGAACTTCCTGCGTTCATACGGCAATGCAAAGTTTGACAGGGTTATTCAGTTCTGCGGATATGAGGACGAGATGATTCTGCTCTACAGTCAGTTCAAAGGTCAAAAGACGATATGGGTGCATAATGATATGCTCGCCGAAATCAAGACAAGAAGCAACCAGAGAAAAGACCTTCTTGAATATGCTTACCACACTTATGACAACGTTGTTGCGGTAACCGATGATATTGTCGCACCTACTCAGATACTTGCAGGTAAGGACAAGAAGATCAACATAGTAAAAAACACTATCGACTACAAGACGATCCTTGCAAACAGCGAACAGCCTATAGCCCTTGACCCCACCACAAAATGTTCTGTAGAGCCTGAAAAGTTCTATGAGATAATGCAATCGGACGCAAAGAAATTCATAAATGTCGGTCGTTATTCGCCCGAAAAGGGTCACGACAGACTTATAGACGCTTTCTATAAGCTCTGGCAGAAGGATAACAGCATATATCTTATAATAATGGGCGGCAACTCAAGAGCAAAAAAGTACGAAGAGCTTATTGAAAAAGTAAACGAAATGGGTCTTTCCGAAAATGTAATTCTTCTGCTTTCGGTAAGCAACCCTTATCCTATAATCAAGGCGTGCGACGGATTTATATTAAGCTCGCTGTATGAAGGCTTCGGTCTTGTACTTGCAGAAGCGGATATCCTCGGTATTCCGATAGTATCGACCGATATTACGGGTCCGAGAACATTCATGAAGAAATACGGCGGTACTCTTATAGAGAATTCCGACGAGGGTGTATACAAGGGATTACAGATGTTGTACAACGGTGAAATCAAGCCGATAAACGTTGACTATGAAGCATACAATCAGGAATGTGTAGCAGAGTTTGAAAAGCTGTTTGAATAATTTAATAATTTACCGATAATAAAACGGGGAGCATTTCACTTGGAAACGCTCCCCGTTTTTTCTTATTCATTCACCTCAAACTTATACCCTACTCCCCATATAAGCCTTATACTCCATTTTGAAGATAGGCCGTCAAGTTTGGATTTCAGCAGGCTGACCGATTCTTCGACCAGTGCATCACTGCCCTTTGCGTCAGGGCCGAATACTTCATAAGCAAGCTGTTCCTTGCTGAACACACGGTTCGGATTCGCTATAAACGAGCGGAGTATCTCAAGCTCGTTAAGCCCCAGCGGATACTCCTTGTCGCCTACCTTCGCACAGTTATGTTCATTATCAATCGACAGCGTGTCACACTCGCCGCACAGCTTCCCGTCATATTTGTCGAATACCTCCGACAGCGGTCCTATATCAAGCGGCAGCGATAAAGTATGCTCGCCACCGTCATTTTTCAGCGTATATATATCAGCCATAAGCGAGGTGTGGCGGCATTCCTGCTCTGCATCAAGATAACAGCCGCCGAGTATTATAATATCGGGGTGAAGAACAAGACATTCACGCACAACGTGCTGTGTATCCTCGCTTATATCACATATCGTTTTTACCGTAAAGCCCTCTTTTTCGGCATAGTTCTCAATAAAATCACATATATGCTCGTTGTCACAGGCTATTATAATCTTCTTTGACATTTCAGTGCCTCCGTAAAGTACACAAAATTAAATATTAAAGCGATAAATCCTTATCGCCACAGACTGTTGATAAACTTATATAATTTTTGAAAATGGGGTTTGGGGCGTAGCCCCAAGCGGGGTGAGGGCGGCAGCCCCACACTCAGCCCCTTCCCACGGGGAAGGGGTTTGGGGTTAGGGATAGAGAATTTGCTCATTTTTTTAAAAATAAACTTTTTCTACAAACTTTATTGATAAATCCTTATCGCCCTGTTTCTATTTATATTATACAGCCCCTCACGCCTTTTTTCAACACCTTTTTCAAAAATTCCGTCAATTTTATGTGTAAATCTGCATAAATAATTATCAATCTGCTGAACGACTTTTATATTAATGTAACAAAATTATCACTTTTCACATTTTACCCCTTGATTTTTATGCGTAAAGTGATTACAATAATAATCAGCGGTTAGCACTCAAACATAAAGAGTGCTAACAACTTGGAAATAAAAAGCACCGTCACAGTTAAAAAAGTGACAGCAAATATAACAAGGAGGTCATTCAAAATGACGATCAAACCGTTATCGGACAGAGTAGTTATCAAGATGCTCGAAGCAGAAGAAACAACAAAGGGCGGTATAATTCTTACAAGTGCCGCACAGGAAAAGCCCCAGGTAGCAGAAGTTGTAGCGGTAGGCCCCGGCAAGACAGTTGACGGAAAGCTCGTTCCCGTACAGCTTAAAGTCGGCGACAAGGTTCTTATGAGCAAATACTCAGGAACAGAAGTCAAGGTTGACGGCGAAGAATACACAATACTCCGTGAGGAAGACATCCTCGCAGTTGTAGAATAATTGAAAGTGAGGAACATTCACAATGGCTAAACAGATTATATACGGTGAAGAAGCCCGCAAGGCTTTACAGGCAGGTATCGACCAGCTTGCAAACACAGTAAAGATTACACTCGGCCCTAAGGGCAGAAACGTAGTGCTTGACAAGAAGTTCGGCGCTCCGCTGATTACAAACGACGGTGTTACTATCGCCAAGGAAATTGAGCTTGACGATCCTTTCGAAAACATGGGCGCACAGCTCGTTAAGGAAGTTTCCACAAAGACAAACGATGCCGCAGGCGACGGTACAACAACAGCTACTCTGCTCGCTCAGGCTCTTATCAGAGAGGGTATGAAGAACATTGCCGCAGGCGCTAACCCTATGGATGTTAAGCGTGGTATCTCAAAGGCAGTTGACTCGGCAGTAGCAGAGATAAAGAAGAATTCAAAGGCTATCGAAAACAGCGATGGCATTGCCCGTGTAGCTACTGTTTCATCGGGTGACGAAACAGTAGGTAAGCTGATTGCAGAGGCTATGGAAAAGGTTACAACAGACGGTGTTGTTACTCTTGAAGAAGGCAAGACAGCAGAAACATACAGCGAAGTCGTTGAAGGTATGCAGTTCGACAGAGGCTACATTTCACCTTACTTTGCAACAGATACAGATAAGATGACAGCTAACCTTGATGACGCTTACATCCTTATCACAGACAAGAAGATAAGCAACATTCAGGACGTTCTGCCCTTACTTGAACAGGTCGTACAGGCAGGTAAGAAGCTGCTTATCATCGCTGAGGACATCGAGGGCGAGGCTCTTACAACACTTATCCTCAACAAGCTGCGTGGTACATTCGTATGCGTAGGTGTAAAGGCTCCCGGCTTCGGCGACAGACGTAAGGAAATGTTACAGGATATCGCAATTCTTACAGGCGGTACTGTTATCACTTCCGAACTCGGTCTTGAGCTTAAGGATACAACTATCGACCAGCTCGGTCGTGCTAAGAGCGTAACAGTTTCAAAGGAAAATACAACGATTGTAAACGGCGCAGGTTCAACAGAGCAGATTCAGGCAAGAATCGCTCAGATAAGAGCCGCTATCGAAAACACAACAAGCGAATTTGACAAGGAAAAACTCCAGGAAAGACTTGCAAAGCTTGCAGGCGGTGTTGCTGTTATCAAGGTCGGTGCCGCTACAGAAATCGAAATGAAGGAAAAGAAGCTCCGTATCGAAGACGCTCTTGCAGCCGCTAAGGCAGGCGCAGAGGAAGGTATCGTAGCAGGCGGCGGTACAGCACTTATCAACGCTATGCCCGCTGTAGAAGCTCTTATCGCAACCCTTGAGGGTGACGAAAAGACAGGTGCTAAGATAGTTCTCCGTGCTCTTGAAGAGCCTGTTCGTCAGATTGCCGCTAACGCAGGTCTTGAAGGCTCTGTTATTATCGACACTATCCGCCGTGAAGGCAAGGTAGGCTACGGCTTTGACGCTCAGAACGAAGTATACGGTGATATGATCGCCGCAGGTATCGTAGATCCCGCAAAGGTAACACGTTCAGCTTTACAGAACGCCGCTTCAGTAGCAGCTATGGTTCTTACAACAGAGAGCCTTGTTGCCGACAAGAAGGAAGAAAATCCTGCTCCCGCAATGCCCGCAGGCGGCATGGGCGGTATGGGCGGAATGTATTAATTCCGAGCACAACAGAATAAGATCAGCCCGGTACGGATTTTTCCGTACCGGGCTTTCTGTTTGTTTATAGCTTATAATAGTTATACGCAGTTATTTGCCGCCTTTACCGAATGCCTTGCTCCAGTCAACGTTACGGACGATTCTGTAACCGCTGTCGGTTTTAGTAATGTCGGCGGAGAAAACCATATAACAGCTTGTACCGGGTGTCTGAGAATTAAGCACCATATAAGCCAATTTTACGTTATCACCGTCTTTATAGGCTTTGGCACAATCATAAAGGCATTCACGCTGTGATAAACTTTCTAAAGCCGGACCGTGCAATCCCGTCTCATTGCACCTGCCGATTGAAATTCCTTTCACGCAGAATTTACCGTCCTGATATGTGAATGTGTCAAAGTCCTTTTCAAACTGTTCAAATGTCGTAATATCGGAATATACCGACTTTTCCGATTCATAAAATTCCTTCATAGACGTAAACGCAGTCGGCTGTGCCGAACTTTCAAACCACTTATCGTAATCGTCTTTTGGGACAGCGGTTATATCCGGCATATCCTTTATCTTGTTACCTGCATTGTAAAGCTCGGTTTCAAGCTTACCACACTTTTCAAGAATATCGGCAACCTCTTTTTGCACCTGCTCATCGTCAATGATTTTATCACCGAGCGCCTCACTGAACATTTTGTCAATTGTGGTTTTGCCGGGCGTCTTATATTCACTGCCGTAGTCGTAGATAAATGACGCTATATCACGTTTGCTTTCCTCTGCAGAACTGTCCACCACGCCTATTGCAGTAAATTTTTCGTCTTCATAAGAGGAAGTGGCATCTTCAGGCACGGAGGTTTCGGGAGTTGTGATGCTTTCGGTTGTTGATTCCGATGCAGATGATGTAACAGAGGTATCCGGCGATGAAACCGGTTGGGAGGCGTTATTGCCGGCACAGCCGCTGAGCAGAGAAACAAGAATTAAAGTGCATATCAAAGTTGTTTTTTTCATAGAATCACTCCTTTTGAATTAGCTAATTTGAAAATCGGCAGAATTCTGATTAATGTAATCAATAGTTACCATTTATTTAATTAAAATGTACCTTTATTTATATCATAGCAAATTATTGTAATTTGTCAACGGCTTTCTAATAAATTTGCACATAATCAACAAATAATAAATGCTTTTTTGTGTATTTATACACCTTTGTTCAAATGCACAGGCAAGTTACATATACCACGTTCTTAGAAAGCTAATACATGACCGCTTTATTAGCTTTTTACTTGACATTCGCACTTTTAAGCGGTATACTATTAAAGTACGCATAAATTTATTTTAGCTTTTTAAAAAGGAATTTGAGCATGATATACAAAAACCCCGTGCTGAAAGGCTTCTGCCCCGACCCCTCCGTCTGTTTTGCAAACGGAAAATATTATCTGGTAACAAGCACCTTTCAGTATTTCCCCGGTGTTGCGCTCTTTGAGAGCGATAACCTTGTAAACTGGAAGCAGATAGGCTATGTGCTGACACGTCCGGAACAGGTAATGCTTGACAAGATACCTGCGTCAGGCGGCGTATTCGCTCCCACTATCCGCTATAACAACGGCAGGTTCTATATGGTGACTACAAACGACACCACCCACAGAAACTTCTATGTTTATACCGATGACATCTACGGCGAATGGTCAGACCCTATCGAAGTCGATCAGGGCGGCATCGACCCGTCGCTGTACTTTGAGGACGGCAGAACATTCTTCATAAGCAACGGACAGGACGACTACGGCGAGAGCGGCGTTGTACAGTGCGAGATTGACATTGCTACGGGCAAAAAGCTCTCCCACAGCAAGTCTATCTGGAAAGGTTCGGGCGGACGTTATCTTGAAAGCCCCCACGTTTATAAGATAAACGGAAGATATTATCTTATGGCGGCAGAGGGCGGCACAGAATACGGTCATATGATTACATATGCCGTATCGGACGATATATGGGGCGAGTATGTCACAGGCGACAACAACCCCATACTCACTAACCGCAACAAAGCACCGTACATAATACAGGGTATCGGTCACGGAGATCTGATACAGGACAAGAACGGCGACTGGCATATATTAAGTCTCGGCTTCAGACAGATGGCTATATGGATGCCCTTCCACAGCCTCGGCAGAGAGGTTTTCCTCTCCCCTGCACACTTTGACGAAAACGGCAGACTGTTCGCAGGTCTTGACGGCACAACAGACGCACAGTATGAAATAAAAGGCGATTTCGTTCAGAACGAATTACCGGTATTCACATTCGGCAATACAGATCCTTCGGTTGACTGGTGTTATCTGCGTAAGTACCACCCCGAAAACTATAAGCTGTCTGCGGACAAGTACGAGCTTTGCGGCACCGATCTGACCCTTGACGATGCAGATTCACCTACTTTTATCGCAATGCGTCAGCGTGACTTTGATATGGAGCTTTGTGTCAACGTAAACCTTTGCGGCAACGGCGAAGGCGGTGTCACAATGTATATGTGCGAGAACGAGCATTACGATATTGCACTTAAAAAGACGGCGGACGGCACTTTTGCAATACTGAAGCTCAACATCGGCGGAATAAAGCACGAGCAGAACAGAGTTGCGGTAAATGCCGACAACGCAACGCTTATCGTCAGAGCCGACCATTATAATTACAATTTCTTCGTGAAATGCGGCGACACCGAAACACATCTCGGAAGCGGTCAGGTGAAATATCTGACAAGCGAGGTTTCGGGCGGTTTCACGGGTACAATGACAGGATTATACGCTGTAGGAGGTACAGCACAGTTCACAGGTTTCAGCTGTGCATACACCGAGAGCGAAGAATAAAAAAGAGGGTTATAATATGAGTTTTTTCCAGAAAGATATTGAAACTATGCCGAGAGCCGAGCTTGAAAAGCTCCAGCTTGAAAAACTGAAGCACATAACAAAATACTGTTATGACAATGTACCGCTGTACAAGAGAAAATTTGACGAGGCAGGCTTTGATTGTACAAAGATAAAGGCACTGTCGGACATACAGTACATACCGTATACCACTAAGACGGATTTCCGTGACAACTATCCTTTCGGTATGTTCGCAACTCCGCTCAAAAACGTAACACGTCTGCACGCTTCATCGGGTACAACCGGCAAGCCCACCGTTGTAGGCTACACAAAGAACGACCTTGATATGTGGTCTGACTGCGTAGCAAGACTTGTAACAGCCGCAGGCGCTACAGATGAAGACATAGTACAGATTGCATTCGGCTACGGACTTTTCACGGGTGCGCTCGGTCTGCATTACGGCCTTGAAAAGATAGGTGCTACAGTAGTTCCCTGCTCATCAGGCAACACCGAAAAGCAGGTTATGCTGATGAAGGACTTCGGCACAACGGCACTTGTCGCTACCCCCTCATACGCTATGAGAATAGGCGAGGTTGCAGAAGAAATGGGTATCGGCAGAGATGAGCTCAAGCTAAGGCTCGGTCTTTTCGGCTCAGAGGGATGCACTCCGGAAATGAGAGCGCAGATAGAAGACTATCTTCACCTGCTTGCAACCGACAACTACGGCATGAGCGAACTTATGGGACCCGGTGTTTCGGGCGAATGTTCACTGCGTTGCGGTATGCACTTCAACGAGGATCACTTCCTCCCCGAGATCATCAACTCCGAAACAGGCGAGGTTCTCCCCGAAGGCTCAAAGGGCGAGCTTGTTATAACAACACTTTCAAAGGAGGCTATCCCTGTTCTGCGTTATCGCACAAAGGATATTACTTCTATCACCTACGAAAAGTGCGAATGCGGAAGAACTCACGCCCGTATGAGCAAGCCCTCCGGCAGAAGCGACGATATGCTGAAGATCAGAGGCGTAAACGTATTCCCCTCACAGATTGAGAGCGTTATAATGACTATCCCGCAGATTGCTCCCCACTATCAGCTTGTTGTTACCCGTGAGGGAAGCAGTGACAGACTGGAGGTAAAGTGCGAGCTTGTTGACGGAAGCGTGCTTGAAAGCCTTGAATCGCTGTCCAACTTACAGAAAAATATCCGCCACAATCTTAAGACGGTTCTCGGCATTGATACAAAGGTCACACTTGTTGAGCCCAAGACGATTGAACGTTTTGAGGGCAAGGCAAAGCGTGTAATCGACCTACGTAACAAGTAATATGAAGCTGAAATATGATGAAGCGGATATGCACGCACAGCTTGTAAAGGTGCTGTATCCCGATGAAACCGCAATGTTCCCCGTATACTGCGTATACAACGATAAATCCTTTATGGGAAGTGCTATGGAATACGGCTATTTAGCCGTTACCGACAAGGGCAGACTGCTGATGATACGCTATGATTTTATAGGCGACGGCAACTGCGGTTCGTGTCCGCTCACCGCTATAAAGAGGCTTAAGATAAAGAAGCTCCTTATCGGTCAGTACAAGCTTGAATTTACACTTATAACGGACGGTAAGGATTTCAGGACGACAGTACAGGTAGCGCCGAAAATGGCTTTCGGAGCATTCCCCCATCAATACGCAAATTTAAATATGCTGCTTGACGCACTGCGTCCTTATATAGACTGATAAAGGAAAGAGAGCTAAAATGTCGCTTGAAAAAGTAAAGGAATATTTCAAGGCTTACGGCATAGAGGACAGAATAATTGAGCTATCCGAGTCGAGCGCTACAGTCGAACTTGCCGCTCACGCACTTCACACCAAGCCTTGCAGAATAGCAAAGACCTTATCGTTTATGCTCGGTGACAGCCCGATACTCGTTGTAACGGCAGGCAATGTAAAGATCGACAATGCCAAGTACCGCCACGCATTCGGCGCAAAGGCAAAAATGCTTACCGCAGATCAGGCGGCAGAGCTTATCGGTCACGCTGTCGGCGGAGTATGCCCTTTTGCCGTAAATGACGGAGTAGCCGTTTACCTTGACGAGTCGCTGAACAAGTACGAAACGGTCTTTCCTGCCTGCGGAAGCTCCAACAGTGCTATAGAGCTTACTATCCCTGAGCTTGAAAAGTGTTCGGGATATGAGAAGTGGGTAGACGTTACCAAAGCATCATGCTGATGCAGTCAATTCGCCGTTCTGATGGATTAATCTTGGCTCAACCTCCGTTACCGGCGGAATTACACAAAGTAATAAAGCAGATAAGCGGTCACAGCATTTCGCTGTGACCGCTTTCAGTCTATCGAAAAAACCAATTCATTATAGCTGTACAGTGAAATGTACCGCCAACACCGCTTAAAACAATTTCTATACTGATAAGGTATTAATATTTTCGTGAGTGTATCAGTGCAACTGCTCTGACATTGACTCTTCAAAAAAACGCTACTAACCTGAGATATATGTACTAACTTGCGGACGTGTAGCGTTAAGCGTCCCTGCATTAACAGGTCATACAATGTTCATGTGGTTATTCGAGTTTATCCAACACCCCAGCGGGGTACGGGTGTGGGTAAGGAAAGAGGGAGTGCGAGGGAGAAAACTTAAGGGATAGGGTTAGGGGCGGCAGTCCAGCGGAGCTTTAGCGGAGCGCACGAGCCTTGCGTAAGCGAGGCTCAGACTCTCCCTAGTCCCTTTGGTTCTTTCCCTCGTTAATATTGACAGGTGCATTGATTCGAATAGCGAACCCGAGAAGTGCTATCCGACAAAAAGAACTATCGGTAGCCTTACTATCGCAATCAGAACTGAACGATATAACAGAAGCACATTAAACAAAAGACTTTTATATAAAAAGCGGAACGTGAAACCCACGTTCCGCTTTCTCGTATATCCTGTTAAAATCACAGTATCGTAAACACCGTACCTGCAACAATAAGCACAAGCCCCGCAGAAGACATCGCCGTGAGCTTTTCTTTAAGGAATATCCTTGAGAACAGCACAACTGCCAGTATACTCAGCTTGTCGATTGGTACAACTACCGATGCGTCGCCGATTTTCAGCGCATAATAGTAGCACAGCCACGATGCCGCAGTAGATACGGCGCTTAGTGCAATAAACACAAATGCCTTACCGCCAAGCCCCGAAAAAACATTCTTCTTGCCCTTTGCCGCAACAACTATCCACGCCATTACAAGAACAACAGCCGTTCTTATGGCAGTGCCGAGATTTGAATTGACATTCTGTACGCCTATCTTTGCGAGAATCGAGGTCAGTGCGGCGAATATTGCGGACATCCACGCAAATATCATCCACCTGCCTGCCTTTGACCCTCTTTTTCCGGTATGTATGCTCATCATCAGCGTTCCGATGCCGATAAGCACCATCGCTATGATCTTATAAGCTGTTAGCTGTTCGCCGAGAAAAATAAACGACATCAGCATAGCGAGTACGGTCGAGGATTTGTCGATAGGTGCGACCCTGTTCACATCGCCCGTTTTCAGAGCCTTGAAATAGCACAGCCACGAGCCGCCCGTCGCACAGCCCGAAAGTATCAGAAACAACAGCGTCATTCCCGTTACATTAGGAAGGTCGTGCCATTCCCCCGTTATCCACACGACCGCTATCGACAGCACAAGCACTATCGTTGTACGCAGTGCCGTTGCCGCATCGGAGTCAGCGTCACGCAGTCCGCACTTGCACAGTATCGTTGTTATAGCCGCAAAGAATGCGGAAAGCAACGCTATAAGTATATACATCATAGATCAGAAGCTTCTCCTGCAATAATCTCTCGGTGTTACGCCCTTCATACTCTTGAACACCTTTATAAAATAGCTGTAATCGTTGAATCCGCACTTCATCGCAATATCTATCAGCTTCTCATCGGTACTTGCAATAAGCTCACAGGCAGATTCGATACGGAAATAATTGAGATATTCAACAGGTGTCTTGCCCGTATATTCCTTGAACGCACGGCAGAAATAATTCCTGTTCATTCCGCACTCGTTCGCAAGTTCCTCAAGCGTTATGTTCTTACGGTAATTCTGCTCGATATAGCTTATAACATTCTTGAAACGGCGTACCTTCTTTATATCGCTCGCCGCTGTTTCTCCGCTCTGATAATGCTCCTGCCTTGCCACAATGTGACCGAGCATACACAAAAGCCGTCCGGGTACGGTAAATTCATATCCCGGTTCTTTTTCAAGCATTGCGTCTATAACCGCCTTTGCATCCTTTGCAGGCTCGCTATCGGCGGAAAAGAAGGTGATAAACCGTCTTTCGTGGTTGATTATCGACTGAAGATGCAATGTGCATATCTGACTTGATTTAAGCAAAGCCGCCATATCAAACACAAGACAGTCATATCTGCAGTTGTCCTTCGGCGTACCGCCGTGCATACTTCCGCCTATTATCAGCGAACAGCAGCCTGCATCTATCCTGTGTGTATGACCGTCAAGAAAAAGCTCGAAATATCCGCTCCTGACATAGATAATCTCGCACTCGTTATGCCAATGCGGTATCATATTATAACGGGGAAAATTCTCTGTCACTCTGTAGCAGGCATACGGAAATTCCCTTGTGCCATGCTCACGTTTTTCTCGGTATTCAATGTATTTCATATTACGTCCTTTGGCTAAGTTGTCAAAATCGTCATATTGTTAATCGGAGCAAAGTTTAATATCATGAAAAACTACTCCAAAATACAAATCATCAAAGAGTTTATATAATTTTCGGTGAGTGGGGTTTGGGGCGTAGCCCCAAGACAGGTCGCAGGGGCGTCAGCCCCCGTATTCTCCCCCGGCACTGATGCCGGGCGTGTATGCACAAAGGCTCTGCACGATGCAGAGCCAACAAAGCATACACAGCCTTTCACCGGGGAAAGGGGGTAAGGGGGATAGGGATAGAGAATTTTTGACTATTTTTAATAAAATGTACTCTTTCGACAATTTGTATTTGAAATTATTATATCATTTTTACACCATATTGTAAAGCAACTCCAAAACAAAATATCAATATAGTGCAACTAATCGTCACAATGCACTAACACAGCCCGTTTTTTTGTGCAGATTGCGGATTTTTACTTTTCACAAAAATTTTTATTTTTAAAACGATTACAGCCCTTGCTAAAAAAATTCATTTAAGATATAATTATCATAGACGTTTCTGTAACGTTGTAATTTTTTCGCTACAGGAACAAAAACATTAGGAGGATTCTATGAAATTCGGTTATTTTGACGATAAGAACAGAGAGTATGTCATTACATCTCCCAAGACCCCTTATCCGTGGATAAACTATCTCGGCACACAGGGCTTTTTCTCGCTGATCTCTAACACAGCAGGCGGTTACTGCTTCTACAAGGACGCAAGACTTAGAAGAATTACACGTTACCGCTATAACAATGTTCCCATTGATATGGGCGGACGTTACTTCTACATAAACGACGGCGGTCATGTATGGAACCCCGGCTGGTCGCCCGTTAAGACAACACTTGACAGCTACGAGTGCCGTCACGGTATGGGCTACACAATCATAAAAGGCTCATCAAACGGCGTTACAGCCACAGTTACATTCTTCGTTCCCCAGAACTTCAACGGAGAGATCCAGAAGGTTACAATCAAAAACGATAGCGATAAGGAAAAGAACTTAAAGCTGTTCAGCTTCCTTGAGTGGTGCCTCTGGGATGCAAACGACGATACAACAAACTTCCAGAGAAACTTCAACACAGGCGAAGTTGAAATTGACGGTTCTGTTATCTACCACAAGACCGAATATAAGGAAAGACGCGATCACTACGCATTCTATTCTGTAAATGCACCTATCAACGGTTACGATACCGACAGAGAGAGCTTCCTCGGCTTATACAACGGCTTTGACGCTCCTCAGACAGTATTCGCAGGCGCACCCAATATGTCTGTTGCTGACGGCTGGTCACCCGTTGCTTCTCACTATATCGAAATCAAGCTCCAGCCCGGCGAAAGCAAGGATCTTGTATTCTGCCTGGGCTATGTTGAGAACAAGTTTGAAGAAAAGTTTGCTCCCGACCTTGACGAGAACAGCACGATTATAACAAGCGGCGACAGAAAGAAGAACATCGTAAACAAGGCTAAGGCTAAGGCTATGATGGCTATGTGCGATACAGCCGAAAAGGCTGACAAGCTCCTCGCAGAGCTGAAAGAACACTGGAACAGCCTGCTCGGTCAGTACAGCGTTAATTCTCCCGATGAAAAGCTCAACAGAATGGTAAACATCTGGAACCAGTATCAGTGCATGGTTACATTCAATATGTCACGTTCCGCATCTTACTTTGAGAGCGGTATCGGCAGAGGTATGGGCTTCCGTGATTCCAACCAGGACTTACTCGGCTTCGTACACCAGATTCCCGCAAGAGCAAGAGAAAGACTTATCGACCTTGCCGCTACAATGCTTGAGGACGGCGGTGCTTACCACCAGTATCAGCCCCTTACAAAGATGGGCAACCACGAGCTTGGCTCCAACTTCAACGATGACCCGCTGTGGATGATTCTCGCAGTTGCGGCTTACATAAAGGAAACAGGCGATGTTTCTATCCTCGACGAGAAGGTTCCTTATGAGAACCGTGACGAGCTTGCAGACACAATGCTCGACCATATGAAGAGAGCGTTCTACCACGTTGTTAAGAAGGTAGGTCCTCACGGACTTCCTCTCAGCGGACGTGCCGACTGGAACGACTGCCTTAACCTCTCCTGCTTCTCAGACAAGCCCGGCGAGTCATTCCAGACATACAACAACAAGGAAATGTTCAAGGAGCCTCCTTACTACAGCAAGGTTGCAGAATCTGTAATGATTGCAGGTATGTTCTGTGCAATCGCTCCCGAGTACGTTGAAATGTGCAAGATGAAGGGTGACATAGCAGAAGCTGAAAAGGCTCAGGCTGAGATCGAAAAGATGAGAAAGAACACCCTTGAATACGGCTATGACGGCGAATGGTTCCTCCGTGCTTACGACCACTACGGCAAGAAGGTCGGCTCACACGAGTGCGAAGAGGGCAAGATATTCATCGAGCCTCAGGGTTGGTGCGTTCTCGCAGGTCTTGGCAAGGACAAGGGCTACGATATTCAGACCCTTGACAGCGTAGACAAGTATCTTAACTCAAAGCACGGTCTTGTTCTTAACAACCCTGCATTCACACACTACTACATCCAGTACGGCGAAATCTCCACATATCCCGGCGGTTACAAGGAAAACGCAGGTATCTTCTGCCACAACAACGCTTGGATAATCTGTGCTGAAGCCGCCGTAGGCAGAGGTGACAAGGCATTCGAGTATTATTCAAAGATTGCTCCCGCATTCAGAGAGGATATTTCCGATCTGCACCGCACAGAGCCTTATGTATATGCTCAGATGATTGCAGGTAAGGACGCTAAGCGTCACGGCGAAGCTAAGAACAGCTGGCTCACAGGTACAGCCGCTTGGAACTTCGTTGCGGTATCTCAGTACATCTTAGGTATCAAGCCCGAATACAACGGTCTGAAGATTGATCCCTCAATTCCTCACGAGTGGGACGGCTTCACAGCTTCAAGACTGTTCAGAGGCGCAACCTACGAGATTACTGTAAAGAACCCCGATCACGTTTGCCACGGCGTTAAGTCCGTTACAGTTGACGGCAAGGCTGTTGACAGCAATGTTATCCCCGTATTTGAAAACGGCACTCACAAGGTTGAGGTTGTTTTAGGCTAAGGGTTACAGGGTAATATAATAAATGCGAACTCCCCGCCGTGTTGGCGGGGAGTTTTTGCGTTCTTATGCAAATAAATACAGCAAAAACCGTATGAGCGTTTGGTCGCCATACGGTTTTAATACTATCCGTCAGATACCCAGAACCTGCTTTTTCTTCTCTGTAAATTCTTCTTCGGTGATTACACCTTTATCGTAAAGCTCTTTCAGCTTTTCAAGGCCATTATAACCGTTATCAACAGGTTTAGCTGCATATTGCATTGCTGTTGCCACAGCAGGAGAAACACTGTCAGCCATTATTACGCTATTCAGCTTGCTCTGCATAAGTATAGGCGGTAATATAGGAACGAACAGCGACAATATAAGACTCAGCGTTGCAGTTTCACCCTGTATGCCTTTTTCATATCCGAGCATATCTATACGGTGTGCGCTTTTATATGTCCAGTATATCGAATAGAACGGAACAAACATACACAGTAACAGCTTGTTTATAGGAGTACGGTATTCCTTGTTCTTGCAGGCGTTAAGGCTGTCGGTGGTGCGATATATCCACACGAGATAATAAATACCGCAGGTGAAAAGCAAAAGCAGAACGTGAGGTACAAGGGATTTGTAGCTCTTACCGTAAGCCGTACTGCTTGCAGGTATGTTGAGTTTTTTCGGGGTTATTATCATTGACAGGGATAATATAAAAATTCCGGCTATCAAAAGAATTTGCTGGAGATAATCGCAAATTAAGTCAAAGTTAAGATAGGGCGTGCCGTATTTCAACCAAGTGTAAAAAATATAGTAAATATAAATAAAATATTTATAATGAAGCGCTATATAAGCTATGAGCGGGATTACAAAAATACACCTTCCGACAGCGATTAGTTTTCTTTTGTTCTTTTTCTGCGCAAGGATAAGCAGGAAAATAATTACAAAATAAATTGCAAGGCACAGGTTAGCCAAGATAGGTAGAGTGCTATCTTCAAAAGAATAAACAAGAGTTTCGTCAACGTAAACTTCGGTCTGATTTATTGTATAATATATAGCTCTTGCTAAATATATTCCAGATATAATTAACGAGCATATCGAAAAAAAGATTTTCTTCTGAATTATGCACGCTATGGAGAAGATTATTTCAACTACTAATAAAGCTATATCGATATATCTATACAAAAATATGTAGTTATGATAATAAATATAATAACCGGAATTGCGCCATTCGAATCCATTTATGAGTTGTACCACTGCCAACAACGCAAACAGCACTCCGGCAATTCTCATCATCAATTTAGTGTTTTCCGTTATTACGGTTGCGTTTTGACTTTCTTGAATATTTTCCATGCTTATCACTCCTTTTGCTTTCTTCCCCTATAATTCGGTCTTGGCTCGTCTATGCTTATTCTCCACGGACTACCCGCTTTATCGTGTTCAGCAGATTTGATTTTCCCCTCACGACAATATTTAGCTATAGTATCTCTTGGTATTCCCCATTTTTTTGCTGCCTGTAATGTGCCCATAAACTCCAACAAAATCACCTCATTATAACTCAAATTTCCACATATTTTGTAGAAATTCATCATTTTTCTTAGTATAACACAGAATTTTCTATCTGTCAATAAGAATTTCTATTTAACAGGCGGTTTTTATTTTCCTCAAAAACTGTTATTATTGTCTTGAGGTGATACTATGAAAATTGACTATACCGCTCTCGGAAAACGCATAGCAAAGCGCAGAAAAGAACTCGGCTTGAAGCAGTACGAGGTCTGCGAACTGATAGACGTGAACTATAAATATCTCTCGAATATTGAAACCGGCAGGAGCGCACCGAGCCTTGAACTTATAATGAGCCTTTGCTCTGTGCTGAATGCGACACCCGACTATTTCCTGCTCGGCACTGCTTCCGCAGAGCTTTATGACAATGACATCGCCTCAAAGATAACCCCAATGACAGATGAACACAAAAGGCTTATCAGCGGTATGATACAGCTTATCACCGAAATCGAAAACAACTGAATATAAAACGCCGCCCGTCTGACTATGCAAACGGGCGGCTTTATTCTCCCTATTCAATTATCATTTATCCGTCAGCCACTCTACAACATTCTTCACCTCAATGCCGTCATAATTTCCGACAGTGAATTTATCAAGTGTCAGAACTCTCTTGCGGTAGTTATCCTTTATAGTTGTAAGCGGTGCAAGTTCCCTGTCGAAAGTTTCCTTAGCGGTCATATCGGCAGTTACCTGAATATACTCAAGTTCTCCGTTTCTCTCTGCCACAAAATCTATCTCGGTATTTCCGTACTTGCCCACGCTCACCTTGTACCCACGTCTGAGCAGTTCAAAATACACTACATTCTCAACCGAAAAGCCAAGGTCATAGCTTTTCTTAGGCAGTATAAGATTTCGTATGCCGAGGTCAACCATATAATACTTCGTGTTGGTTTTAAGAAGTTGCTTTCCCACAATGTCAAAGCGTTCCGCTGGGTAGAATATGAATGATTCGGTCAGTGCATTAACATAATCGCTCACCGTATTCGGAGAAATTTTCCGTCCCGATGAAACAAGATAATTTGCAATGCTCCTTACTGTCACAAGACTTCCGATAACGCTTGAAAGGTACTTTGCGATAGTTTTAAGAAGCGATATATCCGTTATCCTGCCTGTATCGCTGTTATCCCATTCCTTACGCTTCTGCCTGTCCTCAATATCCTTAACGATAACCGTATTGTAGATACCCTCAAGATAGGTGGTTATCTTTTCTTCCGTCTTTTCTGCCGTAGCAATGAAAGGCATACCGCCGTATCTCATATAATCAGCAAATGCACTGTCCTTGTCCTTGCTGTTTACCTGCAAATACTCTGCAAACGACAGCGGAAGCATTGATATTTCCACATAACGACCGCTGAGAAGTGTAGCAAGATCGCCCGACAGCATATATGCGTTTGAGCCGGTGATATAAATATCAGTTCCTTGTTTTACATAAAGACTGTCTATCACCTTTTCAAAATACGGCACTTTCTGTATCTCGTCAAGAAAAATGTAAGTCGTTTTATCACTGCTTAGCCGAGCCTTTATATATTCATACAGCTTTTTATAGTCGCACAGTTCTTCGTATTCCAGTTCTTCAAAGTTTATCGCAATTATTCTGTCAGCGTCAACTCCGCTTTGTTTAAGATAGTCCTGATACTGCATAAGCAATGTTGATTTTCCGCATCTGCGTATTCCCGTCACTACCTTTATGACCTGTTCGTCCTTCCAGAGCTTCAGCTTTTCAAGATATTCTTTTCTTTCAACCAAAAAATCACCCTCTTATCGTTCTGTACTATTATATTATATGCTCATATTAGCACAAAATGCTCAGAAAGTCAATAAAAATTCTCATTTCAGCACTTTTTCCGAATTTCTCAAAATAAATTCTCATTTCAGAATTTTCTTTTCCGCTCTTAAATCTCTTATTTCTCCCAATTTCCGCATATTTAAGTTTACTGCTTTTGTCAGAATGTCAATAGACAAACCGCTTTTTTAATAGTATAATCATATTGTGGCAAGAAAAAATACACTTAAAAAGTGGGGTGTCGGTTTGAAGAATAAAGATAAAAAGGAAAAAGAGCAGATAAAGAAAACGAAGTTTTCCGATATAGACCTTTTTGAAGAGGGACATGAGGAAGAGCCGGACGAGCTTGATCTTATAGACGGGCTTATAAAAGATCCTGCCACAACGCAGGACAAGGAGCATAACGCATATCTGCGCCTTATGCACGAATACAAGGCAGAATACGCAAAACGTGAAAAATGTATCAAGGTCGGGATACTGCTCATTATCATCAGTGCAGTTGTATTTCTCGCCCTGATGTTCAGCCTTGACAGCAAAACATTCTTCTTGACGCTGTGGATAATCTTCATTATTTCGGGTATTGCGGTAATGACACGGATAGATTACCGTTGCTACAAGTACGAAAAGATACTCGGCATTAAAAACACCGACAAGGAAGACGACCTTGAAAAGATGAAGAACGATATCGACAAGACGATAAGCAACGCAAAAACTGAGCTTGAAAACGCAAAGGCTAACATAGAAACCACAATAGAATCGGCTAAAAAGGACATCAGCCGTCTTTCCGGAATGAAAACGAGGGAGCAGGAAAACAAATGAAGACAATATTCAGGATATTTTTAAGCGATATAAAAAAGATACGCACAAATCTTATGGCTTTTGCGGTAATGATAGGTATTTGTATACTGCCGGCGCTGTATGCGTGGTTCAACATTGCGGCAAACTGGGATCCGTACTCAAACACAGGCAATATCAAGATTGCGGTCGCAAACTGCGATAATGGCACTAAGCTTGCTTCAAAGGAAATCAACATCGGCAATCAGATAGTGGATAATCTTAAAAAGAACACGCAGATGTGCTGGACGTTCGTAGATAAGGAGCAGGCGGAAAACGGAGTAGTAACAGGCGAATATTATGCCTGCGTTGTTATCCCCGAAAATTTCAGTGAGAGCTTCACAAGCATACTTTCGGGCAAGCTGACACGTCCGCAGATAACCTACACGCTCAACGAAAAGAAAAACGCTATCGCTCCGAAAATCACCGACAAAGGTGCAGAGGCGATAAAAAATCAGGTAAACGAGAGCTTTATTGACACGATTACCACCGAGCTTGCAGGAATATTGAACTACACCTCCGAGCAGGGCAACAAGAAATTCACCGAGATAACAGACAATATAAAATCAGCCATAGGCGACGTTATCGACAATCTTTCCGCTTTCCAAAGCTCAATTTCGCTGATAAGCACAACACTTGACAGTGCAGATACAATGATTGCAAACACCAAAAAGTCTATCCCGGATCTTGAACAGCTTCTTGCTCAGTCAGGAACGCTTACCACATCGGCAAAGGATAGCATTACGGCAGTACAGGCGGTATCAACACAGATAACCGCCGCTACAGATACCGTCCTTAATTCAATCGACACGCTTTACAGCAATACGGAAAGCAGTATTTCGGGCATCACGGGTGAAATCGCCGCCGATGCCGACAAAGCCACCGAAAAGATAAGAGCAACAGCGGAGATAAACAGAAAAACAATTGATGCACTGAATAATATCCGCACCCATGTTGTAACAGTCGGTGAAAAACTCGGAATTGATGTCAGCATTATGACCGATGCAATCGACAGGAATATCGAAAAGCAGAACGCAATCATCGACATATTAAATAACGGTGCAGACACTGTCAACGCAACAGGTCACGCCCCCGATAATTTTGAAAGTGATGTAAACAAGCTGATAACCGATTCAAAGAAAGATTTTGACGGCATAAAAACCACTTGGAACACTTCTGTCAAAACTGCTATGGATACCGCCGTAAATGAAGTGTTCAAGACGCTTGACGGAATTTCCGCACTGCTTTCTGACGCAGGAACATCTGTTCCGAATATCGAAACGGCTCTTACCGATGCTCAGAACTCGCTTGCAAGCCTTAAATCCTGCCTTACCGACCTCGATAAAATAATCGGCAACGCAAAGGATAAGCTCACCGATATGCAGAAAAAGGTCGATGATATAAGCAACGATCAGGCGCTTATAGCTTTTATCGAAGAGATTTCAAGTGACCCGTCATCTCTCGGCGAATTTATGAGCTCACCCGTTGAAATTAACACCGTCAAGGTTTATCCTGTAGAAAATTACGGCTCAGCCATGACGCCGTTCTACACGATACTCGCTATCTGGGTAGGCTCGATCGTACTTGTCGCCGTACTGAAAGCAGAGATCAGCCGCCGTGACATCGAAAAGCTCGGCAGTAATGTAAGACCGATACAGGCTTATTTCGGCAGATATATGATTTACCTTATGGTATCAATAATTCAGGCGATAATAATCGCACTCGGCGACCTTTTATTCCTGAAAATACAGTGTGAAGACCCGCTGTTGTTCATCATCGCCGCCGTTGTATCTTCTATTGTATTCTCACTGCTCATCTACTCGCTGACGATCACATTCAGCGTAATAGGAAAGGCTCTTGCGGTAATTATCCTTGTACTTCAGGTTGCAGGCTCGGGCGGTACATTCCCTCCCGAAGTTCTCCCCGAATTTTTCCGCAGCATTCTTCCCTATCTGCCCTTCAGATACAGCATCAACGCAATGCGTGAAGCGGTCGCAGGCGTATATGCGCAAAGCTATATAGAAGACCTGCTCTACCTGCTGATTTATGTTGCGATAGCCCTCTTTATCGGCATAGTGCTGAGAAAACCGTGTATTAGAATAATGAAGTTCTTCAATAAACGTCTTGAAGATACCGATCTGATCATATAGCAATGCAATCCCCGACGAACTTTTCAAATCGTCGGGGATTGCATTTTTGGCTATATTATGCTAAAATATTCGCTGAGGGAAACCTTGGACGATAGGCGGTCAAATTCATCTCCCGAAGTGCGAAAGCACTTTGAAAGGAGGTGAAGCTGTGTACATAACGCTAAGTGATTTAACACAGATAGG